>Ga0070693_100001028_pt1 | contig 12449 bp, 6 predicted proteins | sample KBSK1103metaG_FD_65472 | JGI IMG/M metagenome (GOLD analysis project Ga0070693, IMG submission 65472) | Corn, switchgrass and miscanthus rhizosphere microbial communities from Kellogg Biological Station, Michigan, USA - KBS K1-10-3 metaG | ecosystem: Host-associated > Plants > Roots >...
TAAATTGCCCACCGGGTGTATTTGTAACAGGTTCACCTGGATCGGTCACCGAGACGGTATACGTAAGTGGTGTTGTGGAGCTTGCTGAAGTCGCGCCGGCAAGGTCGCCTTCCAGAAGCCGCAACCGCGCCCCGCTGGAAGGAGGCGTCGCGGTCGTCGACGTCGGAATCGGGAAGAGCACTTTGACCTGGCCGGAATCCGATGTAAATGTCTTCGATCCGCCATTCTGGTCGGTTATGGTGATTTGCGAAGCGGACGAGATATTCGGAGCATCCAGGTAGATGTCCCAAAGAGCGCCGCCCTGCGGAGCAATTGTCGGCGAAATGCCATTGAAAGTAATCGGACCGCCCTGGATGATCGTGATGGTGCCCGTAGCAAAGCGGGTGTTGTCGGCCTTGGACAGAGCTACTACGGTCACATCAGCAGGGGTAGTGCTCGCGCCAGCAGGCGTGGACGCCGTGGGAACTGTTCCTGGAGCGGTGTAAGTCGCGGTGGTCGGGGTATTGGAAGTGATCGTGCCGCAAGTCGGACTGCAAGTGGCGAGGTTCGCTTCGGTGACGGTCGTGGTTGCCGTGGATTGGGTAACCAGCCAGGTGACGCCTTGGCTTTGCAAGTCATTCGTGAGAACCACGTTAAATTGCTGCTGCTCATTCGTGGGAACCGTAGCCGTTGTCGGTTTGAGCGTCACTCCAATGCCCGAATCCAGTGCCAGCTTGATGTTTCCGGTCTTGCTCGTGTCCTGTTGCGATTGCGCCGTAATGATGATTAACAGTCCGGGAAATTTCGTTTGATCCGGGAGTTTGCCAGGCGCAGTGTACGTCGCTGTACCGGTGGTTTGCTGATTCGATAGCGTGCCGAGAGAACCGTCGGTCGGGCAATTGGCGGGTGTTGAGGTAACGGGCGTAGTTCCGGTCGTGGTGGTTGTGGTCGTAAACTGGCATGGCTGCCAGTTCACCGCGGTGTTGGATGTCGTGCCGCCGGTAACCGATGCGGTGAGGGTTGTCGACTGGCCCACGATAATCGTATTGCCAATAGACGATTGCACGGTCACGGTTACCGCGTTGGTGGTGTTCTTGCTGCTCCCGCAGCCCACCCCCAGCATCGCTGCGCCTGTCGCAGCCACCATACACGTCAAGATTGTTCGCAACCTCATCCAACCGCCTCCCGAATAGACACGCGTGCTCCTATGTAAGCGCGGTCCTTAGCGTTGACTTCACCCACGTCCAGAAATCGGTCCGGTCGCGCATTAAAACGTCCGGCTAACCGTGAAACGAAATGTCGTCTTCGGCTCGAAATAGTTCAGCCGCCCCGGATTATTTAAGATGTTGTTGATCTGGGGCTGAATCTGCAGCGGGAAAATCGTCGGATCGACGCTGTTGAAGGCCGTCTTCAGGAAATTGATGTCGTTCTGATTGAAGAATGGCGTCGGCGCGATGATTTCTTCGTGCAGTCGATTTACGTTGTACGCATAGTACACGCGGAACGGAGCCTGCACGATCGGCAACTGCACTACAAACTCGATCCCCGTCGACCCGCGCAACCGGAAATTCGTATGCGGCGCGATAGACAGCTGCTGCTTCAGATTAGCCCCAGGAAACTGTTGTGTCAGGTTCTGGAATCCCTGGAGGTTCAGATTGATCGCGCTTGGGCGGGCAATTCCGTCCGTCCCTCCATCGAAAAACAACGCTGCGGTAACTGGGCCAACGATGGGGATGCGGTATTCCACGTTGCCCGCGGTCTGCACGTCGCCGCCTGGCAGCGTGGCAACGTAGGTCAGCACCGGCACCGAGAAGGTGCGCGGAAGTCCGCCGGCGGTGGGATCGCGAAACGTAATCGGTTGCGCCGACGCCTGAGGAATAAATGTGACCGGCGAAATGGACCGGATGTCGAACCCGCGAACGTCGTTCTCGCCGCCCATGTAGAAGCGGCTGTATGGAGGCACTTCCTTGCCTCCGTACCCGGTGGTATAGGCCGCGGTGGCATGGAAACCAATCACATTGCGCCGCTTTTGAATCGGATGAAAATATTTGAAATCGAAGACATTGGTGATGGTGTTCACGTTGCCGCCCAGCGGACCGCCGGTGAAGCCCATCGAGTAGAAATAGCTTTTTCCGGAGTGCTGATTGGTGGGATTGTCGATCGTGTTGTAGGTGATGGTTGGAGTGATTGTGCTGGACACGATCCCTTGCAGCGCGCTGGGGCCCGAAATACTTCGGAACTGAATATCCTCGAACAGGAATCTCGATGCATCGTTAAACGGCGTGATGCTCGTGCGCGTCAATCCGTAGGTCAGCCCCAGGCGCGTGAACGAAAGCCTCTTGACCGGATAACTGGCGAACAGCGTAAATCCCGTGCTGTCCTGATTGTAATTTTGAATGAACTGCGGATTGATGCTGACCGATTGACCCAGCAGCAGCGCTTCCTGGCGGGCCTGATTGAAGCTATAGCGGCTCGAAAACAACGTAAAACCCGTCGAGATGGGACGGTCGAAAAGGTACGGTTCCGTGAAGCCGAACATGAAGCTGCGCTGAATGTCGCCAAACTGCGCCGAGAAAGTCAGCGTCTCGCCAAGCCCCAGGAAGTTGTTGGTCTGATACGTTAGCCCGATGAAGGTGCCGGCCAACCCGCTGACGCCGCCCTGCAAACCGATGGACTGTTTCCCCTTTTCTTTGAGCTTCAGCGTGAGGTCGACCGTGCCCTCTTTTTGATTGCGCTTGATCTCGACCGCCTTGTCTTCCTCGATGCGGTCGAAATAATCCAGCTGGTTCAAGCGCAGAATGCTGACTTCCCACGCGCGCTTGTTGAAGAGCTGGCCTTCATCCAGCAGCAGTTCGCGCCGGATCACTTTGTCGCGCGTCGTGGTGTTGCCCACGAAATCGATGCGCCGAACGTAATATTGTTTCTCTTCGTTGAAGCGCAGCGTGGTATCGATCTTCTTGGTGGTGTCGTCAATATCGAACTGCGGCTCCGCCGTAAAATCGATAAAGCCGTACTGGCCATAGGCTTTTGTGTAGTCCTGCATCGCTTTGCGGACTTTCGCGGCGGAAAAGATATCGCCTTCCTTCAGCGGGAAAATGGCCTTTAGCGCATCCACCTTGAGCGACAGCGCTTTATCCGGATCGGCGCTGACGATTTTCAGGGTGCCCATCTTGTAGCGATCGCCCTCTTCGATTGGAATCGTAATATTCACCGCTTTGCCGTGACTGCGCCCGGCGATCGGAACGCCCATGCGGAACCCGGTCGTATCGATATTTTCCAGGACCGGTTCCTTCACCACGACCTTGAAATAGCCATTGTCCTGGTATAGGCCGCGGACACCGACTTCCAGGTCCTCGTTCAGCTTCTCGCGATCGTAGGTCTTGCTGAGAACAGCGATATTCCAGAAATAAAGTGGAATAGCATAAGGACGATCGTGGCGCATCGCGCGGATCAGCTTGCGATCGCTGAACGCGTGATTGCCGGTGAATTTGATCTTGCCGACCTTTACCTTCGGGCCTTCCTCCACCTTGAACACCAGGATGACCGCGTTGCTCGCGGCGATGCGTTCGTATTGCGGCGTAACCTTCGCAAACTGGCGTCCGTGCTCACCGAGCAATTCCTTCAGCACAACCTCCGCCTTCTTGATGCGCGTGGGATCGAACTGGCTTTCCACCGTGAGCCCGACCTTCCGCTCTTTGAACCGGTCGAGAATGTCGGACTCCGAGACGGAATGAATATTGTCGTATCGAATCCGGCGGATGACCGGCCGTTCCTTCACTTCAAAGACCACGACTTTGTGATTCGGCCCTTCGGGAGAGTCTTCAACCCGCAGCTTCACATCTTCGAAAAACTGCGTATTCCACAGGGCCTGAAAATCACGGCGCAGTGTTTCTTCATTGTACGGATCGCCATCGCGACTGAAAATTCGCGCTTTCAGCGTATCGCTGCGGACGCGCCGGTTGCCGATGAAAAGGATGCGGTCGATTACCGTGCCCGCCGGCTGCGGCGGGGGATTCTGGAAGGGATGCGCGACGGAGCTATCATCGACCACATCGACGAGCTTCCCGGTAACCTTTCCCGCGTCCGTTGAATCAAAAGGAGTAGAAAATGAAGACGGAGATGCGGCCGCTTTTGGGTTAGGTAGCGCCGCGGCGACTCCGGAGGATGCGAGCAATAACACCACTGCCGCAGTCAAGAGCACCACGCGCATAACCCCAAACGGCAAAGAAATCCTTGTGTGAGCGGCCACAGAGGTGGTCAAGGCCGCGCCCCCAAACCCAAGATGTTCTTCTCCCGCCGAACCCGGTATGGGCCGGCCGTGCGTTGACCCGGTACACGCCGGGGCCCCACATGTTGGTGTCAGATTCCCTAGTGGACGACCGGGGTTGCCTCACCGACAGGTCGGAACGAAAGCCCTTCCCCGGCGACGTAAATTTGCAACGTCGCGGGCCTTGTGATTCCACCCTGTATGAGCGCCTCGGACAGCGGGTCTTCCACGTACTTCTGAAGAGCTCGCCGCAGAGGTCGTGCCCCGTAACTGCGGTCTGCACACGTCTTTTCGAGGATCCACTGGCGTGCTTCCGGTGAAACAACAACCTGGACTTGCCGGTGGATCAACGTATCGTTCATTTGCCCCACAAGCAGATCGATAATGCGCAACAGGTCGTCGTCGCCGAGCGGGTTAAAGATAATCACTTCGTCCAGCCGGTTGAGAAACTCCGGATTGAACGCCCGCTTTACTTCGTTCATCACCATATCTTCCATGCTCTTCTGCCCGGCTTCGTCCACACCCGACTGGAAGCCGATGGACGTGCGCTTCTGCAAATGGCGCGCGCCGAGATTGGAAGTCATGATAATGATGGTGTTACGAAAATCCACGGTGTTGCCCAGCCCGTCCGTCAACTGCCCGTCTTCAAACACTTGCAGCAGTATGTTGAAAACGTCCGGATGCGCCTTCTCGATTTCATCCAGCAGGATGACCGAGTAGGGCGTCCTTCGAACGCGCTCCGTCAACTGACCGCCTTCTTCGTAGCCCACGTACCCTGGAGGCGCGCCAATCAGTTTCGACACCGAGTGTTTTTCCATGAACTCCGACATGTCGAAGCGAACCAGCGACTTCTCCGAGCCGAACAAAAATTCTGCCAGCCGTCGTGCGACTTCTGTTTTGCCAACGCCGGTGGGCCCCAGGAAAAAGAAGCAGCCCACTGGACGCGCAGGGTTCTTGAGGCCCGCGCGGCTGCGGCGAATGGCTCGAGCCAGCGCGGTGATCGCCTTATCCTGGCTGATTACCCGTTTGTGCAGCTCCGGCTCGATGCGCAACAGTTTCTGCTGCTCGTCTTCCTTGATGGAAGTAACCGCGATACCGGTCCAGCGCGAAACTACTTCTTCGATGTCCTCGCGCGTCACGATGCCGGTCGAAGCGTCGTCCAGCTTGTAGCGCTCGCGCAATCCCCGCAAATTCTCTTTTTCCTTGCGCTCTTCTTCCGAGTAAAACCGCGCCTTCTCGAATTCGTGCGCGGCAATCGCGCTTTCCATGCGGTGCGTGATGAATTTCACGCGCTTCTGCACTTCGCCGACTTCTTCCGGAACACTCGCCTGCCGCAGCTTCACCCGCGCACCGGCTTCATCAATCAGGTCGATAGCCTTGTCAGGCAGAAAACGGTCGGGAATATAGCGGTTTGAAAGGTAAACCGAATATTTCAGCGCGTCATCCGTGTAGCTGACGGCGTGAAATTTTTCATAACGTTCGCGTACTCCGCTGATAACCTGAATAGCTTCTTCTTCGTTCGGCGCGGGCACTTTCACCGACTGGAACCGCCGCTCCAGTGAGCGGTCTTTCTCCACCGACTTGCGATATTCGCCAGGCGTCGTTGCTCCAATGCACTGAATCTCGCCACGTGAGAGCGCGGGCTTCAGGATATTGGCCGCGTCCAGGGAACCCTCCGCCGAACCGGCGCCCACCAGCGTGTGCAACTCGTCGATGAACACAATCGCGTTCTGGCTCTCCATCAGTTCCTTCATGATGGTCTTCAACCGCTCTTCAAACTGTCCGCGATATTTTGTTCCCGCTACGATGAGCGAAAGGTCGAGAGAGAGGATGCGCTTGTCGGCAAGAAACGGCGGCACATCGCCATCGGAAATCCGCTGCGCCAAGCCCTCGACGATCGCGGTTTTTCCCACTCCCGGTTCGCCGATAAGCACCGGATTGTTCTTCGTCCGCCGGCACAAAATCTGAATCACGCGCTCGACTTCACCCTCGCGCCCTACCAGTGGGTCCAGCGAGCCTTCCGAAGCCGCCTGCGTAAGGTCGCGGCTGAACTCCGCCAGCAGCGAAGTCTCCTTCGGCCGCGCAGCCGTGGTCTTCTCACCGGACGTTCGCGCCAGCTCTTCACGCAAAGTCGAAAGCCGCAGCCCGCGCTCCATCAGGATTTCCGCGCCAAAGCATTTTTCTTCGCGCAAAATTCCCAGCAACAAATGCTCCGTGCCCACATGCTTGACGCCAAGCCGTTCCGCTTCTTCCCCGGCCATGTTCAAAATTCGTTTGCATTCCGCGCTCAGCGGCACTTCAACAGATGTTGAAATTCGCTCACGGATGGTGATGCGCGCCTCAATTTCCTTGCGAATCGACTCGATCGAGCCCTGCTGCCGCAGGAACCGGTTCGCCAGCGCCTTGTCCTCGCGCATCAGACCCAACAGCAAATGCTCGGTCTCAATGTACGGGCTGCCGTACTGGCTGGCTTCATACCTCGCAAAAAAAATGACGCGTCGCGCCTTCTCTGTATACCGTTCGAACACGATTAGCTCGCTTCTCCCCCGAGGGTCCCGCTCGCCACAGCCGCAGCCGCGCGAGTACGCAGAACGCCATGCTCCAGAGTCAAAATGCGGTCGCAACGCGCGGCGAGCGCCAAGTTGTGCGTCGCGATCAGCGACGTCAACTCGTACGCACGGTGCAACCGCTGCAACAACTCGAACACGGCCCAAGCATTCTGCTCGTCCAAGTCTCCGGTCGGTTCATCGGCTAGCAGCACGGCCGGCCTGGTGACGAGCGCCCTGGCTATGGCGACGCGCTGCTGTTCCCCGCCCGAAAGCTCCCCTGCGCGGTGCTCGGCCCGATCTTGCAGGCCGACTTCCGCAAGCCACTTGCCCGCCGTGCTCATGGACGGCGAGAAGCCCTCGCCTCGCAGCAGTAGCGGCATGGCTACGTTTTCTGTGGCAGTGAAATCCGGCAACAATTGATGCCGCTGCCACAAAAATCCCACGGCGCGATTTCTAAACTCCGCGACCGTGCTGTATTGATTCGTTTCAATGGGCTTGGAATCGAAGTATACTGCACCGCTTGTTGGCGTGTCTAGCGCAGCCAACAAATGCAACAGCGTGCTTTTTCCCGCACCAGACGGCGCTACGATCGCCACTATCTCGCCGCGCCGCAAACTCAAATTCGCATCGGCCAAAACCGTCAGCGATCCTGCTCCGACCCCGTAGGTCTTCCTCAGGCTGCGCGCTTCCAGTACGATTTGCGCCTCATTCACGCCCGTGCCCAGCGCCCCTGCTCCCAAGTTGGCTTCAGAATTCATTCTCGGTCCACATTTCCCTACGGCTACGCCGCTTGGTCCCTTAATTTAGATGCAGGAACTGCAAGTCCAGTGCCGAACCTCACCCATTAATCGCTTGCATTGACCCATCTGCTTCCCATTTATGCCGTGGCTTTGCCCAACCCGAAACACCGCCCAAATCACACCGGACATTAAGCGCTTAATTGCTTTCTATTCAGCCGCTTATGACCTCGATTTTCCGTCTCGGAATAATCGATCATTCCGGAGCTCAGCCCGCCTCTATTCGGGATAGTAGAAGCAACCCGTCCACCAAAGGCTGGCCTTGCGGCTGGAAAATCGTTCTTCTCGGGTCTTTGCGCCTGCCCGCTCCACGATTTTCCTCATTCATACCGCAAAATCTCCACCGGTAAGAGCCGCGACGCCGCCCGTGCTGGCAACAATGTGGCTCCAACCGATATACCCATGGACACCGCCGCGATCCACAGCGCATCCAGCAAGCTGGGGTGAAATGGCACATACGGCACGGCGTAGACCTGCGGGTCCAGCGGAATCAGACGGTACGCCCCGGCAATCCACGCGAACGCGTACCCGATGCACAGCCCGGCAAACGTCCCCGTCGCCCCGATCGCAATGCCTTGCCACAGGAAAATGCTGCGTATCTGCTCGCGGCGCGAACCCATCGACATCAGTACGGCCACATCACGCGCTTTGTCCGTCACCGTCATGGACAGCACCACGAGTACATTCAACCCTGCAACAAACGTGATCAGTCCGATAAAAATGGCGGTGACGAGTTTTTCTAGCCGCAACGCCCGAAACAGTGCCCGATTTTCTTCCATCCACGTGGTAACGGCGAAGCCCGGCCCCGCGGCCCGCTCCAATTTGTGCGCAATTTCTCCGGCTTCTTCCGGCTTACGCAACCGAAACTCCAGCACGCTGACTCGGTCGCCGACGCCGGAAAGCGCCTGCGCCGCGGGCAGGTTCAGGAAGCACCAATTCTCGTCGTAATCGTAAAAGCCCGAATCAAACACCGCCGCCACGCGAAACCGCCGGCTTCGCGGCATCAGGCCAAACGGCGTCAGGCGCCCTTGCGGGCTGGTAAGGGTGACGTAATCTCCTGGTAAGACCTTCCATTCCTGCGACAACTGCTTGCCAATAATCACTGCGTCCACGCCGTCTGTGTCCGGCGAAAAATCCAATTGCCCCGCGATGATTCGCTGCAGCGCTTCGTCGCTGCGCCGCTCCCGCTCCAGATCAATTCCCTTGGTCACGACTCCCCGCGCTTCTCCCGCAAACGTAAGTAATACCGTCTGGTAAACCGCGGGAGTCACAGACCGCACCTCGGGCATCGCTCCGAGCTTGGACGCGAGTGCCTCATACTCGCGAATACCCCCGGCGCCCGGCCGTGTCAGCGACACATGCGCCGTTACGCCCAGCAAACGATCCTGAAGCGTCTCGCGAAACCCCGTGTTCATCGCCAATGCCACCACCAGCGTGGCCACACCCGCGGCAACTCCAATGACCGAAAATGCTGTCACTAACCGCAGCACCGCCGGGCGGTACGGCGACCGCAAGTACCGCCTCGCGACGAACCATTCAAATTTCATCTGAATTCTTCAGGGTTTCGTGCCCTGCTCCGGACCGCCCTTTTCGGGATTCGCCGACGCTTCCGGCCGCAATTGCGGGAACAAGATGACGTCGCGGATCGACGCCGAATTGGTCAACAGCATTGTCAACCGGTCGATACCGATTCCTTCGCCCGCGGTCGGCGGCATGCCGTGCGCCAGCGCGCGTATATAGTCCCAGTCGACCTGCTTCGGCATTTCCGCCCCACCCTGCTCCACTTGCGCGCGAAAACGCCGCTCCTGTTCCATGGGATCATTCAGCTCGGAAAACCCGTTCGCAATTTCCATTCCCGCCACATAAATCTCAAATCGCTCGGTGACGCTCGGATCTTCCGGCTTTTGCTTGGACAGCGGAGAAATGTCCGTGGGAAAGTCATACAGAATCGTTGGCTGAACTAACTTGTCTTCCGCCATCGTCTCAAATAAGAGACCGGTCCATCCTCCGTCGCTCAGCGTTCCCTTAGAAGCCGCGTACGCAGCCCCCGTTTTTTTGGCCCATAAGTTGTAACGCTCCGTAATCGCGCGCGGTCCCCCGGGCAAGCCAAGTTCCGCCAATGTCGGAGCTGCACCCGCGTCTGTCGGCCAATATTTCAAAATTGCTTCGCGCATGGAAAGCCGCTCAAATTTGCCGAAATCCAGATCGACCTCGCCGTACCGCACCACCGTCGACCCCGTGATTTTCCTCGCCAAATCCGCGAATAATTGCTCGTTCATGTCCATCAAATCACGGTAATTGCTGTACGCCTCATAGAACTCCAGCATCGTGAATTCCGGATTGTGTTGCGTGGAAATCCCTTCATTCCGGAAATTTCGATTGATCTCGTAAACGCGATCAAATCCTCCCACCGTCAGCCGCTTTAAGTACAACTCCGGCGCGATCCGCAAATACAGCTCAATGTCCAGCGTGTTGTGATGCGTCACAAACGGCCGCGCCGCCGCCCCTCCGGGCAGCGTATGCATCATCGGAGTTTCAACCTCTATATAACCTCGCGCTTCTAGAAACCTCCGCAATTCCTGGATCACGCGCGCGCGCGTCACAAAAACGTCTCGTGACGTTTCATTTGCAATCAGATCCAGGTACCGTTGCCGGTAACGCAACTCCACATCTGTCAGCCCATGCCATTTCTCGGGCAATGGCAGCAGCGCCTTCGCCAGGAAGAATATTTCCTCGGCCTTCACCGAAAGCTCATTTGTTTTCGTACGGAACAGGTGGCCGCGGATACCAATCAAATCCCCTAAATCCAATAACTTGAAAAGCTCGAACCCGCGCTCCCCCACCACATCTTTCTTGACGTAAATCTGGATTCGCTTGCCGCAACCTTGCAGGTGCGCAAATCCAGCCTTGCCCATCAGCCGGATCGAAATGATGCGTCCCGCAATTCGCGTTTCGCGCTGATTCGCCTCCAAATCGACGCCCGGAGTGTCCCTGAACTGCTCGGCAAGATTCGCGATTCTGTCGCTCCACCGGAATTCGTTCGGGTACGCGGATAACCCTAGCGCTTGAATTTGCTCCAGTTTTTTCTGACGTTGTTCAAACTGTTCCTGCGGCTCGAATTGCAACGATAAATCCTTTCCGCACAATAGCACGCGAGTATAGCGGCCCCTGCAGGCCCAGGGCAACAATGCCTGGCAGCCCCGCGCACAATTTGCGCGTCGGATTTAGACACTGCTGTTGGTAACAGTCCGCGCAGCCCTAATCGCCTTGATCAGCTTCATAACGGTTGGGTTATTGCTCCCGGGGAGACACCCGATTGCGGATACACCCGAATTAGGTTCCACTAATAAAATGTTACTGCCTAAAGGCTATTTTGCTATACTCCCCCGCCTTAGGAGAGACCCTGTGCGGGTTCGCGCCCACACCGTTCCTTCCCGATTTGCAACTGTGCAAGAGGATTGGAGCGCTTGGCTCCCGCCTCCGAAGGCCGATGCCTTTTCTGCAAACGTGCGCCAGATGGAACTCTTGTATGGAATGTTCAGCGTTTCATTGAATGAGGCCTTTGAGCTGCGCCGTACAGGCAGGGCGGAACACTCCTGCCGTGCCATGCTTGTTATTCCCTCGTTGTGCTCCCGTCTCGCTCTTCCATTGCAAGGAATGCTGCATACCTTTGGCGAGCATGCCAAACACTTTGGCGTTGTCCCCAACACCGCCCCTTTGGATCCCGCTAATTTCCGCGGTCCTCGAGAGCAATATGCAGCGCGCCTGAGTGAGTTATTCAGTCGCGTGCTCCTCACCCAGCGCTCCCAGTTTCTGCACAAGATCGAAACCTTGGAAGGAATGGTGCTGAGCATCCGCAAGAACTTTTGCGAAGTGGCTTCTGATCTGGGCAACGGTCTTTCCGCTGAACCCGCGACCGATTGGCGCACGGTCGACGATGCTCACTTCGACTTGAACACCTGCCTCCGCGAAAGCGTGGTTCTCCTGAAGTCCTTCCTCGTAGTCCTGCCGAACGAGCAACTGAGCCTGTTCCAGAAATCCATAAACCGTCATTTCCTTACCACACCGGAACCGCTCCCAACCGCAACTAGACGTATGGTTGTATTCGAGAGAGAATAACCTAGCCTGTTCTCCGGGCAATGACCCCAGCGAGTAATAAACGCCCGCTGCGTGTTCCTCGGGTATGCGGGCTATTGCAAAGACAACTCTGGGAGGTATTCGGCGCATCCGAAAGGGTGGATGCGTCGCTATTGGACCCTTGGCCCGAAACAGACCAGGCGATCCCATCGCAGCAAGTGCGCCGCAGCCCCCCAAGGCGCTGACGGAAGCCGAGGCTATTCGTCTGGCACAAGCGGGTGACGCCGCAGCTTTTGAGTTTTTGTACGACATGCACAGCCGCCGCGTCTACGCCTTGTGCTTGCGTATGGTGAGCAATCCGTCGGACGCGGAAGACCTGATGCAAGAGGCCTTCTTGCAGCTTTTTCGCAAGATCGGCACGTTTCGCAGTGAGTCCGCATTTTCGACTTGGCTGCATCGGATGACCGTCAACGTCGTTCTCATGCGCCTGCGTAAGAAAGCTTTACCTGTTTCTTCGCTGGAAGAAACGACCGAGCCGGACGAAGAGGGCGGCGGCCCAAGGAAAGATGTAGGCGCCCCTGATTTGCGCTTGAGCGGAGCAGTCGACCGGGTCAATTTGGAGCGCTCGATCGATCGCCTGCCGCCGGGCTACAGAACAGTATTCGTTTTGCATGATGTCCAGGGTTACGAGCATAACGAGATTGCCGGCATCATGGGTTGTTCGGTCGGGAATTCGAAATCGCAGTTGCATAAGGCGCGAACCAGGTTGCGCGACTTGCT
>Ga0070693_100001029_pt1 | contig 12440 bp, 9 predicted proteins | sample KBSK1103metaG_FD_65472 | JGI IMG/M metagenome (GOLD analysis project Ga0070693, IMG submission 65472) | Corn, switchgrass and miscanthus rhizosphere microbial communities from Kellogg Biological Station, Michigan, USA - KBS K1-10-3 metaG | ecosystem: Host-associated > Plants > Roots >...
TCCAGCGAAATCGCGTCGGCCTTGAAGAAATGCACGCGGTCCTTCGGGATCGGCTTCTCCGCGGCGATCTCCAGCACCGACTGGTTGATGTCGCAGGCATAAACGCGGCGCGCCTTGCGCGCGATGAATTGCGTCCAGTACCCCGTGCCGCACGCGACCTCGAGCACGGTGCGATTGGCGAGGAGCTCGGGCACGCGCCGGCGCAGCCATTCGAGCTCGTGCTGGCGCTCGGGCTTGTGGTAGATCTGCTCGTATTCCGAGGCCCGCTTCGAGTAGTACTGCTCCAGATGGGGCGTCGTACTGCGCGGGTCGGCGGCCATGTCAGCTCCGGTAGTCGGCGTTGATCTTCACGTAGTCGTAGGAGAAATCGCAGGTCCACACGGTCGCCGTCTCCACCCCGCGGCCCAGCGTCACCGTCATCGAGATCTCGGCGGGTTTCATCGCCTGCTTGCCCTGCTCTTCCGTATAGGCGCTCGAGCGGCCGCCGCGCTCGACGACGGTTACATCGCCGATCCGAAGTCCCACGCTCGACGGATCCAGGTCCGCGATGCCGGCGTTGCCCACCCCCGCGAGGATGCGCCCGAGGTTCGGGTCGGAAGCGAAGAAGGCGGTCTTCACGAGCGGCGAGTTGGCGATCGCCTTTCCCACGCGGATGCATTCCTCGCGTGTCGCGCCCTCGTCCACGGTGATCGTGATGAACTTGGTCGCGCCCTCCCCGTCGCGCACGATCGCCTGCGCGAGGAGCTTCGCCACCTCGAGCACGCAGTCGCAGAGCTTGCCGAATTCCGCGGTCCCCTCGCCGACGATCTCGGGGTTCTCGGCGCGGCCCGTCGCGACGAGGAGCAGCGTGTCGTTGGTGGACGTGTCGCCATCGACGGTGATCGCGTTGAACGAATGGTCGCAGGCGAGCCGCGCCAGGTAGCGAAGCGCGTCCTTGCCGACGGCGGCGTCGGTGGCGATGAGCCCCAGCATCGTCGCCATGTTGGGCTCGATCATGCCGGCGCCCTTCGAGATTCCCGTGACGGTGACGGTGCGCCCGTCGATGACCGTCTGGCGGGACACCGCTTTCGGCACCGTGTCGGTGGTCATGATCGCTTCGGCCGCGGAGGCCCAGTTGCCGGCGGACAGGTCCGACTGCGCCTGCGGCAGCCCGGCCTTGATGCGATCGACGGGAAGCGGCTCCATGATGACGCCCGTGGAAAGCGGCAGGACCTGCGAGTTCTCGACGTCGATCAGGCTCGCCACGGCGGCGCACGTCTCGCGCGCGCGCGCGAGGCCGTCCTGTCCCGTGCCGGCGTTGGCCACGCCGGTGTTCACGACGATCGCGCGGATCGGATCGCGGTCCGCAAGGTGCTGCCTGCAGACGATGACGGGGGCCGCGGCGAAGCGGTTGCGCGTGAAAACGCCCGCCACGCGGCTTCCCTCGTCGAGCAGGACGAGTAGCAGGTCTTTCCGGTTGGGCTTGCGAATGCCCGCCTTGGCGATGCCGAGGCGCACGCCCGCGATGGTCAGCAGGTGCTCGGGGCGCGGTGGCTCCAGGTTCACTGCCATGCTTTGTTTGACGCGGTCGGGAGAGCCGCAATTCTACACGGCGTCAAACGCCCTTCGCCCGCAGCCGGGCCATCGCATGTGTGTCCGCATATTTCCCGTCGCGCAGGGCGTAACCCTTGTGGGTGCCCTCGATCTCGAAGCCGAAGCGCTTGTAGAGGCCGATCGCGCGCTCGTTGTCGGTGAAGACGGTCAGTTCGATGCGTGTCACCGGCAACCACTTGTCGGCGAGGTCGACGAGCGCTTGCATGAGCGCCGTGCCCACGCCCATTCCCTGGAAGCGCCTGCGCACCGCCATCCCCAGCATCCGCGCATGCGCGCGGCGCGGCGACTTGCCCACGGGATGGATGCCCGCGTGCCCGGCGACTTCGCCATCGACGAACGCAAGCAGCAGGTAATCGCCGTCTACCGGCTCGGCCATGAACTTGCGCCAGCGCTCCTTCGAGGGGAAAGGCGCCTGGAGGGTGCCGGAATAGGCCGACTCGTCGGCGAAGACTTCGCAGACGAGCTCGAAGTCCTCGGGTTCGGCGCGGCGGACGGTGATCGCCATCCGCGGATTCTAGCGTCCTAGGAGAGCTTCCCGTGGCACTGCTTGAACTTCTTGCCCGATCCGCACGGACACGGATCGTTGCGCCCCACCTTTTGCGTGGAGCGCATGAAGGGTTGCTGCGCGGGCGAGGCCGCCGCTGCCGTGGCGGCGCCGGCCGCGGCCGCGACCTCCGGGGCAATCTCCTCCGAGGCATCGTCGCCGACGCCGGGCGAGAAATCCGCGTGCTGGTATTGCACGTTCTTCAGCGCGCGGGCGGCTTCCTCGGCGCGGCGCTCCGCTTCCTCGACTTCGGCCTGCGAGCGCACCTGCACCGCCAGGAGGTGGCGCGTCACCTCGCTCTTGATGGAGTCGAGCATCGCGCCGAAGAGCTCGAAGGCCTCGCGCTTGTACTCCTGCTTGGGCTGCTTCTGCGCGTAGCCGCGCAGGTGGATGCCCTGGCGCAGGTAGTCGAGCGCGGCCAGGTGCTCGCGCCAGTGCGTGTCGATGGACTGCAGCATCACCGCGCGCTCGTAGTTGTGGAGCACTTCGGCATCGATGGGCGCGAACTTCGCCTGGTAGTCCTTCGCCGCGAGCTCGTTCACGCGCTCGGCGATCTTCTGGCCGTCCATGCTGGCGTCGTCGTCGGCCCATTGCTTCACCGGCGCCTTCACGAAGAAATCGCCCTCGAGCTTCTTCTCGAGCGACGGCAGGTCCCATTGCTCCTCGACGCTGTCGTGCGGAACGAACTCCGCCACGGTCCTGCCGATCACGTCGGTGCGAATGGACGCGATGGTCTCGGAAATTTCCTTCGACTCGAGCAGCTCGTTTCTCTGCGCGTAGATCACCTTGCGCTGGTCGTTGGCGACGTCGTCGAACTCGAGCAGGTTCTTGCGGATGTCGAAGTTGCGCGCCTCGACCTTGCGCTGCGCGTTCTCGATGGAGCGCGATACCATGCGCGCCTCGATCGCCTCGCCCTCGGGAATCTTGAGCGAGCGCATGATCGCCTGCAGCCGCTCGCCGGCGAAGATCTTGAGCAGCGGATCCTCGAACGAGAGGAAGAAGCGCGAGCTGCCCGGGTCGCCCTGCCGCCCGGATCGGCCGCGCAGCTGGTTGTCGATGCGCCGCGACTCGTGGCGCTCGGAGCCGATGATGTGCAGGCCGCCGGATGCCACCACGTCGTTGTGCAGCTTCTGCCAGTTTTCCTTCACTTCGCCGATGCGCCGTTCCTTCGTGGACTCGTCGAGCGCCTCGTCGGCCTTGATCGCCTGTATTTCCGGATCCGGATTGCCGCCCAGCACGATGTCCGTGCCGCGGCCGGCCATGTTGGTGGCGATCGTGACCTGGGCGGGACGCCCGGCCTGCGCGACGATCTCCGCCTCGCGCGCGTGGTGCTTGGCGTTCAGCACGTTGTGCGGGATCTTCTCGCGCTGGAGCATGCCGGAAAGCAGCTCCGAGGCTTCGACCGAGGTCGTGCCCACGAGGATCGGCTGGCCGCTCGCGGTGCGCTCCTTCACGTCGTTCAGGATCGCCTGCTGCTTTTCCTTGGCCGTGATGAAGACCTGGTCGTTCAGGTCCTTGCGGATCATGGGGCGGTGCGTGGGAATGAGCACCGTCTCCAGGTTGTAGATGGACGAGAACTCGAACGCCTCGGTGTCCGCCGTTCCCGTCATGCCGGCGAGCTTCTTGTAGAGGCGGAAGTAGTTCTGGAACGTGATCGAAGCGAGCGTCTGGCTCTCGTTCTTGATCGCGACGTTCTCCTTCGCCTCCACGGCCTGGTGCAGGCCGTCGGACCAGCGCCGGCCCTGCATCATGCGGCCGGTGAACTCGTCCACGATCACGATCTCGTCGTTCATCACCACGTAGTGCTGGTCGCGGTGGTAGAGCGAATGCGCGCGGACGCCCGCGTACAGGTGGTGCATCAGGATGATGTTCGAGGGGTCGTAGAGGCTCGCGCCCGTCGGGAGCAGCCCCGACTGCGTCATCAGCTCCTCGGCGTGCTCGTGGCCCGCCTCCGAGAGCGTGACGCTGTGCATCTTGAGGTCGACCCAGTAGTCGCCCTCGCCCTTCTCGTCTTTCTGCGCCACGAGCTTCGGGATCAGCACGTTGATGCGCCGGTAGAGCTCGGTGGAATCCTCCGCCTGCCCCGAGATGATGAGCGGGGTGCGCGCCTCGTCGATCAGGATCGAGTCCACCTCGTCCACGATCGCGAAGTTGAGGGGGCGCTGGAAGCGCTCGCCCACGCTCGTCGCCATGTTGTCGCGCAGGTAGTCGAAGCCGAATTCGTTGTTGGTGCCGTAGGTAATGTCGGACTGGTAGGAAGCCTGCTTGTCGGCGTGCTCCATCTGCGGGACCACCACGCCCACGCTCATGCCGAGGAAGCGATGGATGCGCCCCATCCACTCCGCGTCGCGACGCGCGAGGTAGTCGTTGACCGTGACGACGTGCACGCCCTTGCCCCCGAGCGCATTGAGGTACGAAGGCAGGGTGGCCACCAGCGTCTTGCCCTCGCCGGTGCGCATTTCCGCGATCTTGCCCTGGTGCAAGGCGATGCCGCCCACGAGCTGCACGTCGAAATGGCGCATGCCGAGGATGCGCATCGAAGCCTCGCGCACCACGGCGAAGGCTTCCGGCAGGACGGTGTCGAGCGGCGCGCCGTTGGCGACCTTCTGCCGCAGCTCGGGCGTCTTCGCGGCGAGCTCGCCGTCGGTGAGCTTCTTCATCGCCGGCTCGAGGGCGTTCACGCTCTCGACGGTGCGGCGGTATTGCTTGAGGAGGCGGTCGTTGCGACTGCCGAAGATGGCCTTGAGAGCGGTATTGAGCACGAGGGGAACCGGGAAATACAAAAACGGCCCGTAGAAGGGCCGGCGAGTCATCAATTATAAGGGAATTGGGGGCGGGTCCGCCCCCCGACAAGCCCCTTACCGGGCGGGCGCGGGCTGCGCGACCTGCGAGGCCCTGATCAGGAAGTCGTTCTTCCCCAGCGACAGGAATTTGTTCGGATTCAGGGGGATGCCCTTCTCGCGCACCTCGAAGTGCAGGTGCGGGCCGGTGGTCCGGCCGCTGTTTCCGACGAGCGCCACTTTCTGGCCCTTCATGACGACATCGCCCACCCGCACGAGGCTGCGGGACAGGTGCGCGTACCGCGACGTGAGCCCGTTGTCATGGTCGATATCGACGATGTTTCCGTATTCGGGAACGTAGGCCACGGTGGAGACCACTCCGCCTGCGGCGGCCACCACCGTCGTGCCGTAGGGGGCGATGAGATCGACGCCGGTGTGGAACGACGACTTGCCGTTGATCGGATCGACGCGATAGCCGTAGTTCGAGGAGTAGTAGCCCATCTCCACCGGCATCGTCGTGGGAATCGTCTTGTTCGCGAGGCGTCCTTCCATCAGCACGGAGTCGAGCACGCCCAGCTTGTCGCTGCGATCGTCCAGCACGCGCGAGATCTCGGCGAGCATCTGGTTGAACTCCGTCACCGACAGCTCGCGCCCGCCCAGCACCGGCGCGGGGCCGCCCTGGCCGGGCTTCTCGTCGAAGCGGAACTCCGCGGGCTTGATGCCGGCCGCCTTCGCGAGGCGCTCGCCGAACGCGTCCAGGCGCAGGATGCGCGCCTGCAGCTCGCCCACCTTCACGGCGAGCGCGCTCACGTTCTCCTTCATCTCGGCTTCGTTGCGCTTCTGGTCGTCTTCGTGCAGCGAGGCGAGCAGCGTGCGCAGGTACGGATTGCGCAGGTCCACGGCGAATTTCATCGTGACCACGTAGGTGGCCATCGCCAGCGCGAACCCGCAGAAAAGGATGCCCAGCGCGACGACCGCCACCTGGGCCTGGGACAAAGTGACCGACCGGCTCTTCGCGAGACTGTCGGAAACGAGAATAATGTTCACTGCTTGTCTCCCTTCGTTCCCATGGCCTCCGATTCCGTCTCCCGCCTTCTCGACGAAAACGCCGACCTCAGGCCGCTCACCACGCGGCTTGCGCACATCAAGCGCCTGCAGCGGCGCTACCGGTCTATCGCACCCGAGCGGCTCGCCGAAACAAGCCGCGTATGCGCCATTGATGGAACGACTGTTGTGATTTGCGCGGATAGCGGAGCGGTTGCGGCCGCCCTGCGTCACCTTGCGCCCCGGATCCTCGAGGAGATGCGCCGTGCAGCCAACGCGAATGCCTCAAAACATCCAAGGGATCAGGAGCTTACTTCAATACGAATCGAAGTTCAAGTGAAAGTGCCTGCGCCGAAACCGCGCGCGCATGCGCGCACGGAGCTTCCCGCCGAGAAGATTTCCGGCGTCGCCGGCAAGCTTTCCGATTCGCCGCTCAAGCGCGAGCTCGAGCGCATGGCTCGCGACGCTCAGAGCAGGAGGACGCGCTCGAAGACGTAGAGCAGCCCGAAGGCGATCCCGAGCAACAGCATCACCTGCACCGCGAGCCAGGCGATGGTGAGATAGCGGCGGTTCTTCGTGACGAGGAACGTGACGACGAGGCCCGCGAGCAGCAGCCCGCCGGCGATCGCGACGATCCGCAGGATGAACAACTACTGTGGCTGCAGCTGGAGGCGCGCGAAGGCGCGCGGCAGCGATTCGACCTTGTCGAAGGTGACCTCTTCCCAGGCCGAGGCGTCGGCGATGAGCTTGCGCACCAGCAGGTTGTTCAGCGCGTGGCCCGACTTGCGGCCGTAGAACGCGCCGATGATGGGCCGTCCCAGCAGGTAGAGGTCGCCCACGGCGTCGAGTGCCTTGTGCTTGACGAACTCGTCGTCCATGCGCAGGCCGTCGGCGTTGAGCACGCGGAAGTCGTCGATCACGATGGCGTTGTCCAGCGAGCCGCCGCGCGCGAGCCCCTTGGTGCGCAGCATCTCCACTTCCTGCGTGAAGCCGAAGGTGCGCGCGCGCGAGATCTCGCGCACGAACGACACCTCGCCGAAATCCACCTCGACGTCCGAGCCCGTGGCATCGAACACCGGGTGGTTGAACTCGATGGAGAAGCCGACCTTGAATCCGTCGAAAGGCTCGAGCGCGACCTTCTTGTCGCCCTCCTCGATCTCGACGCGCTTCAGGACACGCACGTAGCGCTTGGCCGCCGCCTGCTCCTCGATGCCCGCGGACTGGATCAGGAACACGAACGTGCCGGCGCTGCCGTCCATGATCGGCACTTCCTCGCCCGAGACGTCCACGAAAGCGTTGTCGACGCCCATGCCGTAGAACGCGCTCATCAGATGCTCGACGGTCGAGACGCGCACGCCGTCCTTCTCGATCACCGTGGCCATCAACGTGTTGCTCACGTTGAGCGCATGCGCCGGAATCGCCGGATTGCCGGGCAGGTCCGAGCGGCAGAAGACGATGCCGGAATCGATGGGCGCCGGACGCAGCACCATCGCCACCTTGTCGCCCGTGTGCAGGCCCACACCGGTGGCGCGAACCGACGCCTTGAGCGTGCGTTGCTTGATCATTTCCGCAATTATATCAGGCCTTTACGTGGCCCGATAGCGACGGGCGCTAGGGCGTGCCGACGAAGAAATAGAAGCGTGTGCCCTTGCCGTTCTTCGCATTGGCGAAACCCACATAGAACGGCCCGAATGCGGTATTGCTCGCGAGATACGCGCCGAACGACGGTTGCCACCCGGTGAGCGTCGGCTCGGTCGAGAGCTTTCGCATCTTCCCCGCCTCGGCCTGCAATCCGCCGATCAGCGACAGTCCCAGCAGCGGTATCGCGCGCGTGAGCTTGTACTGCACCTCGAGCGAGCCGTAGGTGTAGTCGTCTCCCGCGATCTGGTTGGGCGCGAAGCCCGCGAGGCGGCGCGGTCCGCCGAGCGAGTAGAGCTCCGAGACGGGCAGCGTTCCGTGGGTGCTTTGGCCGTGCTCCGCTTTTCCGACCAGGATCAGGTCGCCCAGGGTGTAGGCGGCGCCCAGCCGCGCTTGCGCGCTCCCGAATTTCTCCATGCCATCGGAGACGTGCGCCGCCTCGAACCCGTCGAGGTTGAGCTTGACGCCGCGCGTGGGGAAGAAGGCGAAGTCGTAGGTGTCGATGGCAAGCGAGGCGGTCGGTCCGCCGGTGAGCTGCCGGACGCTGGGCAGGAGCGCCGTGCCGGTCTCGACGGTGCCGCGCTTGTTCGACTCCCTCCATCCCAGCTTCGCGAGCCCGTAGGCGCCGAAATTGACGCCCGCCTCGGCGCCGCCCTCGGCCACGTAGGTGCGGTACTCCGCGATCCGGTCGCCGTTGCTGAAAAGGCCGACGTTCTCGGTGCGCGCCCCGCCGAAGGGCTTCACGAACCAGCGCTGGCTCGCGTCGAGAGGCTGCCAGAATTCGGTGTAGATCTGCTGCGTGGAGCCGATTTGCGCGGCGGTGAGCCACTCTCCCCCCAGGGCGTTCAGCCACGTGCGCCGGGTGAGCGCGCGGATGTTGAAGTTCGAATCGCCGCGGAAATCCGAATACAGGTTGAGGCCGAAGCGCAGGTAGTCCGGTCCCAGGGTCTTCTCGACCGGGGTGACGCGCAGGATCGTCTTCTCGCGCTCGGGCACCACTTCGTAGTCGATGGTCTGGAGGTCGCCCGCGCTCTTGATGACGACGAGGTCGCGGTCGAGCTGCTTGGTGTCGAGGGGCTTGCCCTCCTCCTGGGTGATCGCGCGGCGCACCGTCTCGCGATTCACGAACCGCGTCTCTCCGATCTCGATCGCATCGACAACGCGCTGCGGGGGCGTGGCGCCGCGCAGGCGTTTGCGCCACGCCTCGTACTCGGCGGGCGGAAGCGAGAGTCGGCGCAGCTTCTGCGCCTGCGCAAGCGCCGTCCGGTGCCCGATGTCGGCGGCCTCCATCTGGCGGTCGAAGCTCGCGGCGGTGATGGTCCCCAGCTCCGGGCGCATGTAGATGTCGGTCGGCTTGAGCAGCGCGAGCGAGCGCGAGACGTTCTGTTCGGTGAGGAGGTTCACCATCTGCCCCACCACGGAGAAGATGCCGGTCACGTCTTCGGGCTTGGTGAGCGGCGAGCCCACGTTCACCGCGATCACGACCTCGGCGCCGCAACGATCGCGCACTTCCTGGACCGGGACGTTGTCCACGAGGCCGCCGTCCACGAGCTTGCGCCCCTCGCGCAGGACCGGAGCGACGGCCCCGGGCACGGACATGCTGGCGCGCATCGCCGTGGTGAGATCGCCCGAGCGCATGGCGACGCGCTCACCGCTGCCGATGTCGGTGGCCAGCAGCGTGAGCGGCAGCGGCAGGTCCTCGATGTTGCGCGCGCCCAGGTCCGCATGCACCAGCTCGTTGAAGAAGAGCTTGATCTTGGTGCCGGCGACCGCGCCTTCGCGATAGCGCAGCCCTTCGCGCGACATCCCGAACTCGAGCGCGGAGAAGAAACGGTCGTCGATCTGCTTGGCGCGCACGCCGATGGACTCGCGCCCGGCGCTGTCGTCGAACATTCCGGCCCAGTCGGTGGCCTTCACCTTCGCCTTCATCTCTTCCGGGGAAACGCCCGCGAGGTAGGCGCCGCTCACCAGCGCGCCCATGCTGGTGCCGGCGACGCAGTCGAAGGGGACGCGCAGCTCCTCGAGGACCTCGAGGACGCCCATGTGCGCGCCGCCGCGCGCCCCGCCGCCGCCCAGCACCAGGCCGATTTTCGGGCGCGGGGTGGGCGCCTGCGCGAGCGCCGGGAGGGCGCAAGCGCCCGCCAGCGCGACGACGAGCGCGCGCTTGAGGAAGTGCTTCACGAGCTTGCGGAAGAGGCCTGGCGACCTCGCCTCAGAAGGCCCAGCCGACGTATAGCGCTGGCCCGTCGAAGCGGAAGTCGAACTTGCCCTTCGCGTTTTCCTTCTCGGCGGTCAGCTTGTACTTGTAGTAGTTGTAGCCGAGGCCGGCATACGCATTCGGCATGAACGCCCACTCGGCGGCGATCGAGCCGTTCAGGAGCGACCCGTCGTAGTCGCCGATCTTGAGCTTCAGCGCCTGGCCGAACCCGGTGATGCGCCAGTTGTCCGCGAACCTCGCGGATGCGCGGATCCCGATGGTCGGCAGCGGGAAATCGACCGAAGCGTCATCGGAGATCGTGCCGGTCGCCGAATGCATCTTGGCCTTGAGCGTCGTCACGTGCGCGCCCATCAGCAGGGCGAGCTCGTTGCCGTTCTCGTTGATCGGGGACCACCGGTACGCGATGCGGTAGACATCCGAGTCGAAGGTCGTGTCGACCGTCGTATTCACGGGGAACGTGACCTCGCCCCAGTTGATCGCGCCGGTGATCGTCCGGGCGCCCGAGCGATGCAGGGAAACGTAGGAAAACTCCATCGCATGGCGCGGATTGAAGCGCCAGAAGAACTCGATGTCGGGAGAGACTTTCTTGTCCGAGACGTTCAGGTCACTTTCGAGGTTCACTTCCGTGCCCAGGCGCCCGCCGTTCGAATCCAGGCGCACGGAGGTCTTTGCCTGGGCCCAGAACGCGCCCGCCTGGATGGTGAACGGCGAATCCCACGGGTCGGCCGCGAAGGCCGCCGTGGACAGGCTGGCGCAAGCGACGAGGGAAAAGACGATTCTGATTTTCATTTGGGTTGTCCTTTTGCGGGGTCTCGAGGGCAGCATAGGGCGCGCCTATCGTATCGGCATATCGGCCCTTGGTGCCATATATAAGTGAAAAGGGCCCGCGCGAACGCGGGCCCTCAAGGACGAGCGACCCGCCCGCCGGGAGACGTCGGCGGCCGGGGTGTCGCGGCTTCCCGGCTAGTCCGCCTGCTTGCGCAGGAAGGCCGGGATATCCAGCATGTCGACGCCCGAGTGGCGCATCGCCTCGATCGTCGTGTCCCGCCGCCGGCGCAGCGCCGTCGGCTGGTCGAGCTCCTCGTAGTTCACGCCAGGGGCCACCGCGTCGTCCGTCCCCGTGCGCGCCACCACCTGCATCACCGGCTGGCGCGCGGCCGCGGCGCCCCCGAGGCCCGTGGCCACGATCGTCACGCGCAGCGCGTCGCCGATCGCCTCGTCGATCACGCTGCCGTAGATCACGGTCGCGTCCTCGGCGGTGAACGAGCGGATGGTGTTCATCACCTCGTGCACCTCCTTCAGCTTCATCGTGTGGCTCGCGGTGATGTTCACCAGCACCCCGCGCGCGCCGGAAAGGCGGATGTCCTCGAGCAGCGGCGAGTGGACCGCTTGCTCGGCGGCCATCTGCGCGCGCTCCGGGCCGGACGCCGTGGCCGATCCCATCATCGCCACGCCGTTCTCGCTCATCACCGTGCGCACGTCGGCGAAGTCGACGTTCACCATGCCCGGGCAGTTGATCACTTCCGCGATCCCCGCCACGGCGCCGTTCAGGACGTCGTTGGAGGCGCGGAAAGCGTCCTCGTAGGTGACGTCCTCGCCCAGGACCGCCATCAGCCGGTCGTTGGGGATGATGATGAGCGAGTCGACGTGCTGCTTGAGCGCGTCGATGCCCACCGCCGCCACCTTCTGGCGCTTGCCCTCGAAGGCGAAGGGCTTGGTCACCACCGCCACCGTGAGCACTCCCATGGAACGCGCGATCTCCGCGACCACCGGGGCCGCGCCCGTGCCGGTGCCTCCGCCCATGCCCGCCGTGATGAAGAGCATGTCCGCGCCCGTGATGAGGTCGGTGATGCGCTCGCGGTCCTCTTCGGCCGCGAGCCTGCCCACCTCGGGATTCGCGCCCGCGCCCAGCCCCTTGGTCACGCCCGCTCCCAACTGCAGGGTGACCTTGGCGAGGTTGCGCTTGAGGGCCTGGGCGTCGGTGTTCATGGTGATGAACTCCACGCCCTGCACCCCGTTGTTGATCATGTGGTCGACCGCGTTGCCGCCGCAGCCTCCCACCCCGACCACCTTTATCACCGCTTCCGGTGTCGTCGATTCGAGCAGCTCGATCATTTCCCAGTCTCCTTTATTAGAAATTCCCTCTGAACCAAGACTTCATCTTCTCCATCACCTCCTTGAATCCGGCGCCCTGCAGCTTCGCCTGGCGCTCGCGCTTCACCTGCTCCATGCCCGCCATCAGCAGGCCCATGCCGGTCGAGTAGCGCGCGTTGCGCACCACCTCCGCGAGCGCCCCGTGGTAGTTCGGGATGCCCACGCGCACCGGCATGTGGAAGACTTCCTCGCCCAGCTCGACCATTCCCTTCATGAGGGCCGAGCCTCCCGTGATCACGATCCCCGACGAGAGCAGCTCCTCGAGGCCGGCCGAGCGCAGCTCGCGCTGGATGAGCGAATAGAGCTCCTCCACGCGCGGCTCGATCACTTCGGCCAGGGTCTGGCGCGACAGCTCGCGAGGTCCCCGCTCACCCACGCCGGGCACTTCGATCATGTCGTTGGGGCTCGCGAGCTGCCGCAGCGCCACCCCGTGGGCGATCTTCAATTCCTCGGCATCGCGCGTCGGGGT
>Ga0070693_100001030_pt1 | contig 12437 bp, 7 predicted proteins | sample KBSK1103metaG_FD_65472 | JGI IMG/M metagenome (GOLD analysis project Ga0070693, IMG submission 65472) | Corn, switchgrass and miscanthus rhizosphere microbial communities from Kellogg Biological Station, Michigan, USA - KBS K1-10-3 metaG | ecosystem: Host-associated > Plants > Roots >...
GATGCAGGTACGTCGAGACGACGTACCCGCCCGCTACGACGACGATGGCGACCAGCAGCAGGTTGATCATGATCCTGTCCTCCGCGTGTGCCGCCGTCGGCGGCGGGACAGGAGTGTCACAGATCATGCGTGCCGTGCTCACCAGTTTGCTGCGGGTTTCTGCGGACGGGAACTGTCAGCCGCCGGTGCCGCCCGAGCGCGGCGGCTGCCGCCGGCGCAGGTAACGCTCGAAGTCCTTGGCGATCGCCTCGCCGCTGGCCTGCGGCATCGTCGTCTCGCCCTCTCGCTCCTCGAGCGAGCGCACATACTCCGTGACGTCGTCGTCCTCGTTGGCCATCTCGTCGACGAGCTTCTGCCACTCGTCGGCCTGCTCGGGCAGGTTGGCCAGCGGCACCTCGACGTCGAGCACCTCCTCGACCCGGTGCAGCAGCGCGAGCGTCGCCTTCGGGTTCGGGGGCTGGGACACGTAGTGCGGGATCGCGGCCCAGAACGAGATCGCCGGGATGCCGGCCCGCACGCATGCGTCCTGCAGGATGCCGAGGATCCCGGTCGGCCCCTCGTACCGGCTGTTTTCCAGGCCCCACCGCTCCGCCGAGGCCACGTCGTAGGACGAGCCGGTGACCGGCGTGGGCCTGGTGTGCGGGGTGTCGGACAGCAGCGCACCGAGCAGCACGACGGTCTGCACGCCGAGCTCGCGGATCACGTCGAGGATCTCCTCGGTGAACCCGCGCCAGCGCATGTTGGGCTCGACCCCGCGCATGAGCACCACGTCGTTGGCCGCGCCAGGCGGCCGGCACACCGAGAACCGGGTGGTCGGCCACTCGATCCGCCGGGACACGCCGTCGACCAGCGAGACCGTCGGCCGGTTGACCTGGAAGTCGTAGTAGTCGTCCGGGTCGATCGCGGCCAGCGGCTTGGCGTCCCAGATCAGCTCGAGGTGCTCCACGGCGGAGGTGGCCCCGTCGCCGGCGTCGTTCCACCCCTCGAAGGCGCCGACCAGCACGGGGGCAGTCAGCTCCGGCCAGTCCTCGAACTCGTCCACGGGCCAAGCCTACGACCGGCCCGGTGCGGGTCGGTGGCTGCCGCTCGATCTGTGGACACCCGGCCTGCCTGTGGATGACGAACGCGAGGGCTCCCCGCGCACCGGTACCCTTTCCCACCATGTCCGTGAGCGTGGAGTCGAGCTTCCTGACCACCCTCCGCCGGCGCCCGGTGGTCGCCGACGGGGCGATGGGGACCATGCTCCAGGCCGCCGAGCTCAGCCTGGACGACTTCGAGGGGCTCGAAGGCTGCAACGAGATCCTCAACGTCACCCGCCCCGACGTGGTCCGCGGCATCCACGACGCCTACCTCGCGGTGGGCTGCGACGCGGTCGAGACCAACACGTTCGGGGCCAACTTCGCCAACCTGACCGAATACGGCATCGCCGACCGGATCAGCGAGCTGGCCGAGGCCGGTGCCCGGCTGGCCCGCGAGGTCGCCGACGGATACTCGACGGCCGACCGGCCGCGCTGGGTGATCGGTTCGGTGGGCCCGGGCACCAAGCTGCCCACCCTCGGCCACGCGCCGTACGCGACGCTTCGCGACGCGTACCAGGAAGAGGTCACCGGCCTGCTCGCCGGCGGTGCCGACGTGGTGCTGGTGGAGACCTCGCAGGACCTGCTGCAGACCAAGTCGGCGGTCATAGGCGCCCGCCGTGCGATGACCGCGGCCGGCCGCCAGGTGCCGCTGATCGCCCAGGTCACCGTCGAGACGACCGGCACGATGCTGCTCGGCTCGGAGATCGGCGCCGCGCTGACCGCGCTGGAGCCGCTCGGCATCGACCTGATCGGGCTCAACTGCGCGACCGGGCCGACCGAGATGAGCGAGCACCTGCGCTTCCTGTCCCGGCACGCCCGCATCCCGCTGTCGGTGATGCCCAACGCCGGCCTGCCCGAGCTCGGCCCCACCGGCGCGACCTACCCGTTGACCCCGCAGGAACTGGCCGCCGCGCTGTCCTCGTTCGTCCGGGAATACGGCACGCGGCTGGTCGGCGGCTGCTGCGGCACCACGCCGGAACACCTGCGCCAGGTCGTCGAGGCGGTCCGCGACGTCGAGCCGGTCCACCGCAAGGTGCGCACCGAGGCCGCCGCCTCCTCGCTCTACCAGTCGGTCCCGTTCCGGCAGGACGCCGGCGTGCTGATGATCGGCGAGCGGACCAACGCCAACGGCTCCAAGGCGTTCCGCGAGGCGATGCTGGAGGGCCGCTGGGACGACTGCGTGGCGATCGCCCGCAGCCAGATCCGCGACGGCTCGCACATGCTCGACGTCTGCATCGACTACGTCGGCCGGGACGGCACCGGCGACATGCGCGAGACCGCCGGCCGGTTCGCCACCGCCTCGACCCTGCCGCTCATGCTCGACTCGACCGAGCCACCGGTGATCGAGGCCGGGCTGGAGATGCTCGGCGGCCGCTGCGTGGTCAACTCGGTCAACTACGAGGACGGCGACGGCCCCGACTCCCGGTTCGCCCGGGCGATGCCGATCATCAAGGAGCACGGCGCCGCGGTCGTCGTCATGTGCATCGACGAGGAGGGCCAGGCCCGCACCGCCGACTGGAAGGTCCGCGTCGCCGACCGGACCATCCGCGACCTGGCCGAGAAGTGGGACATGCGGGTCGAGGACATCATCGTCGACTGCCTGACGTTCCCGATCGGCACCGGTCAGGAGGAGACCAGGCGCGACGCCATCGAGACGATCGACGCGATCCGCGAGCTCAAGCGGCGCTACCCCCAGGTGCAGACGACGCTCGGCGTGTCCAACGTCTCGTTCGGGCTCAACCCGGCCGCCCGCCAGGTGCTCAACTCGGTGTTCCTGCACGAGTGCGTCAACGCCGGGCTCGACTCGGCGATCGTGCACGCCTCGAAGATCCTGCCGATGTCGAAGATCGAGGACCAGCAGCGCGAGGTCGCGCTCGACCTCGTCTACGACCGCCGGCGCGACGGCTACGACCCGCTGCAGCGGTTCCTGGAGCTGTTCGAGGGCGTCAGCGCCTCCTCCTCGCGGGAGTCCCGGGCCGAGGAGCTGGCCGCGCTGCCGCTGTCCGAGCGGCTGGAGCGGCGGATCGTCGACGGCGAGCGCGACGGGCTGGAGGCCGACCTCGACGCGGCGATGGAGACCCGTCCGCCGCTGGAGATCATCAACGACACGCTGCTGGCCGGCATGAAGACTGTCGGTGACCTGTTCGGGTCCGGCGAGATGCAGCTGCCGTTCGTGCTGCAGTCGGCCGAGGTGATGAAGACCGCCGTGGCCCACCTCGAGCCGTACATGGAGAAGTCCGGCTCCGGCGGGAAGGGCCGCATCCTGCTCGCCACGGTCAAGGGCGACGTGCACGACATCGGCAAGAACCTTGTCGACATCATCCTGTCCAACAACGGCTACACCGTCGTCAACCTGGGCATCAAGCAGCCGATCTCGGCGATCCTCGACGCCGCGGAGCAGCACGACGCCGACGTGATCGGCATGTCCGGGCTGCTGGTGAAGTCCACCGTGGTGATGAAGGAAAACCTCGAGGAGATGAACCAGCGTGGCGTGGCCGACAAATACCCGGTGCTGCTGGGCGGGGCCGCGCTGACCCGGGCGTACGTCGAGCACGACTTGTCCGAGGTCTACGCCGGCGACGTGCGCTACGCGCGGGACGCGTTCGAGGGCCTGCGGCTGATGGACGCGCTGATGGCGGCCCGGCGGGGGAGCGTGCCGGCGGCCGCCACCCCGGACGGCTCGGCCGAGCCCAACCTGGCCGGCGCGGTCGGCACCGCCGACGAGGACCGCAAGCGGGCCGAGCGCAAGGCCCGCCGGGAGCGGTCGCTGCGGATCGCCGCCCAGCGCCGGGCCGCCGAGGAGGCGGAGGAGTCGACCCTGCCGGCCCACTCCGACGTCGCCACCGACAACCCGGTGCCGACGCCGCCGTTCTGGGGCAGCCGGGTGGTCAAGGGCATCCAGACCGCCGACTACGCCTCGCTGCTCGACGAGCGGGCGACCTTCCTCGGCCAGTGGGGGCTACGCGGCGCCCGCGGCGGCAAGGGGCCCTCGTACGAGGAGCTGGTGGAGACCGAGGGGCGGCCGCGGCTGCGCTACTGGCTGGACCGGTTCCAGACCGAGGGCATCCTCGAGGCGGCCGTCGTCTACGGCTACTTCCCGGCCGTCAGCAAGGGCGACGACCTGATCGTGCTGCACGACGACGGCACCGAGCGGGTCCGGTTCACCTTCCCCCGGCAGCGCCGGGACCGGCGGCTGTGCCTGGCCGACTTCTTCCGCGGGCAGGACTCCGGCGAGACCGACGTGGTCGCCTTCCAGGTGGCCACCATGGGCCAGCGGATCAGCCAGTTCACCGCCGAGCTGTTCGCGGCTAACGCCTACCGCGACTACCTGGAGGTGCACGGGCTGTCCGTGCAGCTGACCGAGGCGCTGGCCGAGCACTGGCACGCCCGGGTGCGGGAGGAGCTCGGCTTCAGCGGCGAGGACCCCGACGACGTCGAGGAGTTCTTCAAGCTCGGCTACCGCGGCGCGCGCTACTCGTTCGGCTACCCGGCCTGCCCCGACCTGGAGAACCAGCAGCAGGTGCGCGAGCTGCTCGACTTCGGCCGGATCGGCGTCGAGCTGTCCGAGGAGTTCCAGCTGCACCCGGAGCAGTCGACGTCGGCGATCGTCGTCCACCACCCCGAGGCGAAATACTTCGCCACGTGAGCCGATGTCTGGCCGCCGTGCTGTTCGACATGGACGGCACGCTGACCGACTCCGAGCCGGTCTGGGACGAAGCGCTGCGCGAGCTGGCGCGCTGGCTCGGTGGATCGCTGTCCGACGCGGCGCGCCGGGCGACGATCGGCACCAACGTCCCGGTGTCGGTCGACATCGTGCACCGCGACGTCGGCCGGCCGGACGCCGACCCGGTCGCCAGCGGGGAGAAGCTGATCGCCGAGGCGGCCGCGCGGTTCGCCCGCGGGCTGGTCTGGCGGCCCGGGGCGCGCGAGCTGGTCGACGCGGTACGGGCGGCCGGGATCCCCAGCGCGCTGGTCACCAACACCGAGCGGGCGCTGACCAGCCTCGCGCTCGGCCCGCTGCTCGACGAGCTGTTCGACGTGTCGGTCTGCGGCGACGAGGTCGCGCACAGCAAGCCGGCCCCCGACCCGTACCAGAAGGCCGCCGCGCTGCTCGGCGTCGCCCCGGCCGCCGCGGTCGCGATCGAGGACTCGCCGACCGGCGTCGCGTCGGCGACCGCGGCCGGCTGCCCGGTGCTCGTCGTCCCGGGCGCCGACGTGCGGGTGCCACCCGGCCCGGGCCGGACCTTCGTCGACTCGCTGGCCGGCGTCACCGTGGCCGACCTCACCGCCCTCGTCGCCCGCGCCGCCTGAGACCCCCGTCGCGCCGCGCCGGCGGGTCAGTGGCGGATGCGGTAGCGGAGGTGCAGCACGTCCGGTCCGGCCAGCGAGCGCAGCAGCTCGAGCTCGTGGTGGTCGGGCGGCAGGTCGTCGAACAGCCGGCGACCCTGCCCGAGCAGCACCGGCACCAGCTGCAGCTCCAGCTCGTCGAGCAGCCCGGCCCGGAGCAGCGCCTGCGCCGTCGACGCGCCGTGCACCATGACGTCCCGGCCGCCGGCCGCGGCCTTGGCCCGGGCAACGGCCGACTCCACGTCGGTGACGTAGCTCGCGTGTCCCGGCGGCGACGCCGGCGGCGCCGCATGGCTCAGCACGAAGATCGGCACGCCGTCGTGGTGGTCGCCGCCCCACTCGCCGGCGAACTCGAACGTGCGGCGGCCGACGATCACCGCCCCGGTCGCCAACATCTCGTCGAACACCACCGCGTTCGGACCGCCCGCCGGCCGGTACGAGCGGGGCTCGACGCCGCCCTCGGTCAACCAGGCGTGCAGCCGCTCCCCACCGGCGCCGAGCCCGTGCTCGGCGTCGTCGCCCGGGCCGGCGATGAACCCGTCCACCGACATCGACATGTAGAGCCGGACGTTGCTCACGCACTGCCTCCTCCGACGCGGCCGGACCCGAGGGCGGCCAACCTACTGTGCGCGGGGCGCACTCAAGGCACGGACACCGCGGCGCCGGGTGGGTCGTGACCCGCCCGGCGCCGCGTACCCCCGATGGTCAGTCGGCGGCGACCGCCTGCAGGACGTTGAGCTTCGAGGCCCGCCGAGCCGGCAGCCACGCCGCCAGCACCCCGGCCACCGCGGCCAGCAGCAGGTAGAGCGCCAGCTGGGGGATCGGGAACGACAGCTCCGTCACACCCTGGCTGACCAGCGCCCGCTGCAGCGCCGCGCCGAAGATCACGCCCACCGCCAGGCCGAGCAGTCCGCCGAAGACCGCGACCAGCACCGACTCGACCCGGACCATCCGCTTGACCTGCCGCCGGCTCATCCCGACCGCCCGCAGCAACCCGAGCTCCCGGGTCCGCTCCAGCACCGACAGCGCCAGCGTGTTGACGATGCCGAGGATCGCGATGCCGACCGACAGCGCCAGCAGCAGCTGGAAGAACTGCACCAGCTGGTCGATCTGCTTGGTCGCGTCGCCGACGAACTCGGACTCGTTCTGCACCTGCAGGTTCGGGTACGAGGCCAGCGCCTGGTCCAGCGGCCCGCGCAGCGCCCCGGCGTCGGTGCCGTCCGCGGCCTTGACCAGCGCCGCGAAGTAGAGCTGCTGCTTGAAGTGGACCGCGGCCGAGTCGTCGACCAGGTAGTTGCCGATCAGCTGGTTCGACAGGTAGACCCCGGCCACCTTCAGCGTGCCCTTCTGGCCGTCCTCCCAGGTCACCGGCACCGTCGACCCGACCGACAGGTGCTTGTCGTCGGCCACGTCGTCGGAGATCAGCGCGCTGCCCGGGCCGAGGTCGGCGACCTTGCCCGACTTCATCGACAGGTCGACGGTGGTGCCCAGCGCCGCCCGGTTCAGCGACGTCGGGAACTCGTCGGCCCCGGCGATGGTCGCGTCGCCGCCGCGCAGCCCGGTCACCTCACCGACGCCCGGGGTGTCCTGCACGGCCTTGAACGCGGCCTGGTCCATGCCGACCGCGGTCGGGCTGACGATGTAGTCGGCGCCGATCGCGTCCGAGGCGATCTTGCGGACGCTGTCCTTCAGCGACGAGCCGAGCACGCCGACCGCCGCCACCAGCGCCAGCCCGATCATCAGCGCCGCCGCGGTGGCCGCGGTGCGCCGCGGGTTGCGCAGCGAGTTCTGCCGACCGAGCCGGCCGGGCAGCCGGCGCTGGAACAGCAGCCCCACGGCGCCGGTCACCGGCCGGCTCACCAGCGGCGAGAGCAGCGCCACGCCGAGGAACGCCAGCACCGTGCCGATCCCGAGGATCGCCAGCCCGCTGCCGGTCAGCCCGAAGGTCATCGCGACCGCGCCGGCGACCGCGAGGATCGCGCCGGCGATGGTCTGCTTGACCAGCGGCCGGTCCGCGGTGGCCGCGTCCCGCATCGCCGCCACCGGCGGCACCTTGGCCGCCCGCCGCGCCGGCATCAGCGCCGCCACCGCGGTGATGATGATGCCGACCGCGAACGCGGCGATCACCGTGCGCAGCTCGATCACCGGGCTCGCCGACGGCAGCCCGGCACCGAACGCGCCGAACAGCGCCTGCAGCCCGATCGCCACGCCGACACCGGCACCGAGGCCGATGGCCGACGCGATCCCGCCGACCACCACGGCCTCCAGCAGCACCGACCGGGTCACCTGCCCCTTGGAGGCGCCGAGCGCCCGCATCAGGGCGAGCTCCCTGGTCCGCTGGGCGACCAGGATCGAGAACGTGTTGAAGATGATGAACGCCCCGACGAACAGCGCGACCGCGGCGAACACCAGCAGGAACGTGTTGAGGAAGCTGAGCCCCTGCTGGATGTCGCTGGCCTGCTCGTCGGCCAGCTGCTTGCCGGTGATCGCCTCGGTGCTGCTGGGCAGCGCGCTCGCGATCCGGCTGCGCAGCTGGTCCTGGGACACGCCGTCGTTCGCGGCGACGAGCAGGTCGGAGTAGCCGTCGACGTGCAGCAGCTTCTGCGCCGCCGCGGTGGTGAAGTAGACGTACGACTCGCCGCCGAGGCTGTCCTTGCCGTCCGCGTACTCGACCAGGCCGACGACCTTGACCCGCTGCTGCCCGGTCGGCAGGAACACGGTGGTCGAGTCGCCGACGCTCACGCCCGCCTTCTCGGCCAGCCGGCCGTCGAGCACGACCTCGGTGGGTCCGCGCGGTGCGGTGCCGTCGACCACCCGCTGCTGGTTGAGCTTGGCGGAGTCGATCCAGTTGCCGGCGATGATCGGCGCGCCGTTGGTGGTCAGCGCCTTGCCGTCCTTGCCGAGCACGCTGACCTGGTTGAACTGGGCGTTGGCGACGTTGCCCTGCACCTCGGCGACGCCGTCGACGCCCTGCACGGTCGCGATCGTGCTGGCCGGCACGTCGTGCCGGCCGCCCCCGTCGGAGTTGCCCGAGCCCGGGGTGATCTCGGTGCCCCGGACGTCGACGGCGATGTTCTTGTTCACCGACGAGAACAGGTCGGTGAACGTACGCCCGAGCGAGTCGGTGAGCACGAACGCCCCGACCACGAAGGCGACGCCCAGCACGACCGCGAGCGCGGACATCATCAGCCGCAGCTTGCGGGCCGTGAGGGCCTTCACGGTGGCTCGGAACATGTCAGGCACCCACCGGCTGGTACATCGTCTCCTGGCCCGGCTCCAGACCCTTCATCCGGTCGAGCACCGAGTCCGCGGTCGGCGCGCGCATCTCGTCGACGATCCGGCCGTCGGCGAGGAACAGCACCCGGTCCGCGTACGCGGCGGCGGACGGCTCGTGGGTGACCATGACGATCGTCTGGCCGAGCTCGGTGACCGAGCTGCGCAGGAAGCCGAGCACCTCGGCCGAGCTGCGCGAGTCGAGGTTGCCGGTCGGCTCGTCGGCGAAGATGACCGCGGGCCGGGTGATCAGCGCCCGGGCGCAGGCCACCCGCTGCTGCTGGCCGCCGGACAGCTCCGTCGGCCGGTGCTTGAGCCGGTCGCGCAGGTTCACCGCGGTGACCACCTGGTCGAACCAGGCCTTGTCCGGCTTGCGGCCGGCGATCAGCAGCGGCAGCGTGATGTTCTCCTCGGCGGTCAGCGTCGGCAGCAGGTTGAACTGCTGGAAGACGAAGCCGACCTTGTCCCGGCGCAGCGTGGTCAGCCGCTTGTCCGACATCCCGGCCAGCCGGTCGCCGCCGATGATCACCTCGCCGGAGGTGGGCTGGTCGAGGCCGGCCAGGCAGTGCATGAACGTGGACTTGCCGGACCCGGACGGGCCCATGATCGCGGTGAACTCGGCGACCGGGAAGGTGGCGGTCACGCCGTCCAGCGCGGTGACCTCGGTGTGCCCGGTGCCGTACACCTTCCGCAGCTCGATGGCCTGCGCGGCGGGCGCGCCGGCCAGGGTTGCCCGGTGCCGGGGCTGGGTGCCTGGCGCGGGACTGCTCACGTGGTGGTCTCCCCTCTGGGAGGCCGCCCGGCGGGGCCGGGGGCCTTAGGTCTCTGGTCTCGTCGGAAACGCTAGGTGTGACGGCACGAACAGGGCATTGGGGTTTCCCCCCGACTTCCTCAGGGGTTGCCCCGAGCATCGGGTGCCCGTCAGTGCAGCTCAGCCGGTTTTCAGCCGGCCCTCAGGACGCTACGGACCGCGAGCGGCCGGCACATCGGGCCGCGGTTGGACATCCGCCTCCACCTCTCGGTGGATGCGGCCTCACCCACCCGTAGGCATCGGGCGGGGGTTCAGAGCTGTTCGGACGCGTCCGCGGCCGGCTCCACCGGCTCCGGATAGGGGGGCAGGGTGCCGCCGTGCGGCGGGCACAGCGCCTGGTAGTCGCACCAGTCGCAGAGGCGGCTGGGGTTGGCCCTGAAGTCACGCCGGGTGACCGCCCGCTCGATCGCCCGCCAGACCGCGACCAGCGTCCGCTCGAACCGTTCCAGCTCCGCCGCGTCCGGCCGGTAGGTCAGCGTGTCGCGATCCGCCAGGTACATCAGCTTGAGCTGGTGCGGCACCGTGCCCTGGGTCCGCCAGAGCACCAGCGCGTAGAACTTCAGCTGGAACAGCGCCTTCGCCTCGTATGCCTCCCGCGGTATGGCGCCGGTCTTGTAGTCGACGACCCTGACCTCGCCGGTGGGCGCGACGTCGAGGCGGTCGACGTAGCCGCGCAGGCCGAGCGGCGCGGCGTCGCCGATGTCGAGCACGGCCTCGACCAGCTGCTCGCGGGCGGCCGGCTCCAGCCGGCTCGGGTCCTCCAGCGCGAAGTAGCCGGCGATCATCCGGCGGGCCGAGTCGAGCCACTCCGCCAGCCCGCCCTCGGCGAACAGCGCGGCGGTCTCCGGCTCGGCCTCGGCCAGCCTGGCCCACTCGGGCTCGACCAGCGCGGCCGCCCGGTCGTAGGTCCGCTCGGCACCGGGCAGGTCGAACAACCGGTCGAGGACGGCGTGCACCAGCGTGCCGCGGGCCTTGTCCGGCGTCGGCCGCTGCGGCAGCTTGTCGACCGAGCGGAACCGGTAGACCAGCGGGCAGGCCTTGAAGTCGGCGGCGCGGGACGGCGAGAGCGTGCCGGCCAGCAGCAGCTCGGTCTTCTCGGCCACCTCGGTCACGGCGCCGACACTAGCCCGCGGGTGCGACAGAACCGCGCCGCCGCGCCCGGCCCGGCCTCAGAGCCAGGACAGCCGGTCGAACGGCCAGGCGATCACGAACGCCCGGCCCACCACGAGCTGCTCGTCGATCGGGCCGAAGACCCTGCTGTCGCTGGAGTTGCAGCGGTTGTCGCCCATCACCCACAGCTTCCCGGCCGGCACGGTGACCTTGGCGAAGTCGCCGGTGCCGTGGCAGAGCGGCTCCACGTACGGCTCGTCCAGCGGGGCGCCGTTGACGTACACCTTCCCGCCGCGGCCCTCGACGGTCTCGCCCGGCAGCGCGACCACCCGCTTGATCAGGTCGTCCTCGCTGACGTTGAGGTTCGCCGGCTTGGCGAAGACGACCACGTCGCCGCGGTGGATGTCGTGCAGGTGGTAGCCGACCTTGTTGACCAGCACCCGGTCGCCTTCGATGAGGGTCTCGTGCATCGAGGCGGACGGGATGTAGAAGGTCTGGACGACGTACTGCCGGATGAGGAACGCGGACACCACCGCGAACACGATGAGGAACGGCCACTCGAGGGCCTTGCGCCGGGCCCGGCGGCGGCGGACGACCGCCCGAGGCGGGTGCGCCGGCTTGGCCGGCTTGCCGGCGGTGTCCGGCTTGCCCGCGGTGGCCGGCTTGCCCGCGGCGGCGGGCTTGTCGGCCACGGCCGGCTTCGGGGACGGCCGGTCCAGCACCTCGGTCGGCTCGTCGTTCAGCGGCACCACCGCGATCTGCGGGTCCGGCGCGCGATCCAGTTCGATCTGGTGGAAGCGGTTCGCCGGCCAGGACGCGGCGTCCCGCTCGGCGGCGTCGAGGCCGTGGCCGTTGACCGGGTATGCGGCCGGCGCCGGCGGGGGAGCGGAGTAGGGGAAGCCGGTGACGGGAGCGACCGGCTCGTCCAGCCGGTAGCCGTTCACCGCCGGTGGGGCCGGGGAGTCCAGGTGGTAGCCGTTGGTCTCCGGCCACGGGTGCTGGGCACCCGCGGCGCCGCCGTAGCGGTGGGCGCCCGGCTCCGGTCGGTGGTACGCGACCCCGTTGGGGCCGGCACCGCCCGTCTCCGGCTCGGCCCGCCGGTGCCCGCCGCCGTTCGGGAGGTGGTAGCCGATCGGGCCGGGTGCCGGCTCGTCCGGGCTCCACTGCGCCTGCCCGGGGCCGGCGCCTTCCCGCCCTGGCGCCGGTCGGTGCCGCCCGGGGACGGCCCCGGGCGGTGCGTAGCCGTTCGGCCTCCGCGCGCCTCCGTAGCCGCTCCGGTTCGCGTCCCCGTACCGGTCGTCGTCCGGCCGGGCGCCGATCCGGTCCGCGGCCCCGTAGCCGTCGTCGTCCGGCCGGGCGCCGATCCCGTTTGCGGGCCCGTACCGGTCGTCGTCCGGCCGGGCGCCCATCCCGTTCGGCGTCGGCTCGGGCCGATGCCGCCCCGGGTGCCCCCGCGCGTAGGCCGCCGGACCGGGACCGACGCCGTTCCGACCCGGGTAGCTGTCCGGACCGGGACCGACACCGTTCCGACCCGGGTAGCCGTCCGGACCGGGACCGACACCGTTCCGACCGCGGTAGCGGTCCGGATCAGGCCCGACGCCGTTCGGCCGCGGCTCCGGCCGCCGCCGCCCGAGGTCTTCGGGCGCATAGCCGGTCGGACCCGGGTGAGCGGTCGGACCGGGCCCGACACCGTTCCCGCCCCGGTGGCCGTCCGGACCCGGGTGGCCGGTCGGACCCGGGTGGCCGGTCGGACCCGGGTAAGCGGTCGGACCGGGCCCGACACCGTTCCCGCCCCGGTGGCCGTCCGGACCCGGGGG
>Ga0070693_100001031_pt1 | contig 12430 bp, 11 predicted proteins | sample KBSK1103metaG_FD_65472 | JGI IMG/M metagenome (GOLD analysis project Ga0070693, IMG submission 65472) | Corn, switchgrass and miscanthus rhizosphere microbial communities from Kellogg Biological Station, Michigan, USA - KBS K1-10-3 metaG | ecosystem: Host-associated > Plants > Roots >...
GGCGCTGATCGCCCGCCACGTCGCCGACCTCTTCCCGACCCAGACCTCGCGCTTCGACCTGATCCAGGCCGCCCGCCGCGGCGTGATCTCGCCGCTGCGCTGCATGCGCATCCCGCCCGGGCCGGGCGTGCGGACGATCGCCAAGGTGCCGCTGCGAAAAGGCGAGGTCGACCAGGACTTCGACCAGGAGGAGCTGGCCGCGCTGCTCGACCAGGAGCCCTTCAACGTGGCGATCGCCGACCTCTACAAGACGCGCTTCAACGGCATGGCCGGCGTCCTCTACACGGCCGGCGTCCAGCACGCGAAGAACGTGGCGAAGGCGCTGCAGGGCGCCGGTGTCGCCGCCCGCGCCGTCTCCGGCGAGACGCCGAAGCGCGAACTGGCCGAGATCCTCGCCGCCTTCGAGCGCGGCGAGGTCGACGTGCTCTGCAACGCGATGCTGCTCGCCGAGGGCTGGAACTCGCCGCGGGCGACGCTCTGCATGCACCTCGCGCCGACCGCCTCGCGCCGCATCTACCAGCAGCGGGTCGGGCGCGTGACGCGGCGGGCGCCGGGCAAGGAGGCCGGCCTCGTGATCGACTTCGTCCACCCGGCGACGACTCACGACGAGACGATCGTCACCCTGCACAGCCTGCTCGACCGCGAGGTCTACCGCGGCGGCGCGATCGTGATCGGGCCGGTGCGTCGCTCGCGCGGCCGGCGTATCCGGGTCGAGCGGCGGATCGTCCCGGTCTCCGACAACGAGGAGCGGCGCATGCAGGTGCTCGAACGCGAGCTCTGGCGGATCGCCGTCGACAACCTCGACTACCCCGAGCAGCACGCCTGGGCGGCGCTGGCCGGGGCGCGGGTCAACCCGCAGGGCTGGCGCAAGGCGCGGGCGATCCTGCAGGGCTCGCACTCGCCTGACCTGAGGCGTCGCTTCCTGCTCACCTGCGTGCAGCGCAACCGCAACTCGCAGCTGAAACTGAAGGCGCTGAGCGAGATCGCCGACCTCGGCGATCCCGAGGCCTTCGACGACGCGATCGACATCGTCGGCACCTGGACCCGCGACGACAAGCGCGCCGGGACGAAGACCCTGCTGCAGGCGCTGATCGACAAGCGGATCGGCCGCCGCGACCAGGCACAGGCCTGGGTCTGGCGCCTGGCCTCCTACACCCGCGAGCTGCACGAAGAGTACGCCGTGCAGCGCTGGCCGGAGACGAAGCGCCTGCTCGGGCTGCTGGTCAACTCCTCCGGTCGCGCCCACGGCCGCAACGCGCGCCGGCTCGTCCACGCGGCGCGCAAACAGGACCGGCGCCTGGCCGTGGCGCTGCTCGCGGCCTCCGTCTCGCACACGCCCGAGGGCGAAGAGGTGCTGCGCGGCGCCCGCATGCGGATGGCCCGCAAGCCCTCCGCTGTCGCCCGCGAGCTGCTGCGCAACTTCCCCAAAGGCAAGCGGCGCAAGCGGCCGAGCAAGCGGCGTGGTCAGAAGCGGGACGCCGGGGGCGCGAAGGTCGCGGCCGGCAACGGGGCGGAGGCGGATACGACGGCGACCCCCGAGCTCGAGGAGAGCTCAGAGGCGGAGCTGGACCTCGCCGGCGCCGAGGCTGACGCGGTCGCCGGAGGAGACGACGACGACGAGGTTGCCGCGGTCGTCGATTCCGTCGGCGATTCCTGAGCCGTCCTCCCAGCTGATCTCGCGCCCGCGCAGGGCGTCGCGGCGGCGGAACTCGGTCAAGACTTCGAGGTGGTCGGCGTAGACCCAGCGGTTCAGGTGTCGGTTTAGGACTTTCGTGACGGTGAGGGGACTAGCGGGGGGTCCCGGCGGAGCAACAGCGGGGAGGCTCCGGCGGGACCCCCCGCTAGTCCCTTTGGCCGGGACGAAGAGCGAAACCGCCGGTTGACGGAGGTCGTCGGGGAACTCGTGCGGCGCTATCGAGAGGTTGAGGCCGACGCCGATCACCGCCCATTGCTCTTGCGGCCTCGCCTCGATCAGGATTCCGGAGAGCTTTTGCTGGTCGAGCCAGATGTCGTTGGGCCACTTGACCTGGCACTCGATTCCGGGGCGCAGCTCCTCGGCGGCGGCACAGACCGCGAGGGGGACGGAGAGGGGGAGGAGCAGGTGGCGCTCGTCCAGGGGGCGCAGGACGGCGGAGTAGAGGAGGGCTTTGCCTTCGGGGGCGGTCCAGACCCGACCATGGCGACCGCGCCCCGCGGTCTGCTCGCGCGCGGTGACGACCGTGCCGCCGGGCGCCCCGGCCTCGACCAGCTCCCGCGCCCGCTCGTTGGTCGAGTCGGTGACCCGAAAATGCCTATGCGGCATGCCAAACATGGTTCCGGTGCGCTTTATGCCACTCATGGCCACATAAAGCGCACCGGAAGGGTCATTCGCGGCTGGCGTCGGCGAGGAGGGCGGCTAGGAGGCCGGCGACGTCGTGGCGCTCGGCCTCGACGTCGACCTCGAGGCCGGCGGCGCGGGCGGCCTCGCTGGTGACGGGGCCGATCGAGACGACGCGGGCGGCGGCCGGGAAGCGGTCGCCGAGCGCCTCGGTCAGGTTGCGGACGGTCGAGGAGGAGGTGAAGGTGACGTAGTCGGCGCTTTGCGCCGCCTCGATCGCGGCCTCGTCGGGTGTCTCGCGCACCGTCTCGTAGAGGACGACGACGTCGACCTCGGCGCCACGCTCGCGCAGCGCATCGGGGAGGACGTCGCGGGCCTCGGCGGCGCGGGCGATGAGCACCCTCTTTCCGGCGACCTCGATATCGGCGAGTGCCTCGACCAGGGCCTCGGCGAGGAAACGCTCCGGGACGACGTCGGCGCGGATGCCGTGCTCACGCAGCGCTCGGGCCGTCCCGGGACCGATCGCCGCGACCCAGGCACCGGTTCGGCCGGCAGCCCCCCTTCCTACTTGCTGCTTTTCCGTCCCGCCCAGTGCTCGCGCATCCAGCCCGGCGGCGTCGAGCGCCTCGAACAACAGGTGCGCCCCGTTGGGGCTCGTGAGCACGATCAGCGCGTACTCGCCGATCCTCCCGACCGCTGCCTTGACTTCGTCGCTTTCGACGCGCGGCTCGATCCGGATCGCCGGCAGCTCGACCACCTCGGCGCCGAGCCCGTGCAGGGTCGCGGCGAGCCCGCTCGCCTGGGCGCGGGCCCTGGTGACGACGATGCGCTTGCCGTGCAGCGGCCGGCGCTCGAGCCAGGCCAGCTCCTCGCGCCGCTCGACCACCGGGCCGACGACGATCAGGGCCGGCGCCTTCACGGACTCGCGCTCGACCGCCGCGGCGAGCGTGCCAAGTGTGGCAAGGACGGTGCGCTGACCGTCCATCGTGCCGCGTTCGACCGCCGCGGCCGGCTCGTCCGCGTCGCGCCCGGCGGCGATCAGGGCGGCGGCGTTGGCGGCGAGTCGCTTGACGCCCATGTAGAAGACCAGCGTTCCCGGGAAGCGGGCCAGTGCCTCCCAGTCGAGGGCGCTCTCCTCCTTCTCCGGATCCTCGTGCCCGGTGACGAAGGCGACCGCCGAGGCGTCGTCGCGGTGGGTTACCGGAATCCCGGCGTAGGCCGTTGCGGCGACGCCGGCGGTCACCCCCGGCACGACCTCGAACTCGATCCCAGCCGCGCGCAGCGCTTCCCCCTCCTCGCCGCCCCGGCCGAAGACGAACGGGTCGCCCCCCTTGAGCCGCACCACGCTCTTCCCGGCCCGCGCCGCCTCGATCAGCTTCTCGTGAATCTCCCCCTGCGGTACCGACGTGCCACGAGTTGTGTGCCCATATGGGTGCTCAACTCGTGGCACGTCCGGGGGGGCCTTGCCGACGTAGACGAGCTCGGCGTCCGCGCGGGCGCCATCGAGCGCGCCGGGTGGGATCAGGCGGTCGTGGAGGATCGCGTCGGCCGAGGCGATCAGCTCCAGCGCCCGCGCCGTCATCAGCCCCGGGTCCCCCGGCCCGGCCCCAACCAGATACACAACCCCCTCCCGCGCGCTCATTCCGGTGCGCCTTTTGTGCGCATGGATGGCATAAAGCGCACCGGAACGATCATCGGGCCGCAGCCTCCGCGCGGTCGAGGAGGTCGCGGGCGCCGGTGGCGAGCAGGCGCTTGGTCAGTTCGGCGCCGCGCAGGGTCGGCTCGGCCGAGTCGCCCTCGATGGCGTCGCGCAGCCACTCGCCGCCGTCGGGCAGCCCGACGAAGGCCTCGATCCGCATCCGGGACGAGGGCGGGTCGATCGAGGCGTGAACGCCGACCGGGCTGTTGCAGGTCGCCCCGAGCAGGGCGACGACGGCGCGCTCCGCGGTCAGCTCGCGCAGCGCCGGCGGATCGACCAGGCCCTCGACCGCCGCCAGCGCCGCCTCGTCCCCGTCGCGGACCTGGAGCACCAGTGAGCCCTGGCCGGCAGCCGGGGTCATCGCCTCGGTCGGGATCGGGAAAGCGATCTCATCGGCGCGACCGAGACGCCGCAACCCGGCGACCGCCAACACGATGGCGTCGAGGTCGCCCTCGGCGAGCTTGCGCAGGCGGGTGTCGACGTTGCCGTGCAGCTCGCTTACCTCGAGGTCGGGACGCGTGGCGAGCAGCTGCGCGCGGCGCCGCAGGCTCGCCGTGCCGACCCGGGCGCCCTCCGGCACCTCGTCGAGAGATGCGCCCGCCCCGACCCAGGCGTCGCGGGCGTCCTCGCGCGGCGGCACCGCCGCCAGGGTCAGGCCCCCGGTCAGCTCCCCCGGCAGATCCTTGGCCGAGTGCACGCCGATATCGGCGGCCTCCTCGAGCAGAGCCCGCTCGACCCCGCGCACGAAGCGCTCCTTGTCGCCGACCTCGCCGTCGGAGGAGACCTCGACCAGCTCGGCCCCGCCCAGCATCTCTGCCACCTGGCCCGCCTGCGCAAGCGCGAGCGCCGAGCCTCGGGTGGCGATCCGCGGGCTCAACTGGATTTGCGCCGGCGCAGCGCGGTCACGTTGGACCCCGAGTCCTCCGCCTCCGGCTCGGTCTCCGCGTCGAGGCCGAACAGCTCGCGCAGGGCGCTGACGTACATATAGGCCTCGTCGTCGCCGGCGGAGCGCTTCATCCGCAGGGTCGGCTCGTGCAGCAGGCGAGAGGCGATCGCCTTCGCCATCGCGCCCAACCGCTCGCGATCGGCCTCGCTCAGGCTCTCCCAGCGGCCCTCGTTCTCGGCCAGGACCCGGCGCACCACCTCGTCGCCGCGCCCACGCAGCGCCGCGATCGTCGGCACCACCTCGAGCGAGGCGAGCCAGCGCTCGAAGCGGTCCTGCTCGGCGTCGAGCAGCCGCTCCGCCCGCCGCGCCTCGGCCTCACGGCCGCTCGCGTTGCGTTCGACGATCTTCTGCACGTCGTCGACGTCGTGCAGGCTGACCCCGGCGATCTCCCGGCAGGCGGGCTCGATGTCACGGGGCACGGCGATGTCTACGAGCAGCAGCGGCCTCCCGGCCCTGGTCCTCATCACCTGCTCGAGCTCGTCGCGCTCGACGATGTGGTGCGGCGAGTTGGTCGCCGAGACGACGATGTCGGCCCGCTCGAGCTGGTCGGGCAGCTCCTCGAAGCGCACCGCGTTGCCGTCGAAGCGCTGGGCGAGGCCGATCGCCCGGTCGTAGTGGCGGTTGGCGACGAAGACGGTGGCGACGCCGCGGCTGACCAGGGCGCGGGCGAGCAGCTCGGCCGTCTCGCCGGCGCCGATCACCAGCACGCGCCGGTCGCTCAGGTCGCCGAGCGTGCGGCGAGCCAGGTCGACGGCGACCGAGGGCACCGAGACGTTCTTCTCGCTGATCCCGGTCTCCTCGCGGGCCCGCCCTCCCGCCGCCAGGGCGCCGCGGAAGAGCCGGTTGAGGATCGGCCCGGTGGCGCCCTCGACCAGGGCCAGCTCGTAGGCGCGCTTGACCTGGCCCTGGATCTCGGCCTCGCCGAGGATCATCGAGTCGAGCCCGGCCGTGACCCGGAAGAGGTGGCGCACCGCCTCGCCCGAGCGCAGCGAGTAGAGGTGGCCGAGCAGCTCGGTGGGGCGGATCTCGGCCTGGCGGGTGAGGACGCCGAGCGCGGTCGACTCGGCCTCGACCGGGTCGGAGACGACGAGATAGAGCTCGGTCCGGTTGCAGGTCGAGATCGCCGCGGCCTCGTGGATGCCGGTCGCGTCGGTGAGCTCGCCGAGGGCGCCGACCGCGCGGCCCTCGGTCAGCGAGAGCCGCTCGCGCAGGTCGAGCGGCGCGGTCTTGTGCGAGACCCCCAGGGCAAGCAGCTCAGACATCGGCGCTCACCTCCTCGCGGTCGGAGCCCGCCGCGGCCTCGCCGCTGGCGCGGTTCTCGGCGAAGCCGGCGAGCTCGCGCAGCTCCCGCTCCATCCGCTGCAGTTTCGCCGCCATGATCGCGACGTAGACGAGGAGCAGGAGGAGGAAGACGACGTAGGCCCCGGCGACGTACTTGCCGGCCTCGTCGAGCGGCAGCGCCGGAGCGCCGATCGGCAGCAGATCCATCAGCTCACCTCCGGCGCGATCCGCGGGCCGCCGCCGCCCGCCGGCGCGTCGAGCGCGCGACGCAGCCGCTTCAGCTGCCCCGAGGCGCTCTTCGCGGTCAACTCCAGCTTCACCAGCGTCACCCAGAGCAGGGCGATCGCCGCCAGGCAGACGAGGAAGGTGAGCATCATCGAGCCCGGCAGGCCGCCGTTGGCGGTGGCGAAGACGCGCGGGTGGACGAGGCTCTGCGCCAGCCGCACGGCCATGAAGTTGAGCGGCACGAAGGCGCCGGCGACGATCGCGAAGACCGAGGCGTAGCGCGCCTGGCGGTCGCGGTCCTCGATCGCGTAGCGGAACGGGTAGTAGGTCGCGTACATGAGGAAGACGATCAGGAAGCTGACCAGGGTCGGCTCGTCCCAGACCCACCAGTGCCCCCAGGAGGCCTTGGCCCAGATCGCGCCGGTGATCAGCACGGCGACGCCGAAGATCACCGACATGTGGATCGAGACGTAGGAGTAGGCGTCCCAGCGCCGGTCGCCGCCGCGCAGGTGCAGGATCGCGAAGACGCCGCCGATCACGAAGCCGACCAGGGCCGTGATCGCCAGCGGCACGTGCAGGTAGAAGATCTTCTGGATGAAGCCCTGGTCGGCGTCGAGCGGGGCGTAGAAGAAGACCAGCGAGAAGGCGACGGCGATCGCCGCGACTGTGGCGATCGAGAGGGGCTTTAGTCCTTTGCCGTACATGCGTTTGGCGCCGGCGCCGCGGGCGGCGCCGCTAGTCCTCCAGGAGGAAGTCGAAGACGGCCCAGCCGACGAGGAGGAAGACCAGATCGTATAGGGAGAGCACCGCGAGCCAGGTCCCGAAGCGGTGGTAGCCGGGACCGTGCAGGGCGAGCAGCGGCTCGCTGGCGCCGGTCGCGGCGATCATCAGCGGCACGACGAGCGGCAGCAGGACGAGCGGGCCGAGCAGGTCGCGGGCGCGCGAGTGCACCGCCATCGAGGAGATCAGCGTGCCGGTGGCGGCGAGGCCGAGGTCGGCGAGGACGAGGACGAGGGCCAGCGGACCGAGCGCCGCGGCCGAGTCGAGGAAGAAGATCGCGAAGACCGGCACGACGACCAGCTCCAGCGCGACCAGGAAGACGAGCAGCGCCGCCGCCTTGGCGGCGAAGAGGGCGCCGCGGTCGATCGGGGCGAGCCGGATCGCGTCGAAGCCGCCCTCCTCGCGCTCGGCGACGAAGAGGCGGTTGATCCCGAGCAGGGCGGCGAAGAGCAGCGTCGCCCAGAGCACGCCCGAGGCGAGGCTGCCGGAGAGGCTGGTGCGGTCGAGGCCGAAGCGGAAGATGACGAAGGCGGTGACGGCGAAGAGCGCCATCGCCGGCAGCGACTGCAGGGTGCGCAGCTCGGCGCGCAGGTCCTTGGCGAGGATCGCCGCGAAGGCGGCGCGCGAGGGGGTCACGAGACCATCGCCGCTTCGCCGACCCCGAGTCGCAGGACCTGGTCGGCCTCGGGCAGGTGGCGCTCAGGGTCGTGGGTGACGACGACGCGGGTGCGCCCCGGGGCGGGGCCGATCAGGGTCCGGGCCAGCTCGCGCCCCTCGGCGTCGAGGTTGGAGTCGGGCTCGTCGAGCAGCAGCAGCTCGGGCTCGTGCAGGACGCAGCGGCAGATCGAGAGCCGCTGCCGCATCCCGGCCGAGAGCTCGGCGACCCTCTCGTCGGCGCGCCGCCGCATCCCCGTCGCCCGCAGCAGCTCCTCGATCCTCTCCTCGCCGGCCCTCTGTGCGATCCCGTGCAGCCGCGCCTGGAAGCGCAGGTTCTCGCGGCCGCTGAGGTCGCGGTAGAGCAGCGGCTCGTGCCCGAGGTAGCCGATCCGCCCGCGCAGCCTCCAGGCCTCGTCCGGCAGTGAGCAGCCGAGCACCGTCGCCTCGCCGCCGCTCGGCCGCAGCAGGGTGGCGAGGATGCGCAGCAGGGTCGTCTTGCCGGCGCCGTTGGGGCCGAGGACGAGAAGCGTCTCGCCGCGGCCGAGCGCCAGCCCGACGCCGTCCAGCGCGGGCCGTTCCCCATAGTCGCGGCGCAGCCCGGTGAGCCGCAGCGCCGGGGCATTCGACTCGATCGTCTCCATCGCGAGGATTGTGAAGGTCGAGGTACGCTTTGAGTTCTGTGAGCGATCAGCCGCCAATCCTCAACGAGGTGGACACCTACGGCCCCGCCTACATGCGGGTCGCCAATCAGCTCGGGCGCTACGAGGGCAACGAGGAGGAGGCGCCGCTGGCGATGGAGCTGCTCGGCGTCGCGCCCGGCGACCGGGTGGTCGATGCCGGCTGCGGCCTCGGTCGCTTCGTCGCCGCGCTGGCCGCCAACGGGATCGACGCGGTCGGCGTCGACATCTCCGAGATCGCGATCGCCGCCGCCAAGCGCGAGTACCCGGGCCCGACCTACTACGTCGCCGACCTGATGCGGCCGCTGCCCCCTGAGCTGAAGGGCTTCGACGGCCTGGTCAGCCTCTCATCGAGCTTCGGCTTCGGCGAGGCCGTGGCAGACGACGAAGCGATGATGCGCACCTACCACGAGATGCTTCGCCCCGGCGGCAGGATGGCGATGGAGCTCTCCGACCTCGAGCGCTCGCGCTACCGGCTGAAAACCGACGAGGGCGTGGTCGAACGCGAGACGAACGGCGTGCGGGAAACGCTCGACGTGAACTTCAGCACCGGCATGCTGCACGTGCGCTACGTCTTCGGCGATGACGTCGTCGACTCGCGCATCCGCATGTACGAGGCCGACGACCTGCAGCGGATGGCCGAGGCGGCCGGCTTCCGCGACGTCGAGCGCTATGGCAACTTCGCCGGCGGGCCGAAGCGCCCCGAGGACCGCCTCGTCCTCGTCGCGACGGCATGAGTTGGACCATGCACGGTCAGGGTGAAACGCCTTTTCGTTCTCATGCAACGAAAAAACGTTTCACCCGCGAGGCAGCGGTCGTCGTCGACGCCTACTCGACCGGGGCGCGGCTGGCGCCGCGCTTCGCCGCCGCCGGCCTGCCCGTGGTCCACGTGCAGAGCAGCCCGAACCTGCCGCATTTCTACGAGCGCGGCTTCCGCGCCGGCGACTTCGTCGAGAACGTCGTCCACGAGGGCGACCTGGAGGCGACCGGAGCGCGGGTCGCCGCCCACGACCCGGCCTTCGTCGTCGTCGGCGCCGAGCCCGGGGTGCCGCTCGCCGACGCGCTCTCCGAACGCCTCGGCCTGCCCTCCAACGGCAGCGCCCTGAGCGCCGCCCGCCGCGACAAGAACGCGATGAACGAGGCGCTGCGCGCCGCCGGACTGCGCACCGCCGAGGCGCTGAAGACGGCGAGCGCGGCCGAGGCGGCCGAGTGGGCGGCGGCTCGCGGCGGCGCCCCCGTCGTCGTCAAACCGCTCGACAGCGCCGGCACCGACGGGGTCAGCATCGCCCGCGACGGCGCCGCGATCGAGGCCGCCTTCGCGGCGATTCTCGGCCGGCCCAACGCCCTGCACGGCGCCAACGAGGAGCTGCTCGTCCAGGAGCTGCTCGAGGGCACCCAGCTCTTCGTCAACTCGGTCAGCTGGGAGGGTGTCCACCACGTCTCCGAGGTCTGGCGCGACAACAAGCTGCGCCGCGGCGCCAACTTCATCTACGACTACGAGGAGCTGCTGCCGCGGCACGGAGAGCAGCAGGACCAGGTGGTCCCCTACGTCGAAGCGGTGCTCGACGCGCTCGGCATCAACTTCGGCCCCGCCCACACAGAGGTGATGCTGACCGCGACCGGTCCGGTCCTGGTCGAGTCGGGCGCGCGCATGCACGGCTCGGTCCCCGACGAGATCGTCGACCGCTGCACTCCCAGCCACCAGACGCTGACCGCCGAGGCCTACCTCGACCCGCACTCAGTCACGCGCCGCGCCCAGCGCCCCTACGAGCTGGTGGCCGGCGCCTACTGCGTGATGCTGATCTCCCAGCACGAGGGGACGATCGCCTCCGACGCGGGCCTGCGCGAGATCGAGGCGCTGCCCTCCTTCGCCGGCACGATCTCGATGCTCGGCCCCGGCGACGAGCTGCGCAGGACCGTCGACCTCTTCTCCTGCCCAGGCATCATCTACCTCGTAGATCCCGACAGGGCACGACTGAAATCTGACTACGACCGCATCCGAGAGCTCGACGCAGCCGGCGCAGTCTTCGAGCTGGAGCAGCTGGTCGCACCTTGAGAGGCAGCCTCTCACTTAGCTGCCGCGCTTGCTCAAAGTGCGCCGTCCTACTTTGAGCAGCGGGCCGGCGCCCTCGCGCAGGGCTTTGGTGCGGGCGGCGCCCTTGCCGTAGAGGATCTTGGCCGAGGCGCGCACCGCTTCGCCCATCGTGCGGTCGTAGGGGTGCCACCAGAAGTCGCGGGTCAGGCCCGGCTCCCAGGCGTTCATCTTGATGTTGACGCACTCGTAGAAGCCGAACTTCGAGTGCGAGCGGCCGACGCCGGAGTCCTTGACGCCCCCCCACGCGCACTGGCAGGCGCCGTGGCTGAAGGAGTGGTCGTTGACCCAGACCATGCCCGACTCGATCCGCCGCGCGATCCGCTCGCCCTTCTGGCGGTCCTTGGTCCAGACCGAGGCGCCGAGGCCGAACTCCGAGTCGTTGGCGAGGTCGATCGCCTCCTGCTCGGAGGAGACGACGACGATCGGCAGCACCGGCCCGAAGACCTCCTCGCGCATGATCCGCATCTCGTGGGTGACTCCGGTCAGCACGGTCGGGGCGACGAACTTGCCGGGCAGGCCGGGAACCTCGGTCGCCCCGCCGCAGAGCTTGGTCGCGCCCGAGGCGACCGCGTCCTCGACCAGGTCGACGACGATCTCGTACTGGCCGTCGGAGGTCATCGGCCCGATCTCGGTCTCCCACTCGATCGGGTCGCCGAGGCGCAGCCGCTCGGCCTCGCGGGCGACTCCCTCGACGAAGCGGTCGGCGACCTCGCGCACGACGTAGACGCGCTCGATTCCCGAGCAGGTCTGGCCGGCGTTGGCGAAGCCGCCCCATACCGCGCCGGAGATCGCGTTCGGCAGGTCGGCGTCGGCGCAGACGATCATCGGGTCCTTGCCGCCGAGCTCGAGCACCGAGCCCTTGAGCCGCTCGGCGCAGACGGCGCCGACCTTGCGGCCGACCTCGACCGAGCCGGTGAAGAAGACCTTGCCGACCGAGGAGCGGGCCAGCGCGTCGCCGACCGCGCCGCCGCCGTGGACGACGCGGACGAGGCCCTCGGGCAGGCCGCCCTTCTCGAAGACGCGGCGGATCGCCTCGCCGAGCAGCGGCGTCAGGCTGGCCGGCTTGAGGACGACGCCGTTACCGGCCATCAGCGCGATCGCGACCTCGCCGAAGGGGATCGACCAGGGGTAGTTCCAGGGCGCGATCACGCCGACGACGCCGATCGACTCATAGGAGAAACGGCCTTTCTTGCTGATCAGGAAGGCCTGGCTCATCCGCACCTTCTCGTCGGCGAGGATCTTGGGGCCGGCCTTGGCGCACCAGTGCAGCGCGTCGACCGTCGGCAGCAGCTCCATCGTGTAGGCCTCGGCGCGCGGCTTGCCCTGCTCCCGCACGAGCAGCTCGGCGATCTCGTCGATCTCGTCGAGCAGCGCGTCGGCGGCGCGCTTCATGTAGCGGGCGCGGTCGGCGAGCGAGAGCTCCGCCCAGGCAGGCTGGATGCGGGCGACGTCGTCGACCACGGCCTGGACCTGCTCGGGGGTGATCGTCGCCACCGAGCCGACCAGCTCGCCGGTCGCCGGGTTGAATGACTCGAGGGTGGACTGGGACGGGGGGCTCTGCGTTGCGATCTCCATGGCCGTCGATTGTAGGCTGGGAGCGCCGAATTTCCAGGTACGCTTCGGTATCGCGGTGCGGGAGCTGCCGGACAATCTGGCTTTGAAGGTCGAGCAGGCCAAGCTCGAGCATGACCCCGAGCTGGTCGACCGGCTCGCCGCCGGCGCCTTCGCCGGCGACCTCCTCGCCGACCCGCTG
>Ga0070693_100001040_pt1 | contig 12386 bp, 9 predicted proteins | sample KBSK1103metaG_FD_65472 | JGI IMG/M metagenome (GOLD analysis project Ga0070693, IMG submission 65472) | Corn, switchgrass and miscanthus rhizosphere microbial communities from Kellogg Biological Station, Michigan, USA - KBS K1-10-3 metaG | ecosystem: Host-associated > Plants > Roots >...
TCCCCGGCACTGCCGAGGCCCTCGCGCGCGAGGGGCGCGTGCGCGAGGCGCTGTCGCTGCTCTACCGCGGCGCGCTGGTGCGATTCATGGATGACGGCATCGAGTTCCAGCAAGGCGACACGGAGGGCGATTGCACGCGGCGCGTGGAAGCGGCCGAGACACCCAGGCGCAAGGCCTACTTCGCCCGCCTGGTCACGCATTGGCAGGTTCTCGCCTATGGCCACCACGCGGTGACCCCCGAAGCGGCGATCACGCTCGCGCGCGGCTGGCGAGGCGAGTTCCCCGCCGACCCGCACGAAGAGGACGCCGCCGCGGCGCAACCCGCATGACGCGCAAGACCGCGATTCGCGCCGCCCTGGTCGCGCTGCCGCTGGCGGCGTTCCTGCTCTATGCGGCGCTCAACTGGTACACGATCGAGGACGAGGAGATCCGCGTCGGCTCGAGCGAAGCCGCCATCCAGGATCCGTTCCTCGCCTATGGCCGGCTCCTCGAACGCATGGGCGCGTCCGTCCAGAGGGCATCCGGCCCCTCGGCGCTCCAGTCGCTGCCCGCGCGCGGAACCCTCCTCATCGCGAACCGGCGCCTTGCCTACATGACGCCGCAACGCGTGCGCGCGATCCGCGAATGGGTGGACAACGGCGGCGCGCTCGTGGCGGCGGCCGAACCCGAGGACATCGACGATCCGCTCTTGGACAACCTGGGCATCGAGCGCATCTATCCCGAGCGGAAGAAGAACGGCTCGCGCAGGAACATGGAGCCGCGCGCCTACGCGAGCGCCTCGGCGCCCCTCGTCATCGACTGGCCGCAATTCGGAAAGCCGCTCAAGGCGCAGCTCGGCACCTCGTTCGGCGAGCTTCGAGACACGCGCGTGCGCCAGGATGTGAACGAGCTGCGCCAGGGAGAGCGTCTCGTCGCGATCTCGTTTCCCAGCGGCAGCGGGCGCGTGACCGTGCTGCCTTCGGTCTCGTTCCTGCGCAACACGTTCATCGGCAGCTTCGACCATGCGGAGCTCGGCTGGCGCCTCGTCGCCCAGCAACCTACGGTGACGCTCTACCTCCGGATGACTTCGCCGCCGCTGCTGGAATGGGTGAGGCGCGACGCGTGGCCCGTCGTTGTCGCGGCGGCGCTCCTTGTCGTGCTCTGGCTCGCGCGCATCATCCCGCGCTTCGGCCCCCTGGTACCCGACGCCCCTGCCGTGAGGCGCAGCCTCCTCGAGCACATCGTGGCGAGCGGACGGTTCCTGTGGTCGCGCGGCGCCGGCGCGGAGCTGATCGATGCGGTACGCGAGCGCGCCGCACGGACGGCGCGCCGGCGCGGCGTCTCCACGCAACCCATCGGCGCGCAGGCGCCCGGCACCGCCATCGCGCGCCTCGACGCCGCCGCCTTCACGCAACGCGTCGCCTCGCTGCAGAAACTCGAAGAAGGTCTCGCCAGGCGCGAGCGCCCCCACAAGACCCACAAGGAGGCAAGAAAATGAACGACAACGTCGAACGCGCGGCGCAAGCGCTCTCCGCGGTCGTCGCGGAGGTGCGCAAGGTGGTGGCCGGCCAGCAGGAAGTGATCGACCAGGCGATCACGGGTCTGCTTTCGGGCGGCCATGTCCTGGTCGAGGGCGTGCCGGGGCTGGGCAAGACGCTGCTCGTGAAGGCGCTCGCGAAGACGATCGGCGGCACCTTCGCGCGCATCCAGTTCACGCCCGACCTGATGCCCTCGGACGTGACCGGCCACACGCTCTACGATCCCTCCTCGGGCAAGTTCGCCACGCGCAAGGGCCCGGTGTTCGCGCACTTCGTGATCGCCGACGAGATCAACCGCGCGCCGGCCAAGACGCAGGCCGCACTCCTCGAAGTCATGCAGGAAGCGCAGGTCACCATCGAAGGCGAATCGCACGTCCTTCCGCAACCCTTCATGGTGTTCGCCACGCAGAACCCCATCGAGCACGAGGGCACCTATCCCCTGCCCGATGCGCAGCTCGACCGCTTCCTCCTCAATGCGCGCATCGGCTATCCGAGCGCCGAGGACGAGATCGCCCTCACGCGCCAGGTCACCAGCGCGACCGTGGGCGATCGACTGAGCGTCGATGCCGTGAACACGGTGCTGGATCCGGCGCGCGTGGCCGAGCTCCAGTCCATGGCCGCCTCGCTCACCGTGGACGATGCCGTGCTCGCCTACGCGGTGAAGCTCGCGCGCGCCACGCGCGACAACCAGGGGCTGTCGCGGGGCGCGGGCCCGCGCGCTTCGATCGCGCTGGTGCGGGCCGCCCGCGCACGCGCGCTCATGTCGGGGCGCAACTTCGCCACGCCCGACGACGTGAAGTCGGTCGCGCTCGCGGTCATGCGCCATCGCGTCGCGGTCGCGCCCGAGCTGGAGATCGAGGGACGCGACGCCGACTCGGTGCTGAAGGAGCTTCTCGCCATGGTGGAGGCGCCGCGCCTGTGAAGACCCCGGTGCCGTCGCGCGCGGCGCTCATCGTCGCCGCGATCCTCGTCGCCTTCGGCGCGGTGGCCGCGTACTGGCAGGTGCTCCTGCCCGCGTGGCAAATCGCCTTCGGCGTCTTCGGCCTCGCGCTGCTCGCCGACCTGCTGTCGGCCCGCGCGATCAGGCCCAACCTCGAGCTGGAGCGCTTCGTGCCGCGGTCTCTGCCCATCGGCCGCTGGCGCGAGTGCATCGTGCGCCTGCACAACCGCGCGCCGTTCGCCGCGCGCTGCCAGGTCTACGACCATCATCCCGCCGCGGTCGAGATGGAGGGGCTGCCCTTCTCGCTCGTGGTGCCCGGAAATGGGTTCGGGCAGGCGCGCTACCGCATGCGGCCCACCGAGCGCGGCGACCTCGTGCTCGCACCGGCCGAAGCGCGCGTGTCCTCGGCGTTCGGGCTGTGGCAACTCACGAGCCGCGTGGGTCCCACGCAGGTGCTGCGCAGCTACCCCGACTTCGCGAAGGTGGCCGACTACGCGCTCTTCGCCATCGAGAACCGCCTGTCGAACATCGGCGTGCTGCGCCGGCGGCGGCGCGGCACGGGCCTCGAGTTCCACCAGCTTCGCGAGTATCGCGAAGGCGATGCGATGCGCCAGATCGACTGGAAGGCCACGTCGCGCCGTGGGCGGCTCATCTCGCGCGAGTACGAGGACGAACGCGACCAGCAGATCGTGTTCCTCATCGACTGCGGGCGCCGGATGATGGCGCGCGATGCCACGCTCTCGCACTTCGACGAGGTGCTGAACGCGGTGCTGCTGCTCGCCTACGTGGCGCTGCGCCAGGGCGATGCGGCCGGGCTCATGACCTTCGCCGACTCGGAGCCGCGGTTCGTGCCGCCGCGCAAGTCGCGCTCCACGCTGAACTCGTTCCTCAACACGCTCTACGACGCGCAGCCCACGCTTCGCCCGCCCGACTACCACGCCGCGGCCGTGGAGCTCTCCCGCCGCCTCAAGCGCCGCTCGCTCGTCGTGATCCTGTCGAACCTGCGCGACGAGGACGAGGAGACACTGTTTCCCGCGCTCGCCCTCCTCGAGCGCAAGCACCTGGTGCTCTTCGCCAACCTTCGCGAAGCCTCGCTCGATCGCATCCGCGCCGAGCCCGTGAAGGACCTGGAGGGCGCGCTTCGTTATGCCGCGGGAGCCATGTACGAGCGCGACCGGGCCGCCACCACCAAACGGGTGCAGGCCTCCGGCGCGATGCTCATGGAAGCGCTGCCGGAAACCCTCGCCGTCTCCCTCGTGAACCGTTACCTGGACCTCAAGCGCTCCGGCCGGTTTTGAGCGATTGCAACGCGAAGATTAGCCGCGGCTGATCTAGACATCGGCGGTGAGGTCATCGCCGCGTGGCGGTTACGTAATCGCTCAGCTTCGCGACAGGTTGCGGCGCCTAGCATCGCGGGCCAACACGGGGGACCCCATGCAAAAAACGCTTCTCGCCGCGATCGCATCGCTCTTCGCAATTCCGGTCATTGCGCAAACCGACGTCGTCCAGAAGGGCGAGCGGGTGGAAGTCACCGGATCGTCCATCAAGCGCATCGAGGGGGAGACAGCCCTGCCGGTGCAGGTCATTCGCCGCGAGGACATCGACAAGATCGCCGCCAGCACGACGGAGGAACTGCTCCACTACGTGACGGCCGCGACCAGCGCCGGCAGCATCCAGGTGAGCCAGGCGAACGGCACCGTCACCACGTCGCAGTCGACCATCTCGCTGCGCGCCCTGGGCGCCACGCGCACCCTGATCCTCGTGAACGGCCGTCGCGTCGCCGTGTTCGGCGGCACGACCAGCACCGCGGTGGACGTGAACAGCATTCCCATCTCGGCCATCGAGCGCATCGAAGTGCTGAAGGAAGGCGCCTCGTCCCTCTACGGCAGCGACGCGATCGCGGGCGTGGTGAACTTCATCCTGCGCCGCGAATACCACGGCACCGAGGTGCGCGCGAACGTGGGCGCGCCCACGCAAAGCGGCGGCGGCACGACGTATTCGATCTCCGCGTACACGGGCTTCGGCGACCTCGACAAGAACAAGTACAACGTCGCCATCGGCGCGGGCTACGACAAGGTGGGGGACATCGCGGGCTCGAGCCGCTCGTACGCCCACAACATCAACGTGGGCCATGGCCAGGACCTGAGCTCCACGATCGCGTTCCCGGGCAACATCCTCTACGGCTCGACCTTCGGGCGTTTCTCGAGCCCCGCCTTCCCGAACTGTCCTCCCACCGGCATCGCTTCGCCGTTCTTCATCGGCAACGTGAACTCGGGGACGGCGTGCCGCTTCGAGAACAGCCCCTTCCTCTCGATCCAGGCCGGGCAGGAAAAGTACTACGGGATGATCAACGCGCGCTACATGATCAACGCGAACCTGGAGGCGTACGTCGAGACCGGGTACGTCAAGAACAAGTTCGACTACGCGACGCAGCCGGTGCCGATCTCCGAGGGAACCGCGCTTCCCGCGAGCAACCCCTACAACGCCTTTCTCCGCAACCTGATCGCGACGCAATACCCGAACCTGGCGCCGGGACTGGTGCGCTTCAGCACGCTCAACACCACGCTGCCGTTGCTGCCGCCCTCGAGCCCGTTCTATCCCACGGCGTTCGTCGCGTCGCTGGGGCTGCCGACCAACCAACCCATCGCATTCCGCTACCGCGACTTCGCCAACGGGCTTCGCCACACCGAGGACTCGTCGGACAACTTCCGCATCGTGGCCGGCGTGAAGGGCACGGGAGCGGGATGGGACTACGACAGCGCGTTCCTCTACAGCGAAAGCAAGGCCGCTTCCAACCTGCAGGCGGGCTATCCGCGCTACTCGCTCTTCCTGCCGCTTTTCCAGACCGGTCTCATCAACCCCTTCGGCCCCACCACGGACGCGGCGACCCTGCAGGCGGTGCAGAACGCCGAATTCCGCGGCGACATCTATACCTCGAAGACTTCCGTCACCAGCATCGACGGCAAGGGCTCGCGCGACATCTTCGCGCTGAAGGGGGGCTCGGCGGCCATCGCGGTGGGCGGCGAGCTGCGCGAGGAGAAGTTCCAGTTCAACCCGTCGGATGCCTACCAGATCGGCGATATCGCCGGCTTCGGCGGCAACATCCTCGGCGTGGACCGCAAGCGCCACGTGGGATCGGTCTACGCGGAAATGGTGATGCCGTTCTTCCGCCAGTTCGAGGCCGACGTCGGCGTGCGCTACGACAACTACCAGGACATCGGCAGCACGACGAACCCGAAGCTGTCGCTGCGCTGGCAGCCGGTGAACGAGCTCCTGCTGCGCGGCTCCATCGGAACGGGTTTCCGCGCGCCATCGCTTACGGACCTGTATACGGCGCAGGCCACCAGCGTCACGGCCAACGGCACGCGCGATCCGATCCGCTGCCCGAATCCCGCGCAGGGACTTCCCGCCGATTGCAACAACCAGTTCCCGACGATCACCGGAGGCAACCCGAACCTCCAGCCGGAGAAGTCGAAGAACGCGACCCTGGGCTTCGTGGCGGAGGTCACGCCCAATTTGACATTCGGGATGGATGCCTACTGGATCCGCCTGAAGAGCTCGATCGTCATCGGCGGCCTGAACTCGGCGTTCATTCTCGCCAACGCGACGAACGCGACGACCTATTCCGCATTCCTGCATCGCGGCGCGCCCGACGGCAACGCGAGCGGCGTGGGACCGATCCTCTTCATCACCCAGACGACGTCGAACCTGTTCGAGGTGAGCACCGCCGGTTGGGACGTGGACCTCGCCTTCCGCGCGATGAACAACGAATACGGGCGCGTGCTCATGCGCCTGGACGGGACGTACGTGTACCGCTACAACCGCCAGAACGCGGACAACACCTGGACCAACCAGGTGGACCAGGCGTTGAACGCCGCGGGCGGCGTGATCCCGGCGTGGCGCCACATCGCGAGCATCTCGTACGACAAGGGACCGTGGAACCTCACCGGCTCCCAGAACTACCAGAAGGGCTATCACGACCAGCTCAGCAACTTCCCCGAGCAGGGCACGAGCGCGATCGCGCCGCGGCGCGTGGGCGACTACGTCACCTACGACCTGCAGGGCTCGTTCAACGGCTACAAGAACACCATCGTGGCCCTGGGCGTGAAGAACATCTTCAACACCGATCCGCCGTACACCAACGCAGGCGGACAGTTCGCGGCCGGCTACGACATCACGTACGCCGACGTGCGCGGGCGGTTCGTCTACGCGACGCTGACGCTGCGATTCAAGTAGCCCTCTTCCGGTCGCGAATCCGCAGCGCGATTCGCACCAGGAGCCAGGGCACCAGCGCGAGCACGATCAGGCCGGCCAGCACGGATCCGCGTCCCGGGTCCGCGCTGCCGGTGAGGATGCCGCCGATGAATCCCGCCAGCAGGACGAGGTAGAGGAGCGCTTCCTCGACCGCGAGGCTCGGCGCCTTCTCCCATGGGGCGTAGATGACGGCCCAGAGCCCGATCGTCGCCGCGACGATGGCGAGCGCCTCCATCGCGAGTCGCTTCCTCATGTTCGTTTCCCGCCAGGCGCGGCCTTGTCCATCGCTAAGGCTCGATCCCCGCGGCGTAAAGAATCCAGAAGATGAGCGCGATGACGCCGTAGACGCACACCGCGCCGGCCGCCATCACCGGCGCATAGCGGCGCTCGCGTTCGGGAATCGCCTCGCGTGGATAGCTCCTGACGAAGATGGCGTAGGCAATGTACGCGAGCAGCACACCCGTGACGACGTCGAGCACGTAGTGCTGCTTGGTGAAGAGCGTCGATACCGCGACCAGTGACGCCCACACGATGGCGGCTGCGCCGACGCCCCGGTGCACGCGCCCGCACGAGAACGCGGCGAGGAAGCACTGCGCGACGTGAAGCGACGGCAGGCAGTTGTACCGCGCGTCCGACGAGTAGATCACCCGCAGCCCCCAATTGCCGAAGCCATCGCCTGGAACCTTGGCCGGGTGGGTGGACATCGTCGGATAGGCCAGGAAACACGCGTATGCGACGAACCACACCATCAGGAAGGCGAGGATCGTCCGGTTCAAGTGCTCGTGCTGGTGAATCACCAGCGCCGGCAAGACCGCGGCGAGGAAGAGCGAGCCATAGACGAGCGACCATCCTCCGACGAGAGGGATGGCGCGATCCAGGGCGATCTCGGGAATGTGCAGCGGTCCGCCGGAGACCCATTGCGCGATCACGAGATAGAACGGGATCTGCGCGAACAGCACGACCATCGGCACGGTCACCGGCTGCGGGCGCGTCATGATCTGCGCGACCACTTTCCAGTGGATGCGCCCGGGTGTCGCGGCGATGCCCGCTCCAGCGGCGGCTTGAAGGTCGTGCGTCAATGCGCCCTTCCGGATGCGTCAGGAAACCTTCGAAGCAACTCCCGGCGACGCTGCGACCGCGTTGCGGATCTGCTCCAGCGCGCCCGGGTCCTCGATGGTCGTGAGGTCGCCCGGATCGCGCGCCTCGCAGATGGCCTGGATCGATCGGCGCAGGAGCTTGCCCGAGCGCGTCTTGGGCAGCAGCGTCACGAAGCACACGCGCGCGGGGCGCGCGATGGCGCCCAGCTCGCGATCGACGGTGGCCATGATCTCCTTCTCGTCGGCGCGCGACGGATCCTTCAGCACCACGAATGCGATCGGCACCTGGCCCTTCAACGTATCGGCCATTCCGACGACGGCAACTTCGGCCACGTTCGGATGCGCCTGCACCGCCTCCTCGATCTCGCGGGTGCCCAGGCGATGCCCGGCGACGTTGATCACGTCGTCGGTGCGGCCCAGCACGAAGTAATAGCCGTCCTTGTCGCGCGTGGCCCAGTCGAAGGTCGTGTAGACCATCTCGTCGGCGAAAGACTTGTAGTACGTCTGCACGTAGCGCTTGTCGTCTCCCCATACCGTGGTCATGGCGCCCGGCGGCAGCGGCGGCACGATGCAGAGCACGCCCTTCTCGTCGGCGCCGACCTCCTTGCCCGTCTCCTCGTGCTTCAACTTCACGCGATACCCGTAGGCGGCGAACGACGGCGAGCCGAACTTCCGCGGGGTGTCCTCGACGCCGGGGCACGCGGTGAGGATCGGCCAGCCCGTCTCGGTCTGCCAGTAGTTGTCCACGACCGCGGTCTTCGGCAGCGCCTCGGCCACCCAGCGCGCCGTGGGCTCGTCGAGCGGCTCGCCGGCGAGGAACAGGTACTTGAGCGCGCTCGTGTCGTATTTCTTCATGAACGACGTGTCGTGCTTCTTCAGCACGCGGATCGCCGTGGGCGACGTGAACATCGACGTCACCTTGTAGTCCTGGACGATCTTCCACCAGATGCCCGCATCGGGGCGCATCGGCACGCCCTCGTACATGATCGTGGTCGAGCCGTTGATGAGCGGCGCATAGACGATGTACGAATGGCCCACGACCCAGCCGATGTCCGAGGTGGAGAAATACGCCTCGCCCGGCTTCGAGCAGAAGATGTGCTTCATCGAAGCGGCGAGCGCCACCGCATATCCGCCCGTGTCGCGCTGCACACCCTTGGGGTTGCCCGTCGTGCCGCTCGTATAAAGGATGTACGACGGTTCGTTCGACTCGAGCCAGGCGCAGGGAACCTTCGCGCCCGCGTGCTTTTCGCGCAGCGCCCCATATTCGACGTCCCTGCCCTGCACGCGCGTCATCGACTTGTCGAGCCCACGATCGACGAGGAGCACGTGCTTCGGCGGCGCCTTCGACAGGCGGATCGATTCATCGACCAGGGGCTTGAGCGCAATCATCTTGCCCATGCGCATGCCGGCGTCGGAGGTCACCATCACCTTCGGTTGCGCGTCGTCGATGCGGGCGGCGAGGCTTGCCGCCGCGAATCCCCCGAACACCACCGAATGGATCGCACCCAGGCGGACCGTGGCGAGCATCGCGAACACGGCCTCGGGAATCATCGGCATGTAGATGAGGACGCGATCGCCCTTGCCCACGCCCAGCTCGCGCAGCATGGCGGCGAAGCGGTTCACCTCGTCGTGCAGTTGCGCAAACGTGAAGCTGCGCGTCTGGTCCACCTCCGTGGAGATCCACACCAGCGCCGCCTGGGACGAGCGCGCGGCGAGGTGGCGATCGACCGCGTTGTGGCAGAGGTTGATCTCGCCGCCCTTGAACCACGAGCGGAACGGCGGCTTGTCGTATTCGAGGACGGTGGCGAACGGCTTGTGCCAATCGACGAGTCGCGCCTGCTCCGTCCAGAAGCCCTGCGGGTCTTCGACGGAGCGCTTGTAGAAGTCGCGGTAAGCGGGCATTTCGGCAGTCTCCTGCGAAGAGTCAGGCGTTTCAGCGATTCACGTCCACGACCATCCGGCCCCGATGCTTTCCGGCGATCACGTCGGGGGCGCGGACGAGCGCCTCGGCGAGCGGGATCTCCTCGATCATCGAGGCGAGCTTCGCCCCGTCGAGGTCCTTCTCGAGCTGTTCCCACGCGCGCCGGCGCCGTTCCATGGGACATGTGACGCTGTTGATGCCATCCAGTTTCACCCCGCGCAGGATGAAGGGCGCCACGGTCACCGGAAAATCCATGCCCTGCGCGAGCCCGCACGCCGTCACGACGCCCTCGTCCATCGTCTGCGCGCAGGCGTTGGCGAGCGTATGGCTGCCGACGGAATCCACGGTGCCGGCCCAGCGCTGCTTCTGCAGCGGCTTGCCGGGTTGCGACAGCGTGTTGCGATCGATGACCTCGGACGCGCCAAGCGCCTTGAGGTACGGCTCCTCGGCGAGCTTTCCGGTCGAAGCCACCACGCGATAGCCGCGATGCGCGAGGATCGCGATGGCGACACTTCCCACACCGCCCGTGGCACCCGTCACGAGGATCTCGCCACTCTTCGCCCCGATGCCGCGTTCGGCGAGCGCCATGATGCAAAGCATCGCCGTGAACCCCGCCGTGCCGATCGCCATCGCCTCGCGCGTCGTCACGCCTTTCGGAAGCTTCACCAGCCAGTCGCCCTTCACGCGCACCTTCTGCGCGAGGCCCCCCCAGTGGTTTTCACCCACGCCCCAGCCCATGAGGATCGCCGCGTCGCCGGGCTTGAAGTCCGGGTGCGAGCTTTTCTCGACCGTGCCCGCGGCGTCGATGCCCGCCACCATCGGCCACTTGCGCACGATGGGCGACTTGTTGGTGATGGCGAGCGCGTCCTTGTAGTTGATGGTGGAATAGTCCACCCGGATCGTGACATCGCCTTCGGGGAGCTGCGCTTCATCCACGTCGGCCACACGCGCCGAGAACTGGTCGTTGTCCTTGGCGAGGAAGATCGCCTTCATTTCGCCATCACCGACGGGTTGGCCGCGGACGCATGCTTGCGCCCAAAGTAATCGCGGCTTTGCATTTCGCGCAGCCGGCTCGCCGTGCGCGCGAATTCCTTGTGCACCATGACTTCGGGTCCCTTCGCGTCCGGCGCCGGGGCCACGAGCTCTTCGGCGGGCACCTCGGCCGAGAGCGCGAGTTTCACGCGCTGGTCGTAGAAGACGTCCACGAGCCAGGTGAAGCGGCGCACGACGTCGATCTGCGAAGGCAGCATGCGCCTCACGCCCGAGATCAGCACCGTGTGGTACGCGCTCGCGATTTCGAGGTAGTCCACCTGCGAGCGCGGTTTCTCGAAGAGCTCGTGGAAATCGAACCAGATCACCCCCTTCGCGCGGCGGCGGAATGCGATGGGCCGTCCGCCGACCTCGATCGTCCCGTTCTCGGAGTAGGTCGCCTTCGTCATGGCCTCGAAGAATTTCGCCAGGTTCTCGTCGGCGTGCGCATCGATGGGCGTGTAGTAGACGGAAAGCGCATCGAGGAGGCGGCGGCGATGGTCGGTCGCCCCACCCAGCTCCACCACGTCCAGGTCACGCTTGAGGACCTCGATCGCCGGCAGGAATCGCGAGCGCTGCAGGCCGTTCGGATAGAGGTCGTCGGGCTTGTAGTTCGAGGTGAGGACGAGAACCACGCCCTTCTCGATCAGGAGCTCCAGCAGGCGCGCGAGGATCATCGCGTCCGCGATGTCGCTCACGTGGAACTCGTCGAAGGCGAGCAGCCGCAGGTCGTGCGCGATCTCGGTGGCGATCGTCTCGAGCGGATCCTCGGTGCCCGGGAGCGCGCGCAGTCGCGCGTGGATCTCGCGCATGAACTCGTGGAAGTGGACGCGGCGCTTGCGCCGGTGGCGCGAGACCTTGAAGAAGGCATCCATCATGAGCGACTTGCCGCGCCCCACGCCGCCCCAGATGTACATGCCGCGCGGCGGCTTGCGCCCCGCGCCGAGGTTGGTCACGAGGCGATTGAGCTTTCCCGCGCGGTACTGCCGGTACTCCTCGAGCTCGTTGAACAGCCGCTCCAGCTGATCGAGCACCCGCAGCTGCTCGCTATCGGCCTGGTAGTCGTGCCTCTGGCTGAAATGCCAGTACCACTCGAGGGGGCCGGAGAAGTCGCCTGCGTCGACTTCCTCGTCGCGCGCGACGTCGGCCGGCTGCATCTGCTCCGCGGATTGCATGCGGGCGAGGATACCAGTACCGTAGCGGCGCCGCCCAACACAACAATGAGGAGGACCCATGCTTTCCGTCTGGCAGGTCTGGCTTCCGATCCTGGGCTCCGCCATCGGCGTCTTCGTGGCGAGCAGCATCGTCCACATGGTGCTGAAGTGGCACAACTCGGACTACAAGAAGCTCGCGAACGAGGACGAGGCGCGCGCCGTGCTTCGATCCGCGGCGCCCGGCATGTACTTCGTGCCGCACTGCGCCGACATGAAGGAGATGCAGAAACCGGAGAACATCCAGAAATTCGTGGACGGCCCCGTGGCGATGATCACGATCCGCCCCTCCGGCAAGCCCTCGATGGGCAAACCACTCCTGCACTGGTTCCTGCTGAACCTCTTCGTGTCGGTGATCGCGGGCTACGTCGCGACGAAGATGGTGGTGCCCGGCGCGAGCTTCCTCGCCACCTGCCG
>Ga0070693_100001043_pt1 | contig 12377 bp, 10 predicted proteins | sample KBSK1103metaG_FD_65472 | JGI IMG/M metagenome (GOLD analysis project Ga0070693, IMG submission 65472) | Corn, switchgrass and miscanthus rhizosphere microbial communities from Kellogg Biological Station, Michigan, USA - KBS K1-10-3 metaG | ecosystem: Host-associated > Plants > Roots >...
GTCGGGACGTTCGCGGTCTTGGAGATCGAGCTGTCCACCCACTTCTGCGCGGCGGCCTGCACGTCGACGTGCGCCTTGGGCGTGATGTCGTCGGCCGAGATGAAGTAGTCCGGCAGCTTCGACGCCGCGTCGGTGGCGTAGGGCATGGCGTCCGGGTTGACCAGGGTGCGGTAGGCCAGCAGCTCGTAGCTGTAGACCTCGACCTTTTCCTTGGACTTCTTGCCTTCGCGGATCACGTTGCGGCTGTAGTGGTGGGCGAAGCTGGGCTCGATGCCGTTGCTGGCGTTGTTGGCCAGGCTCAGCGAAATGGTCCCGGTGGGGGCGATCGAGCTGTGGTGGGTGAAGCGGCTGCCGTGCTCGGCCAGGTCGTCCACCAGCTCCGGCGCCACGGTCGCCACGCGCTGCATGTAGCGCGAATATCGGGTGTGCAGCAGGCGGCCCTTGATCGTGCCGCCCACCTTGTAGCCATCGGCCACCATTTCCGGCCGCTTGCGCAGCATGGCGGCGGTGACCGCGAAGTCCTCGTCCATGATCGGCGCGGCGCCCTTTTCCTTGGCCAGCGACAGGCCCACTTCCCAGCCGGCGATCGCCATGTCGCGCGACACCTGCTCGGTGAACGCGCAGCTCTCCGGGGAGCCGTACTTCATCTTGAGCATGGTCACCGTGCTGCCCAGGCCCAGGAAGCCCATGCCGTGGCGGCGCTTGCGGATGATCTCCTCGCGCTGCTTCTCCAGCGGCAGGCCGTTGACCTCGACCACGTTGTCCAGCATCCGGGTGAACACCCGCACGACTTCCTTGTATTCCTCCCAGTCGAAGGTCGCCTCATCCGTAAACGGGTTGCGAACAAAAGTCGTCAGGTTGATCGAGCCCAGCAGGCAGGCGCCGTAGGGCGGCAGCGGCTGCTCGCCGCAGGGGTTGGTCGCGCGGATGTTCTCGCACCACCAGTTGTTGTTCATCTCGTTGACGCGGTCGATCAGGATGAAGCCCGGCTCGGCGAAGTCATACGTGCTCGCCATGATCCGGTTCCACAGCTGGCGCGCGCGGATGTGCCCGAAGATCTTGCAGGCGACCAGGCCGTCCTCGCGGGAGACGTAGATGTCCGAGTGCGGCCATTCCTTCCAGACGACCTGCTTGGGGTCGTCGAGGTCGATCTCGTCCTTTTCCTTGAGGTTGACCGGGAACACCAGCGGCCAGTCCTGGTCGGTCTCGACCGCGGCCATGAACTCGTCGGTGACCAGCAGCGAGAGGTTGAACTGGCGCAGGCGCCCGTCCTCGCGCTTGGCGCCGATGAACTCCTTCACGTCCGGGTGCGAGACGTCGAACGTGCCCATCTGCGCGCCGCGGCGGCCGCCGGCCGACGAGACGGTGAAGCACATCTTGTCGTAGATATCCATGAAGCTCAGCGGGCCCGACGTATACGCGCCGGCGCCGCTGACGTAGGCGCCGCGCGGGCGCAGCGTCGAGAATTCGTAGCCGATGCCGCAGCCGGCTTTCAGGGTCAGGCCGGCCTCGTGGACCTTGTCCAGGATGCCGTCCATCGAGTCGGTGATCGTGCCCGACACGGTGCAATTGATCGTGCTGGTGCTCGGCTTGTGCTCGAGCGCCCCAGCATTCGAGGTGATGCGGCCGGCGGGAATCGCACCGCGGCGCAGCGCCCACAGGAAGCGCTCGTACCAGTAAGCCTGCTTGTCGGGGCCTTCCTCGGCCTGGGACAGGGCCTTGGCCACGCGCTGGTAAGTGCCGTCGATGGAGACATCGACCGGGTCGCCCTTCTTGGTCTTCAGCCGGTATTTCTTGTCCCAGATATCCACCGATGCCGGCTGCATCGGGATGACCTGTGCCCCTGCCATGGCGTCCTCACTCCGGGCCGCATCATTCCTGACCGCCTCCAGGCGAACTGTGCTCATCGTGCTCCTGCCCTCGTGAAGGCCCCTTATCCGCGGGGCTCGTGGTTGTTCTGGTGGGTCTTCCGGCCTTCGGCCGGGGCCGTGTTCCCCCGAAAACGGCTTCCGCGCGCCTCCTGGCTCCTCGACCCCGGACCCCAATCCTTGGGGACCGCCTCCCTCCGCGTCCACTACATCTTGTGCCGCGGCCGGAACTGAAGTTACCCCCGCCCCCGGGGGCTGTCAACCCGCTGAAATCCAGATGCCGCGCAAAATTTTTACAACCGGGGCGGGGGCTTGCCGCACACTCCTCACGCAAAAAATAGGTCGAACTTCTTGCGTCCCGACCCTGTCGCACCCACCTGAAACACTTGACCGGCGTCGTGTTCCACGACCCCTCGCCGGCCGATTCCCCACGCGATTCCTGCCCTTCACGGACCCCGACATGCGACGTTCCACGCTCTTCGCCGCCCTGTTCCTGGCCGCCCTCGGCGGCGGCGTGATGGCCCGCCTGATCACCCCCAGCGCGGCCGATCCGACCCCCGGCCAGGCCATGCTGGCCTCGGCCGCCGAGGCCGCCCTGCCCGCGCCGGCCCTGGCCGCCTCCCCGGCGCCGCCGACCACTTCGTCCGGCATGCCTTCACTGGCGCCGATGCTCGAGCGCGTGACCCCGGCGGTCGTCAACATCTATACGAAACAGGTGGTGCGGGTGAGCAACCCGCTCGCCCAGTTCTTCGGCGGACGCGGATTCCCGCAGGAGCGAGTGCAGCAGTCGCTCGGCTCGGGCGTGATCGTGGACGCGACGCGCGGGCTGATCCTCACCAACAACCACGTCGTCGAAGGCGCCGACGCGGTGTCGGTGACGCTCGGCGACGGCCGCACCTTCGAAGCGCAGCCGATCGGCTCGGATGCAGACACCGACGTGGCGGTGATCAAGATCGACGCCAAGGGCCTGCAGGCGATTCCCCTCGCCGATTCAGCGGCCCTGCGCGTGGGTGATTACGTCGTGGCCGTGGGAAATCCGTTTGGGCTCGGGCAGACCGTGACTTCGGGCATCGTGTCTGCCGTGGGCCGAAGCGGACTCACTGGCCTGGGCTACCAGAACTTCATCCAGACCGATGCCTCGATCAACCCGGGCAATTCCGGCGGCGCGCTGGTGAACCTGCGTGGCGAGCTGGTCGGCGTGAACTCGGCCAGCTACAACCCGCAAGGCTCCAACGCCGGCAACATCGGCCTCGGCTTCGCGATCCCGGTGAACCTTGCACGCGAAGTGATGCGCCAGCTGATGGCCTACGGCGAAGTGCGCCGCGGCTCGCTGGGCATGGACACGCGCGACCTCAGCACCGAGCTCGCGAAGCAGTTCGGCATCCAGCCCAGCGCGCGCGGCGCCCTGGTGGCGCGCGTCTACCGCGGCTCGCCGGCCGAAACCGCGGGCCTCAAGCCGGGCGACCTGGTGGTCACCGCGAACGGCCAGCGCGTGGACACCGCCGAGGGCCTGCACAACCTCGAGGGACTGTTGCCGGTCGGGCAGCCCGTGCGCCTCGAGTACCAGCGCGACGGCAAGCTGCAGTCGGCGGTGGCCACGCTCAAGGCGCAGCCCAAGGAACTCGACGGTGCCGCGATCGACGCCCGCCTTGCCGGCGCCAGCTTTACCGACCTGCCCGAGCGTTACCGGCAGCAGGGCCTGCGCGGCGTGATCATCGCCAAGGTGACCCCGGGCAGCCGCGCGGCGCGCAACAACCTCGACGGCGGCGACCTGGTGCTCGGCATCAATCGCAAGGTGGTGGTGGACCTGGCCGACTTCAGCGCGCAGATGGGCGCGAAACCCTCCCCGCTCGTGCTCAACCTGCAGCGCGGTTCGGCCCGCGGCGAATTGCGGATGGACTGAATTTAGCGCAGGCTCATCCTGAATGGCATAACGTTGCGGCACGGGGCCCGCAGCATCGCCGCCAGCGTCGCGCGCCGCGCGCCGCCGGCAGGCATTGCGGCCCATCGGGCAACGAACGACCACAAGGACAGGGAGATTCACATGGCCAACAACAGTGAAAACGGCACCATCGAGCGCGTCGCCGAAAAGGCAGCGCTTGCCCGCGACCAGGTGACGGTAGGCATCGCCGACGCAGTCAACAGCGGCGTGGACGCCGCCAAGGCCGCCAAGAGCGTCATCGACGACAAGCTGGAAGGCCTGATCGATTCGGGCCGCGACGTGATCGACCAGGCCGAGGACCTCATCCGCAGCCGCCCGTGGGTGGCCTTCGGTGGTGCGTTCGCGGCCGGTTACCTCATCGCCAAGCTGACCCGCACCGCCAGCAAAGACTGATCCATGTCGGCGCTCGATGCCGCCGAACGCCTGAAGGACGACGTGTCCGGCCTCCTCGAGGCCGGGCGCAACGTCGCGCGGGAGTATGGAAGCGCTGGCGCTTCGTTCCGGCGCCTGGTCATGTCCGACCTGGCGCTCGCGCGCACCGCGCTCATCCGCGGCCTGGTGTTCCTGCTCGTCGCGATGATCCTGGCCGGCACGGCCTGGGGCGTGGCGATGGTGATGATCGTCGTCGTGCTGCACGAGCTCGGCCTGCACTGGCTGATGGCGCTGGTGTTGCCGCTCGTGTTGAGCCTGGGCATCGCCCGCTACTGCTGGGGCGTGTCGCGCAAGGCACTGGCCTTCGCCGACCTCGACGCCACCCGACGGCAGATGGCCGACTGGTTTCCGCCGACCACGCCGATCTCCACGCCTTCCCCCACCGGCGAGGTCAATCCGGGCCCAGTGGATCCCGAGGATCCGGACAACACCGATTCCGAAATCTCGCCGGACAAGCCCACGTGACCCGTAGGAGCGGCCTCAGCCGCGACCCGAATGCCCGCACCCAACGCGGCGCCTGATCCCATGGACATCGAGCAACTCGCCGCCGTGGTGAAAAAGGCCGAACTCGAGGCTGCCGAGCGGCGCGACCGCGCGCGCACGGCCTACAAGACGCTCAAGGCCGATGCCAAGGCCGCCGCCACGCCCTGGCGCATCGTCGGCGTGGGCGCCGTCGCCGGCTTCCTCGCCGGCCGCAACAGCAGTGCCCCGGCCGCGGGCGGCAGCGTCGGCAGCCGCCTGTTCGGCAGCATCGCCCAGGCCTTGATCACCACCATGGGCGCGAGTGCGACCGCCGGTGCCGCGGCCAGCACCGCCGCCGACGCCGCCGCCGCGGCGACCGTCGACGCAACCGTGCCGCCCTATCCCTCCGACGCGCGCGTCGAGGCGAGCGAGGTCGGCCCGGCACTCGCGGCACGCGGCGCCGCCGCACGCGCCACGCGCGCAGCAGGTGCCGCTTCGCAAACGCGTGCCAGTGCCGAGCCGCTCGACCAGCCGCTCGACGCGCTGGGCGATGCCGAGGCCGCAGTGGTCGCGCCGGAGCCGGCCCTGTTCGCGCATTCCGACGAGCGCGACTGAGCACGCGACGCGCCGCGATCCCTGCCGCACGGCCGCGGCCGGAAACGCAAAGTTCCCGTTAAGGCGGCGCCACCTAGGCTAGCGGCAATATGTCTTCCGTCCCCGCCGACACCGCCCTCGCCGATCCCGTCGCTTCGGAGGACGTGCGCGCGGACGTCGCACGCGCGGACGATGCAGTCGCGGACACCGACGCGCCGCCCACCGCGAGTTGGGGCCCGCTGCATTTCCTTGCGGTGCTGGTCGTCATCGCTGCGTGCTGGGCCGCGCGCGAGTTGCTCGTGCCGATCTTCCTCGGCCTCTTCATCGGGCTGGTCGCCAATCCTTCCGTCACCTGGCTGGGCACGCGACTGCGCGTGCCGCGCTGGATCGGCGCGTTCTTCGTGGTGTTCGGCGGCGTGGCGATCGTGCTGGCGCTCGGCTCGCAGCTGGTCGCGCCCGCCGGCGAGTGGGTGCAGAAAGCGCCGCAGGAATTGCGCCAGGTCGCGCCGAAGATCCGCGGCATGGTGCGCAAGGTGGACGAGGCCAATCGCGCCGCGGCATCGATCGTGTCGGCCGCCGGGGCCGGCACCGCGCCGGTATCGCGCCGCGCCGCGCGTGCCGCCGCCGATGCGGCGGCGGCCGAGGCGACGCCCAAGCCGCCCAACCTGTGGAGCATGATCCGCGCCGCGCCGGCGCTGCTGGCCTGGTTCGGCGCGGTGATCCTGCTCGGCTATTTCTTCGTCGTGTTCGGCGTGGACCTGCAGCACAAGGCAATCGGGCTGCTGCCGCACCGGCAGCAGAAACGGCTGACGCACGAAATCCTGCGCACCATCGAGGCCGAGCTGTCGCGCTATGTCATGACCATCACGCTGATCAACGCCGGCCTCGCGCTGGTGTTGTCGCTGGTGTTCTGGCAGCTCGGGCTCGCGCCGGAAGACGCGCTGCTGTGGGGCGCGATCGGCGGGCTGCTCAACTTCGCGCCCTACGTCGGCCCGGTGATCGGCGTGATCACGTTGCTGGTTGTTGGCGTGGTGGCCTTCGACCAGCCCACGCTGATGCTCGCGCCGGCGCTGAGCTACCTCGCCCTGCAACTGCTCGAGTCCGAAGTGGTGACGCCGATCATCCTGGGCAAGCGCTGGTCCATCTCGCCGTTGGTGGTGCTGCTGTGGCTGCTGTTCTGCGGCTGGCTGTGGGGCATCCCGGGCGTGCTGCTGGCGGTGCCGATGCTGGTGAGTTTCAAGATCGTCGCCGAGCGGCTGGACAGCCTCAACGGCTGGGCGAGGGCAATCGAATGATGCACATGGCGACGATCTCCTTCCCGAACCCTGGACTGCCGCGATGAGCCACGCGCCGAACGTGCCCGACGCGCCCATGCTGCCGACCCAAGCCGGTGGTGACGCCGACGGCGGCGCGGCCGCGACGCCTGCGCGCGGTGATGAGCTGCTCGCTCCCGAGGCGCCGCAGGTGCCGGCGCCGCCGATCGCGGACGATTCGTCCGCGCCCGTGGCCGCCGACGCCCCGCCGATCGGTGCCGCGCTCGCCTCCGAGGTCGAGCCCGAGGCCGCGCCCCTGCTCGACCAGGATGCCGCCAGCTCGCCGGTGCTCGCAGACGCGGTGGGCATCGACATCAGCGAGCCCGCACCGCGCGACGGCCGAGGCGCCCTGACGGTGATCGCCATCGTGCTGGGCCTGGCTGCATGCTGGCTGGCCAGCGACCTGCTCGTGCCGGTGATGCTGGCGATGCTGATGGCGCTGCTGGCCAACCCGGTCGTGTCGCGCCTGCATCGCATGTACGTGCCGCGCTGGCTCGGCGCGCTGGTGGTGGTGATCGGCGGAGTGATGCTGGGGGTATGGCTGGCGAGCCTGCTCGTGACGCCGGCCAGCGACTGGATCAAGCAGGCGCCGACCCAGCTGCGCGAGCTCGCGCCCAAGCTCAAGAAGCTCACCCGCCAAGTGGACCAGGCCAACAAGGCCGCGGTGTCGATCGCCAAGGCGGCCGGCGCCAACGTCACTGCCACGGCCACCGTCGCCGAGGCGGACAAGCCGCACCCGCCGAACCTGTGGGCGCTGATCGCCGGCGCCCCGCGCGTGCTCGCCTCGATCGGCGCGGTCGTGCTGCTGTCCTATTTCTTCCTGGTGTACGGGCACCAGTTGCAGCGACACGCGATCGCGCGCATGGACGGCAGCCAACGCAAGCTGCTGACCATCGAGATCCTCAAGGCGATCGAGTCGGACCTGTCGCGCTACGTGCTGACGATCAGCTTCATCAACGCGGTGCTCGGCCTGGTGCTGGTCGGCGGCCTGGTGCTGATGGGCCTGGACCTCTCCGACGCGCTGCTCTGGGGCACGCTCGCTGCGGTGCTCAACTTCGTGCCCTACGTCGGCCCGCTGAGCGGCGTGCTGCTGCTGGGCCTGGTCGGCGTGGTCGCCTTCGACCGCCCGGGGCAGATGATCCTGCCGCCGGCGCTGTACCTGGCGCTGCACGTGCTCGAGTCGCAAGCGGTCACGCCGATCATCCTGGGCCGGCGCATGGCCCTGTCGCCGCTGGTGATGCTGCTGTGGCTGATGCTCTGGGGCTTCCTGTGGGGCATCGCCGGGCTGCTGCTGGCGGTGCCGATGCTGGCCAGCCTCAAGATCGTCGCCGAGCGCGTCGAGCGCTGGCAGGGCTGGGCGAAGGTGATCGAGTAGCCGGGACCCACGTCTCCCTACGCCCGGGCTTCGGGCGCGTAAAATCGCGGCATGCCCTCGACCGCCCCCAAGGCCCTCAGCCTCGACCTCGACGACACCCTCTGGCCGATCTGGCCCGTGATCGAGCAGGCCGAGCACGCGCTGCATGCCTTCCTGTCCGACCGCTGCCCGAGCACCGCGCGCATGTTCCCGGTGCCGCAGATGCGCCTGCTGCGCGACCGCATCGCCGAAGAAAACCCGCAGCTCGCGCATGACTTCACCGTGCAGCGGCGCCTGTCCCTGGCCCATGCGATGCGCAGCGCCGGCGACGACGAGGTGCACGTGGAGGACGCGTTCCGCGCCTTCTACGACGCGCGCAACCGGATCACCTTCTACCCGGACGCGCTCGCCGCGCTCGACCGCCTGGCCGCGCGCTGGCCGATCGCGGCGCTGACCAACGGCAACGCCGACCTCGCGAGCATCGGCATCGCCGACCGCTTCGCCACGTGCGTGGCCGCGCGCGAGGCCGGGCACGCCAAGCCCGACGCGCCGATCTTCCACGCCGCCTGCGCGCGCCTGGGCGTGCTGCCGGCCGACGTGCTGCACATCGGCGACGATCCGCTGCTCGATGTCGCCGGCGCGGCGCGCGTCGGCATGCGCACCTGCTGGATCAACCGCCGCGACGAAACCTGGCCGGAGTCGCTGCCGCCGCCCGACCTCGCCTTCACCACGCTCGATGCGCTGGCCGACTGGCTCGATGCACGGCATCCTCCCGAAGCACCCTCCAGGAATGCCACCGCATGAGCCAGCCCGCCGCGACCTCGCCCATGCCGATGCCCCCGCCCTGCTTCGTCGCCGCCGATGCGCCCGAAGCCGCCGATGCGATCGCCCTGCTGGTGATCGATCGCGCCGGCTGGTCCGACTGGCGCGCCGAACAGGCGCAGACCACGCTGGCCTGGCTGGACGGCAACGGATTCGCGCCGGTCGCCGGCAGCTGGCTGCTGCTGCCGGGCGCCGATGGCCGCCCGCGCTGCGTGGTGGCGGCGATCGCCGACGCCGGTGACCCGTTCGCGCTTTCGCATTTGCCGGCGCTGCTGCCGCCGGGCCTGTATCGCCTGGCCGACAACTCGCCGCTGCGGGTCACGCCGGGCCTGCTGCAGCTCGGCTGGGGTCTCGGCGCGTATCGCTTCACCCGCTACGTCACGCCCACGCGCGCACCGGCGCGGCTCGTGCTCGAAGCCGCCGACCCGCTCGCGCAGTCGCTCCTGGCCGCGACGGTGCTGGTGCGCGACCTGGTCAACACGCCGACCGAGCACATGGGCCCGGACGAGTTGCAGGCAGTCGCCGAGGCGATGGCCGCGGCGCATGGCGCAGAGTGCCGCAGCTTCGTCGGCGACGAGCTGCTCGCGCACAACTTCCCGACCATCCACGCGGTTGGCCGCGCGAGCCATCGCGCCCCCCGGCTGATCGAGCTGACCTGGGGCGACCCCGCGCATCCGCGCGTTGCCATCGTCGGCAAGGGCGTGTGCTTCGATACCGGCGGCCTGGACATCAAGTCGGCCGACGGCATGCGCTGGATGAAGAAGGACATGGGCGGCGCGGCGCACGCGCTCGCGCTCGCGCAGCTGGTGATGGCGCGGCGGCTGCCGGTGCGCCTGCAGCTGCTCGTGCCTGCGGTCGAGAACGCGATCGCGGGCAACGCGTTCCGCCCGGGCGAGGTGATCGTCACGCGCCAGGGCCTGAGCGTGGAAGTGGACAACACCGACGCCGAAGGCCGGCTGGTGCTTTGCGACGCGCTCGCCTATGCCTCGGAGGGCAAGCCGGCGGTGCTGCTCGACTTCGCCACGCTCACCGGCGCCGCGCGGATCGCGCTTGGCCCGGAGCTGCCAGCCATGTTCTCCAACGACGAGGCGATGGCCGCGGCCTTCACCTCGGCCGGCGAGCGCGTGCGCGACCGCGTCTGGCGGATGCCGCTGTGGCGGCCGTACCTGGCCTACCTCAAGAGCAATGTCGCCGACCTGGCCAATTCCGGCCCCTCGCGCATGGGCGGCTCGATCACCGCGGCGCTGTACCTGGAGCGCTTCGTGCCCGAAGGCCAGCCGTGGGTGCACCTGGACACCTACGCGTGGAACGACGGCGAGCGCCCCGGCCGCCCGGCGGGCGGCGAGGCGCAGGGGCTGCGCGCCGCGTTCGAGTTCCTCGAGAAATTGGGACACGGCTAAACCGGTAAAACCGGGGTCAGAGTCGACTTTCCTTTGGGAGCGGCGCGAGCCTTTGCTGCGCGCGGGGGAAAGTCGACTCTGACCCCTTTCCGGCCGACTCTGGCCCCAAGTTCCTGACTTCCGGCAGCTTGTGGGCGATTGGGCGAGACCGCACACTTCGCGCCACTCTCCTCGCATGACGCCCACATGGCCTCCTCCGCAGAACTGCTCAAGGAATTGCGCATCGACCGCCGCCCCGGCGTGAAGCAGAAGAAGCGGCGCTGGCCGATCTTCCTCGGCATCGCGGTCGTGCTGGTCGGCGCCGTCATCGCGATGGGCCGGATGCGGCCGGTCGAGGTCGAGACCGCGGTCGCGCGCGCTGCCGCCGAGGGCGGGCACGACAGCGTGCTCGACGCCTCCGGCTTCGTCACCGCCCGCCGCATCGCGACGGTGTCCTCGAAGGTCACCGGAAAAGTGCGCGAGGTGATGATCGAGGAAGGCCAGCGCGTCACCGAGGGCGAGGTGCTGGCCACGCTCGATCCCGCCGACGCCGGCGCGCAGCGCGAGCTCGCGCAGTCGCAACTGGCCGGCGCGCAGTCCAACCTGGCCGAAGCGCAGGCGCAGCTGGTGCTGGCCGAGCGCACGCTCACGCGCCAGCGCGAACTCGCCGCCAAGAAGCTCATCGCCGCGGCCTCGCTGGACGCCGCCATCGCCGACCGCGATTCGCGCGCCGCGCGGCTCACCTCGCTCAAGCGCGCCGTGACGATCTCGAAGGACCAGCTGTCCATCGCGGGTCTTGGCGTGGAGAACACCGTCATCCGCGCGCCGTTCACCGGCGTGATCGTCACCAAGGCCGCGCAGCCGGGCGAGATGATCTCGCCGATCTCCGGCGGCGGCGGCAGCATCCGCACCGGCATCGGCACGCTGGTGGACATGGATTCGCTCGAGGTGCAGGTGGACGTCAACGAGGCCTACATCGGCCGCGTGCAGCCGAAGATGCCGGTCGAGGCCGTGCTCAACGCCTATCCGGAGTGGAAGATCCCGGGCGCGGTGATCGCCATCATCCCGACCGCCGACCGCAGCAAGGCGACGGTGAAGGTGCGCGTCGCGCTGGATTCCAAGGACGCACGCATCGTGCCCGACATGGGCGTGCGCGTGAGCTTCCTGGAGACGCGCACTGCCGGCGCGCCCAAGCCCACCGGCGTGTGGGTGCCGACGCGCGCGGTCGTCACCAAGGACAAGGCCTCGGCGGTGTTCGTGGTCGAGGACGGCAAGGTGCGCCGCGTGGCGATCACCGCCGGCGACGTGCGCGATGCCGACCAGCGCGTCACCGCCGGCCTTAAGGGCGGCGAGACGGTGGTGCTGTCGCCGCCGGACGGGCTGCGCGACGGCGCGCGCATTACGGTCAAGAAGGCCTGATCGCATGGCCATCCAGGGCAGCGCGTCCGCCGCGCAACGCGCGGGTGCCGAACTGCTCGGCGCGGCGCCGCCGACGCTGGTCGAGATCCGCGGCCTGACCAAGGCCTACGTGCGCGGCAAGCAGGTGGTCGAAGTGCTGCACGGCATCGACCTGGACATCCCCGAAGGCGATTTCGTCGCGCTGATGGGTCCGTCCGGTTCGGGCAAGACCACGCTGCTCAACCTGATCGGCGGACTGGATTCGCCTAGCGGCGGCCTGTTGCGCATCGACGGGGACCGCATCGAGGAACATTCGAGTGACGAGCTCGCCGCATGGCGTGCGGCGACGGTTGGCTTCATCTTCCAGAGCTACAACCTGATGCCGGTGCTCAGCGCGCAGAAGAACGTCGAGCTGCCGCTGCTGCTGACCGACCTGTCCGGCAGCGAGCGCGCGCACCGTGCGTCCGTGGCGCTGGAACTGGTCGGGCTCGCCGACCGCGCGTCGCACAAGCCGAACGAGCTGTCCGGCGGCCAGCAGCAGCGCGTCGCGATCGCCCGCGCGCTGGTGTCCGACCCGCGCATCCTGATCTGCGACGAACCGACCGGCGACCTCGACCGCAAGACCGCCGACGAGATCCTGCGCCTGCTGCAGGACCTCAACGCGAACTTCGGCAAGACCATCGTGATGGTGACGCACGACCCGCAGGCGGCCAAGTACGCTCGCCGTACGGTCCATCTCGACAAGGGCACGCTCGTGGACGACCCGGGCGGCCACTGACGTGCTGTCGAAATACCTGCCACTGGTGTCCGGCG
>Ga0070693_100001046_pt1 | contig 12365 bp, 10 predicted proteins | sample KBSK1103metaG_FD_65472 | JGI IMG/M metagenome (GOLD analysis project Ga0070693, IMG submission 65472) | Corn, switchgrass and miscanthus rhizosphere microbial communities from Kellogg Biological Station, Michigan, USA - KBS K1-10-3 metaG | ecosystem: Host-associated > Plants > Roots >...
GAGGTGAGCGGGCTGCGCAGCTCGTGCGAGGCGGTGAGCACGAACTCGTCCTTCATCGTTTCCAGCTGGTCGCGTTCGCCGGCGCGGCGCTGCAGCTCGCCGGCCATCTCGTTGAACGCTTCGCCCAGCGCCGCCGTCTCCGAGAGGCCGCCGACTTTCACCCGTGCCTCGAGGTCGCCGCCGGCGAGGCGCCCCGAGGCCTCGACCAGCTCCTCGAGCGGGCGCCGCATGGTCGCGATCAGACCGGTGAAGAGGAGCGCCGCGCCGGTCAGGGCGGCGATCAGGCCGGCGCCGACCAGCAGCGCGGTGTCGCGCGTCTTGCCTTCGATTTCGTCGTGCAGGCGCTGGCGCGCCTCTTTCTGCTCGACGATCGTCGCCCGCGCGGCGCCCGGGTGGACTCCGGCCGCGAGGTCGTTGCGGGCGTCGATCTCGACCTGGTAGGAGCGGGCGGTGGCGTCCTCAAAGTCCTGGCGCTGCTGGAGGAAGCGGGCGACGCCGATCACGGCGAGGCCGGTGAGCACCGCGAAGGCGATCGCGAAGCCGATCGTCAGCCGGTTGGCGACCGAGGGGCTGAGGCGAAATCGGCGTCGGGAATATGCTTGGCCGGCGATGGGGGACGAGGCTACAGGCACGACCGACGGCATCGTCGAGGCTCCGCGGGGAATCGACCGCGACGGCGTCGAAGGCTGGTTCGCCGCCCACGTCGACGGGGCCCGGCTGCCGCTCGCCTTCGAGCGGATCTCGGGCGGGCACTCGAACCTGACCTTCGGGGTGACGGACACCGCCGGCAAACGCTGGGCGCTGCGCCGGCCGCCGCTCGGCAAGCGGCTCGGCTCCGCGCACGACATGGGCCGCGAGTTCCGCGTCGTCTCGGCCCTGGCCTCGACTCCGGTGCCGGTGGCGCCGGTCGTCGGCCTCTGCGAGGACGAGAGCGTCAACGAAGCGCCCTTCTACGTGATGGAGTTCGTCGAGGGCCCGATCCTGCGCGGCCTGGCCGAGGCCGACGCCTTCCCCGCGGAGGCCGACCGCCGCGCGATCGGCGAGCGCGTCGTCGACACCCTGGTCGAGATCCACGCCGTCGACCCGGACGCGGCCGGGCTCGGCGAGCTCGGCCGCAAGGAGGACTACGTCGCCCGCCAGCTGCACCGCTGGCAGGGCCAGTGGGAGAAGTCGAAGACGCGAGAGCTGCCGGCGATCGACGCCGTCCACGAGCGCCTCGCCGCGCGCATCCCCGAGCAGGGTTCGGCGACGATCGTCCACGGCGACTACCGCCTCGACAACATGATCCTCACGCCGCGGGGCGAGGTCGCGGCGGTGGTCGACTGGGAGCTCTGCACCCTCGGCGACCCGCTCGCCGACGTCGGCCTGTTGATGGTCTACTGGCCTGAAGCCGGCGAGGAGGACGTCTCGCTCGGCCAGCCGGCGACGATGGCGCCCGGCTTCCCCGCCCGCGAGCAGCTGCGCGCCCGCTACGCCGAGCGCTCCGGCCGCGACCTCTCCCAGCTCGACTTCTTCGTCGCCCTCGGCTACTGGAAGCTGGCGATCATCCTCGAGGGCGTCTACGCCCGCTACGCCGCCGGCCAGTACGGCAAGGTCGACCCCGGCATCGAAGCCTTCGCCCGCCTCGTCGAGCGCTTGGCGGACGCGGCCGAGGTGGCGGAGCGGCAGGAGTGAGTGACGCGCATCCGACATTGACCCCGCTCTGGTGTGGTCAATGTCGGATGCGCGTCACAAGGTTCGGCGGAAGAAGCGGCCCAGCGTCCAGTGGTAGTTGAGGCCCAGGGCGGTTCCGGCGGGGCCGGCCTGCAACGAGGGCAGCACTTCCTCCAGCATGAGCTCTCGGATTACGGCTTCGCGCAGAGCCCGGTCGGCGATCTCGGGCATGTACTCGGCTTGGTTCGAGGGAACCAACATGCCGCGGACGATCTCGTCGGCAAGCATCTCGTAGGCGGTGATCAGGGCCTCGCCGTCGAAATGAGGAGATAGCGCGGCGATGACCTCGTTGGCCAGTGGCCGTGGCCGGATCCGGCGCTCGGCTCGCTGTTGAGCCGCCGCGAGCGCCTGCTCGTCCAGCTCCGCGCGGGCTCGGCGCACGGCTTCGGCCAGGACGGGCGAGGGTCCGGCCGGGTCCGCGTCGCGAACCAGCTCCAGCCAACGCTCGCGCAGCTCGCGGTTGGGGTCGTGCAGCAGCACCGCCTCGCGACCGGGCGGTCCGAGATCGGGCGCGCTCCAGGCGAGCGTTCCGCCCGGGGCGACCACGCTCGCGAGGCTGGCGGCGGTTCGCTCCATCGCCTTGGCTGGAATCAGATGGAAGACCATGTTGGCCATTGCCGCGTCCATGGTCAGTCCACCGAGCACCTCGGGCAGCGATCGGAATCCGCCCTCGGATCGCAACGAGTGGAAACGGGTCCAGGAGCATTCCCGCAGAAGCTCGTATCCCTGCGCGTACCAGCTGGACGGGATGTCGACGAGATGGAGCTCGAGCTCGATCTCAGCGCGCTCCAGCCGTCCCTCGACGTCGCGCTCCTCGCAGGCCTTCAACAGCTCGATCGCGGCCGTGCCGGTGCCCGCGCCATAGTCCATCACCCTGATCGTCTCCCCGGGCCGGCACTCGTCGAGCCTTCTCTCGATCGCCTCCAGGGCCCCGGCGACGACGAACCCGGTCGGCGGGTTGCACCACAGCGCCGGATGGCGTAGGTCGCCGTCGTTGAAGATGATCTCGTGCAGGGCGCGGCCGTCTTCGAGGTCCGCGCCGGGATCGGGGTGCCAGGTGTCGTGCCGGGCGGCGGCCGGATCGATTCCAGGCAGCGCCTCCCCGTCCGTCACGACGAGCAACCGGTTGAGGCTGATCGAGACGAAGGGCCGCCCGGCCGGGTAGCGTCGCTCGCGATAGCCAGCGGGCTGCAGTCCGGCCGCCTGGCTGCAGCGCAGGAAGGAGGCGTGGTCGACCGTGTACTGCTTCGAGTAGGCCTGGTGGGCGTCGAAGGCGATGCCGTGAAGGGCGCCGAGGTGGCGCCTGATCACGCTCGGTGCGACGCTGTGGGCCTCGAGCACGACCAAGCCGTGGCGGTGGACATGGGGCTTCCAGCGGCGCAGGTGGGCGATCAGGTCTCTCTCGATGTCCTCGCCTGAGACCGGCCGGCCGGCGGAGTCCACGTAGACGCTGCTGGCCCAGCCCGGCGCCCAGGGCTCCTCCGAGTCCCCGCGGTAGGTTCGCTCGTGGTCGATGAAGGCGCGAATGTGCAGCCCGTCCTCGATGCGAAGGCCGTGCGCGGCGAGGTCATTCGCGAGACGATCTGGATCGGTGACGTCCCCGGGAAGGACGAGGGAGGACGCTCCAGCCTCCGTCAGCTTTCGCTCGGTCGCGGCCCGCGCGCCGGGATCGGGATCGATCCCGACCATCGTCAGCGGATGCTCGTCGAGATGCCGCCCGCGCGCGGTCTCGCCGCGGATGACCTCGTACAGGTGCGCCAGCCAGCTGCCGTCGCCACATCCCATGTCGGCGACGAAAGTGGGTTGTCGCTCGATCGGCTCGCGGTCGAAGAGCTCGATGAAGATCGACTCGCTCTCGGAGAAGTAGCGCTTGTGCGCGGCGCCGCTGATGCGCAGGTTGAGATCGCGCAGCACGTGCCACTCGGGCTCCCCGGAATCGTGCGCGACGTTGAGCTCTCCCCGGTAGATCTCGGGAAGACGGGCGAAGAGCGGCAGGTAGGTGATCACGCCACCGAAGTTGAGGGCGAAGGCCTGGGCCTGTTCGCCGCTCTCGGTCCAGCCTCCGTCGTCGAGCCAGCCGAGAGTCCGGAGCAGCTCCGCGGTGCTCTCGCCGAAGGGATCCGCGGAAAGCTCCGGTCCTCCCTCGCCGAGCCGCGCGGACTCGCGCAGCCAGAGCATCGCCGGTGCCACCAGGGCCAGGTCGAGCAGCTCGCGGACGAGCTCCGCCTCGACGTCGGGCCACTCGGTCGGCAGCGACCAGCGGCCGGTCGCGGCGACGACCAGCTCACGGTAGGCGCCGACCTGGGGCTCTGTCCAGGGCTCGCGCCAGGCTCGTTCCCGGTCTTCAGCGAAGCCGGCGAGCAGGTCGCCGATCGCAATGAAGTGCTCGCGCGTCTCCATCGCTCTCCTGCCCGCCTCGGTCCACTCGAAGGTCACCGCGCCCGGGTCGAGCGGAGGCGAGCCGGCGAGCCAGCCGGCGCCGCGGAGCGAGTGCATCGCGACGCGGATGGCGCCGAAGCCGGCCGCGGTCATCTCCGGGTACAGCTCCGAGAGCGGGTGCTCTCCCTCCAGCGAGGGTTCGAGAACGCCGACCTCGTTCAGCCCGCGCAGCGTCATGCAGAGCACGACGCTGTCCTGGGAGAGGAACATCGCTCGGCGCAACGCGGCTCGCGAGCCGCGGGCGGTGTCGGTCCGCGTGGCCGGAGAGGCGCCGGCCATCAAGCGCCTGCCTCGGGAACCCGTTCCCGGCGCTGCCTGCGTTCCGCCATCACCTCGCGCAGGGACCGGTACTTCAGCTTCATCAGGGGTCGCTCGACGAGGCGGTAGCTCAGCATCGCCAGCGGAACCGCTACGACGATCTCGCCTATCAGCACCGTCCAGTAGCCCTGTTCGGCGCCGAGCGCCCCGAGCGTCACCGCAACGGTGCCGTGCCAGAGCAGCAGCCCGTAGGAGATCACCCCGACCCACATCAGGAAGGGGTGCCCGAGCACCCTCGCGGGAACTCCCCGGTTGGGGTTGGCGAAGACGGCCGGCAGGAACAGCAGGGTCGCGCCGACCCCCTGCATCAGGTTGAGCCAGACGTATTCGGCGGTGTTGAAGCCGAAGACGAACGGCACGTCGGAGAAGACGAACACGGTGGCGGCGTAGATCGCGAGTCCGCCCGCCCAGCAGAGCCCGGGCCGCGCGGCGACGAAGCGCAGTGGCCGGGGTTTCACGGCGGCTTGCGAGTAGACGACTGAGATCACGGCGAGCCCGAGCCCGAGCGCGAACCAGTAGAAGTTTCCGAGGAAGCTGTACCTGAACCAGGCGTCGTCTCGGAGGTCAAAGGGCGGACCGCCGACCGCGAGCGCCGCCGCCGCGAGGACCAGAAGCAGGCCAAGCTCGATCGCCATCCCGCGACGCGGCGCGACGCGGCGCAGGAAGAAAGTCGTGAAGGCGGCGTAGAAGGGGAGCATCACGTAGAAGGTCATGTCGATGCCCAGCGTCCACGACTGCGGCAGGCCGCAGAGGAACTCGTCGGTCGCCGGGCAGACGCTGTGCAGGTTTTCGACATCGAGGAAGTCGATGAGGCTGTAGAAAGCCCACCAGTTGTGGCTGAACACGCCGTAGAGGCCGGGAACGATCGCCAGCACCGTCAGGGCCGCCCAGTAGGCCGGATAGAGGCGCAGGAAGCGACGCCAGGCGTACGCCGAGACGGTCGGCGCCTCGGGGCCGCCGACGCGGTGGGCGATCATCGGCCTGTAGAGGAGGAAGGCGGAGAGCATGAAGAAGAGCGCCACCACCCCGTCCCAGCGCACGACGATCCGGTTCGGAAGGCTCGCCGTGAAGCCGCCGAAGCCGCCGGTGAAGAACCAGGCGTGGCCGATGATGATGGCGAGCGCGGCCACGCCGCGCAGGCCGACCGTGAGCGGGTAGCGCGGGTGATGAGGAGGCGGCTCGACGACGTCCTCACCCTCGCCGAACGGCACGTTGGCTGGCGCTCGGGTCACCTCAGCTGAACGCCTCGCGCACGACGACGCCGAGGAGGTCGATTTCGCAATCGCGAAGTCCCGCTCCCCCTGCCGCTTCCCGCTGTTCGGCGCCGAGCTCCGTGAGCAGGCCCTGCAGGTATTTCGACTGGCCCTGGTTCCCCGCTTCGCCCGCTTCCAGCCGCTCTTCTCCGAGCACGACGATCGGGTCGAAGAAGCTCAGATATGCATCGAAAGTCGGATCGTCGGCAGCGTCTCGCAGGGCACGCTGCCGCCGCGCCAGGCGCTTGACCAGTATCAGTCCGGGCTTCGCGATTCCCTCGGTCGTCAGTTCGAAGCCGGACTTGTAGGCCCTCCGCGAGGCTTCCCTTCCGATTCGCCGCATGCCTCTCAGCATCCAGCGGCAGTTGCCGTCGGCCCGGCCGGCGACGTCCGCCGGGATTCGACCCGCGGCGGGAGCATCAGCCGTCTGGGCAATGGTGTCGCCTGAGTCGTCTCCACCGCAGGAGGAGAGGCAAAGCGCGAGGACGACGGCGGCGAGCGGCGCGGCCCGGCGCACGTTCATCGGGTCCGGATCTCCTGTCCGCGAGCCCGGTCGTAGAGCACTGCCAGGCCGATTGCCGCGAGGATCAGCAGGAATGGATCAGCGGGCAGGCGGTCGCGCGGGAGGCCGTTGACCAGGGCGGTCGTGACCAGGATCAGAAACGGGACCAGCCAGAGGAAGAAAGGCCCCCGTGGCAGCCTGAACGGCCGACGGAAGTCTCCAGGTCTTGCACGGCGGGAGAAGATGAGCGCCAGCGTACCGACCAGACCGAGAAGGACGACGATGGCGATCCCGATCCGCTCGGAGGTCGGCGTTGCGCTGCCGATTCCGCGATCGTCAACCGGGTTTCCTTCCCGGTCGACCACCGACCCGCCGGTCAGCTCGAACATCCGCATCAGGTTCCAGCCGAAGGCTTCGGCCGCGTAAGCCGGGTGTTGCCAGGCGAAGTCGCGAGCCTCGCGGCGGAGCCTCGCATCGACCTCCGCCTCGTCGAGTCCGGGGGTTTCGAAGAGGGGGGCGAGGCTGGGGGCGATGCGTGGGTCGCGCCAGGCGCCGTGAGTGCCCGAATCGCGTGAAGCCGGGTTGTACACGCCCGATGCGGTGATGCCCGTGCTGGTCGTCAGTGGGACGAAGCGTTCGAACTGGTCCGCGTTGCGGATCGTCCAGGGGGCCACGACCAGCGCTGTCACGGCGAGCAGCACGGCGGGGCCGAGCAGCGCTCGCGGCCGGAAGCGAGGTTGGAGGACGAGCACGCCGAGCGCCAACGGCAGCAACAGGGCGAGCCCGGTGTTGCGGGTCAGCAGGGCCAGGCCGCAGAGCGCGCCTCCCGCCGCGGCCCAGCCCAGCGCTCCGCCCGAACGACGGAAGTTGAGCGCGCAGAGAACCGCCCCCAGCTCGAGCACGATGAAGAGCGACTCCGAGAGCAGCTCTCGGCTGAGCAGGACCAGGGGCGGGAAGACGGCCGTCAAGGCTGCCGCCAAGAGGCCTACGCGAACACCCCAAACTCGCCGCGCGATCAGGTAGGTGAGAAAGATCGCCAGAACGCCGAGCAGCGCTCCGGCGATCCTTCCCGCCGTGATGCCGCTGCCGCTGAGCGCGTAGACGCCGCCGAGGAAGTAGGGATAACCCGGCCCCCTGATCGCCGTCGGCCCGCCCTGGAGGAGGTAGCCCGACCGGGGATAGCCATCGCCGTCGGCGATCGCCCGTGCGTAGTAGTCGTACTCGAAGGCGTCGTTGGCCGGCTTGTAGCCGCCGTCCGTGGCGATCGCCCCGATCCGCAGCGCGAGACCCGCGAGGACGATCGCGACCAGCACGGTACGGCTGGAGGTGAGCATCCCGCCGGTATGCGAGGGGCCCCCTTGCGGAGGCCCCTCTATTCGACTCTCAGCCTGGCGCGATTAACTTTCGGTGCAGACCGTGTTCGCCTGGATCGACCAGGTCGGCGTGCCGGAGATCGCCTTTGCGGTCACGAACCAACCGTTGCCGTAGAAGGTCGGCGTCGAGGCCGTGACGGTCACGTTGGTCGAGCCGTTGAACGCCCAGCCGCCACCGGTCGCTTCGTCTTCCCCTTCGCAGAAGGCGCTGACGTTCTTGGTGGTTTCGGTGTCTTCCGCGCTTGACGTGCCGAACTGGAAGTAGACCCCGCTGAGCTTGCCATTGACTTCTGATTGGGCCTGTTCGGCGATCGTCTTTGCTTCGTTGGCAGTTGCTTTGGCGCTGTCGGCGGTTCCTTTGACGCCGTTCGCCGTCGTCTGGGCTTTATCCGCGCTTTCCTGCGCTTTTTTCGCGCTAGCGGCGGCGCCGTCAGCGGTGCTCTGGGCGTTTGTTGCCGCAGTCCGCGCTTCGCCCGCCTTCGTGTTGGCGGTATTGGCCAGTTTCTTCGCCTGCTTAGCGGTCTTCAGAGCGGTTTCGGCGGTCTTCTTGACGCTCTTCGAAGCGTTCGCGAGCGGGTTGGACGGCCCGCCGAGCGCCGGTACCGCCAGCGCGAGGGCCAGTACGAGACTCAATCCGAGAACCACATAACGCTTGCTCATAGTTGCTTCCTCCAGGCGATCGGCCGACGGCAGATTTCGGGCATTGGATCACAAACGGTCGGACGGCGCAACCTGGGTGGACGGTCAGTCCTGCTCGGGAACCGTGCCGAGGCGGAGTTCGGCGCATTCCTCGAGCCCAAGTCCAGTGACCGCTTCCTCCACGCGCGTGCTCGCGTCGTCGGCGGCGGCGGCACTGGCGAGCGTGCGCCGCCGGTTGCCTGTTTCGGCCGTCAGTGTGAGGTTGGCGATGCGAGCTTCGGCACCCTTCAGCGCCGCGATCAGCTCCGCGGCCTCGACTTCGCGATCGACGGGCACTTCGAGCCTGTTGAGCTGCAGACGCCAAGCGCTGACCGCGGGCAGCAGTTCGCGTGCGTACTCGCTCGTTCCGCTGGAGTCGTCGCCTTCTCTGGTGCGCCGGCCGGCCGCCAGCATCTCCTGCTTGGCATCGAGACAGATCTGCTCGGCGGCGAGGGTGTATTCGTCCCGTGGGATTCCGTCGTCGTCGGTTGGCAGCGCGACGAAGGCGGCGACGGCGACGGCGACGGCGACCGCGGTCGCCACCGTGATCCACCGCGCACGCCCTGTGGTGCCGATCAAGCTGGCAATGCGCTCGCGTGTCGTTGCCTCCCGATGCGATTCCTCCGCTTCGCGAAGCACCGCGCCACAGGAGCTGCAGTAGCGGTCGCCGGGCTCGTTCGGGGTTCCGCAGCGAGGGCAGTACACGCGCGCAAGCTATCCAATCGCGCGAGCGCCGTGCTCTACATTTGGGCCGATGAACGGACTTCCAAGGGGCCCACGCGTGTCGCTGGCCTGGATCGCCGTGCTGCTGGTGGGGGCCGTGGTACTGGCTGGCTGTGGATCCGGCGGCGACGCGACCGCGCCGGTCGAAGCCGGTCCGTCCGGCAACCCCGAAGGCTCCGGCGCCACGCCCGGCACTGAACCGGTGGAGAAGAGCGGCGCCTCACAGCGGGCAACGGCTCGTAGCGACGAATCGCATCGCTCGAACGACAGCGCTAGCGGTGAGCCCGGCCCGCCGCCGAGTGCGCCCGAACGGGGAGGGTCCGAAGCCGTACGGGCAGCCGACCGGGCGGCCGTGCGGGGCTGCATCGCGCGCTTCGGCCGAAGCGCCTGCGAGGAGATGGTGAGAGAAGCGGGGGCACCCGCGACACGGGTCGATGAGCCGAGCGATTGCCTGAAGGCGATGAGCAAGGCGAGGTGCGAAGAGATGGCCGCGGCCCAGCGGGCGGGAGAAGAACACGGAGATTCGGTCAACCTCGAGGAATGCATCGAAAACCCGACGCCGAAGTGCGAAGCCGTCCTGCGGCCGCTCCTCGAAGCCCAGCGCGGGCACTGAGACTTGACCACCGACGCTCTCGAGATCTCCCGCATCGGCGTCGAGCCCGGCGAGCTGCCGGCGACGATGGCGGCTTGGGTCCTGCGGCCAGAGCGGGAGGGGGATCTCGCGACCGCCTACGAGGTCGAGGAGGTCGAGGTTCCCGAGCCGGGGCCGTTCGAGGTCGTCGTGCGCGTGATGGCGGCCGGGGTCAACTTCAACAGCATCTGGGCGGCGCGGGCGGAGCCGATCTCGATCTTCCCCTACGGCGACCATCCCGAGTGGGGCCATCACATCGGCGGCTCGGATGCGTCCGGGATCGTCTGGAGGGTCGGAGTGGGGGTGACCAAGTGGAAGCCGGGGGACGAGGTGGTCGTCCACGCCAACCAGGCCTCCTACGAGGACCCGGAGGTCCACGGGCTCGACCCGCTCGCCGCGCCGAGCCAGCTCGGCTGGGGGTACCAGACGACCTGGGGCTCCTTCGCCCAGTTCTGCAAGGTGCAGGCGCAGCAGCTGCTGCCCAAGCCGGCGAGTCTCTCCTGGGTGGACGCCTCGGCTTACGCGGTCACCCACTTCACCGCTTACCGCATGCTCGTCACCCGCTGCGACTTGCAGGCTGGCCATAACGTCCTCATCTGGGGAGCGGGCGGCGGTCTCGGTGTCTTCGCCAGCCAGATCTGCCGGGTCGCGGGCGCCAACGCGGTCGGCATCGTCTCGTCGGCGGAGAAGGGGGAGCTGGCGAAGAGCCTCGGGGCGGTCGACTACCTCGACCGCGGCGAGTTCTCCGGGATGATCCGGCGGGGCCCGGTGGACGCGGCCACGGAGCGCGATCGGATCGATGCGACCAAGCGCTTCGCCAAGCGGGTTCGGGAGATTCTGGGTGACGCGCCCGACATCGTCTTCGAACACGTGGGCCGTGAGGTCTTTCCCGTTTCGGTGTTCACCGTCAAGCCGTTTGGGAAGGTGGTCACCTGCGGGGCCACGACCGGTTACGACCTCGACTTCGACGTTCGTTATCTGTGGATGCGCCAGAAGCAGATCATCGGGGCCCACGCCTTCAACGCCTACGAGGCGTGGCGCGCCAACGAACTGGTCGAGGACGGCAAGGTGCGGCCCGTCATGTGGCGGGCCTTCCCGTTCTCCGATCTACCTGAAGCCCACCGTCTGGTCGATGAAAATCGCCATATCGGCAAGATCTCGATCAGGGTCGGGGCGGCCGACGACGAGGAGGGCAGGAGCGCGGAGGGCCCCGGCGCGATCTGGGTCGATTCGGAGGAGTAGAGGAGGCATGGGGGAAGGGCGGCGAGTCGAACGCTGTGAATGGTGCGCCGCCCCGGTCGATTCGGGTGCTGTCAGGCGGCCTTGCCGCGTGCGCTGTCCCAGCTGCGGGTCATGGAACACCGAGCCCACGCCGACCGAAGCCGAGCTCAAACGCGCCTACGAAGGCTGGTATCGGCCGGAGAGCGGGCGCTTCGGCGGCCCGGGCGACTCGTTGCTCAGGCGTCTGCGGGCTCGGCTGGCGACGCGGCTGACTCAGACCGCGCCCGATGGCCCCATTCTCGACGTGGGTGCTGGCGACGGAATTTTGGTCAGGGCTCTCCGAGAGGCAGGAAGGGACGCGGTCGGCATCGATCGCGTCCTTGCTCCCCCCTGGGTGACCGAGACGGCCCTGGAGAACGTCGAAGGCGGATGTGCCGGAATCGTCTACTGGCATAGCCTCGAGCACCTGCGACGGCCGGGAGAAGAACTGCAGCTGGCGGTCTCGAAGCTCTCGCCCGGGGGCGTCCTCGCGATCGCCATGCCCAACGCGGCCAGCCTGCAGGCGGCGATCTTCGGCGACCGCTGGTTCGCGCTCGATTATCCGCGGCACCTGGTCCACGTTCCTTCGTCGGCCCTGCGCTCGCGGCTCGTAGAGCTTGGGATGTCGATCGAGCGGATCAGCTACTGGCGGGGCGGGCAGGTCGTCTTCGGCTGGCTGCATGGCCTGGTCGGCTGGCTGCCCGGCCGGCCAGACCTCTACATGGCGATCAGGCGCGCGCCGGCTCGGGAGCGGACGACGTCGGGGCTCAGCCGTGCCGCGACGCTCGTTGCCGCCTGCCTCCTCCTTCCACTCGCCCTCGTCGGCGCGGTACTCGAGGTCGCCTTCCGGCGCGGCGGCACCGTGTACGTCGAGGCCCGCAATGTCTGAGCGGGCCGGGCGCAAGGTCGCCGTCGTGATGCCGGCACTGAACGCGGAGCGGACGATCGAGGCGATGGTCGCGGCCATACCGCGCGACTGGGTCGACGAGGTCGTCGTCGTCGATGACGGCTCGACTGACGCCACCGCGGAGGTGGCGCGGGCTCTCGACACGCGGGTCGTCTGGCATCCCCACAACGCCGGCTACGGCGCCAACCAGAAGACCTGCTACCTCGACGTGCTCCAGCGCGACGCCGAGATCGTCGTCATGTTGCATCCGGACGGTCAGTACGAGCCGCGTCTGATCCCCGACCTGATACGCCCGATCATCGCCGGCGAGGCGGACATGGTGCTCGGGTCGAGGATGGCCCTGCCAGGGGCCGCCCGCGCGAACGGGATGCCCCGCTACAAGATCGTTGCCAACCGTCTGTTGACGGGTGTCGAGAACCGCGTCATGGGCACCCGCCTGACCGACCTTCACACGGGATACCGCGCGTATTCGCGCGACTTCCTTCTCGGCATTCCCTTCCTGCGGAACGCGTCGGATTTCAGCTTCGACTCCGAGATCCTCATGCAGGCGGCTGCATTCGGCTTCCGC
>Ga0070693_100001047_pt1 | contig 12332 bp, 7 predicted proteins | sample KBSK1103metaG_FD_65472 | JGI IMG/M metagenome (GOLD analysis project Ga0070693, IMG submission 65472) | Corn, switchgrass and miscanthus rhizosphere microbial communities from Kellogg Biological Station, Michigan, USA - KBS K1-10-3 metaG | ecosystem: Host-associated > Plants > Roots >...
CGCACCTGGCGGCCGCGCACCTGGCGGCGCCGGTGGCTGGGTCTGCTCGCCGGCGCCTACCTGCTCGTGCTCACCGTCGCCTGTGTCGGCGCGTCCTGGTGGGCGCCGGCCGACCCGGAGTTCCAGGACCTCGCCCACCCGCTGGCCGGGCCGAGCTCGGCGCACTGGCTCGGCACCGACCGGCTCGGCCGCGACGTGCTGTCCCGGCTGCTCTACGGCGGTCAGGTCACGCTGATCGCGGTGGTCGAGGCCGTGACCGTGTTCGCCGTCCTCGGCATCACGTTCGGCGTGCTGGCCGGCTACTTCGGCGGCTGGCTGGACCGGTCCGTCGGCTGGGTCGCCGACCTGCTGCTCGCGCTGCCCGGGATCATCGTGCTGCTGATGGTCCTGTCGGTCTTCCCCGGCAACAGCACCGCGACCATGATCGTGCTCGGCGTCATCAGCTGCCCGCTGCTGCTGCGGGTGACCCGCGGCCTGACCAGCTCCGTCCGCCGCGAGCCGTACGTGCAGGCGGCCCGGCTGTCCGGGCTCGGCTCCGCCCAGGTCATGCGCCGGCACGTGCTGCCCCGGCTGGTCGGGCCGATCATCGTCCAGCTGTCGCTGTTCGCCGCGACGGCTGTATTGGTGCAGGCGGCGCTGTCGTTCCTCGGCCTGGCCCGACCCGAGTCGGAGGGTCCGAGCTGGGGCAACATGGTCGGCGCCGCCGCGGAGGTGACCAGCGAGGCGCCGTGGCTCGCGGTGCCGACCGGCGGGATCCTCGCCCTCACCGTGCTGGCGCTCGGCCTGTTCGGGGACGCGCTGCGGGACGCCAGGGTCGACCGGATCCAGCCCGCGTTCGCCCCGCGCCGGCGACGGGTGACCCGGCCGGCCGATCCGACGCCGCCCTCGGCCGACACCGGGCTGCTGTCCGTGTCCGGGCTGACCGTCGCCTTCGACCTGCCGCGGGGCCGGGCGACCGCGGTCCGCGACGTGAGCTTCGAGGTGGCCGCGGGCGAGATCGTCGGCATCGTCGGCGAGTCCGGCTCGGGCAAGACCGTCACCGCCCGCAGCCTGCTCGGCCTGCTGCCGCCGACCGGGCAGGTGGTCGCCGGCTCGGCCGTCTTCGACGGCACCGAGCTGACCGGACTGGGCGAGCGGGAACTGGCCCGGGTCCGCGGCGGCCGGATCGCGCTGGTCTCCCAGGAGCCGCTGTCCGGGCTCGACCCGGTGTTCCGGGTCGGCAGCCAGCTCGCCGAGGTGGTCCGCAGGCATCAACGGGTCGGCCGGGCGGCGGCCCGGGCCCGGGCGGTCGAGCTGCTGCGGACCGTGCAGATCGCCGAGCCGGAACGGGTCGCCCGGCTCTACCCGTACGCGCTGTCCGGTGGCATGGCCCAGCGCGTCTCGATCGCGCTCGCGCTGGCCGGAGATCCGGCGCTGCTCATCGCTGACGAGCCGACCACCGCGCTCGACGTCACCGTGCAGGCGGAGATCCTGGCTCTGCTGCGGGAGCTGCGCGACCGGCGGGGGATGGCCATCGTGTTCGTCACCCACGACTGGGGCGTGCTCGCCGACGTCTGCGACCGCGCCCTGGTGATGTACGCCGGCGAGATCGTCGAGCAGGCCGCGGTCGAGGACCTCTACCGCTCGCCGCGCCACCCGTACACGCGCTCGCTGCTGGCGGCGAACCCGCACCGGGCCGCGGTCGCCGACACGCTGCCGACGATCCCGGGCAGCGTGCCGTCGCCGGCGGAGTGGGCGGTCGGCTGCCGGTTCCGGCCGCGCTGCGACCTGGCCGCCGACGAGTGCGCGGCCGGCCCGATCCCGCTGGTCCCGGTGGGCGCCGGCCACCGGGCGCGCTGCATCCGGCACGAGCAGGTGGTCGACCGATGACGCCGCTGCTGGAGATCCGCGGCCTGCGGGTCGACTACGGCCGCGGCCGGCGGCGCACCACCGCGGTCGACGGGGTCGACCTCGACATCGCGGCCGGCGAGACGCTCGCGCTCGTCGGCGAGAGCGGCTCGGGCAAGACGACGATCGGCAACGCCGTGCTCGGCGTCGTCCCGGTCGCCGCCGGCACGATCCGGTTCGACGGCGAGGACATCACGCACGCCACTCCCCGGCGGCGGCGCGAGCTGACCCGCGAGATCCAGGTGGTGTTCCAGGATCCGTACGGATCGCTGAACTCCATGCGTACGATCCGGCAAACCCTCGTGGAACCGCTGATCGCCCATGGCCGGGCCGGTGCGGCGTCCGCGCGCACCCAGGTGGAGGCAGCCCTGCACAGCGTCGGCCTGGACCCGCACGCCGCGGACCGCTATCCGGGTGAGTTCTCCGGCGGCCAGCGCCAGCGCATCGCGGTCGCCCGGGCGCTGATGCTGCGGCCCCGGCTGATCGTCTGCGACGAGCCGACCAGCTCGCTCGACCTGTCCGTACAGGCGCAGGTGCTCAACCTGCTGTCCGGGATGCAGCGCGAGCTCGGGATCGGCTACCTGTTCATCACCCACGACCTGGCGCTGATCCGGCACGTCGCGCACCGGGTCGCGGTGCTGCTGCGGGGACGGGTGGTGGAGAGCGGGCCGGTCGAGCGGGTGATCGACGCGCCCGAGCACCCGTACACGCGCTCGCTGCTGGCGGCCGCGCCGGTGCCGGACCCGGTGGCGCAGCGGGAACGGCGGCTGGCCCGGGCGGCGGCGCCGACGGAGCAGCGGTGACCGCGCCGGGACCGGTCCAGGCGTTCCTCGACGCGCAGCCACGGGAGCAGTTGGACTTCCTCACGGTGGCCGAGAAGCGGCAGTACATGCGGCACCTCAGCGACCTGAACTACCTCCGGTACGGCCGGCGCCCGGAGCCAGGGCCGACGGTCACCGACCACCTCGTTGCGACGCCCGCCGGTCCGGTACGGGTGAAGGCATACCGTCCGGCCGGCGCCGCCGGCGTGCTGCCCGCGCATCTGTTCCTGCACGGCGGCGGCTGGTGGCTCGGGTCGGTGGACGAGCTGGTCAACGACGCGATCTGCCGGCTGCGCTGCGCGCGGGCCGGCTGCGTGGTGCTCGCGGTGGACTACCCGCTCGCGCCGGAGCACCGCTTCCCGGCCGCGGTCGAGCAGGTCTACGCGGTGCTCACCCGGGTCGCCGCCGCCGCCGGGACCTGGCGGGTCGACCCGGCCGCGATCTCGGTCGGCGGGGTGTCCGCGGGCGGCAACCTGGCCGCGGCGCTGACCCTGAAGTGCCGGCGGGAGGGCGGGCCGCGACTGGCGTTCCAGCTGCTCGAGGTGCCGGTCCTGGACCTCACCTTGTTGCTGTCGGTCGGTGCCGGCGACCCCGACCTGCACCACGCCGAGCAGCTGGTCGCCGCGGTCCGGCGCTACCTGCCGGACGAGGCGGCGGCGGCCGGTGAGCTGGCCTCGCCGCTGCGCGCGGACGACCTGTCCGGGCTGCCGCCGGCATACCTGATGACCGCCGAGCTCGACCCGCTGCGCCGGGACGGCGAGCGGTACGCGGCCAGGCTTGCCGCCGCCGGCGTGCCGGCGACCGTGTCGGTCGAGCCGGGCGCCATCCACGGGGTCTCGTTCCTCACCCGGGTCTGGCCGGCGGCCGCCGAGTGGCAGGAGACCGCCGCCCGCGCGGTCCGGGACGCCCACGACCGGGCCGTGGCGGAGGATCGGGCCGGGGAGGGAATCGCGCAGTGACCGACACCGTGACGATCTACGACGTGGCCGCCCGGGCCGGGGTGAGCATCTCGACCGTCTCGCAGGTCATCAACCGCCCGGGCCGGGTGAACCCGCGGACCCGGGACCGGGTGCTCAAGGCGGTCGAGGACCTGCAGTACGTGCCGAAGGCGGCCGCGGTCAGCTCCGCCCGCCGGGGCGTCGGCCGGATCGGGGTCCTGGCGCCGTTCACGTCGTACGACTCGTACCGGCGGCGGCTGATGGGGGTGCTCGCCGAGTCGGACGGGACCAGCCGGGACGTCGTGGTCTACGACCACGAGTCGGCCGCGGCCAGCCTGTCCCCGCTGCTGCGGATCCTGCCGGTCACCGGCCGGCTGGACGGGCTGCTGATCATGGGCCTGCCGCTGGACGACGCGCTGGCCGAGAAGCTGCTCACCCGCAGGCTGCCGACCGTGCTGGTGGACAGCTCGCGGCCGGAGTTCCACACGGTCACGATCGACGACGAGGAGGGCGGCGCGATGGCCGCCCGGCACCTGCTGGAGCGCGGGCACCGCTCGTTCGCGTTCGTGCAGGAGCCGCAGGAGTCGTTCGAGTTCCTGTCCCAGGGACAGCGCCGCAACCGCGGCTTCCTGCGCGAGGTGGCCGCGGCCGGCGGCGACCCGGACGCGGTGCCGATCGTGCTGACCAGCAACGACATCGGCGGCAGCCGGAAGAGCCTGGCCGACGTGCTGGCCTGCGAGCCGCGGCCGACCTCGGTGTTCGCGCACCACGACCTGCTCGCCGCCGGGCTGCTGCTGGAGGCCCGGCGGCTCGGCGTCCGGGTGCCGGACGAGCTTGCGGTGGTCGGGTTCGACGACGGGAGCATCGCCGAGGCGGCCGGGCTGACGACCGTGCGCCAGCCGTTCGAGGAATCGGGCCGGCTGGGGGCGCGGCTGCTCGGCGACATGCTGGCCGGCACGTCCGCGTCGGTGCAGCACATCACGCTCGGGCTCGAGCTGGTCGTCCGGGACAGCACGTGACGGTGTCGGTCCGCCGCGGCGTTCGGATCGACGCCGGCCTCGCCGCCGACCTGCTGCTCCCGGCGGACGCGGGTCCGGTGCCCGCGGTGGTGGCGCTGATGCCCTACCGGGTGGACGCGCTCGGCGGTGCCGGCTGCCGGGCCACCCTGCGCCGGTTCGCCGAAGCCGGGTACGGCTGCGTGCTGGTCGACTGCCGCGGGCTCGGCTCGTCGGACGGCCCCGCGCGGCCGCCGTTCGACCCGGCCGAGGCCGACGACGGGGTCGCCGCGGTGGAGTGGGCGGCCGCACAGCCGTGGTGCGACGGCACCGTCGGGATGTGGGGATTCTCCTGGGGCGCCGCGCTGGCGCTGCGGACCGCGACCCGGCGGCCGGCGCCGCTGCGCGCGGTCGTCTCGCTGATGGGGATGCTCGATCCGGAGCGGGACTTCGTGCATCCGGCCGGCGCCCGGGGCATGGTCGGGCCGCTCGCGGTCTGGGGCGTGGGCACGCTGGTCAACCAGCTGCTGCCGCCGCTGGCCCGCTTCCGCGACCCGGACGAGCAGCGGCGCTGGCGGCAGCGGGTCGAGGAATCCGAGCCCTACCTGGTCGACGTGGGGTCGCACCCGCCGGGCGACCCGGTCTGGCGGTCGCGGACCGTCGACGCGGGCTCGGTCACCGTCCCGACGCTGTCGGTCGGCGGCTGGCGGGACATGTTCTGCGACGCCGCGGTCCGGATCTACGAGCGGGTACGCGGGCCGCGGGCGCTGGTTGTCGGTCCGTGGATGCACAGCGCGCCGGACGACGCGCCGGACGAGCCGGTCGACGCGACCGCGCTCGCCCTCCGCTGGTGGTCCCGCTGGCTCGGTCCGCGTCCGGGTGCCGCCGCGGACCCGGCGGTGACCGCGTACGTGCAGGGGGCGGAGCCGGGGTGGCGGGCGCTGGCGGACTGGCCGCCGCCGGGCCGGTCCCGGACGCTGGCCGGCCCGGTCGCGTCGGCGCCGCGGGACCCGACCGTCGGCACGCTGAGCGGCCTGTGGGGGATCCCCAACGGAGGCTTCGGCCGGCCGCTGGACCAGCACGCCGACGACGCCCGCGCGGTCACGCTGACCGGGCCACCACTGACCGAGCCGCTGCTGCTGGCCGGCCGGCCCGAGGTGGCCGTCACCGGTGCCGGCGAGCCGGACCGGCTCGTCGTCAAGCTCACCGACGTCGAGCCGGACGGCCGGTCCACCCTGATCACCGGCGGCATCCTGACCGGTTCGGACCGCGCCCTCGACCCGACCTGCTACCGGATCGCCGAGGGCCACCGGCTGCGGGTGGTGGTCGCCGACGGCGCGTTCCCGCGGATCTGGCCGGCGCCCGGGCCCCGGGGCCGGCTCGAGCTGCGCCGGCTTGAGGTCCGGCTGCCGGTCGCCGCGACGGCCGGCGAGCCGGTGGCGGTCGAGCGGCCGTCACCCGCGCCGGACGACCCGCCCTGGGTGACCGACACGCCGTGCTGGGAGATCGCCCGCGAACCGATCAGCGACCGGGTCGCGGTGGTCGTCGCCGACGAGCTCGCGGCGGACCTGCCGGACAGTGGCGTCGCGCTGCGGCAGGACACCTGGCTGCGGGCCGCGGCCGACCACGGCACCGCCGATCTCCACGCGACCAGCACGGTCACCGCGCGGCTGCCGTCCGGCGAGCGGGTGGTCGTCCGGGTCGAGCTGTTCCTCGACGGCCGGGACGACGCGGTGGCCGGCACGGTCCGGGTCGACGACGTGGCGGTCGCCGAGCGGCACTGGCGCCTGCCGCTGCCGCCCGAACCCGGCCGCCGCGACGAGCGCGGCGAGCAGCAGCAGTCCGGAACCGGCGAGGAAGATCGCCCGGTAGCCGGCGAGCATCGCTCGGTCACCGCCCGCTAGCCGGCCCGACCACCACGCCGCCACCCCGACCAGCACCGGCAACCCGAGCCCGCCGCCGAGCTGCCCCGAGGTCTGGTACGCCGCCGCCGCCAGCCCGCGACCGCGATCCACCGCGGTGGCCAGCGCGCCGACCGGCACCGACTGCAGCCCGAACCCAGCAGCCAGCACGGCCGAGGCGGGCAGCAGCAACCCGAGCGGCGCGGCCAGGACCGTCGCCGCGACCAGCAGCAGCGTCCCGGCCACAGCGGCGGCCAGGCCCACCACGGCGACCCGCCGGTCCCCGACGCGGCGGGTCAACGCCGGCGCCGCGGCCGCGCCCACCACGACGCCCGCGCTCAGCGGCAGCAGCGCGAGCCCGGCTGCGGCCGGCGTGAGGTGCAGCCCGTCCTGCACCCACAGCGTGCTCGCGTAGCTGGCCCCGACCACGGCAGCGGAGCCGAGCCCGAGCACCGCGCACGCTGCGGCGATCCGCCGCACCGGAAGCCCGCCTCCCGCCGCCGAGGGGACGGGATGGGTCAGCGAGCGCATCCCGCCGGCCGCCGCGACCAGGCACACCAGCGCGGGCAGCCAGAACACCGACCGCCAGCCCAGCGCGCCGGTCAGCGCACCGCCGAGCACCGGGCCGATCGCGACCGCGGTGGCGCCGACCGCGCTCCAGGTCGCCAGCGCCCTGGCCCGCTCGGCCGGGCCGCTGGCGGACGCGCTGACGACGGCCAGTGCGGCCGGGCTGAACAGCGCGCCGCCGACGCCCTGCACCAGCCGCCCGAGCACCAGGGCCTCCGGCGTGCCCGCGGCGGCGCAGCCGAGCGACCCGAGCGAGAACAGCGCCATCCCGAGCACGAACGGCAGCCGCGGCCCGAGCCGGTCGGCGGCGTACCCGCCGAGCAGCAGGCAGCCGCCGAACGCCAGGCTGTAGCCGTTGACCACCCAGGGCAGTCCGCGCCCGGAGAAGCCGAGGTCGCGGCCCAGCGACGGCAGCGCGACGACCACGACCGTGGCGTCGGCGAGTACGACGAAGTTCGCCAGCGAGGCGGTCAGCACGACCGGCCGCACCGCGGTCATCCGCCCGCGTCCGGCAGCCGCTGCCCGACGCCGCCGCCGGCGATCCGCTCGAGCGTGCCCACCAGCCGCTCGCCGAGCGCGGCCAGCGACGAGCCCGGGTAGACGCCGTCGTGCCCGCAGACGTCGCCGGCCAGCCGCCCGTCGCGGTGGTGGCGCAGGTTGACCGACAGCGGCAGCACCTCCGGGTGGTCCTCGGTGTGCCGCGGCCGCTGCCGGGTCGGGTCCACCGCCCGCGGCCCGATCCGCACCCCGCCGGCCAGGACGGCCTCGCCGCCGGACGCGCGCGGCATGTAGTTGAACCGGGTGTCGAACAGCCGATCCCCGTGCACGGCCTGCCGGATGAGGCCGAGCGGCAGGGTCCGCCGCCGCGCCGCCCGGTAGGCCTGGTGCACCCGCTCGAGCAGCGCTCCGACGGTGATCCCGCCGCCGGTGTCGACCCGCACCGGCAGGTGGTCCAGCAGCGGGCCGATCACCCGGTGGCAGTCCGGCTCGTCCCGGCGCGCCCGGGTCACCCCGATGACCACGTCGTCGCCGACCTCGTGCCGCCGGACGGCGACGACGGCGGCCAGCAGCACCTCGCTGACCCCGACGCCGACCTCGTCGGCCAGCCGCCGCAGGTCCGCGCCGACCGCGGCCGGCACCGGCGGCAGCGGGCACGACACGAACCGGCCGCCCAGCGGCGGCGCCGCGACCGCCGGCAGCGCGGCGAGCCGGTCGCTCCACCAGCGCTCGGCGTCCCGGTCGCGCAGGCCGCGCTCGTGCTCGGCGAACTCGCCGACCCCGAGCCGGAGCGCCGGCAGTCGGGGCGGCCGGCCGCGCACCGCCGCCCGGAGGCAGCGGACCAGCTCGTCGTGCAGCACGCCGTGCGACCAGCCGTCGAAGACGAGGTGGTGGACGAACATCGCCAGGACGTGCTGGCCGGGCCGCAGCCGGACCAGCTCGGCGTGCCAGAGCGGCGGCCGGTCGAGCAGCCGGGGCCGCTCCGCCTCCCGGACCAGCCGCTCCTCCAGCTCGGCGGCGGGGTCCGCGGTGCGGGCCAGGTCGACGGTGCGCAGCGGCACGTCGACGGCCGGCCAGACGAGCTGCTCGACGTCCCGACCGCGGACCCGGAACGCCGTCCGCAGCGCGGCGTGCCGGGCGGTCAGCTCGGCCAGCGCGTCGGCCACCAGCTGCGGGTCGAGCGCCCCGGACAGGTCCCAGGCCAGCGGGGTGCTGTAGAACGAGGTGGCGTCGCGGCAGGCCAGCACCCAGTCCCGCTGGTAGTAGCTGGCCCGGTAGCGCCGCGGCGCCGCGGCCGTCCCGGTCATCGGCCGCCTCCCGCCGGCTGCCCGCCCAGCGATCGCACGTCGAGGTACGGGTTCTCCGACACGGCGGCCAGCAGCGCGCAGAACCGCTGCCCGCACCGCCGGATCTCCTCCGGGTCCTGCAGGTGCGCGTCGCCCTCGATCTCGCCGCTCAGCCCGCCCGCGTCGATCCGCGGCCGGTACGCGAGCGCCGCGTCGCCGAGCCACCAGGGTTCGGCCCTGCGCTTGGTGATGCCGCACGGAAGCCCCGGCTCCGGTGCCAGGCCGGGCCGCCGCGCCGGCGGGAGGAAGTTGAGGTTGACCCCGAACACCGGCGCGCGGGTCCGGCCGAGCAGCGGCAGCAGGAGGCCGAGCGGCAGCCGGTGGTCGTACGCGTCGAGCAGCGCCTCCCGCACCCGGCCGACCAGCTCGCCGAACGTCGGCCGGCCGCGGAGGTCGACCACCAGCGGCAGCTGGTCGGCCAGGCAGCCGACGGTCGAGCGCAGCTGCGGGTGGTCGCGGTTGCTCACGGTCAGCCCGAGCACGGCGGTGTCGGCGGCCGCGTCGCCGGCGTGCGCGGCCAGCACCGCGGCGGCCAGCACGGTGGTCACGGTCGTGCGGTGGTCGGCGGCCAGCCGGCCCAGCCGGTCGACCACGTCGGCCGCGAGCCGGGGCAGCGCCGGGCGGATCAGCTGGTGCGGCGTGCCGGCCGGCACCGGCAGGCCGAGCCACGCGTCGGCCCCGTCGAGCGCGGCGGCCCAGTAGTCGCGCTGCCGGGCGGTCGGCCGCACGGCCCGCTCCGCGGCGGCGACCTCGGCCATCGGTCGGCCCGGCTCGGCCAGCGCCGAGCCGCGCAGCAGCCGGCCGAGCTCCTCGGCCAGCACCTGCACCGAGACCAGGTCCGAGATCGCGTGGTGCAGCCAGAGCACGACCAGCCCGCCGGCGGAGCCGACGAGGTGCAGCTCGGCCCGCGCCGGTGGAGCGCCGGCGAGCACGAACGGCCGCTCCGCGCCGGCCAGCAGCACCCGGGCGAGCAGGTCGGCAGGGCGGGTCCGGCGCTCGGTGACCGTCAGCGGCACGGCCCCGAACGGCCGGACGTGGCCGACGACCGCCCCGGCGGCCGACCCACCCGCGCCGGCGGCCGACCCACCCGCGCCGGCGGCCGACCCACCCGCGCCGGCGGCCGACCCACCCGCGCCGGCGGCCGACTGGCCCGCGCCCGAGGCCGACCGGCCGAAGACCGTGCGCAGCGCGTCGTGCCGGGCGACCAGCACCTCGAGGGCCTGCTGCACCTGGGCCGGCCGGACGCAGGCGCCGACCCGGGCGACCGCCGGCACGGTGATCGCCGACTCGGACACGCCGTCCAGCAAGGACTCCTGCGCGTACGAGACCGGATACGTCACCGCGCCGGCGTCCGGGTGAGCCGCCCGGGTCGGCACGCATTCAGTCACGGCGGCCCACCGCCTCGCGGGCCGCCGCCGCGTCCACCCGCACCGCGAACGCGCGCAGGCTGGTGGCGTCGAGCAGGTCGCGGACCGTGATCTCCCGGCCGAGCTCCTCGGTGGCCCGGCTGGTCACCTCCATCGCGGTGAGCGAGGAGCCACCGAGCCGGAGGAAGTCGTCGGTCGCGGCCACCCGGTCGAGGTCGAGGGCCTCGGCCCAGAGCCCGGCCAGGTAGATCTCGGTCGGGGTACGCGGCGGATCGTTGCCACGGTCGGGCTGCCCGGCCAGCTGCTCGCGCAGCCGCTTCTTGTCGGTCTTCCCGAGGAAGGTGCGGGGCAGGTCGTCGACGATCACGATCCGGTGCGGCGCGGCCGGCCCCTTGCGATCGCGGACGTACTCCCGCAGGCCGTCGAGGTCGAGCCCGGTCTCGGCCCGGACCGCCGCCACCACGCACTCGGTCAGCACCGGGTGCGGCACCCCGCAGACGGCCGCCTCGACCACCCCGGGGAAGTCCATCATCGTCGCCTCGACGTCGAGCGTGGAGACGTTGAGCCCGCCGGTGTTGACCAGGTCGGGATTGCGGTCGACGAGGAAGAAGTAGCCGTCCGCGTCGACCATGCCGACGTCGCCGGTGCGGGTCCAGCCGTCGCGGAGGAACACCGCCGACGCGCCGGTCTCGCCGTCGTACCGGCGCTGCGGTGCGTCGCTGCGCAGTTGCACGTCACCCGGGATGCCGGGTGGCAGCTCGACGCCGTCCGGGTCGACGATCCGCACCTGCGCGCCCGCCGACGGCCGGCCGAGCGAGCCCGGCCGGTCCCGGTCGAAGTCGGTGGCGAGGCGGCGCGGCCAGCACTCGGTCGTCGAGTAGACGTTGCGGATCCGGGCCGCCGGGAACAGTGCCGCGAGCGCCTCCAGCGTGGCCGGATGGATCGGTGCGCTGGTGGTGCGCACCTGGCGTACCGAGCTGAGGTCGTGCTCGGCCGCCCCGCGCGCGGTGACGAGGGCGATCGCCATCGCCGGCACGAGCACGACGTCCGTGGGCCGCTGCCGTCCGATCGCGGCGAGCATGCCGTCGGCGGTGAAGCCGCCCAGCGTGGCCGTGCGGTGCGGCCGGGCCGACAGCGGCTGCACCAGCAGGCCCTGCCCGACGGTGGTGCCGGGCGGCAGGGCGTGCAGTGCCGTCCGGGTCGGGCCAGGATGCGGGGAACGGAGCGGGTGCAGCACGTTCTCGTGCGAGGCCACCACGCCCTTGGGCACGCCGGTGGTGCCGGACGTGTAGATGATCTCGGCGTCGTCTCCGGGCGCCGGACCGTCCGGGAGCGGCTCCGGCGAGCCGGCAGCGAGCAGGTCGGCGAGTGACAGGTGCCGCGCGTCCGGCAGCGAGGCGAGGTCACCGCCGACCACGCAGACCGCACCGGATGCCGCCCACACCGCGCGGACGGCGTCCCGGCCGGCGGACCGGGACACCGGCACGGCGACCGCGCCGGCCTTGAGCACCCCGGCCCACGCGACGGCATACCTGGTCCAGTCGGATGTCGAGCAGGGCAGCAGGACCCGGTCGCCCGGCCGTACGCCGCGGGCCAGCAGGCCGCGGGCGGCGGCGTTCGACTCCCGATCCCACCGGCCGAAGCTGAGGTCGTCGACGTCGACCAGGCGGTGGGCGATGTCGTCGGGTCGCTCCTCCGCGCGGCGGCGCAGCTGCGCAGGGACCGTCCACTCGGTGCGGTTGCCTTCCATGGGTGATGTTCGTCCCTCGGGTCGTCTGGATGGATCCACAAACGAGCCGCTCGACGGTGAGATCGAGGACGGGGATCTCGCAGCGGATGCGCGCGCCCGACCATCTGAATTCGAGCGTAATGCCGCGCCTCTATCCGCCGCCGTCAGCGTCGTCCGCGGTCGCCGGGTGTTTTCCGCGGCGACCGCGACCGGCACGACATTAGGCGGACGTCCGGACCGTCACAATCCACATCGCGCGGCCCGTCTATCCATTCCGGGAAGG
>Ga0070693_100001049_pt1 | contig 12325 bp, 11 predicted proteins | sample KBSK1103metaG_FD_65472 | JGI IMG/M metagenome (GOLD analysis project Ga0070693, IMG submission 65472) | Corn, switchgrass and miscanthus rhizosphere microbial communities from Kellogg Biological Station, Michigan, USA - KBS K1-10-3 metaG | ecosystem: Host-associated > Plants > Roots >...
TCATCCTGACGGACGATCACAAGACACGTGAGCTGTTTCCGTACCATTTCCGGATCGAGCTGACGGTCTCGATCGACGACAAATCATTGACCGTAATGCTCGAAGCATACAACACCGGCGACGAGCTGTTCAATTTCACCGCCGGCCTCCACACGTACGTCGCGGTAGCCGACATCCGGGAATCGGCGATCCGCGGTTTTACCGGAAAGTGGTACCTCGACAAGACGCAGGGCGGTAACGAGACGAAAGACGAAGCGAAGAAGCTCGTGATCTCGGATGAGACCGACCGTGTTTATCTCAAGGCGCCGAAGAAGATCGAAGTCGAGGATCGCGGCAACGACCGCCGCATCGAGATCAAGGCCGATGGATTCAAGGACGCCGTGGTGTGGAACCCGTGGCGGGAAAAAGTGACCGGGTTTATCGGGCTCGATCCCGAGGATTACCTGAGAATGGTCTGCATCGAGGCAGTGCAGGTAGGCGCCCCTGTGGAGCTCAAGCCGAGCGCGTCATGGAGCGGCTCGCAGACCCTGGCCATCGTGTAAGTGCCGCCGTTCTTCCGCAAATCGCAGTTCACCTGGCAGTGCGACAAATGCGGATTGTTTTTCAGTGCGGGAGCGGGCGGGGTGTGCCGCACCTGCAAACGAGCGCTGTGCGATGAGCACATGTACGGGTCACTCACCGAGAAGCTGAAGGCGCGCTTGTTTGGGTCGGGTACGGTTTGCGTGGAGTGCCGGACCAAGAGCTGAAATGCAATAGAACAGGTGCCAGGTGTGAGCAAAACCGTTCCGAGAGGCGGGTCGAGCTCCGAGACGTCACGGCGTGGTGAGCCCGTCTCTCACACCGGTTTTGCTCACACCTCGCACCTGTTCTGTGCAGTTAAAAGGATTTGAAAAACCCCGTCGCTCCGCCAGCGATTACGTGACCCTTGATCCAGAAGGCGAGGAGTAGCACCGCGTACTGCAGAAACGTGCTGATCTCGCTCGTGAACGCCTCGCCCCAATGGTACTCGCCGACCTCCGCCTCTCCCTTCGGCGGACGCGGAATCCAGCGCGGCGTGCAGTTCTTGTATTCGAGGTAGTCGCGGCCGAAGATCGACTCGAGGACGCCTTCCTCGTAGCGCACGATCAGCTCGTACTCGACGGCGAATAGCAGGATTGCGATCGGGAGAAACCAAAGCACGCCGGAGATGGTGACGAATCCCATCCAGACCAGAAAGTTGCCGATGTACAGCGGGTTTCTTACCCAGGCAAAGATCCCGTACGTCACGAGACGCTGCACGTTGCGCGACCGCCGCCTGGTGACGGTGCCGGCGGCGGCCACGCCGGCGAGGCGAATGGCTTCCCCAATGGCGATCAGCGCGAGCCCCACCTCCCAGCGAAATGGCGACGTCGAGCCCGGCATTACCAGCGGAATGCCCAGGAACAGCAGCGGCAGCCAGCCGCGATGACGGAAGAGGACCGCGCCTATCTGCGCGGACAGCGATTGCTCGGTCGCGCTGACCCGGTTTGGATCAGCCATCATCTTGCCACGGCGCGAAAAGCGTCCGCCACTGATCGGGTACCGGAATCGGCTTTCCATCCGGCGAAACGGTGACGTACACGATCGATGCATCGCAGACGATGGTGTCACGCTGGTTGCGCACCACCTGCCTCACGATGAAGCTGGTGTTGCCAACCGATGTCAGCCCGGTGCGGATGCTGAGGTCGTCTCCGGGGAATGTCTGCGCCTGGTACGAAGCTTCCACCTTCCGCACCACTGCCCACAGACTCGTCCGCATGTATTCGTCGTAGGTCATGTGCCGCTCGAGCGCGTTCCAGCGCGCCCGCTCCAGCAGGGTGAGCAGGTGGGCGTGATTCACGTGGCCGACGGAATCACAGTCGCTCGGATAGATGTGAATCTTGAAGTCTTCTGCCATAGAGAAAAGAAAGGTGAGCTCGACGACGAAAGTTAACGATACCAGGGCGTGGCACCATTCAAGCACTAGATTTGGGTGATGCCTCCCGCGAATACGGCGAGCGCGGAGTACCTCGACCAGTCGTCCGAGGTCGCTCGCTTTCTCGACCAAGTATCAGATGTGACCGAGCTGGCCCTCGACACCGAGGGCGCCAGCTTCCATCGCTTCCTCGACCGCATCTATCTCCTGCAGCTATCTACGCGCGATCGCAGCGCGATCATCGATCCCCTGCCGATCGGAACACCGCAGAAGCTCGGCGATCTGCTGCAGGACCCGAAGGTCGAGGTCGTCCTTCACGACGCCGATTACGACTTGAGACTGCTGCACCAGGACTACGGCTGGCACGTCACGAGAATCTTCGACACGCGCGTTGCCGCGCAGCTGCTGGGGATCAAGTCATTCGGTCTCGCCGCGCTGCTCGAGCAGTACTTCGACGTGAAACTCGACAAAAAACACCAGCGCGCCGACTGGTCGATGCGACCGCTGACGCCTGACATGCTGGAGTACGCGGCGCAGGACACTCGATTCCTGCTGCAGCTTCGCGATCAGATGAAGGCCGCGCTGGAGCGCCGCGGCCGCTGGCACTGGGCCGAGGAGGAGTTCGCGCGCCTGGAAGGGACGCGCTGGGAAGCGGAGGAGAGCATGGAAGGGTTCCTCCGCCTCAAGGGCGCCAGAGATCTTACCCGCCGCGAGCTCGCAGTTCTGCGCGAAGTCGCAAACTGGCGTGACACCGTCGCTGCCCAGCTCGATCGCGCCACGTTCCGTGTGATGGGGAACGAGGTTCTGTTCGAGCTGGCCCGCCGAGTACCGCGAAGTGTTTCGGAGCTGAGCGCGATCAAGGGAATGCCGAGGGGAATGGTCGAGCGTGCAGGCGGAGACATCGTCGCGTCGGTTCGCCGCGGAATGGAAGCACCCGAAGCAGAGCTGCCCAGGTTCCCGCGAGGCCAGCGCTGGAACAAGGATCGCGATTTCGACGATCGTGTCGGCCGTCTCAAGGCTGTTCGAGACGAAGCGGCGACCAGACTCGAGCTCGATCCTGGTGTCCTGTGCTCACGCGAGCGACTGGAGAACGTAGCACGTAGCGGTGCGCAAACCGTTGTCGATCTCGCGACTGTGCCGGATCTGCGCCGCTGGCAGATCGAGGAAATGGGAGAAGGATTTGTTCGGGCGCTTCGCGGAGCCTGACCCGGCTCAGTTCGGCGTCTTGAACATGAATCTCTGGGTCATGCGAGTCGCCACCGGACAGTCCCCCAGGTACGCGGGGTGAAAGCGTGTAGTGCCCAGCGCATCCAGAACGCTGCTGATGAAATCCCGATACGTCGCCTGTACCAGCTCCATCGACTCGCCGGCAATCGTGCCGTTTGGTTCCACGGTGAAGGCCAGCGTGACGCTATCCCCGAGACCGGCCAGGCGGGCGGCAAAGGGATAGCTGGGATTCACACCCGCCGCCGGCATCGTGGCGTATCGGAACGGTAATTCGTAGTGCGGCACTTTTGCGACGAGAATCCGTCGCAGAGCGGGCACTGTATCAGGATTCTCCTCCGGCCCGATCTGCATCATGACATGTATGGATTGGACCTCGCCCGTCGGCGGGCTCGCGCCCAGGTTGGACACCGTCTTCAGCGCCGAGGCGACGCTGTCGGCGAGAGCCGGTGTGAGGGATGCATCGATTACCGCAATGTCGGACAACTTGCCGTCGCCATGGGCGGTGGCGTACGCCACCGTCGAGACGTTGAGCTCGCCCCCTGCGCAGCGGCCACCCAGGGAATCACACGGTGGAGTCCCCATCACCACGCTCAGCGGGAGGCGGGAAGGCGCCCTGAATGCGCGCCGGAATTCGTCCACCAGCAGTCCTTCGAAATCAGAAGGGAGCGCCACCGCCGAATCGATCGACTGGACCGACATCTTCACCACCGTCGAGATCGAGTCAGCAGCTCGCAGTGTGTCGAGGCAAGCAGCCAGGGTGCGCCGCGAAGACGAAGCGCTGGTCTTTGAAGTCGGGTTTGACGCGCAGGCACCCAGCGAAAGAACGAGAGCGAGCAGCGCGGCGATGGACGGGAGACGCACGGCGAGAATGTGTGCGCGTGCCGTGCCGCTGTCACTAGAAACCGAGGTATGCCCTCACGCGCGGCTCCATCTTCTCGGGCGTCCAGAACGGCATCCAGACGAGATTCACTTCCACCTTCTCCACGCCGGGCAGCGTCTTCACTTCCTGCTCGGCGTTGGTCATCAGCTCGGGGCCGGACGGACACGCCGGCGAAGTCAGCGTCATATCGACCTTCACCGTCGTGCCATCGACGGCAATACCGTAAACGAGCCCGAGGTCGATGATGTTCAGCTGGAGATCCGGATCCTTGACGCGACGTAGCGCGAGCTTGACCTGATCCTCCGACACGACCCCGGTCGTGGCTGAAGGCTCGGTAGAAGCGGGGGCTGAAGGAGTGTCGTCGGTCATCATGGTGGCTACCGAATAATCACCCAGTCGATGGCACATAAACAAGTAAGGGCGCCCGCAGGCGCCCTTGATACTAGAAGTGTCGCGCTGATCTAGAGGATCGCCGCGATGGTTACCTCTTTTTGGTCGTGCTCTTTTTCGCAGTCGCTTTCCTGCCGGAGCTGCTCTTCTTGGCGCTGGCGCGGCTCTTTGAAGTGGCGCTGGCGATCGTGTGGTGCTTCGACGAGCCATGGCGCCGTCTCGAGGCGCGCGGCGGCGCTGGATTCCAGCCGACCTCACGATCGGCACGGAAGGCCCGCGATCCCGAAGCGACCTTTGGCCCATCGAGAACCGAAAGAACAGCGGCATCGGATAGATCCGCGCGAACGTCGGAGATCACCTTCGCCGGCCGCAGCGCGCGGGCGGCATGGACGCGATTGGTGAGCAGAATCACGAACATCTCGCGCTCCGGATCAATCCACATCGACGTGCCGGTGAACCCGGTGTGACCGTAAGCGGTCGGTCCGAGGAAGCGTCCCGACCCGTAATCACCTTCGGCGGTGTCCCAGCCCAGCGCCCGGTGACCGAAGGCTCTCGACGTAAAGAGCTCCACGGTTGGCTTGCTGATGATCTGGACGCCGTTGTATTCGCCGCCGTTGAGCATCATCTGCGCAAAGACGGAGAGATCCGCGGCAGTACTGAAAAGCCCCGCATGGCCGGCAACGCCGCCAAGTGCATAGGCGTTCTCATCGTGCACTTCGCCCTGCAGCGGGTAACCGCGGGGAGGTGTCACCTCGGTCGGGGCGATCCGGCTGCGAAGCGAATCCGCAGGACGGTACATCGTCTCGTTCATCCCCAGCGGCTCGAATACCCGGCGGGTCAGGAATTTGTCCAGCGGCTCGCCCGATACCACTTCTACCAGGAGTCCAAGAACGTCGGCGCCGAGGTCGGAGTAGATGTACTGGGCGCCGGGACGACCCTCCAGCGGGGTGCTCAGAACGAGCGCACGCGCCTCGAGGGGAGTCTGGGCAATGCGCCAGATGTCTCTGCCCGCCGGCAAGCCGGAGGTATGGGTCAGGAGCTGGCGGATGGTGACTCTGTCCTTGTCGCCGCCGCCGAAGGTGGGGATGTAGTTAACGACCGGGTCATCGAGCCCGATCTTCTTTTCGTCGTAAAGGATCATGATGGCCGTCGTGGTACCGACGACCTTGCTCAGAGAGGCGACGTCGTAGATGGTGCGCTGAGCATCGACTCCGACGCTGCTGGAGCTCCAGGAGAGCTTGCCGAACCCTTTCTCGAAGACCGCGGCGCCCTTTCTGCCGACGACCACTGCCGCGCCGGGGTACCCACCGGCCTTGATTCCGCGCTCCACGACGCGCTCGATTGCGGCCAGCCGGCTGCTGGACATGCCGACTTCGGTCGGGGACTTGACGGGCAGGCCATCGCCTGCTCGAGTCACCGTGAGGGCAGTAAGGATCACTCTAAGCAACTCTAACTCCTTGGACTACATTCATTTATACCGACCGCAAGAGCTTAGGTTCCTGACCGCCGAAGCGCAACCATGCAACTCTACGGAGTGACGAGGCGTACGGTTGCAAACGATTCCCAAAAAGGAAAGTCACCGTTTTTTCCCAGGAAACTTCACTCGACTTTGGTGTGACTAATCAGAAGTCCGAGATGCCATTCGATCAGCTGGACCTCAAGCGTGCAATAGCTGGCGACGAGAGGGCGATGCAGCGGCTTTGGTCGCAGCACGCGCCCCATATCGACGCGGTTGTTCGCAGGCTATGTGGAGATCCAGAACTGGCCGCGGATATCTCGCAAGAGGTCTGGATGCAGATCTTCAGGGCACTTCCCAGCTACAGAGGCGATTCTCAGTTCGGAACATGGGCCCACCGGATCGCGGTGAACCGCACGTTGAACGCTTTACGCAAGATAAGGCGAATCGCGAAACTGGAAATAGATATTGAGGATGACTCTGCCATTACCGAGAATGATTCCGACCGTACTTTCATGGCGGAATCGATCGAGCAGGCGATGAACAGGCTGTCGCCGGGCGCCAGGGCCGTCTTCGTCCTGCACGACATAGAGGGATATACGCACGGCGAGATCGGCGAAGAGCTCGGCATCACCCCGGGCGGGTCGAAATCGCAATTGTTCAAGGCACGCGCCAAGCTCCGCACGCTGCTGGCGCACCTAGTTGATGACTCACCAACCGCAGGAAAGAGGAAAGGACATGTCGCATTTGTCTGAAGAGCAACTCGACCAGATCATCGCCGCGGAGCGCGGGCGCGAGCAGGAACCGCTGAACGACTGGCGGACCATCGCCGCTCGAGCGAGGGAAGAGGGCCTTATTCGCGAGTCCGATTCATCGGGATATCGTGGCTCGAGTCAGCCCTGGATGCAGGCAGCGGCAGCGATATTGATCCTCATTGGCGGCATCGCGATTGGCCGGACGACGATCGGACTGCCGACTGTCACCCAGAGCGCGGTGAACAATGTCGCAGCTGCTACTCCGGCGCCGTCACAGCCGACTGGCGCGACCGCTCCGGCCGCCTCACCCTCCCCGGTACCGGCCAGCGATGCCAGCTTCGCCTCGGTGGACGATGCAGCCGATGCTCTCAACCGCGCCCTCCGCGACTATCAGCGCGCCTCCCAATACATCGCTGCCACCAATGCTCTCACCAAGAGTCCAGACAGCACCGCCATCTACACCGCCCGCGCGGCTGCCTTCGACAAGATCGTGAATGCTACGGAGAGCGCGTTACGGACGGCTCCCCGCGATCCAGTCATCAATCAGTATTACCTTGCCACGATGGGCGCCCAGGTCGCCACTCGGCAGATGGCCTCCGTCGGGATGAGGGGGTTCTAAGTGGCTAGCGGGAGAAGGGAAGTGCTCCAAACGAGACTGGGCCTGAAGCTCGCTGCGCTGGGGATCGCCGCGTGTTGCGCTCTTCCTCTCGGTGCCAGCGCTCAGGACAGCGGAACCATCAAGATGAAGCAGATGAAGCAGCCCACCGGATGGTTCGGAGTGAGAATCAACGATCAGATGACGTTCGATGAGCACGGCAACGCGTTCTTCGACTCATATCCGGTGGTTACCGCGGTTGATTCGGGTTCGCCCGCCGCCCGGTCCGGCGTCCGCCCCGGTGATGTGTTGATGACCTTCAACTCGCACGACATGCGGGGTGGCTCCGTCGATCTCGCCAAGTGGCTCAAGGCTGGCGCTCCATTCGTGCTCAAAGTCCGCCGCAATGATGGGACTCGCGTCATCAGAGGCACGCTTGCCAGACGTCCCGACAACTGGGATCCGCAAGTGGTCGTGGATTTGAAACTGCCGCAGATAATGGAGCTGAAGAAGGGAACTCTCAGCAACCTTCCACGGGAGCGGGTTCGTGGTGGTGTAGTGGGAGTTGGCAGCGGGAGAGTGCCATCCCCCGAGCCGTTCACCGTCCTCGCCCCCGCGCTCGGCTACGGCGCGCCCGTTTACCCGTTCGCTGGCCTCGAATTCACAGATCTGAACATGGATCTCCGGGAAGCTCTTGGTGTCAGGGCCGACGGGGTGTTCGTCACCAACGTCGTCGACGGATCCCCGGCGCGAAATGCGGGATTGCGTGGTGGGGACATCATCCTGAGAGCCAACGGAACGAGGATCTCCTCGCCGATCGACCTGGTGCAGGCAATCAAGACCGCGGACGATGTGGATCGCAGGCTGGAGCTTCAGGTCATGAGGCAGCACCGCCTCCGGACGTTAACCCTGGGCTGGTAACAGCTCGGGAAGCTTTCTCGATTGTGGAACCAGCGATGCGTGAATCGCAATTGCCGCGACCGCACCGCTAGCCGCCGCCACGATCGCCATCTGCGGGCCCGGTGCGATGTCTCCCGCCGCGTAGACGTTCTTCACCGACGTGTGATTGCGATCGTCGATGACCAGCCGCCCCATCGGATCGCGCTTGCACCCGAGCTGCGCGCCGAGATCATCAGCCGGATACTGTCCGATCGCGAAATAGAGGCGCTCGCAGTCGAGGGACATTCCGCCTTCCAGCTCCAGCCCGCGAATCTCCTTGTTCTCTGACTTCACGCAGGTGATCGGCTGATCGAGAACGGGGATGTTGAGCGCCTTGAGCTGGTCGAGGAGGTGTTGGTCCATATCCGGCGGCGCGCCGTCTGTACATATGACCAGCTGTTTGGTCCACGTCGCCAGGGCGAGCGCCATCCCGACCGCTTTTCGCCCTTTCCCGATTACTACCGTGTTCTTGTCGCGCGTCTCGTAGCCGTCGCAGTCGGGGCAGACGTGAACCGTTTCGCCGTAGCAGTCGCCCAGACCGGGAATCGCCGGCCAGACATCCTTGATGCCGATCGCCAGCAAAATCCGTCGCGACTCTATCTCGGTGCCGTCGCGCAGTTGAACCGCGAACAGCTCGCCGGTCTCGTTCAGGGCAGTGTCCACGATGCCGCTAACGAAATCCACGCCGTACTCGGCGCATTCAGCGCGGCCGATCTTGCGCAGCTCCGGTGAGCGTATCCCCTGATGGCCGAGGAATCCGTTGATGCCTCGCGTCTCCCAGTTGCGGGGGTCGCCGGAGTCGATAACGACTACTTCGTGGAGATAGCGAGCCAGCCAGAGAGAAGCGCAGAGTCCGGCAGGTCCGCCTCCCACAACTACGACGTCGTATTTTTTCTTCTGCATGCGGAGCGCGGGGTGCAAATTCGATTCCCCACCAACGCGCCCTCGATTCAGATGGTTGGACCGGCTCTCGACTAGAAGTGTGTCGTCACCAGAAGCCGGACCGACCGCGGCGCGCCCGGCGTGATGTTGTTGTTGCCGTTTGCCAGCGGGTAGTACTTGCGGTCGAGGACGTTCTCGAGATTCAGCTGCGTGCTCACGAGGTCCGAGACCGAGTAGTAAATACCGGCATCGACGCGAGTGAAAGCAGGCAGTCTGACCGTGTTGCTGATCGCAGCGTACATGTCTGCCTGGTGCACCACGCCGAGTCCGAGGCTCAGTTGTGGCAGGACGCTGTACTTGTTCCAGAGAGAAAGCGTGGTTGCCGGCACCAGCGGCACGGTCGTCCCCGCCTTTGCCGCGGCCGTGGTGCTGCTGATGACAGCGCTCTGCCTGGTGAATCCACCGGCGACGTTCCAATCGCGGGTGAGTTGTCCGGCGATCCCGAGCTCGTAACCCTGTGACCGCTGGCTGCCAGTCTGAACGGTGATCGAAGGATCGGTAGCAGAAGGGGCGCGTGTATTCGAGCGATCGAGCCGGTAGACCGCCGCAGTGAGGGCGATTCTGTCCGCCACATCCCACTTCGCACCTGCTTCGACATTCTCGAATCGCTCGGGTTCCAGCGCTGCTGTCACGTCCGTCAGCGATGAGAACTGATCGCCGGCGCTCGGCAGATAGGACACGCTGTAGCTGGCGTAGAGCGACGCCGGTGCCGCCGGCTTGATGACGACGCCGACGCGGGGTGAAAACATTCCGTCGTCGCGCTTCAGGCTGGAATTCGACCGGTTGTCGTGGTAGCGCACTCCGAATTTCTCGTACCGCAGGCCGCCGACAAGCTGCAAATGATCGTTCAGCTCGACCTGATCCTGCGCGTAGAGTGAGCCGGTGGTGGTGGTGACGCGATTATTGGCGTCGGTCGCGCTCTGCCGAAACGAAACCGGTGTCGAGATGGTCGGGGTGGCAACTGGGACCAGGATCGTTGCATCGGTGTCGTTGAAGTAGCCGGTGTTGCGGAAATTGTCCGTGCCCTGACGTCCGAGCTCGCCGCCGACCAGCAGCGTATGCGCCAACGATCCGGTGCGGGCGCTGTAGGTGACGTCCGTCTGATTGAAGAAGTTGGTGCGCTGATGGGCGTTGTTGTACGCCGACATGCTCACGCTGGTGCCGGTCGCATCGACCGCGCCGGGTAGCACGTTCTGGTAGGACTTGTCGTAGCTGGTGAAGCGGGTCTGGTTGTGGACGTTGATGCCGAGCGAAGTCGTATGCGCAACCGACGCGGATGCTCCGTTCACGCGGGTGCGGGAGAAATTCACTTCCGGATTGCCGAAGAACGTCGAGATGTCCGTCGCAACCGGTGCAGTGCCGAACGAGGGGATTCCGCGATCCGCAGTCCGGTAGTCGATGAAATTCTCGTACCCGAGGGTGACGCGCGTCTGCTTCGACGGCGAAGCGAACGACACAGTCGGATTCATTCCCTGACGTTTGACCCAGACGTTGTCGCGGAACATGTCGGAGCTCTCGTAGACTCCGTTGAATCTCGCCGCCACCGTGGTGCTGAGGGCGCGGCCGATATCGAGGCTGGCGCGGCGGTTCTCGTACGATCCGCCCTGGAGCGTGAGCTCACCCGTTGGCGACCAGCCCGCTTCCTTCACGACGCGGTTCATGACGCCGCCACCGCCCCCGCGACCGAAGATCATGGCGTTGGATCCCTTCAGTGCCTCGACTCGCTCGATGTTGTAAAGGTCGCGGAAGTACTGTGCATCGTCGCGCACGCCATCGACGTAGAAATCAGCAGTCGTCGAGTTTCCCCGAATGGTGGGCTGATCGCGATTTCCTTCGCCCTGGCCCATTGTGACACCGGGCACGTAGCGAACGACATCGGCCATGTTCTGCATCGCCTGATCCTTGATCAGCGCCCGGTTGATCACCGTCACCGCTTGCGGAACATCGCGCAGAAGCGTCGGCGTCCTGGTGGCCGAGGAGCTTTCGAGGCGCAGGTAAGACGATGCGCGGGTGTTGTTGCCGGTGACGACGACCGACTTGAGGCGGGGCGCCACAGACTGTGTGGAATCGCTGGCTACGGTCGTGTCCGGGGTTGTCGCTGGCTGGCGGGGAACGGTGTCACGAACGACGGAGTCGCGGGATGGATCGGGAAATGAAGGGGATTGCCCAGACGCAAATGCAGTCGGTACGGCAATGAAAAGTGCGGCGGCCCGAATATGAATTGCAGGAAAACGCATTGAAACCGTGTGGGTGTATGACGAAGTTCAGGCCGGAAACTAGCCGGACCCGACAATCCTGACAAGACGACTCGGGATTAGATTACAAGCTTGATACGCACCCGCTATTTGGAGTTATGCCTCCCAGCTCAACCATGAAGATCGCGATTCTTGATCCCGCCAGCGGCATCGCCGGCGACATGTTCATCGGCGCGCTCGTCGACAACGGTCTCGACAAGGCCTGGCTCGAGCGGCTGCCGGCGACTCTCGGGCTCACCGGAGTCAACGTGCGTATTGCCGACGTGCAACGTGCCGGTGTGCGGTGCGTCAAAGTCGATTTCGATATCCCGCCCCAGCCCCACGGGCGCGCGGTATCGGAGATCCACCGCTTGATCGATGCGGTGAAGATTCCGGAAAAGGTTGCGCGCTCCGCGCACGCGGCGTTCGAAGCAATCGCCGCCATTGAGAGCGCAATACACGGAGTCGCTCCGGACGACCTCCATCTGCATGAAGTCGGAGCGGTCGACGCCATCCTCGACGTCATCGGCTCAGTCTGGGGAGTAGAGCTGCTCGGCATCGAGCGCATCTACAATACGAAAGTCGCGCTGGGCGACGGCACCGTGAAAACGGCGCACGGCATTTTACCGGTTCCCGCTCCGGCAACAATCAGATTGCTGGAAGGATTCAACGTACGACATGGGCCGCCGGGATCCGGCGAGCTGACCACTCCAACGGGTGCCGCGCTGCTGCGCGTCCTCTCCAAGGGAGCGCCGCCGGCTGAATACATCCCGCGCCGGAGCGGTTATGGAGCAGGAACTCGTGACATCCACGGCCAGCTGAACGCGCTGCGGATCATTGTTGGCGAGGCTGCTCTGGACCATCACGATCACCATCATCATCACCACCACGAGCACGTCCACACCGAGCATCTGCACGTGCTCAGCGCCGACATCGACGATATGTCGCCGGAGGAGCTCGCCGGCGCCGCCGAT
>Ga0070693_100001050_pt1 | contig 12325 bp, 13 predicted proteins | sample KBSK1103metaG_FD_65472 | JGI IMG/M metagenome (GOLD analysis project Ga0070693, IMG submission 65472) | Corn, switchgrass and miscanthus rhizosphere microbial communities from Kellogg Biological Station, Michigan, USA - KBS K1-10-3 metaG | ecosystem: Host-associated > Plants > Roots >...
AGGCGCACGCAGGGATCAGGCAGGCGCAGTATCCGGCGATCCTGACCGGCGGCGCGAAGTGGCAGACGGTATCCCTGAGCCCTGAGAACGCCCAATTCTTGCAGACGAGGTCGTTCCAACAGGAGCAGATCGCCGGCTTCTTCCGTATTCCTCAGCACATGCTCGGCATTCAGGACAAGACTTCGTCTTGGGGTACTGGCATCGAGCAGATGGATATTGGCTTCATCGTCAACACGTTGCAGCCGTGGCTGAACCGGATTGAGTCGCACCTTACGAACCTGCTGCCTCCGAACCAGATCGCGAAGTTTGATCTGACAGGCCGGATGCGGGGTGATTCGGGGCAGCGTGCCCAGTACTACACGACGATGATTAACGCCGGGATTATGAACGCCGACGAGGCGCGGGCTTTAGAGGACATGCCTCCCCTTCCGAACGGTGAGGGCAAGATTTTCTATCGGCCTGCCAACTTCACCACGACTGAGCAGATGAAGAACAACCCGCCCACCCCCGGTTCTTCGGGTGGTATCGGTGGCGGCAACGACCAGTCACCTGACGCGCCGGCACCCGGCGTCTCGACCGACCCGAATGAGGTTCAGTGAGCAACGTTGTTATTCGGTCGGAGCCGCTGACCTACCGCGAAGGCGGGGCGTACAGCTTCTTCTCCGACATGATCGAAGCCCAGGGCGGCGACGCTGCCGCGCTGCGGCGCCTTCAGCGGCACCGCACCGAGATGGAGGTAGAGCGTCGGGACGTGGCGCTGCCTGATGGCGTCGAGGCTCGGGTCAATCCGAACTCGACGGCCGGGACTGGCGGTGAGTTCGATGTGCCGCTATGGCTGATGGACCGCTTTGCCGATTCGGTGTCGGCCCACAGGCCTCTAGGCGACCTGTGCAACCCGCTGCCGCTGCCAGATGGTGTGCAGTCGATCCACATTCCGCGGATCACGACCGGCGCGATTCTGGCGCCGCAGTCGGACGGCGGCGCTGTTGCGTCCCAGGACATCGTCACTACTGACGCTTCGTCGAATGTGGTCACGATCGCGGGCATGATGGACGTGTCCCAGCAGCTGATGGACCGTAGCCCTGCCGGGTTCGACGCGTACGCGTATGTCGAGCTGATGGGTGACTACGCGACGGCGCTCGAAACCCAGCTGATCTCTGGCACCGGTACCGGCAACCAGCTCCGCGGGGTGCTGAACGTGTCGGGTACCACGTCTATCGACGGCTCGTCTGCTTCGACTGCGATTCTGTTCTTCGCGGCGGTCGGGAAGGCTGCTGCTGGTGTGGGTAACGCTAGGTTCCTGCCGCCTCAGGTTTGGCTGATGGCCCCGCGCCGCTGGTTCTGGCTTTCCTCGCTGAGTGACTCCCAGAGCCGCCCTGTTTTCGTCCCGACGAACGGCCCTGTCCCTGCCGGCTATCGGTCTGCCGGGGATGCTGACCCCGTTGGCCCGCTGCTCGGCTTGCCCGTCTACCTTGACGGGGCGATCCCTGCGGGGTCGACGGCTGACACCGTGGTTTGCGTGCGGCCTTCGGACATGCTGCTGTTCGAGTCGACCCCCCGTTTTATGGTGACGCCGCAGCCGCTGTCTGGGACGCTTCAGGCTCGGCTGTCGATCCACAAGTATGTTGCCTTTGTTCCGCACCGGTACCCCTCTGCCATCGGCAAGGTGACCGCTCTCGCCGCACCTTCGGGGTTCTGAGATGGACATCGAATCCCGCAAGGTCAAGGCCGAGCAGCTTCTGCGAGGCCGTGAGGTGCGCAGGGTCAGCACGACGCTGGAATGTCGGGTTGCCGAGGATGGCAGCCTACCGGTCAGCGGGTACGCGTCTACCACCGAGCGCGCCTATGACATGGGCTGGTACGAGGAAAGTATCGCTCGGGGAGCGTTCGCTAAGACGCTCGCCGAACAGCCTGACGTTCAGCTGCTGATCAATCACGATGGGCTGCCACAGGCTCGCACTACGAACGGCAGCCTCACGCTCTCCGAGGACAATCTGGGTCTGTTCTTCAATGGACTGATGGATGCTTCTGACCCTGAGGCGCAGCGTGTTGCCCGCAAGATCGAGTCCGGTCTGATGGATCAGTGTTCGTTCGCCTTCCGGGTTACCCGGCAGGAGTGGAACGAAGAGTACACGGAGCGGCGGATCACCGAGGTTTCGTTGGATCGCGGTGACGTGTCGATTGTGAACTACGGGGCTAATCCGAATACGTCGGTGTCGCTCAGGTCGCTGTTCGCCGATCTGGCGGACCTGGACGACGAGAAGCTGGCCGAGCTTCGCGAGGACCCCTCTGTGATCACGGTGGTTCGCAAGCTGGCCATCCCGGCTGCTGTCGCAGTCGAAGAAGTTGTCGAGGTTGGGCCGGTCCCTGAGGCCATGAATCTCGCACTGTTCCGGGCTCGCGCTCAGGCGTTGAAGTTCCGGCAGAAGTAACCCCTGCGCCGCTAAGGACCGGCGAGACGCTCGGGGCCCCTGCGGGGGTCACTACCTCTCACCGCGCCGCTTGGCACCCAAGGGCGTCACACAAACCTTTCATTTAACTTGAGGAGCAGGGATGAATCCCGTTCTTAAGGCTGCGCGCGATCGTCGCGCTGCCGCTCAGGAGAAGCTTGATGGCCTCCTGATCGCCCCTACCGCTGAGGCTCGTTCGCTGGACGACGCCGAGGCCACCGAGTTCGAGGCTCTGTCGGCCGAGATTACGAAGCTTGACGCTCAGATCGAGGCTCTTGAGGCTGCTGAGAAGCGTGCCGAGAAGGCTGCTGCTGCTGCTGCTCACGTCGCCCCCGTCGTGGTCAAGTCGGAGTCGATGATTTACGACAAGCACAGCCGCAACTCGTATATGCAGGACATCGCGACGCTGGCTATCGCTGCCCGCCGGCTTGGTTCCAACTCGGACCCGACTTCCGCTGTGGAGCGTCTTCAGGAGCACAACCGTCAGGTTGACGCCGCTGCCCGTTCCGACAAGCAGGTTGCTGCCCGTCTGAACGAGTACCGCCAGACCCCCGCTGGTCTGGAGCAGCGGACCAACCCCAACACGACCGACGGTACCGGCGGCGAGTTCGTTCCGCCGCTGTGGCTCGTGAACCAGTACATCCCGCTTATGCGTCCGGGCCGCGTGTTCGCGAATCGTGTGCGGAACCTGCCCCTTCCCGCAGGCACGGACACCATCAACCTGCCGAAGATCACGACCGGCACGCTGACTGGTATTCAGGCCACGCAGGGTTCGGGCGTCTCCTCGCAGGACGTTGTGACCTCAAGCGTGTCCGCTACGGTGAACACGATCGCCGGTCAGGAAGACATCAGCCTTCAGCTGCTGGAGCAGTCGCCGATCAGCATGGACGGCGTCCTGTTCGAGGATCTGTCCCGCGACTACGACCAGCGCCTTGACCTTCAGGTCATCGCCGGTACGGGTACTAACGGCCAGCACCTGGGTGTGCTCAAGGTTGTGGGCGCCACCACGAACACTGACCCCACCAAGGCGAGCGAAATCAGCTCGACGGTTACGCTGTTCATCGACCCGACTGCTACGAACTCGTCGCAGTACAAGAACCTCGTGAATGCCGTGAACCAGATCGAGACGCTGCGTTTCGACTCCCCCACGGCTATCTGGGTTCACCCGCGGCGTGCCAATGGCTGGTCTACCCAGTCGGACTCGACTGGCCGTCCGCTGTTCATCCCCGGCAAGTACGGCGCTTTCAACGTCGCCGGTCTGAACGAGGGTTCTCCCATGCCGCAGGGCGTGGCAGGCGAGATCTTCGGCCTTCCGGTTGTGAAGGACGCGAACATGCCGGTCCTCTGCAACGGTTTCTCGGGTAACGTCGTCGTCACCACTGGTGCGACCCAGGACGCGGTTGTCGTCCTGAAGGAAGACGACCTGTACCTGTGGGAAGGCGCTCTGCGGATGCGGGCTCTGCCTGAGATCCTGAGCGGCACGCTTCAGGTTCGGTTCCAGCTGTACGCGTACTCCGCGTTCATGCCTCACCGTTACCCGTCCAGCATCAGCCAGATTACGGGCAGCGGCTACGCCGCTGCTTCGGTCGGCTTCTAACTAGGGGCTTGAGGGGCGGGGCTTCGGCCCCGCCCCAACCCAAGAAAGGTTGAAACATGCCCCTCGTTCGTGGAAAGTATTCCGAAACTTCGTGGATCGCCAAGGTCACTGGCAACAAGGCGAACGCTAATCAGTCGAACCTGCCCGTCCGCTCCAACATGGAGTACCTCGGGCTTGGCGGCGCTGCTGATATCGCTATCGGCGGGACTGGCGTGTGCCTGTCCGTGCCTGTGCCGGTCGAGTTCGGCGACCTCATTACCAACATCAGCGTGATGGCTGGCGCTACCGCCGAATCTGGCGGCTCGCACGCGTTCATGGCTCTGTACCAGGGGACCGGCTCTAGCCCTGTCCTTATGGCTCAGACGGCTGACGACACTGGAGCTGCGAGCATCGCCGCTTCGACGCTGTACACGAAGGCTCTGGCTACGCCGCAGCTGATCACTCCTACAAACGCCCCTAACGGCTTCGTTTACGTGACCATTTCGGTTACCGGCACGCCTCCGACTCTGTCGGGTTGTGCTCCTGCTGCTGCCGCGTACACGCTTGGCGCTTTCTTCACTGGCGCCCCGCGGTTCCTGTCTGCTACCCACGACACCGCTGCGGCTGGTACTGCCCCAGCGACGATGGGTTCACAGACTGTGGCTGCTAAGGCGTTCTACGCCTGGCTTTCGTAGGTGACATCAATCGAACGGCTTCGGGCCGTTCGGCAACTTGCGCTCGGCAGCCATGATTTGGGGCTGGCTGCCGAATGCGAGTCGGCTCTGCGTCGGCTCGGGGCGAGCGTGGACTGTGATCCCGTCCCTGAGCCGGCGCTCGAAGCTGCCGTACCTCCCAAGCCCCGCCGACGTAAGGCAGCCTGATGGCCTCAGCCGACTTTTTTATCAAGCAGGGCAACACGACACCTGTCTTTACGGCGACGATCGTGGACAACAGCGGCGCTGTCGTGAACCTCACCGCGGGTTCGGTCAAGTTCATTATGCGGGCGCTGACCGCGCAGGGCACGACGGTCAACGCTACGGCGACGATCATCTCTGGTGTTGCCGGGACCGTGTCGTACACGCCTACAGCGACGGACACGGCTCTTGCCGGGACGTATCTGGTTGAGTGGCAGTACACGCTCTCTGGCGGCGCGACTGGAACGTTCCCGGTTGACGGCTACCAGACCGCAGTCGTCGAAGAGAATCTGTCGACGCCTGGCGGCGCTCGCCTCGTGACGCTCACAGAGGTCAAGGATCATCTGCGGATTCCGTCGACGGACCGCAGCCACGACGCCCGCCTGATCCGCATGATTGACGGCATCACGCCTGTCGTCGAGCACATCACTGGGCCTGTCGTCCAGCGGATCTACCAGAACGAGACGTACGACGGCGGGAACTACTTCATTTCGCTGAGGCACCGTCCTGTCCTCTCGGTGTCGAACGTTGTCGAGTACCGGGGTCCGATCGCTTACACGCTGACCCAGGTGCCAACGCCTGACCTTGGACAGGTTTATTCGTACATGTTCGAGGCTCCGGGCCGGATCGTCCGCAGGACTGTAGGTGGAGGGGCAACCACGTTCCCGCCTGGTCCTGATGCTGTGTTCGTGACCTACACGGCTGGGTTCTCGTCGGTGCCTGCGAACATCCGCGAAGGCGCTCTAGAGCTTCTGCGTGTGAACTACCAGCCGACGGAGCAGGGCGGCAGGCCCGCTTTCGGGGCTGCTGGTGGCGATGGCGACAACTTCTCGCAACAGCAGATCCTTGGCTTCTTCGTCCCGAATCGCGTCCGAGAGCTGTTGCTGCCCAACAAGCGCCATCCAAGCGTGGCGTAGGCGATGACGATTCCCGTTTCGACCGTAGACACGGTCAAAGACTTCCTCGTCGCCGGCATCCTCGCTGCGGTCAGCGACCCTACGGTGCTCGTTTCGTACGACATGCCAGGGCCATACCAGCCGGATGACATCGTCGTTGTGGGGGACATCACGGTTACGACGGAGCCTCACGCGTTCGTCGGGAACGGCCAGGCGCACTGGCTGTCCGAGGAGTACACGGTCGAGGTCATCATCTCCGTGTATCGGGGCGGGGATACCGCTTCGGTCGCTTGGAAGCGTGCGAAGGTGTTGTCCGATCTCGTTGACACGCTAATCCGCACTGACCCGACGTTGGGCGCCGTGGTGCAGCTTGCTTACCCGTCGAAGACTGAGTTTGTGTCCGACGTGACCGAGAACCATTCGGGCCGCATGGTCACCGTGACGAAAGAGATCACTTGTAATGCCGAGCTTTAAGTACGTGGGTGACTCGCAACGCGTGTTCCCTTCTAGCGGCCTTGTTGTGAACCCCGGCGATGTTGTCGATGTTTGCCCAGACCCCAACTTTTTCGAGTCCATCGAGTCGGACGGCGCAGAGTCGTCCGTGAGCGAACAGGAGTAGGGCCATCCCGCAGCCCAGTTTTAGGTCGTTCGTTGGCATCGCCAAGGACTCCGTTAACACCACCCTTTCGGCGGCTGTTGCTGCCGGCGCAACCACTGTGCCTGTTGTCGGTACTGGCATCGCCGCCTCTACCACGATCTTCATCGTTGATGGTCCGCTGTCGGAGTCGCGTGCGGTTACCGCTGGTGGTGGCACGTCGTCGCTGACCGTGTCGGCGCTGACAAGCGCCCACCCCGCGAACACCTACGTCTATGCCCAGCTGACTGCCTCGGTTGGCCCCACCGACTACTTCCCTGTCACGTCGCTGGAGTTCAGCGACAAGTACGACCAGCTTGACGACAAGGGCCTTCGCGGCTCGAACGTCGAGGTGTACAACCGGGTTCAGGGTGTCGTGAACTCTGAGATCTCGCTTGGTGGGGATTTGTATACCGACACGATCGGCTACTTCCTGGGCGGCATCTTCGGCGCTACCGACTTCTCTGGGGGCACGCCGAACACGCACGCCTTCTCAGTGAAGAACACGACTACGGGTCAGCCGACCGCGTTTGTGCTTTACGACTTCGATGTCGTTAACACGCGTGCATTCTCTGGTGCGAAGTTCTCGGAGCTTCAGTTCAAACTCGACCCTTCGGGTCTGGTGACGTGGTCCGCTAAGGGCATGGCTATGTCCTCGGCTGTTGTGACGACGCCTACCGCTTCGTATTCGACGGTCACAGCCTCGCCGGCTTGGCAGGCCGTCGCCACGATTGGTGGCACCTCGCTGATGACTGTCGTGTCGGCTGACTTCACGATCAAGCGTCAGCTTGACATCGTGCAGACTCTGGACGGTACGCAGAACCCCTACGCGATCTTCACTGGGCCCTGTGGGGTCAGCGGCTCCATGACGATCGTGATGGAAGACGACACACAGCTCCTGAACTACCTGAATGCTTCGCAGCCTGCGCTTGACCTGACGCTGACGACCGGTACCGGCGCAACGCAGCAGTACTTCCAGGTGCATCTCACGAAGTGCAACTACGACTCTGCTGTGCCGAAGCAGACCGGCAAGTCGTACGTAGAGCTGGACGTTGCCTTCACTGGCATCGCGAACACGACGGACGCGACCACGGCCGGAACGGGCTACTCCCCCGCTAAGGTCACAATCAAGAACTCCAAGGCTACTGGTTCGTATCAGTGAGGATCGACCTGCCCGACGGCGGGTACGCCGAACTGTACGACCCCATCAAGGTCCCTGAGAGGAAGCGCCGGCCTGTTGTGGCGGCGCTGGTCAAGTTCATGAGGGATAGGGCTCAGGCTCAGGTTCCCGACTTCGACGCTAAGAACATGTCTGAGGACGAGGCGGCGAAAATCGCTGCGTCTATTGACCCCTCACTTCTGGTGGCGGCTGACGATCTGAATGACACGGTTGTTGTGGCGCTGGTTCGGGAATGGTCGTTCGGCGAGGTCACGACAGATGTTCTGCTCGACCTTCCGGCCGACACTTACAAGCAGTTGTCCACTGCGTGTGCTCCGCACATGCAGGCACTGATGCCCGACTTCCAGGTCAGCCCGGACCCAAAAGTAACTACTGGAGCCTCAAGCTCATAGAGAACGGCTCCAGGATTACTGACCCACAGGTTGCCGTGTATATGCGCCAGTATGTGCTGACGACGGAGCTGGGGCTTCCGCCGAACGTTCAGGATGAGCAACCGGCGGTCACGCTGGACTGGCTTCTGAAGATCCACGAGGCGGTTTCGGAGCGGCGCCGGAAGGAGTCTGGTGGGTAAGCCGGTTGTTGGTATTGACGCGCAGGGTCTGAAATCTCTCCAGCGGGATCTTAAGCGGGCGGATGCTGACTCGCTGAAGCTGTTTAGGGCTGCGATGAAGAAGGGCGGCGAGATTATCGCCGCCGATGCTAGGTCCCGTATCTCTGGTACGTCGCAGCGGATCGCTGACTCTATCCGCGTGATGGCGAACAACAAGGGCGTTCAGGTCAAAGCTGGTGGCGCCAAGGCGCCTCATGCGGCCCCGTTCGAGAACATGGGCAAGTCAGGGAACTTTAGGCATCCGGTGTTCGGTAACCGTGAGGTCTGGGTTTCGCAGGAGGCTCACCCTTATCTGCTGCCTGCTCTTGACGGGAAGCTTGACCAAGTTATTGACACGGTCCTTGAGTATCTGGACAACCTGACGGGCGAGGCGGGCTTTCACTAATGGCTGGTGGTTCGAGGACAGTTACCCTCAACGTGATCGGCGACTCGTCGGGCGCGCAGAAGGCGCTGACGGCTGTCGGCGATCATTCAGAGGCGCAAGCCGGCCGGATGGGCAAAGCCTTTCAGGGTGTCCTTGGTACGCTGAACTCGACTGGTGTTCTCGGCCCTTTTGGCGAGGCGATTAGCCATGTATCTGACGCCGTAGATCAACTCGGCGAGCACGGCAAGACCGCTGGCGCCAAGCTGGCGGGTATCGGCGCTGCCGGCGTGGGCCTCGGGGGGATTTTCACTGCCATTGGTGATGGCGACAAGGCTGCTTCGCAGCAGTTGCAGGCGTCTGTGGAGGCTGTCGGCGGTTCTTGGGACGAGGCGAACGAGAAGTTCGAGAAGGTCATCAAGAACAACGAGAAGTATGGCGACTCTGCGAAGACGACGCAGGACGCACTTTCGATCCTGACGACTGGTCTGCATTCGGCCGACGCTGCGACGGCTTCGATGTCTGATGTGGTGAACCTTGCAGCGAAGCGCCACGAGTCTTTGACTCAGGCGGCTACCGACTGGGTGAAGATTAACGAGGGTAAGGGCGTCAAGATTCTGGCGACGCTTGGTCTGGGCCACCAAGACAACGCGAAGGCGATCAAGGATGAGGAGTCGGCCCAGAAGGCGTCGACCGCAGCAGATGACGCTGCGGAGAAGGCGAAGCAGAAGCTCGCCGACCTGATCGACATCCAGCACGGCAAGGCGAAGCTCACCGAGTCGGATCACATCGCCCTCAGGAATGCTCAGCAGGCCGTGACCGACACGACGGACAAGCAGTCCGAAGCGCATAAGAAACTGGCCGACGCTCAGGCGTTCGTCACCGCATCGACAAGCAAGCTTTCGGACACACAGGCGGTAGCTAAGGCTGTCGCCGGCCAGGCTGACGCGCAGGCCGACACGTTTACGGGCCGCATTAAGGGTCTGACGACAGCTGTTGAGGATCAGGCGGCGAAGCTGGGCGCCAAGTATGGCCCTGCGCTGATGGGTGTGTCGGCTGGTGTGTCGCTGATGGGCGGCGCGGTCGAGGGTGCGTCGGCTCTGATTGGCAAGTTCGCGACGGCTCAGGATGCGGCGACTGTCGCTACCGACGCTCTGACAGCTTCCGAGGCTGCTGAGACGGTCACCGAGGGTTTAGCTTTGGCGCCGATCCTGCTGATCATCGCGGCTGTGGTTGCTGTTGGCGTCGCTATCTACGAGGTGTGGACCCACTGGGACACGATCTGGGGCTGGATTAAGGGCGCAGCTGAGGCGGTCTGGAGCTGGATCACAAGCAACTGGCCTCTTCTGGTCGGGATCCTGCTGGGTCCGATCGCGCTGGTTGTCGGCGAGATGGTTAAGCACTGGGATGCGATCAAGAATGGGTTCTCTGACGTTTGGAACGTGGTCAAAAGCGGGGTTACTGATGCCAAGAACTGGATTAGTGATCGTGTTAATGACATTGTCTCGTTCCTGAAGTCGATCCCGTCGAGGATCGCGGGTCTTGGCGGGGATATTTTCAAGGAGATCATGTCTCACATCCCGGGCGGCGGTTTGGTTGCGGGCGTTGCCGACAAGATCGGCGGGATTCTGCATTTCGCTTCGGGGGGTTCACCTCCTGTTGGTGTGCCGTCGATCGTTGGCGAGAACGGCCCTGAACTGTTCGTTCCTGGTGTGTCGGGGACGATCATTCCGAACCACGCCCTAGGGGGCGGTTCGGTCAGCGTGGGGTCGATCGTGATTCATGGCGGTAATGGTGATCCGCAGGCGATCGCTGCTGCGGTGCGCAGCGAAATTCTCAGGCTGAAGCGGTCGAACGTAAACGGCGGATTGTCTTAAACGGAGGGCAGTAGTCATCGCTAACGAAATCCGGGTTCGGGGCAATCTTTGCTCCGGAACCCTAAGCGTCGCGCTGTCGAATGTCGACACGACGATGTCCGCGGCTGGTCTTGCGAACCTTCCGGCTGTGACGGCGACTGGTCACGCGGTGATCGTGATCGAGTCGGAGATCATGTACGTGACGGCGCACACGGCGTCGGCTACGACGGCGACGATCCTGCGGGCGCAGGAGGGTACGGCTGCGGCGTCGCACGCTCTTAACACTGCGTGGGTGCATGGTGCGGTCGTCTCGGACTATGACTCGGTACTGGGCTACGCCCAACTCACACTCTCCAATCAGGCGGGCATCTCGACGGTCACTGATCTCACAAGCCTCAGCGTGACCGTGACTGTTCCATATGCGGGGCATAGAGTCAGGATCACAGCGGAGACGGAAGTTCAGTCGACCGTCGCGGATGATACAGCGCGGCTTCAAATTCAAGAGGGTGCGACGATTCTGCAAGCTGCGGACCAAATTATGCGGCCTGCCAACATCACCAACAAGATTATTTGCCACGCTATCATCGTTCCGACAGCGGCTTCCCACACTTATAAGCTCACGCTTCAACGCGTTGCTGGCACCGGGACCCTGACGAATAACACGGCGGCGCCGCTCGTCTCTTATATCCTGGTTGAAGACCTCGGCCCGGCCCTCTGATGTCAGGCGCCTACGGTGGCGCGGCCTATGGCGGCGCTGCCTACATGCCGGTCACGGCGCAGTCTTCATTCGGCGGCACGTTCCCCTATCAGGTCATCACTGAGATCGCGTTCGCTTCGAACCCGCTGGATGACCCTGCGGTGTGGACCGACGTTTCGCTGTACACGCAGTCGATCCAGACGAACCGTGGCAGGCAGCACGAGCTGAACCGCTTCGAGGCCGGCACCGCAACGGTTGTCCTCGACAACAAGGACGGGCGCTTCAGCCCGTTCAACACGTCATCGCCTTACAACCCGAACGTTCTGCCTTACAAGCAGATTCGGGTTAGGGCTCTGTATAACGGTGTCTATTATCCTATCTTTCGGGGGCACATAGAGTCTTGGCCTGTGAAGTGGCCTGCCCCTAATGACTCGTTGGTCACGATTAGTTGTGTTGACGCGACGAAGATCCTGAACCTGAAGAAGGCGCTTACATCGCTGTCGACGTATTCGACCACGATTCTCGCGTCGACGCCGTTCGTGTATTGGCGCCTTGGTGAGGCGCAGAACGTGACGACTGTAGCGGACTCGTCGGGTAACGGTAGGACAGGGCAGGTGGTCACACAGGTCCCCACGACGGGTACTAGGGCCTTCTCGTTCGGATACCAGGGTGCGATCGTCGGCGATCTGAACACGAGTTTGGACTGCGGTTCGACCGCTGGGTCTGTTCGGCTTCAGGCTTTGAACTTCGACGCGACGAACTCGACTATCGAGTTTTGGGTTCAGTATCAGTCGCCTGGTGGCGGCGACGACGTGTTCCAGATTAACAACTTTAACGGGGTCACGTCTACGAAGTCGATCACGCTTCTTGGTAGGCGTGATGGCGGCGTGTTTGTGTTCGCTTTTGATGGCACGAACTCTGCCTCGTTCACGTCTGTAGCGAACCTTGCTGATGGCCGCTGGCATCATGTGGCATTAGTCACGGCTGCGTCTACGGTCACGATGTATGTCGACGGGTATACCGACACGGCTGCTTCGGCCTCACCTGGCTCTCTGAGCCTGACGGGTATGACCTCGATCGGCTTGGGCGGCTCGATTGGTCTTAGCAGCTGGGATGGCAAGGTTGACGAGTTTGCTATGTACTCATCGGCT
>Ga0070693_100001051_pt1 | contig 12324 bp, 13 predicted proteins | sample KBSK1103metaG_FD_65472 | JGI IMG/M metagenome (GOLD analysis project Ga0070693, IMG submission 65472) | Corn, switchgrass and miscanthus rhizosphere microbial communities from Kellogg Biological Station, Michigan, USA - KBS K1-10-3 metaG | ecosystem: Host-associated > Plants > Roots >...
CGCTCCATCTACGGCGGCGTGAAGCAGATCAGCGACACGCTCTTCTCGCCCGAAGGCAAGGCTTTCCGGCGCGCGGTGCTCGTGCGCTACCCCCACCAGGGCGCGTGGACCGTGGCGCTCGTGACCGGCACGCCCGAGCATGAGGTCGCGGACATCCTGGGGCGCGAGCAGATCTCGGTGTTCGTGCCCACCACCCCCAACATCACGGCCGGATTCTTCTTCATCGTGCCGCGCTCGGAGACGATCGAGCTCGACATGACGGTGGACGCCGCGCTCAAGTACATCATCTCCATGGGGGTCGCAGAGCCGTTGGCGCTCCCGAAGAAAAACGAGCTGAGGATCGCTTCGCCGTCCTCGTAATCCCCGAATGCGCACCGAATACTGCGGCAACATCGACACCCGATTCCTCGGCCAGGCCGTGACGCTCTTCGGCTGGGCCCATCGCCGCCGCGACCATGGCGGGGTGATCTTCATCGACCTGCGCGACCGCGAGGGGCTCGTGCAGGTCGTGAGCGACCCCGATCGCAAGGAGACCTTCGCCGCCGCCGACCGCGTACGCAACGAGTTCGTGCTGCGCGTGACCGGGATCGTGCGCCGCCGTCCCGAGGGCACGGTGAACACGGGCCTCAAGAGCGGCGAAATCGAAGTGCTGGCCCACGAGCTGGAGATCCTCAATCCCGCCGCCACGCCGCCCTTCATGATGGACGAGGAGAACATCTCCGAAGAGGTGCGCCTCAAGTACCGCTACCTCGACCTGCGGCGCGAGCCGATGCTGAAGGCGCTGCGCCTGCGCCATGCGGCCGCGCGCGCGACGCGCAATTACCTGGACGACAACGGGTTCATCGACGTCGAGACGCCCGTGCTCTACAAGAGCACGCCCGAGGGCGCGCGCGAATTCCTCGTGCCCTCGCGCATCCACGACGGCCACTTCTACGCGCTGCCGCAGTCGCCGCAGCTGTTCAAGCAGCTGCTGATGGTCTCGGGCTTCGACCGCTATTACCAGATCGTGAAGTGCTTCCGCGACGAGGACCTGCGCGCCGACCGCCAGCCGGAGTTCACGCAGATCGACATCGAGACCTCGTTCCTGTCGGAGCGCGAGATCCAGGACCTGATGGAAGGGCTCATCCGCCACATCTTCATGGACGTGCTGAAGGTGGACCTGGGCGCCTTCCCGCGGCTTACCTACGCGGACGCGACGTCGCGCTACGGCAGCGACAAGCCGGACCTGCGCGTGAAGCTCGAGTTGACGGAGCTCACCGAGGCCGTGAAGGACTGCGGCTTCAAGGTGTTCAAGTCCGCCGCGGACCTGAAGGACGGGCGCGTCGCGGCGCTGCGCGTGCCTGGCGGCGCGGAGAAATTCACGCGCAAGGAGCTCGACGACCTCACGCCCTTCGTCGCGATCTACGGCGCGAAGGGGCTCGCCTACATCCGCGTGAACGATCCGGCGAAGCTCGACGACACGGGTTTGCAATCGCCGATCGTGAAGTTCCTTTCGCCCGAGGTGCTGGCGAGGATCCTCCAGCTCACCGGCGCGCAGGCGGGCGACGTGATCTTCTTCGGCGCCGACCGGCGCAAGGTCGTGAACGACGCGCTGGGCGCGCTGCGCACGAAGATCGGCCACGAGAAGGGATATTCGCAGCCCGGCTGGAGGCCCGTGTGGGTGCTGGACTTCCCGGCGTACGAGTACGACGAGGAGGGCAAGCGCTGGGGCGCCGCGCACCATCCCTTCACCGCGCCCAAGGACGAGCACGTGCAGTTCATGGAGTCGGATCCGGGCCGCGTGCTCGCCAAGGCGTACGACATCGCGCTGAACGGCTGGGAGATCGGCGGCGGCTCGGTGCGGATCCATCGCGCCGAAGTGCAGGCCAAGCAGTTCGCGGTGCTGGGCATCGGCCCCGAGGACCAGCGGGCCAAGTTCGGCTTCCTGCTGGACGCGCTTTCCTACGGAGCGCCGCCGCACGGGGGCATCGCCTTCGGCCTGGACCGCCTCACCGCCCTCATGGCGGGCGTGGACCAGATCCGCGACGTGATCGCGTTCCCGAAGACGCAACGCGGCCAGGACCTGATGGTCGAGGCGCCCACGCTCGCCACGGAAAAGCAGCTTCGCGAATTGCACATCAAGCTGAGGAACGCCTGATGCCCATCGCGTTGATCGCCCACGGCGGCGCCGGCAACTGGCGCCCCGGATCCGAGGCCGACGCGGTCGAAGGGTTGCGCGTGGCGGTGGCGCGCGGCCGCGCGATCCTCAAGGCCGGCGGCTCGGCGCTCGACGCGGTGTGCGCGACGGTGGTGGCGCTCGAGGACGATCCCAACTACAACGCGGGCACGGGCGCGTGCCTCAACTTCGACGGCTTCTGCGAGCTCGACGCCTGCGTCATGGAAAGCCGCGAGTCGCGCGTGGGCGCGGTGGCCGCGCTGCAGCGCGTGAAGAACCCGATCCTCGTGGCGCGCAAGGTCATGGAGGAAACCGACCACGTGATGCTGGCCGGCGAGGGCGCGCAGCGTTTCGCCCGCGTGATGGGCTTTGGCGACCATGATCCCATCACGCCCGCGCGGCGCGCCGACTGGGAGTCGAAGCGCAAGCAGTTGGACGAAGTGCTCGGCAAGCGCGGCCTCAAGATGCGCCGCTTCCTGAAGGATCATCCGGAATACGCGGGCGGCACCGTCGGCGCGGCGGCCGTGGACATGAACGGCGTGCTCGCCGCGGCGACCTCCACCGGCGGAGTCACGATGAAGCTCGTGGGCCGCGTGGGCGATTCGCCGCTCGCCGGCGCGGGCAACTACGCGTCGCGCCACGTGGCGGCTTCGGCGACGGGCACGGGCGAGTTCGTGATCCGGACGCTCGCCGCACGCTCGATCTCCGAGGCGATGGAGCGCGGCGCGAGCCTGAGGAATGCGCTCGACGACGTGCTGGGCCGGCTCGGGCGCGACTTCGACGCCGACGTCGGCATCATCGCCGTTGACGGCGCGGGGGCGCCGCTCGCCATGCATCGCACGCGCGACATGCCGCACGCATTCTTCGCCGCCGAAGGCGAAGTCGTCTCGCGCATGCGCGTGTGAGCGAGACGTCGCACAAGATCCCCGTCTCGACGCTCGTCGTCATCCACACGCCGGACCTGAACGTGCTCCTCCTGGAGCGGGCGGACCATCCGGGATTCTGGCAGTCGGTCACCGGCAGCCAGCACGAAGGCGAGGCGCTCGCCGACACCGCCATGCGCGAAGTGGAGGAGGAGACCGGCATCGACGCGCGCCGCTATCGCCTCGAGGCGTGGAACTTGCGCAACGTCTATGAAATCTATCCTGTGTGGCGGCACCGCTACGCGCCCGGCGTCACGCACAATACGGAGCACGTGTTCGGGCTCGAGGTCCCGGGCGGGATCGCCGTGAAGGTCGCCCCGCGCGAGCACCTCGCGTCGCAGTGGCTGCCATGGAATGAAGCCGCGGAACGCGTTTTTTCGTGGAGCAACCGCAAGGCCATCCTCATGCTGCCGGAAAGGAAGCGGGCCCGGGAATGACCAGGAAAGCGCTGAACGTCGTCACCTACAACATCCACAAGGGGCTGTCGCAGTTCAATCGCCGCCTCGTGCTGCACGAGATCAAGGATCGCCTGCAGAGCCTGGAGGCGGACGTGGCCTTCCTGCAGGAAGTGCAGGGCAAGCACGACGCGAACGCGCGCCGCCACGTATCGTGGCCGGACACCGGCCAGCACGAATTCCTCACCTACGAGGGCTGCCACAGCGTCTACGGCATGAATGCCGTGTACCAGGACGGGCACCACGGCAACGCGGTGGTGAGCCGCCATCCCATCTCCGGCTGGGAGAACATCGACGTCTCGCACCATCCGATGGAAAGCCGGGGGCTCCTGCATTGCGAGGTGGCGGTGGACGGGTGGAAGGAGCCGGTGCATTGCATCAACGTGCATCTTGGGTTGTGGGCTCGCAGCCGGCGCTTCCAGCTCGAGTGGCTGTGCGAACGCATCCGGGCCGCGGTGCCGAAGAAGGGCCCGCTCATCGTCGCGGGAGACTTCAACGACTGGTCGCGCAAGGCGAGCAACTACCTCGAGGACGAGCTGGGACTCGTCGAGGTGTTCGAGAAGCACGAGGGAAAGCCGGCGAAAAGCTATCCCGCGCAGATGCCCTTCTTCACGCTCGACCGCATCTACGTGCGCGACCTGAACGTGGAGGGCGTGCAGCGCCATGTCGGCGCGCCTTGGTCGCGCCTTTCGGACCACGTAGCGCTCGCCGCCCGCCTCACCCGCTAGCGCTTTCCCCCGGCCATCGCGGTGGCTTCCGGCATTCGCCTGAGGCTCAGCGCGACCAGCGGTCCCGGCAGGCCGCCCAGGGCGAGCAGGCTCCACGCGAGGCCCCACACCGCGTTCTCCGAAAGTCCGCCGTGGCGCGCCGCGTCCAGGACGAAGCCGAACGCCCAGGGGCTCACGATGCCGGCGCCGAATCCCATGACGGAACGGATCGCGTAAGCGGTGCCGAGGATGCGCGCGGGCACCACTTCGGTGATCGCGGTGGAAAATGTCGATGAGTCGCCGATCCCGGCCAGGTTGTAGAGCATGCCCACGGCCACGAGCATCCATAGCGGGGCGGTGACGAGCCAGCCGAATACGAATCCGCACGCGACGCTGATGCTGCCCATGACGAGCATGACGTACGTGCGGCCGCGCGCATCGGACAGATGTCCCCCGATCACGCTGCCCGCCATGCTGGTGAGGTGCGTGAGCCCCGCGAGCAATGCGCCCAGTCCCGCGGTCTTCGTGTCCACCGCCGACCCCTGCGATGCCGCGACGGCCAGGTACGCGGCGATCCACGCCCACACCCCCAGCAACTCCCAGCTGTGGAACGTGTAGGCCCAGATCACCTTCATCGCGGGCTTGTTGCGCAGCACCTCGCGAAAGCGAACGAGCGCCGGTGTGGTCGGATGCGAGAGGTGCGGCTCGTCGGCCACGCCCCGCATGAGCCACACTCCGTAGAAGGCGCCCGCCATGGCGCTCGCCGCGGCGACGTAGAGTGACAGGCGCCATCCGCCCCACGCCACGACGGTGCCGCTCATGCCGAGCGCGATCGCGTAGCCGAGAGATCCCGCGGCGAGGTACCAGCCCATGGCACGGCCCCGCTTGGCCGGTTCGAAGCGTTGCGAAATGATGGACAGGATCGGCGTGTACGAGCCGCCGGCGAACACCCCGGCGACGGTGTAGAGCGCCATCGCGGAGCGCGCGCCATCGGCAAACGCCGCGAACGAAAGCGATGCGATGCCGCCCGCGAAGCTCATGGCGAGGAACGTGCGCCGGGCGCCGAAGCGATCCGCGAGCAGCCCGGCGGAAAAGAGCGACACGACGTAACCCGCGTGCCAGCCGCTCTGCACGAGGCCCGCCTGCGCCGAGCTCATGCCCCAGGCTTCCTGCAGCAGCGGCAGGATCGCCGCGTACGCGACGAAGATCTGGTTGAACAGGAGCCGGCTCGCGCAGACCTGCGCGAGCCAGCGGCCGTCAGCGGTGGTTGGGGCGGTTGGCGGAGGCGCCACGGATGAGCGTCCCGACGCCCGAGCTCGTGAGCACTTCCAGCAGCAGGGCGTGCGAGACGCGCCCGTCGATGATGTGCGCGGTCTTCACGCCGTTCTTCACGGCGTCCAGCGCGCACTCGACCTTCGGCAGCATGCCCCCGGAGATCGTGCCGTCGTCGATCATCTCCTTCACCCGCTGCGAGGTGAGCCCCGTGACGACCGTGCCGTCGCGGTCGAGCACCCCGGTGGTATTGGTGAGAAGGATGAGCTTTTCCGCCTGCAGGGTGATGGCGAGCTTGCCGGCGGCGATGTCGGCGTTGATGTTGTAGGCCACGCCCCTCTCGTCGCTGCCGATGGGGGCGATCACCGGGATGAAGTCGCGCGAGTCGAGCAGGTGGATGATCTCCGGGTCGATGCGCACGACTTCGCCCACCAGTCCCACGTCGATCTTCTTCTTCTTGTCTTCCTTGCTCGCGATCTTCATCTTGCGGGCGTGGATGAAGTGGCCGTCCTTGCCGGTGAGGCCCACGGCCTTGCCGCCCGCCTTGTTGATGAGCGTGACGATGTCCTGGTTGATGAGGCCGCCCAGGACCATCTCGACCACGTCGAGCGTCTCCTCGTCGGTCACGCGCATGCCCTGGATGAACTCGCTCTGCTTGCCCAGCTTCTGCAGCAGCGCGCCGATCTGCGGCCCGGCGCCGTGCACCACGACGGGGTTCATGCCGATCAGCTTCAGCAGCACCACGTCCTCGGCGAAGTCCTCCTGGAGGGCCACGTCGGTCATCGCATTGCCGCCGTACTTGATGACGATGGTGCGATCGTAGAAGCGCTGGATGTAGGGCAGCGCCTCGACGAGGACTTCTGCTTTCTGCGCAGAGCTTAGTCGGGGGGGCATCAGGGAGGTGGGCGGTCGGCGTTCGGCGGTGTGAGGGCGTAATTGTAGGGCATACAAAAAGGGCCCCGAAGGAGATTTTCCTGTCGGAGCCCTTTCAACCGCTGTTACCGCCTACCGCCCACCGCCCACCGCCCACCGCCTACCGCTCTTACTGCACCGCGATCTTGCGGCCGGTCACCTGGGCCTTCTTGGGCAGGGTGAGCTCGAGCACGCCGTCGGCGAACTTCGCCTGGGCCTTGCTCTCGTCGACTTCCTGCGGCAGCGCGAAGCGGCGCGCGGTGCGTCCGTAGAAGCGCTCGGTGCGCAGCCACTTTTCGCCATCCTTCGCATCCTCGCCGCGCTTCACTTCGGCGGCGATGGTCACTTCGTTTCCTTCGATCTCGACGTTGATGTTCTCCTTCTTCACGCCGGGCATCTCGGCATGCACCGTGTAGCTGGCGGCGTTCTCCTTCACGTCCACGCGGATCGGCGCGGTCTCGGCGCGCTGGTCCAGCACGAACGCGGGGCGGAAGAATTCGTTGAAGAGGCCGTCGAGCTGTCCCACGAGGGGCTCGTAGCGAGAAAGCGGGTTCATCTGGTTCACCTCCACGATCATCATGGTTTGTCCAACGGCCCCGGATTCCGGGGCCTCCTGTAGGGTCCGGGACGGCCGTGGCCGTCCCCATGCCCTCCAGATCTGGGCATGCCGCGGGCTTTCAAGGGGGGGCCGCGGAGGTTGCAGTGGTAAGATTTCCGCCAGGAAGCGCTCGCACGACGAGGATTTCGATGTCCACATCCAGCAAGCTGGTCCATTCGGCGGTCGCCGCCATCCTCGCGCTCGCAACGGCGCAGGCCCACGCCCAGGCGCAGGACAGCAAGGCGCCGAAGGAAAAGTGCTACGGAATCGCCAAGGCCGGCCAGAACGACTGCGGCACTGCGCGCCACTCGTGCGCCGGGAAGTCGGCCAGGGACAATGCGCCCGACGAATGGAAGTACGTGCCCAAGGGCACGTGCGAAAAAATGGGCGGCAAGACGTCTTCCTCCGGCGGCGCCGACTCCGGCAAGGCGCCGAAGTATCGCGCCGAATGACGCGGTGACCGCGCGCGCCATGGGCGGCGCCGGGGTCGGCATCGGCTTGCGCGCGGCGCACCACCGCGAGATCCTCGAGCGCCGCCCCGCGCTCGCCTTCGTCGAGGTCCACAGCGAGAACTATTTCGCGGCGCCCGTGGCCGCGTCGCTGGAGGGCGTGCGCGCGGACTACGAGGTGAGCCTGCACGGCGTGGGCCTGTCGCTGGGATCGTCCGATCCGCTCGACCTGCGCCACCTCGCGAAGCTGGATGCGCTCGCGCGGCGCATCGAACCGGTCTTCGTCTCCGAGCACCTGTCGTGGTCTTCCATCGACGGGCGCCACCTGAACGAGCTGCTGCCGCTGCCGTTCACGCGCGAGGCCGCCGCGCACGTGGCTTCGCGCATCTCGCAGGCGCAGGACCGCCTCGGGCGCACGCTGCTCGTGGAGAACGTCTCCGCGTATTGCGCCCTGGGACCCGGCGAGATGAGCGAATGGGAATTCGTCTGCGAAGTGGCGCGCCGATCGGGCTGCCGCCTTCTGCTCGACGTGAACAACATCCACGTGAACGCGAGGAACTTCGGGTTCGACGCGCGCGAGTATCTCGAGGGCATCGATCCGGCGCTCGTGGCGCAATTCCACCTGGGCGGGCACGAAGCGCGCGGCGCGTTGCTGGTCGACACGCACGGCGCCCGCGTCGCCGACGAGGTGTGGTCGCTCTTCGGCAATGCGCTTGCTCGCATGGGCCCGCGGCCCACGCTCATCGAGTGGGACACGGCGTTGCCGCCGCTCGACGTGCTGCTGGGCGAGGCGCGCGCAGCGCAAGACGCGATCCGCCTCTCGGCCGCGATGGCCACCGCATGAGCACGCTCGCCGCGGCACAGCGGGAGTTCGCGCGCTCGCTTCTCGAGGAGCCGGGCGAGGCGCGCGCCGGGCTCGCCGTGTATCGCGCCAGCGTGGGCGCGAATTTCGCGGCGGCGCTCGCCGCGACCTATCCCGCCGTGCGCCGGCTCGTGGGCGAGGCGTTCTTCGCGGAAGCGGCGCGGCGCTTCGCGGTCTCGCACGCGTCGGCGAGCGGCGACCTGAACGAATACGGTGCCGGGTTTCCCGCGTTCCTCGCGGCGTATCCCCATGCGGCGGCGCTGGCGTACCTGCCCGACGTCGCGCGCCTCGAATGGGCGTGCCATGACAGCGAATCGGCGCCCGAGGCCCCGGACTTCGATTTCCAGGCGCTCGCGCGGATCGAGCCCGCGCGATACGGCGAGCTTCGCCTGCTGCTGCATCCTTCGGTCCGCCTCCTGGAAAGCGCGCACCCCATCGTGGCCATTCGCGAGGCCAACGCGCCCGGGCGCGATGGAACGCCGGATCGCGTCGAGGGTCCGGACTACGTTCTCGTGCGCCGCGTGGACGGCCGCGCTGCCGCTTCTTCCATTGCCGAGGGCCAATGGCGACTGCTCGCGCGCCTCGCGAGCGGGGACACGCTCGAAACCGCGCTCGGCGGCGAGCCGTCCGGGGCCGCGCTCGCGGCCTGGGTCTCGCAAGGAATCGTGAGCGGATTCACCGCATGCGCGCGCTGAGCGCGGCGGGCGTCTTCGCCGTCGCGCTCGTTGCCGTCGCGGCGCACGCCGCCGAGCCCCAGCGCGCCAGCGCGGCGCTGCGCCTGGCGCCCACCATCGAGCGTATCGCGCGGCTGCATGCGCAGGTCGGGCAGGGCGTCATGGCCGCGCGCAGCCGGCGCGGGTTGGCCGAGGCGATGCGCGACTTCAGCGCGACGCTTCGCGCGGCGCTCGCCAACGCGCAGGGCGCGGAGCTGCGCGACAACTACATGCTGCTTTCGATGTTATGGCAGGACTATCGCGACTGGGCCCAGCGCCCGCCCACGCGGGAGACGGCGAGGAAGCTGCGCGATCGCACCGAGGAAACCTCGTGGGTGGCGAGCAAGGGCGTGCGGCTCACGACCGAGGCGTCGCGAAACGTGCTGAGCGGATCGGCGCTGCGCGCCTCGCAGGTCGCGCTCTTCTCGCAGCGCATCGCCAAGAGTTATCTCTGGAAGCGCTGGGACATTCGCGACGAAGGGCTCGAGCGCGAGCTGCGCGATGCGCGCGAGAACCTTCCGCGGGCGCTCGAGTCGCTCGCGGCCACACCCGAGCTCGCTCCCGAGATCCTCGCGCAGGTCGAGTCCGCGCAGACCCAGTGGCGCTTCCTCTCGGATGCCGCGAAGCAGCTGGACGCATCGCCCGGCAACGCGCGCGCCCTCGAGCACGCGTGCAAGGCCGCGGACTTCATCCTCGAGGCGATGGAAAAGGTGATGCAGGAAGCGCGCTAGCGCGCCGGGTTCGACACGTCCATGGCGATGCGCCACGCCCCGGCCTCGCGATGCCAAACGCGCAGGAACCAGCCGTCCGGCTTGTCGCCCGATCCTTCCCTGTAGGCCCCGCGCGCATAGCCCAGGTCGTTCGAGCGTGCCGCCTCGCTCTTCTCGACCGTCCACGTGCGATGCTCGCTCGCGAGACCTTTCCATTCGAGCGCCTCCTCCTTGCCCGCCACCGGCGCGTTGCCCGGGCGATAGAGGCGCAGGCTCGCCGAGCCGTGCTTCGCATACGCGGCGCGAAGGCCGCCGGCTTTCGCATCCGCGGCGAATCGCTCTTCGGCCGCTTCGATCGTGTCTCCCGGCGGCGCCGGATCGGTCGCGACCGCCACCGTCTCCAGCGGCTTGTTCCAGAACACCGGCTCGGCGTGGGCGATGCCCAGGTCCGCCGCCACGCGCCATGGGCCGCCGGGCGCGCGCTTCCACACCGAAACGTACTGGCCATATCCGGGCAGCCCGGATGGATTCGCCCGGCTCGTGATCTTCGACGGTCCCGTGGACAGTCCCATGTCGCCGGAGGCGGCGACTTCGGTGAACACGGGCCGCCAGTCGAGCACGATGGGCGGGGCCTGGCGCGGAAGGAGGCTCGCACGCGCGTTGGTCCAGCCGCCGCGGACGAACACGCCGTCCTCGGCGAAGTTGGCGAGGAACGCGACGCGCATGTCCTCGCGCACGGAGTGCGCGGCGAAGGCGGTCTCCGCGGCGGCGAGCGATCGGGCGTCATCCATATTGGGGGCGCGATTTCCAGTTTGCGCGCAGGCGGCAGCGAGCGCGGCGAGGAGGAGAAGGGCGGCGCGCATCACAGCACGTAGCGCGCGAGGTCCTCGCTCTTCGCGAGGTCGGCCAGGCGCGCATCCACGTAGGCCGCGTCGATCGTGACGCTCGTCGCCTTGCGCCCGGAATCGAACGAGACCTCCTCCAGCAGCTTCTCCATCACGGTGTAGAGGCGGCGCGCGCCGATGTTCTCGGTGCGCTCGTTCACGGCGAAGGCGATCTCGGCCATGCGCCGCACGCCGTCGGGCGTGAAGGTGAGGGCCACGTTCTCGGTGCCCAGCAATGCCTGGTACTGCGTGGTGAGGCACGCGTCGGTGGATGTGAGGATGCGCTCGAAGTCCTCCACGCCCAGGCTCGAGAGCTCCACGCGGATGGGCAGGCGCCCCTGCAGCTCCGGGATGAGGTCCGAGGGCCTCGACAGGTGGAAGGCGCCGCTCGCGATGAAGAGGATGTGGTCGGTGCGGATGATGCCGTACTTCGTGGTGATGGCCGTGCCCTCGACGAGCGGCAGCAGGTCGCGCTGCACGCCCTGGCGCGAGACGTCCGCGCCCTGCAGCTCGCCGCGGCTCGCGATCTTGTCGATCTCGTCGATGAAGACGATGCCGTCCTGCTCCACCGCGGCGACCGCGCGCAGGCGGATCTCGTCCTCGTTCACGAGCCTTGCCGCCTCCTCGTCGGTGATGAGGCGCAACGCATCGGGGATCGCGAGCGTGCGGCGCTTGCGCCGCGCACCGCCCAGGTTCGCGAACATGCCCTGGATCTGGCTCGTGAGCTCTTCCATGCCGGGGGGCGCGAGGATCTCCATGCCGCCGGCGCCCTGCGCCACGTCGATCTCGACTTCCTTGTCGTCGAGCTTGCCCTCGCGCAGCATCTTGCGGAAGCGCTGCCGCGTCGAGTTGGCGTCGGCCGCCTCGCCCGCGGGCACGCCGGGAAGCAGCGCGTCGAGGATGCGCTCCTCGGCCGCGTCCTCGGCGCGGGTGCGAACCTTGTTCATCTCCTGCTCGCGCGTGTTCTTCACCGCGGTCTCCGCCAGGTCGCGGATGATGGAATCCACGTCGCGCCCCACGTAGCCCACCTCGGTGAACTTGGTGGCCTCGACCTTGATGAAGGGCGCGTTGGCGAGGCGCGCCAGCCGGCGCGCGATCTCCGTCTTGCCCACGCCGGTGGGGCCGATCATGAGGATGTTCTTCGGCGTGATCTCGGTGCGCAGCGGCTCGGCCACCTGCGAGCGCCGCCAGCGGTTGCGCAGCGCGATGGCCACCGCTCGCTTCGCGGCGGCCTGCCCCACGATGTACTTGTCCAGCTCGTGGACGATTTCCTGCGGGGTCATCATGCCGCCGCCGGCCTCGCGCATCTTCACAGCGTCTCCACCACGTGGTTCTGGTTGGTGTAGATGCAAAGCTCGCCCGCGATCGCGAGCGACTTCTTCACGATCTCGGCGGGCTCGAGCGTGGAATTGTCGAGCAACGCGAGCGCGGCCGCCTGCGCGTAGCCGCCGCCGCTGCCGATGGCGAGCAGGCCCCGCTCGGGCTCCAGCACGTCGCCCGTGCCGGTGATGATGAGCGAGGATTCGCGATCGGCGATGGCGAGCATGGCCTCGAGGCGGCGCAGGACCCGGTCGGTGCGCCAGTCCTTGGCGAGCTCGACGGCCGAGCGCAGCAGGTTTCCCTGGTGCTTCTCGAGCTTCGCCTCGAAGCGCTCGAAGAGCGTGAACGCGTCCGCGGTGGCGCC
>Ga0070693_100001053_pt1 | contig 12318 bp, 10 predicted proteins | sample KBSK1103metaG_FD_65472 | JGI IMG/M metagenome (GOLD analysis project Ga0070693, IMG submission 65472) | Corn, switchgrass and miscanthus rhizosphere microbial communities from Kellogg Biological Station, Michigan, USA - KBS K1-10-3 metaG | ecosystem: Host-associated > Plants > Roots >...
TGGCAGCTCTTCATGATCCCCGGCGGACGCGACGACCGCGGGGCCGACTACTCTCACGGCATTTTCGGCTTTCAGAACCGGAGCGCCACGACCGCCCGCGCTGACGCTCAGCTCCAGAACGGACTGCAGCACTACTTCGTCGACTCCACTCGGTTAGGCATTCCGATCATCCCGTTCGAGGAAGGAGTGCACGGTGTGATGCGCCGAGGCACGACGGTGTATCCCGCCGCCATCGCGCTCGCTGCCACGTTCGATTCCAACCTCGTAGCTGGCGTGGCCTCGGCGATCGCTCGCGACGCGCGCACGCGCGGCATCCGCCAGCTGCTCGCGCCGGTGGTCAACCTCGCGACCGACGTTCGCTGGGGACGTGTCGAGGAGACATACGGTGAGGATCCGTTCCTCGCTTCGGTGATGGCGCGCGCCTATGTGGGGGCCGTCGAGCGCGCGGGCGTCATTGCGACGCCAAAGCACTTCGTCGCGAACATCGGCCAGGGAGGGCGCGACAGCTACCCCATCGACGCCAGCGCGCGCGAGCTCGAGGAGCTCTACTATCCGCCCTTTCGCGCCGCCATCATCGACGCCGGGGCACGCTCGATGATGACCGCCTACAACTCGGTGAATGGGATTCCGGCGTCACAGAACCATGAATTACTCACCAGCACGCTGAAGCGCGATTGGAAGTTTCGAGGATTCGTAATCTCGGATCAGTCAGCGGTCGGTGGCGCCGTCGTTCTCCACCACACGGAAGCGAACACGGCGTCCGCGGCGAAAGACGCGATCGAGGCCGGTCTCGACGTCATCTTTCAATCCGCCTACGAGCAGGCGTCGCCCTATCTCGCGGCATTCAGGAGCGGACGGATCGCTTCGCGTGCGATCGACAGCTCAGTCGCACGCGTACTTCGGGCGAAGGTCCAGCTCGGCCTCTTCGAGCATCCGTACGTAGACGCTGACAGCGCCGTTGCGTGGCAGGAAAACGCCGCGTCGCGCGTCCGTGCACGCGACGCGGCGCGAAAATCCATCGTCTTGCTCGAGAATCGGGCCGGCACGCTGCCGTTAAGCGCGTCGCTCGGAAACGTGGCAGTGATCGGCACGGATGCGGCCCAGGCGCGCCTGGGTGGCTACACACTCGACGACGCCACCGGAGTATCGATCCTCGAAGGGCTGCGGGCTCGCCTCGGCGACCACGTCCACTATGCGCCAGGGCCTGGTCGCTCGCTCGCCGCGTACACGGTCGTCCCTGCCGAATCGCTCGACTCGCTGCGTGGTGAGTACTTCGACAACATCAAGCTCGAGGGCACGCCGCGCGTCACGCGCCGCGACGAGAAAATCGATTTTCACTGGACCTTCAACCCGCCCGCGCCCGGCTTGTCGGTCGGCTGGTACTCGGCGCGCTGGACAGCGCGTCTTCGCGTGCCGGCGGGAGGAGTGCGCCGGTTGGGCGTCGAGGGAAACGACGGCTACCGACTGTATCTCGATGATAAGTTGCTCATCGACAACTGGCGCAAGGAGTCGTATCGATCGACGCTCGTTCCGGTGTCGCAGTCGCCCGGATCCGTGCACGAGCTGCGATTGGAGTTCTTCGAGAGCGCGGGGTCCGGGCGCGTGCGTCTGATCTGGGACACGACGTCCTTCGACGATGCACAGCAGCGCATCGACTCGTCGGTCGCGCTCGCGCGCCGCAGCGACGCGGTCATCGTCGTCGCGGGCATCGAGGAGGGCGAGTTTCGTGATCGCTCATCACTGGCGCTTCCTGGCCGTCAAGAGGATCTCATCGTCGCGCTGGCGGCCACCGGCAAGCCGGTGACGGTGGTGTTGGTCGGTGGCAGCGCGATCACGATGTCACGCTGGATCGATCGCGTCGGCGCTGTGGTCATGGCGTGGTATCCTGGTGAGGAAGGAGGCCACGCCGTCGCCGACGTCCTCCTCGGCGACCAGAATCCAGCGGGCCGATTGCCGATCACCTTTCCCATTTCCGAAGGACAGCTGCCGCTGCGCTACAACCACAAGCCTACCGGTCGCGGCGATGACTACGTCGACCTCACAGGAGAGCCGGCGTTCCCGTTCGGACATGGGTTGAGCTACACGCGCTTCGAGTACAGCGACCTTCGCATCGAGCCGGCGACGCTCGGGCCAGGCGGAGGCGCGCAGGTCACCTTCCGTGTGCGCAATGCCGGCGCGCGCGCCGGCGACGAGGTCCCGCAGCTTTACGTGCGGCCGGTGGTATCGCCCGTCGCGCAGCCGGTGATGGCGCTGAAAGCATTCGGTCGCCTGCATCTCGCCGCGGGGGAAGAGCGCCAGGTCACCTTCGTGCTGAACGCGAGGGACTTGAACATTCTCGATGAGCACTTGCGTGCGATGCTCCCGGAAAGCAAGACGACGCTCCTGATCGGAGCGTCGTCGAAGGACATTCGGCTGCGTGGTGAGCTGACGACGATCAGATATCGAGATTCGAGACGAACTGCGCGTTCTTCTCGATGAACTCGCGCCTCGGCTCGACGTCGTCGCCCATCAGCGTCTGGAAGACGTTGTCCGCGAGGACCGCGTCCTCCATCGACACCTTGAGCAGCGTGCGCCGTTCCGGATCCATCGTCGTGTCGAAGAGCTGATCCTTGTTCATCTCACCCAGACCCTTGTAGCGCTGGATGTTGATGTTCCCCTTGCCGTCGCCGTTCGAGCCGCCGCCGAGCCGCTTGATGATGGCGTCGCGCTCCTTGAGATCGTAGGCGTAGTACGCCTCCTTCCCCTTGGCGACACGGAAGAGCGGCGGCTGTGCGATGTACATGTAGCCGGCGTCGATGAGCTCCGGCATCTGACGGAAGAAGAACGTCAGCAGCAGGGTGCGAATGTGGGCACCATCCACGTCCGCGTCCGTCATGAGAATGATCTTGTGATAGCGCGCCCGTGTGATGTCGAACTCTTCCTTGATCCCCGTGCCGATCGCGGTGATGATCGTGCGGATCTCCTCGTTCGACAGCACCTTGTCGATGCGTGCTTTTTCGACATTGATGATCTTGCCGCGCAGCGGCAGGATCGCTTGAAACTCGCGCTTCCGGCCCTGCTTTGCCGAACCGCCGGCCGAATCACCCTCGACGAGGTACAGCTCGCAGAGCGCGGGATCCGAGAGTTGGCAGTCCGCGAGCTTGCCCGGCAGGTTGCCGATGTCGAGCGCGGACTTCTTTCGCGTGAGGTCGCGTGCCTTACGAGCGGCTTCGCGCGCGCGTGCCGCCGAGACGGCCTTCTCGACGATGATGTTCGCCGACCGCGGATGCTCGTCGAGATACGCGCCCAGCGACTCGTTCACGACGGTCTTCACCGCCGACTCCGCCTCCGAGTTACCGAGCTTCGTTTTCGTCTGTCCCTCGAACTGCGGCTCGCGCACCTTGATCGACAGCACAGCGGTCAGGCCCTCGCGCACGTCGTCGCCGGAGAGGGTGAAATCGGCCTTCTTGAGGAAGCCGCCCTTCTGCGCGTACTGATTGATGACGCGCGTCATCGCCGCCTTGAAGCCCGTAAGGTGCGTGCCGCCTTCGTGCGTGTTGATGTTGTTCACGAACGAGAAGACGGTGTCGTTGTAGCCGTCGTTGTACTGGAGCGCGAGCTCGATGCCGATGTCGTCGCGCGTCGTCTCGAGGTAGATGACCTCGGGGTGCAGAGGCTTGCGCTTGTCGTTGAGATGCTGCACGAACTCCTTCAACCCGCCCTTGGCGTGGAAGGTCTCTTCCTTCTCCTGGCCGGCGCGCTCGTCTTTGAGCGTGATCACCACGCCCTTGTTGAGGAACGAAAGCTCGCGCAGCCGCATCGCCAACGTGTCGAATCGATAGACGAGATCGGTGAAGATCTGGTCGTCGGGCTTGAAGAAGACCGTGGTTCCTTGCTCCTTCTTCGGTACTTCGCGAAGAACCTTGAGGCGCGTCTTCGTGTCGCCGCGCTCGAAGTCCATGTAGTGCTCTTTCCCGTCGCGCTTGATCCAGACCTTGAGCTTTTCGGAAAGCGCGTTGACGACGGAGACACCGACGCCGTGCAGTCCGCCGGACACCTTGTACGTGTTCTTGTCGAACTTGCCGCCGGCGTGCAGCACCGTCATCGCGAGCTCGACGCCCGGCATCTTCTCCGTCGGGTGAATGTCGACGGGAATGCCCCGACCGTTGTCCTCGACGGTGATCGAATTGTCTTCGTGGATGATGACCGAGACGCGATCCGCGAATCCCGCGAGCGCTTCGTCGATCGAGTTGTCTACGACCTCGTACACGAGGTGGTGTAAGCCGCGCTCCGAGGTGGAGCCGATGTACATACCAGGACGCTTGCGTACTGCTTCCAGTCCTTTGAGGACCTGGATCTGTCCCGCGTCGTACCGCCCGCCGCCGGACTGCGCCTGTTCAGTTCCTTTCGCCATGAAAAACCGCCTCGATCACATCCGAAGAAAATCCGAAAATCAACCGTGTCCCAACCTGAAAAAGCTAACTCGTCGCGGGGGCCAACGCAACTTTGATCGCCGCCTGCAAATGCATTCGCGCAAACGACTTATAACAATAAAGCGACCTCGGCATTCAGCCCCGAAGCTGCCACCGAATCCGTTTGATGGGTGAACGCCCTGCTTTCGCGTTCAACGAACGCAGAAGCTCGGGCTCGAGTAATGACAACTCGTTCATCCACGCATTGGTCGTGACCGCCACGAACAGCGTTCCGTTCGCCGAAATCGAGCGCGGCTCGGTCACCGCCGCAATCTGATCACCGACGAGCAGCGGCCACTCGGGAATGATCCCCGCCTGTTCGACGCGATCGCGCAGTCCACGGCGCGCGAGATAGTCGGCGACGACGTTCTTCACCGGCTCCGGCTTCGCCTTCTTCCGATTACTCATGCCGGAGCGCTCCCGCCGAGATTCGAAAACGCTGAAGGTGCGGCATGCCGCCGGGGATGTCGCTGTCGCGCGGAACAGCGAGCACCGTCTGACCCAACCCAATCTCCGACAGCAGCGCCACGATGCGCTGCGTGCGCGGAACGTCCAACTCGGCGAAGGGATCGTCGAGCAGCACCACGGGCGGTCCACCTCGCCGCTCCTGCAGCCGCGCCGCCTCCAGCAGGCGGAGCGCGATCGCCGCGGTGCGCTGCTGGCCCGCCGAGCCGAAGACGCGGAGCTCGCGCGTGGATCCGTCGTCACCGCGCATCGTGATGTGCAGATCATCACGGTGTGGCCCGGTCCTCGTTAGGCCGAAGCGGATGTCAGTCGTTCGCTGTTGCTCGAGCGAACGAGCGAGGGTGGCGCGACGACCGTTCGGGTCGCTGGGACGCGCCGCGCTCGCATAGCGCATGGCCAACGCTTCGCCGCCGATGCGGCGTCCGAGGTCGGTGAACCGCGTCGCCGCCGAGTCCACCCACGCGTCGCGCTCCGCCCAAAGCGTCGCTCCGTGTTCGGCGAGCGGCGCCTCCCACACCGCGACCCGATCCTCACCACGCGGGCCGTGGTGTCGCGCCGCGTCACGCAGCGCCGCGTTGCGTCTGACGAGCGCCGCGCGGTACTGCTGCAGCGCGCGCAGGTAGCCCGGTGACGTCACCGCAAGCATGATGTCCAGGAAGCGCCGTCGCGCCGCCGGTCCGCCCGCCACGAGCTCCACGTCCGTCGGTGAGAACATCGTCACGGGCAATGCGCCCACCGCATCGCTGAGGCGCTCGCTCACGACACCGTCGAGCCGGACGCGCTTGCGCTTCCCGCTCTTCTCGAATCCGATGCCGATCTCGCTGACGCGATCGCTGGCGACGCGCGCGCCGAGGTGAAATCCCTCCGCGCCGAATCGCACCAGATCCTGATCACGCGCGCCGCGCATCGAGCGCAGCAGCTGCAGGTAATAGATCGCTTCCAGCAGGTTGGTCTTTCCCTGACCGTTCTCGCCGATCACGAGCATCCCCGTCGGCGGGAGCTCGAGCTCCACGCGCGCGAGATTCCGGAAATCGCGAACCGCCAGCGCGTCGAGACGCGCGGCCGTGCCAACGGCCAGTCCAGCCATCGCCGCGAGCTCAGGCGCCGGTGAAGCGCGGCGGTCGCTTCTCCAGGAACGCCTTCGTTCCCTCGGCCGTGTCGCTCGTGGCGACGAGTACCCCGAATTGCGTCGCCTCGAGCGCGAGCGCGTCGTCGAGCGGCATCTCCAGCCCGCGATCGAGCACGTCGATGCACGCCGCGATCCCGAGCGGCGCGTTCATGAGCATTTGCTGAATCATCGCCGTCGCCGCTGGGAGCAGCTGATCGGGCGCGACGACGCGGTTCACGAGACCGATTCGAAACGCCTCCTGCGCGTCGATCATCTCGCCCGTCATGAGGAGCTGGAGCGCCCGGCCCCGTCCCACGAGACGAGGGAGCCGCTGCGTGCCGCCGTAGCCGGGGATGAGCCCCAGCTTCACTTCGGGCTGCCCGAACTTCGCCGCATCGGACGCGATGCGGATCTGACACGCCATCGCGAGCTCGCATCCGCCGCCGAGGGCGAAGCCGTTCACCGCGGCAACCGTCGGCTTGGGCGAGATTTCGAATCTCCGAAAAATCTCCTGTCCCTTCCGCGCCAGGCGCTTTCCGTCGAGTGCGCTGATTCCGGCAAGCTCCGCGATGTCGGCGCCGGCAACGAACGCCCGGCCGGCGCCCGTCAGAATGATCGCGGCGACGTCGTCTCGCGCCTGTATCTCGTCGATCGCGGCTCCGAGCTCGACGATCAGCGCCGCGTTCAGTGCATTGAGCTTGTCCGGACGATTCGCCGTCAGTGTCGCGATCCGATCCTGGACCGACACCAAGAGATGCTGGTAAGGCATGGGGGAGGGGACGGAACTCCGAGAGAGGCGGGAAGTGACGTGGCCCAGAATCTAATCCAGTCCGGTCTTTTTCTTGCCCTCCCGGCTTTCATATGGCGACTCGGTGGCTGCGACGCCTCGGCACGAAACGATCCGGATTCCGCTACGCGGACGAGACCGGGCGACTCGTTCGCGACCGGCGATCGCTCGAGCGTATCGACGGCCTCCGCGTCCCGCCGGCGTGGCGAGACGTCAGAATCGCCGCGAGTCCACGCAATCGTATCCAGGCGTGGGGTTACGACGCGCGCAATCGAAAGCAGTATCGCTACCATGGCCGCGCTGTCGAACGGCGCGAGCTGCGCAAGTACTATCGGATGCGCGAGCTCGCCAAGTCGCTCCCGAAGATGCGCAGCATTCTCCGCGAAGACGCGGCGCACCGCGACCTCACGCGCCAGACGGTAGCGGCGACGGTGCTGCGCCTCATCAGTGAGAGCTTCTGTCGCGTCGGCGGTGAGCGGTACGCGCGCGAGAACGGCACCTACGGCATAACGACGCTCCGCAAGAAGCACGTGTCGATCGAGGGCGAGTGCGTCGTGCTCTCGTATCTCGGCAAGAGCAACAAGAAGCAGCGGCAGGTCGTCGTCAATCGGGAGCTGACGAAGCTGGTCGCGCGACAGCTCAAAGCGCCGGGTGCCCGCCTCTTCCGCTACCGGAGTCCCGACGGGAGCTGGTGCGACCTCACGGCGCGCGACGTCAACAACTACGTGCACGAGCGTCTCGCGCCTCACTTCAGCGCGAAGGATTTCCGGACATGGGGCGGAACGCTCCGCGCCGCCACCGTGCTGGCCGAGCTCGGCGCGGCGCGGAACGAGCGCGAGGCGAAGAGAAATGTCGCCATGGCCATGCGGCTCGTGTCGTCGGAGCTTGGCAACACACCAACGATCTGCCGCAAGTCATACGTCCATCCTATGGTGATCGCGCGCTACATCGACGAAGGAGATACGATCGCACTTCCCGCAGCGCGCCGCACTGCCAGCGACCGCGGCCAGGCGCATTCACCGGAAGAACGCGCGCTCATCGCCTTTCTCGATCGCCATTTCCCCGAGCGCCGGCGGAAGCCGCGGCACGACGATCAGGACGACGAGCGGCGCGCGGCCTGATCACGCTCGATAACTTTCGAGCGTGGACATCATTCAATCGGTGCGCTGGACCGATGACGGTCGCGGCGTTCGCATCATCGATCAGCGGTTGTTGCCCGGTGAGCTCGTGGAGCGTGAGCTCCGCACGCTCGGCGACGTCCGGGACGCCATCCGTACGCTCGCGGTCCGCGGCGCACCCGCAATCGGCATCGCCGGCGCGATGGGACTCGTGGCGGTGCTCTCACCTAACGAGGCGGCGGGCGGCGACGTCCTGCTCGCGGACGCTCGTCGCGTCGCGGCCGAAATCGCTGCGACGCGCCCGACGGCGGTGAACCTCGCCTGGGCTCTCACGCGAGTCCTCCGCGCCGCGGAATCGGTGAGTGGAACTGGTGCTGAGATGCTCACCGCGATGCGACGCGAGGCCACGGCGATTCTGAACGAGGACCGGGCGATGTGCCGGCGCATCGGTGAGCATGGTCTCTCGCTGCTGCACGATGGCGCCCGCGTTTTGACGCACTGCAATGCGGGCGCGCTCGCCACCGGCGGCATCGGCACGGCGCTGGCGCCCATCTATCTGGCACAGGAGCGCGGCTGGACGATTGAGGTCTTCGTCGACGAATCACGGCCGCTGCTACAAGGAAGCCGCCTCACAGCGTGGGAGCTTCAACGCGCGGGCGTGTCCGTCATCGTGCTCACCGACGGCATGGCCGCCTCGTTGATGCGCGAACAGGGCATCGACCTCTGCATCGTCGGCGCGGACCGCATCGCCGCGAACGGCGACGTCGCCAACAAGATCGGGACGTATTCCCTCGCGATCGCGGCCCGCTATCACGAGGTGCCCTTCTACGTCGCCGCGCCGACGTCGACGATGGATCCTGCCACTGCCACGGGGAGCGAGATCGTGATCGAGCAGCGTGACGCGGACGAGGTACGACGCATCGCTAACGTGGCGACCGCGCCGCCGGATATCTGCGCGTACAATCCGGCGTTCGACGTCACGCCGGCGGCGCTCGTCTCGGCGATCGTCACCGATCGCGGCATCCATCGCCCTCCCTATGCGTTCGGCGAATCGTTAGGCGCGCTTGCTGGCGCGATCGGCGGGTGACGCGCCGCGGCGAATTCGATCGCGCGCTCGAGGCGCACTGCCGAGCGTTGGCCTCCTGCCGCCGCTGCGGCCACGGCAACGATGTGAGACCGATCGTCTCCCTCGCCCGGCGGCCTCGCGTGATGCTCGTCGGCCAGGCGCCGGGAAAGGTCGAGAGCGCCGGCGGTCGCGCGTTCGCGGGCCGCGCCGGGAAAACGCTCTTCCGTTGGCTCGAGCGAATCGGCCTCGATGAATCGACGGCCCGAGAGCGGATCTACATCGCGGCGATCACACGCTGTTATCCCGGCCCCAGTCCGAGCGGCCGTGGTGACCGCGTGCCCTCGACCGCGGAACGCGCCAGCTGCGCCAACTGGCTCGACGCCGAGCTCGAGCTGCTGCGGCCAAGGCTCCTCATCCCGGTAGGTCGGCTCGCCATCGAGCGATTTCTCCCGCGCCTGCCGCTGGAGGCGCTGATCGGACGCGAGCACCAGGTCGACTGTGCGGGCGCGAAAGTGACCGCCATCCCGCTTCCGCATCCGAGTGGCGCGAGCAGCTGGATCCATCAGGATGACCACGGTGAGCTCCTCTCGCGGGCGCTACAGCTCATCGGTGGCCGACTCTCCGAGCTAGGCATCGTTCTCGGCTCTTCGGCGCGGAGCGTCGCCTGATGCTCGCGCTCGTGCTCGCGCTCCAGCTGCACGCTCCGGGCGATCATCCGGCGGGCGACAGCTGGTTCGGCGTCGACAAGGTCAAGCATTTCTTCATGGGCGCATTCGTACAAAGCGTCGCGTACAGCGCCATTCGCGCGTCGGGCGGGAGTCACACTGCTTCGCTCGCGGGAGCCACTGGCGTCACCGCGGGCGTGAGCGTCGCGAAGGAACTGTGGGACGCTCACAGCGGCGGGACGCCCAGCGTGCGCGACCTCGTTTGGGATGCAGCTGGCGCCGGTACCGCGACGGTCCTGCTGCGGCGCTCGGTCCGCTGAGGAGCAGCCCGGGCGATCTGTGACGAACGTGCTTGCCTTATATTGGATTGGATAGAAGTATCAACGGACTCGGCGTTTGTGGCACGTTACTCCAACCGAATCCGCGCATGACGAAACCGCCCGGCCCCGCCCAGCAGCCATCGTCGAGCACCGAGGCATTGCACGACCGCCGCTCGAACCCTGAGCTGCGACGCCTCATCGAGGAGATGTTGGAGCGCGTACGGGAGATGAATCGGAACGTTCTGGTCTGGAGTCAGGAGGAGCGCGCGCGCGCCGAGGCCGAGCTCGAGTCGGTGATGGCGCGGGTTCGCCGGTTGGCGGCGGAGCGGCGCGCGGAGTAACGCGCGACGCCTAACGGTAAAGGCGAGATGAAGGCACGAACGAAATTCCTCATTGGTGGCGCGCTGGTTCTCGGACCGGTGGGCTATCTCATGGCCAGCTCGATCCGGCAGACTGGCGTCTACTATCTCACGCCCACGGAGCTGTCGGCGAAGCTCGACTCCGACTCGACGTTCCGTGACGTCGGCGTGAAGGTCGGCGCGCGCGTCGTCCCGGGCTCCATCCAGCGCGATCCCGGCGGCCGCGAATACGCATTCCGCGTGACCGACGGCGCGAAGACGTTCCCGGTGGTATATCGGGGCCTGGCGCCGGACACGTTCACCGACAGCGTCGACGTCGTGGTGGAGGGGCGCATGGGCCGCGACGGAACCTTCCGCGCGACGACGTTGCTCGCGAAGTGCGCGTCGCGATACGAGAGTGCGCCGGAGAAGTACCGCCAGACGCCGGGGTACAAATCGGCGACGTCGGGAGGGCAGCGGGTTTGATCCTCATCGGCGAGCTGGCGCTGTGGGTGGCCCTGCTCATGGCTGCGTGGGCGTGCACGGTGTCGTTCGCGGGCGGCGCCCTGCGCCGCGATGACCTGATCGCGAGCGGCCGCCGGGCGATCTATGCGACGTTCGCGATGGTCCTCACCGCTTCGATCGGACTGTGGACCGCGCTCCTGTCGCATGACTTCTCGCTCGAGTACGTGGCCGGGCACATCAGCGCGAACATGCCTAACGTGTACGTGTTCACCGCCTTCTGGAGCGGACAGGCCGGCTCGATGCTCTTCTGGGCGCTGATCCTGTCGTTCTATTCCGCCATCGCGGTCTACTCCAACCGCGAGCGCAATCGCGCGCTGATTCCTTTCGCCGCCGGAACGCTTGGCGCGATCCTCCTCTTCTTCCTCGCGACGACCTGCTTCAAGGCCAATCCGTTCGCGCGGCTCGACTGGACGCCGATCGACGGGCGCGGGATGAATCCGCAGCTGCAGAATCCCGGCATGGCGATCCATCCGCCGAATCTCTATCTCGGCTACGTCGCGACGGCGATACCATTCGCCTTCGCGATCGCGGCGCTCGTTACGCGCCGGCTCGACGCGGAGTGGCTCGGAGTCGTCAGGCGGTGGTCGCTCCTCTCGTGGTTCTTCCTCACCGTCGGCATCGTGCTCGGTATGTGGTGGGCGTACGTCGAGCTTGGGTGGGGCGGCTACTGGGCGTGGGATCCGGTCGAGAACGCGTCGTTCCTGCCCTGGCTCACGGGCACCGCGTTTCTGCATTCGATCATGATCCAGGAAAAGCGCGGCATGCTGCGCAAGTGGAACGTCGTGCTGGTCGTGGTGACGTTCTTGTTGTCGATCTTCGGCACTTTTATCACACGGAGCGGTGTGATTGAAAGTGTGCATTCGTTTGCGCAGTCGCCCGTCGGATCGTGGTTCGCGGCGTTCTTCTTCCTGTCAACGGGCGCGACGATCTACCTCGTCGCCACTCGGCTCAGGAATCTCGAGGCGAAGGCGGAGCTCGAGAGTCTCGTGAGTCGCGAAGCGGCGTTCCTCTACAACAACCTCGTGCTCGTCGGCATCGCTTTCGCCGTGCTCTGGGGAACGCTCTTCCCGATTCTGTCGGAGTGGGTGCGCGCCGAGAAGATCACCGTTGGTCCGCCGTTCTTCAACGCGGTGAACATCCCGCTCGGGCTCCTGCTCCTCGGCCTAACGGGTGTCGGTCCGCTCATCGCCTGGCGCAAGGCGTCGACCTCGAATCTCAGGCGTCAGTTCGCCGTGCCCGCGGCGAGCGGCGCGGCGCTCGGAGTGCTGCTCCTGGCGTTAGGCATGCGCAGCGGCTACGCCCTCGTGACGTACACGCTCGCCGGCTTCGTCACGGCGACGATCCTGCAGGAGTTCTACAAGGGCGTGAGCGCGCGGCGGACGATCCACCGCGAAAGCGTTCCGGTTGGATTCGTGCGGCTCGTGGCGCGCAACCGGCGCCGATACGGCGGCTACATCGTGCACGCCGGGATCGTC
>Ga0070693_100001055_pt1 | contig 12314 bp, 9 predicted proteins | sample KBSK1103metaG_FD_65472 | JGI IMG/M metagenome (GOLD analysis project Ga0070693, IMG submission 65472) | Corn, switchgrass and miscanthus rhizosphere microbial communities from Kellogg Biological Station, Michigan, USA - KBS K1-10-3 metaG | ecosystem: Host-associated > Plants > Roots >...
CGGCGAGCCCGGCGGCGGGGCGGAGTAGAACCGCACGTCAAAGCCTTCGAGCACCGTCGCCTGTGCGGCGCTTGCCGGCAGCGCCAGCAAGAGGAGGAGAGCGGTGAGCGTCGCGAGCGGCCTTCTCATCGTGCGGCCCTCCGGTGGTTGTGGCTTCGGCGATGGTGGACGCTGTGGGTGTGGGGATGGCGCTTGAGGCAGCGCACCTTGCCCGCGCGGCGCACCTTGCGCCGGCCCTTGGGGCAGCTCTTTCGCCCAGTCCCTTCCTCGCCGCCCACGTTGCCCGCGCCCTCGAAGGCCGAGCTGGCCGGGGTCGGGTCGTTGGGGGCTTCGGGCGGGGACTGGCAGGCTTCTCCCTCGCAGGAGGGCGGCGGGGCTACGGGGCCCGGCAGGCCACCCTGCACGCGGGCGTCGTAGACGTCGATCAGTCCGTAGTCCTGGGGCAGCAGAGAAGAGGCGGTGGCGAAGAAGACGTCCTCTCCGGAGGGGCTGGCGTCGCGGAATTCGGAGTCGCGCGGGCTGGTGCCCGAGGAGATCAGGCTGAGGCAGCCGCCGTTGGCGGCGAAGAAGCTCGGGTCGGCTTGGGTGCAGCTGCCCGTCCCCGGCGCCTCCCACTGGTAGACGTCGGCGCGGCCGTTGGCGTCGCGGGGCAGGAGCGCGTCGATCGCGGTGAAGTAGAGGCGCGAGCCGTCCGCGGAGAGCGCCCGTGGAGCGTAGAAGCTGTTCTCCCAGCCCGCGATGCTCGCCGCGACCCAGCGGTGGCTTTCTTCGCGCCCCGCCGGCCGCGCCCCCGAGGGGTTGCAGGAGACGCAGAGGAGCTCTCCTTGGCCGCCCTGAGCCGCGGCGTCGTAGAGGTAGGCCTCGGCGTCCGGCTCGCCGCTTGCCTGGTCGGCGTTATCGTAGCCGGTCGGCTGTCCGGCCGAGGCGAAGGCGAGGTGGCTGCCGTCCGCGCTCACCCTCGCGACGTGGCTGGGCGGCGCCAGGGTGATCGGCCCGGCGATCGGCTTCTCCGATTCGCCGCCATCGGCGTCGGCTGGAGCCAGCTCGGCAATGAAGCGGTACTCGTCGCCTCCTTCGCCGGCATCGTAGCGGTAGAGGTTAGGCTTCCCGGGCTGCGCTTCGACGCCCTGGCTGCCCGCTCCCGAGCCCGCGATCGCTTCGCTAGAGATGAAGTAGACGATCCCAAGCCCTTCGCTGGCGCCCATGATCCCCGCGACCCCGCCGGCGATCTTGTGCGTCGCTTCGCTCGCCAGGTCGAGCTCGTAGAGGTCGGAAGCACCGCCGCCCTTGGCGAGGTAGAGGACCTTGCCGCCGTCGGGCGAGGCACCGAGGAAGCGCGAGGACTCGGCCCCCGAGAGCGCTTCTCCGGCGGCGGAGACCGCCACCGTGCAGGCCTTGTCGGCTTCGGTGCACTGGCTGAAGGCTTCCAGCGAGGTGAGGGGTGCGGAGGAGGCCGTCGCCGGCGCGGAGAGGGTCAGGCCGCCGGCTTTGACTTCGGCGATCGTCGCCCCGGCGGGGACGCCGTCGCCGACGATCGTCTGCCCGACCGCGAAGGGCAGCGGGCCTTTGGAGGTGACGGTGACTTCGGTGCCCGTCGCCGTGGCCGGCGCCGAGAGCACCAGGGTCGAGCCCGAGACTTCGCTCACCGTGGTCCCCGCGGGGATGCCGGAGCCGGAGATCGGCTGGCCCGCCACCCAGCGGCCGACCGAGGTTTCGGCGAGCAGCGCTTCGTTGGAGCCTTCGGTCAGGCTGGCGCTGCCCTTGGCGGCGGAAAGCAGGGTGACGGCGGCCGAGCCTTCGACCAGCCTGCCGGTGCCAGTCGCGAAGCCGTGGGCCTGGGCGCTCGGCGCCGCCAGCGGGTTCTCGCGCGCAAAGATCGCGCCGCCATTGCGCGCCGGGCTGCTCCAGAAGACGCGGCTGCCGTCGGCGGAGATCGCGCCGGCGAGGCTCGACCAGTAGTTGGAGATGTTGGCTTCCAAGGTGGTCCCGGCCAGGCAGGAGACGGCGGCGCCCGCCGGCATCACGCAGGCAAAGCGCGTCTGCCCGCCCGGCCCGCGCACGTAGAGCTGGTCCTCGTCCTGCAGCGAGTCCGGCGCCCCGGTGCCGGGCAGGCTGTCCCTGGCCTTGTAGATGGCGGTCCCTTCGTCGGCGGAGACGCCCTGCGCTTCGAGGGGGACGCCGAGGCCGCCGTCGTGTTCGAGCTCTTCGGTTGGCGGCGGGGCGACCGTGGTCAGCGCTTCGTAGCCGTCCTGCCCGTCGGGCGAGCAGAGGCGGTCTTCGCGACGGTAGAGGTCAAAGGACTCCGGCACCGCCTCGGGTGCCAGCGAGAGGTCGGTCATCGTCCGCAGCCAGGCCTGACAGAGGTCGGGCGAGAGGATCTTGAACTCGGTGTCGTGGCCGACCAGGCCGACCTTTTCTTCGCGTCCCAAAAGGCGCCCGCGCGGCGGGGAGATCGCGTGCGTCTCCCATTCGAAGCCCGCGATCCGCTGGGCGACGTACTGGGAGCTCCAGGGGGACGAGACGGCGTCGGCGAAGGCGGTCGCCGAGGAGTAGGCGAGGCGATCGCCCGAGAGCGAGCTCTGTTCGATGCCGGCCTTGACTGGGGGGCCCGGGGCGGTGCCGGCAGCGTAGCCGCTGGGGGGCACGACGTTGCCGTTGTTCTTGTCGAGCGGGCTGACCATCTCATAGGCGCGGCAGTCGGCCAGGTAGGCGCCCGGGCCGGGGCGGAAGGCATCGTTGGCGCAGCCCGAGGAGGGTTCGATCGGGGCGTAGGTGGTGAAGGTGCCTTCGGCCCCGTCGGCGCCGGGGGAGCCGCCGGTGCCGCGCACCTCCTCACCTTCAGAGCCCGAGCCCGAGGCGACGAAGCGGTAGTGGTAGGTGGTCGCCGGCTGCAGCCCTTCAAGGGAGACGGTGGCGCTCACCGGTACGCCGGTGACGGTCGCGCTCAGCTGGCGGCCGGGCGGGGCGGGGACGGCGGCGCAGCCGCCTTCGGAGCAGGGCGCTGTCCCGTATTCGAGGTAGTAGGTCGTGTCGTCCCAGTAGTGGGGGTTGATCTGGGCGCGCAGCTCGGCGTCGTCGCTGCCGACCGCGGCGGCGTAGGAGGCCTCGATCGAGGGCGGCAGCTTGGGCGGCGGGCAGAGCGCGGGGTCGGGGTGGGGGCCGAAGATCTTGACGTAGGAACGAGCTGGGTCGCCAAAGATGGTGGCGTTCTCCCGGTGGGAGACGTAGACGTTGGCTGAGCCACAGGGGCCGCCCGCGCCAATGCCTTCCAGCTGTCCTTTTTGAGAGCGGTCAAAGCCCTCACTCCCGTCTTCGCCTTCCGAGCCGCAGTTCAGGCATTCGCCTTCCCCATCGAACTCGAGCACGCGATTGGGCTGTTCGTTTGGCTGAAATTGAGGCCCGAGCAGGGTGTAGAGATGCCCGGCGGCGTCGACGGCGATGCGGCCGCCAGACCCTTCACCGTCGGTGACGAAGTCCGGTTCGAGCTCCTGGTAGGGGGCCGTGGGTTCGAGCTTGCGGATCACGTTCAGCTCCGCGCCGGAGGTGAAGGAGACGTAGAGCTTGCCCTCGCCGTCGACCACGATCGATTCGATCGCATTGCCGGCCGGCATCACGATTTCCTCTTCGAAGGCCCCGGCGGAACTGAACCTCTCGATCCGTTCGCCGTCGGCGAGGAAAACGGTGTCGCCGGCGCCAATAGCCAGGCGACTCGAGCTGCCACCGTTGGTGATCTGGCCGGCGCCGCCGCCCGATTTGCCGGCCAGGCATTTGGCGCTCGGCGGGCTCGCCGCCGGGCCGCAGGTCTGGGCTTCCGCGGCGCCGTCGCGTACACCCCAGCCGAAGCCGAGGAGCAGCTGGCCTTCGGGATCGAACTTCTGCACGCGGGCGTTTCCCCGATCGAGCACGTAAATGTTTCCGCCGGAGTCGAGCGCGACGCTCGCGGGCCGGTCGAATTGACCAGAGCCGGAGCCACCCAAGCCTCGGTGGCATTCGCTGGTGCAGACCTGGAGCTCTTCGCTGACCCCGTCTGCCACGCCCCAGCCGAAGGCCCTGACGAACGAGCCCCAGGCGTCGAGCTCGTCGACCCGGTCGTTGGCGTAGTCCGCGACGTAGAGGTGGCCGGGGGGCTCGGCCTGCGTGGCAATACCGACCGGGATACTGAATCGCCCAGCCCCTTCGCCGGCAAGCCCATCGGCGGGAAAGCGGGCGAAGAGCTCGGGCACCGAGGCGGAGGCGACGGAGGCGCCGCAGCCGAGGGCCGCGAGGAGCGCCGCGCAGAGCGCCGCCAGCCTCCGCCCGCTCGCCTTCCTCCCTGCCATGCCCTCCGCTCTCCTCACTAGCGTCGATCCCATGTCCCGTTTCTCCTCTGAAGTCCCTATGTCCGTTGCCTGCCCCGTTCCCTGGCCGGGGGTGCTGCTGTTACTCGAACTTCGCCACCAATTCCTGATCTGAGCTCATCGGCACCGTGCAGCTGGTCGCGTGTTCGACGCAGGTGCCGGCGCCACTCGTCCAGGTCACCTGGGTGGTGCCTTTGCCGAGGGTCACCGTGACTTCCGGCGATTCGGAGGCATAGAACCCGGCTTTGGCGCTCGCGCAGGCGTAGCCGCAGTTGACGTTTGCCGGTTTGCTCTTGATCAGGCCCTGGCCGCCGCCTTCCTTGCTCAGGGTCAGCGTGTGCTTGGCGTCTTCGGCGTATACCTCTTCGATCGCGGAGTCTTCGGCGATCGTGAAGGTGCAGCCTTCGGCTTCGTCGTGGCCGTTACAGACCGAGGCCGAGCCGCTGCCGTTGGTGAACTCGACGAAGTGAAAGTGCTTGGCGGGCTTTTGGTTGACCGTGACGGAGCCGCTCCGGTAGAAGCCCGTGCTGGCTTCGCAGCCGTAGCCGCAGCTGACGGCGCTCGGGGAGGTGCTGAGGATGCCGGGGCCGCCTGACTTGGAGCCCTCCAGGGCCCAGACCTTGGCGAACCTGACGCCGACCTCCTTGGCTTCGTCGAGATGAATGGTGCACTGGCGCCCGTTGACGCCGCCGGAGTCGCAGTGCTTCCAGCTCAGCAGCGCGTAACCGGGGGCCGGGGAGGCGGTCAGGGTGACCTCTTCTCCTTCGGCGATCGATTCGGTCGTGCAGGATTTGGGCGCCGCGCCGGTGCATTCGAGGCCGGCTGGGTTGGAGACGACCGTGCCTTCGCCCGCTTCGACGTCGAGGGTCAGGGGCGGGCCGCTGGGCGGGCCTTCTTCTTCGCCGAAGGAGGCTTTCACTTCCCTGGCCGCGGACATCGTCACCTTGCATTTGCCTTCGGGTTCGGAGTCACAGCCGCTCCAGCCCGAGAACTCGGACCCCACGGCGGCTTCGGCGCTGAGCGTGACTTCTTCGCCTGCGCTGAAGCTGTGCGAGCAGGTGGCGCCGCAGTTGATCCCTGCCGGTTCGCTGGTCACCGTGCCCGTGCCGGTGCCTTCGGGGGTGAGCGTCAGCTGGAACGTCTGGGCCTGGCTCGCGAAGGTGGCTTTGACTTCCCTTGCTTTATCCATTCGCACCGTGCAGGTGTCTTCGGTTTCTTCGATACACGTGCCCGCAGTCCAAGCATTGATTTCGGAGCCCGGGTCGGCCGTGGCGGTCAAGGTGACCAGCTCGTTGACCGGGAAGTCGGCTTCGCATTCGGAGCCGCAGTCGATGCCGGCCGGCGCGCTTTTCACCGTGCCGGTGCCGGTGCCTTGCTTGGTGACCGTCAGAGTCGATTCCGCTTCGGAGGCGGCGAAGATGGCGGCCACTTCGAATTTGGGTTTTTGGCCGGGAAAGGCGCCCGGACCACAGTAGGATTGCGGTTTGCCTTCGACATCCAGGCCGCAGCCGCTTTTGATAGGGCCGCCTTTTTCGACTATCCAGCCGGCGAATTCCGAGCCGGGACCCGCCTGCGCGTGGAGGAAGGTCGCTTCGAGCCCTTCTTCGACGCTGAGTTCGTCGTTGCAGACGCCGCTTTGCGTTTCGGTTTCGCCGTCGTAGGCGCAGGCGATCGGCGGGATGCCTTTCCATTGGCCGAGCTGGTTGCCGCTCGTGACTTCGCCGTCGCCGTCGCCGAGGCCGACGACCGTCATCGTTCCGTTGGCGGCGAGCGCCGGCGTCGCGGGGAGGAGCAGGAAGGCCGCGGCGCCGATCAGGAGCAAGGTGAGAGGTAGGCGCCCGCCCCGGCTCGCTTGCTCTGCTCTGTGTCCCATCTGCGTCCCCTCTCCCTGGTCTTGTGTATTGCTTGTCGCTTTTGACGCCTTCGCCCCGGGCCACTTGCGTGGCCCGGGGGCTTTGGCTTTGCCGTTACCTCAGGTGCTGCTCACTTCTTGCTTCCATTTGCTTGGGGTTATTTGAATTCGGCCGTCAGCGACTGCGCCGAGCTCATGTCGACCGTGCAGGTGAGCTGATTGCTCGTGCAGGTCGTGCCGCCCGAGGCGCCCGACCAGGTGACCGAGGTCGTGCCTTTGTTGAGCGTGACCGTGACCGGGACCGCGATTTCAGAAGCGAAGAATTCGGCTTCCGCGAATCCGCAGGTGTAGCCACAGTTGACGTTGGTCGGTTTCGTCTTGACGAAGCCCTGGCCGCCGCCCGTCTTGGTCAGCGAGAGCGTGTTCTTGGCGTTTTCGGTGAAGACCTCTTCGATCGTGGAGTCGGCGCCGAGGGTGATCGTGCATTCGAGCGCTTCGACGCCGTTGCAGGAGGCCGCCGAGCCGGTACCGCCCTGGAATTTGACGAAGTGGAAGTTCTTCGCCGGTTTTGCCTTGAGGATGGTCGTGCCCGGTTTGTAGTCGGCGGCCGAGGAGAGGCAGCCCGCCCCGCAGTTGACGCCGCCCGGTGAGGTGGAGGCGCTGCCGTTGGGGTTGGCCTTGGAGATTTCGAGGTTCCAGACCTTGTAGAACTTGACGCCTACCGTCTTCAGCGATGAAGTCGCCGTGACCGTGCACTGGCGGCCGTTGACGCCACCGACATCGCAGCCTTTCCAGCTCTTGACCAGGTAGCCGGGAGCCGGGGAGGCGGTCAGCGTGACTTTGCCTTCGGCTACAGCGGCTTCGCAGGTTTTAGGAGCGGAGCCGGTGCATTCCAGGCCGGCGGGGTTGGAGACCACCGTGCCCGAGCCTTCTTCTACGTTGAGCTTGAGGTTGGGGGTGGCGGGTTCTTCTTCTACCAGGCATTCTTCTTCGCTTTGACCTTCGAGGCAGAAGATCGCCGTGGCTTCGATTTCGTTGCCTTCATTTTCGGCGATGCCGATAAGGCACAGCGGTTCCTGCTGTTCGGCGCCGCAGAACGGAGTTGCGAAGCCCTTCTGGATGGTCCAGCCGGCGAATTCAGACCCTGAGCCTGCACTGGCTTCGAGCAGCTCGTCCATCGGTCCTTCGCCTTCTGTTTCATTCGCTTCGTTCACCGCCGAGTTTTCGCAGGTGCCTTCCGCCGGGCCGGGGGATTCGTAGCTGCACGCCATCGGCGGCGTGCCTTCGTAGAAGCCGAATTCGGCACCAATGACTTCGCCCGAGCCGCTGCCGGCGACGTTGAGCTTCATCGTGGCACTGAATCCGAACGCTTGCGCCGCCGGGACGAGCAGCAACGCCGCCCCAACAGCGAGAAGAATGGTCAAACGTCTCACTTAGCTCTCTCCTTGTGCTTCGAGCCCCTGCCGGCCGCTTCCGGCGGCCCTTGGCGACTCGGCTTTCCCTGTTTCCCAACCCGCCCGAGGCGCACCTCAAATAAGCGGGTTCGCCGCTATGAAAGCAGAGGCCAACCAGAAAGGCAAGAGAGATTTTCTGAAGCGATACAGCAAATGCTCAGAAAGGCGGGCTTTCCCTGCCCAGGAGGCTGGTACTGCCGTGGTATGCGGTGGCTCAACCGGCGGGGAACCCGGCTGCTTCGCGGGCCAGCTCCTTGGCCCGCTCGGGGCCGAGGTAGGGCGCGAGGGCGAACTCGACCAGGTCGGGGAGCAGGTCGGTCAGCGGGCGGTCGCCGGCGAGGAGGGAGCGGGCGGTGAGGACGAGCAGGCCGCCGAGCAGCGAGTCCTCGGTCGAGTCGGGCAGGGCTGCGGCCTCGGGGCGCTCGGCGCGGCCAGCCCGTAGGTGGGGGATGCACTCGACCACGACGGCGCGGAAGCGGGTCGCGATCTGGGGGCTGGCGGTGATCGGCTCGACCAGACAGAGGCGGGCGAGGGCCGGCTCGGCGGCGAAGAATTCGAGCAGGGTGCGCAGGCCGGCGACGACCCGCCCAGGCCAGTCGGAGACGGGCGCGACCGCCGCCGCGACCAGCTCTTCGAGGTGGGCGATGACCGCCTCGAAGGCGGCGAGGAAAACGGCTTCCTTGGACTCGAAGTTCTCGTAGAAGGCGCGCGAGGAGACCGACGCCGCCTTGACGATCTCGGCGATCGTCGCCGCCCGATAGCCGTGCTCGGCCGTCACCTGCGCGATCGCCGCCAGCAGCCGCTCGCGCTGCGACTCGGCGACCTGCTCGGGAGAGAGGCCATGATGACCTCCCGGCAGGGGGCCGAGATCGGGCTCGCGGGGCGCCGGCACGACCCGAAGGTTATCCGTGGGAAAGGTCTACGCCAGGACTCGCATGAGTTATACTGTCATTGTATGACACAGAAGATGGGTGCGAAGGGCCAGGTGGTGATACCGAAGGAGTTGCGCAAGCAGGCGGGCCTGGGACCGGGTTCGGACGTCTCCTTCGAGCCGGTGGAGGGCGGGATCGTGGTGAGGAGGGTCGAGGAGCGCCCAAGCCTGCGCGGCCGGTTCAAGGGCAGCGGCATGGCGGAGCGGCTGATCGAGGACCGTCGCCGCGAGCCGCGCTGAGGAATGCGCTTCTGCTTGGACTCCTGGCCGGTGCTTTGCTGGCTTGACGGAGAAGAGCCGGCGGCGACCGCGGTGGAGGAGGCTCTCGCACGGGAACGGCCGGCGATGAGCTGGGTCAACCTGGTCGAGGTCTACTACCGGCTCGCCCGCGACCACGGAAAGCGGGAGGCCGAGGGAGTGCTGGCCGAGCTGCGGCCAAGGATCGCCGAGGACCTTCCCGGCGTGGTGGCGATGCGCGCGACCGCCGACCTGAAGGCCGACTTCGCGATGTCGCTGGCCGACTGCTTCGCGGTGGCCCTGGCGGCCGAGACGGATGCGGTTCTGCTCACCGGAGACCCGGAGATCGTCGACCTGGCGGAGAAGCTCCCCTGCAAGTTGCGGGACCTGCGAGCAGAAACTGGTGGGGCTCGCTGAAAGGCGGCGGCGAGATCTCGAGCTCCTCGCGGGCCGCGTCGCGGCCGCGGTAGGGGAGGACGACGCAGTACATGAGCTCGGGGACGATCTCGGCCTCGTCGGGAAGGCGGCCGTCGCGGACGACGGCGGCGTAGAGGCGAGTGCAGATACCGCCTCCGAGCGCTTCGGCGGTCATGCGGGCGACGCCGGCGGGGGCAGTCGGCTCGTCGCGGCCCTCGTCGATCAGGTCGAAGAGGTACCCGGTCCAGCGCTCGGCGACCGGCGGGTCGGCGTCGGCCGCCACTCCCGCCAGCTCGGCGAGGAGGAGGTCGGCGGCGCGCTCGTCGGCGGCGAGGAAGCGGTGCAGCGCATAGAGAGCGGCGCGGACCCGGTCGCGCCAGGGAGTGGCGGGGTCGAGGCGGGGGAGGAGGTCGTCCACTCGGGTTTCCATCGCGATTCGAGGCGCCTCCCTCGACCGCTCCGCGAGCATAGCCCGGCGATCGCGATCCGTGGGTTTGGGTACGCCGGAGGCTCGTCAGGACGCGGCGGAGGCGGCCTCGCCGGCCGTCTGCTCGCGAGCCGACTTCGCCCACCTCGCCGCCTCCTCCTCGCCGAGGTAGGGACGGAGGACGAACTCGATCGCGTCGGGCAGCAGCGACTCGATCCCCTCGTCCTGACCGACGATCAGGCGCTGATACGCGGACCAGAGCACGCCCCCGGCGAGCGTGTCCTCGAGCGTCTCGGGCAGCTCGGCGCGGTAGGGGCTGAGCTCACGACCCTGGCGCAGCAGCGGCGAGAGGTCGGACATCGCCCGCTCGTAGCGCTCGATGATGCTCGGCCCGACCGTCGGCGCCTCGACGATCGAGGCGCGGGCGATCAACGGGTCGGCGAGCAGCACCTCGAAGAGCGCGCCAAGGGCGGCGACCACCTGTCGCGGCCAGGGGGCGCCGGCCTGTTCGACGAGCGCCGCTTCGATCGCGGCCCGCGTCTGCACCATCGTCTCGTCGAAGAGCTCGAGGAAACACTCCTCCTTGCCGGCGAAGTGCGCGTAGAAGGTCTTGTAGCTGACCCGGGCGCGCTTGACGATCAGCTCGACCGTGACCGAGTCGTAGCCGCGCTCGGCGACGAGCTCACCGGTGGCGCGCAGGATGCGCCGCCGCTGGTCGGCTTTGGCGCTCTCGCGGGTGACGCCGGCCGGCGCCGTGGCGCGCGAGCGGGCGTCCCTTCCGGGTAGGGCTCGCATACTTCGAGGATAGCTCTATATAGCGCCTAAATCGAATCGAGAAACGCCTTCGTCACACGTCGAGGAGGCGGACGGCCCGCTCGGGGCCGAAATAGCAGGCGCGGAGGAGCTCGAGCAGGCCCGGCGCAAGGTCCTCGAGGCGCGCGGGATCGGCGCCGAGCTGGCGCGCGACCTGGGCGCAGACGTCGGAGACCAGCGCCGGCTCGAAGAAGGACGGGTGCTCGTAGGCGCTGGGGTCACGGGCGGCCGCCTCGCGCAAAGCCTCGGCACAGCGCCGCTGCCAGCGCTCATAGCAGGCGAGCGCCTCGGCGTCGCCGGCGAAGGGCCGGACGACGAGCAGGTGCGCCAGTGCCGGGTCGGCGGCGAGCAGGCCGAGGGCCGCGCGCAGCGCCGCCTCGACCCGTGCGGCGAAACCGGCGCCGGGCTCGAGCGCGATGACGATCGCGGCCCGCACCCGCTGCGCCGCGCGCTCGTACTCGACCGCCAGGACCGAGGCGCCGAGGCTGCTCTCGGGGTCCGCGCTCACAGCGACCTCACTTCTTCAGCGCCGGCTCCCCGGCGATCCGCTTCGCCTCCTCGACTCCGAGGTAGGGGATCAGCGTCAGTTCGACGACCTCGGGCACCAATTCCGGCAGGGCGTCGGCTTCGTCGTTCATCAGGCGCGAGGCGACGATCGCCGTCACCGCCCCGATCAGGGCTTTCTCGGTCAGCTGCGGCAGCGCCGCGGCGCGATCGCTGATGCGGCGGCCGGCGCTGAGCAGGCTGGCGAGGTGCTCGTTGGCGTCGAGCACACGCTGGGCGATCTCGACGTTGGAGGCGAGCGCGTCGAGGGTGAGCAGCTGCGCCTGCCCGGGCTCGGCGGCGGCGAAATCGAGCGCCGCGGCGAGCGCCGCCCTCACCTTCAACGGCCACTCGGTCTGGCTGTTGCAGGCTCGCACCAGGGTGCCGAGGAAGCGTTCGAAGATCGTGTCGTGCGCGACCAGGACCGCCTCCTCCTTGTTGGCGAAGTTGTCGTAGAAGGTGCGGCGCGAGATCCCCGCCGCTTCGATCACGTGCTCGACCGTGAGGCTGCCGTAGCGGTGCTCGGCGAGCGAGTTGGCGACGCCGGCGATGATGCGGTCGCGCTGATGGCGCTCGACCACCTCACGGGGGAAGCGGTGGCGCCCGGTCGGCAGCTTCCAGTTCGGCTCGAGGGGCTCGACTTCGGCAGGGCGGGGGCGTTGCGGGGTCATTCCATCCCTGGGGCTCGGTTCGGCCACGATCGTTTACGTTCGCGGCTCTTCGGTGCATGAAAGCAGACCGCGACCCGAAAGGCAAGCGGTATTTTTTGGAGATATAGAAACGTTTCTCAGTCGCCGAGCTCGGCCCGCAGCGCGGTCAGCTCGGAGCGGAGCTCGGCGACCTCGCGCTCCAGACGGGTGAGCCGGTCCCCGGCGGGAACGGGCTCCGGCTCGTCGCGATCCGGCCCGGCGGCGGCGGGGCCCGATGCCGGCTCGGCCTCCCCACCCCCGATCAGCTGCTCGTAGCGATCCTCCTTCTGCCCGGGGCGGCGTTCGTGTCGCACCACGAGACCGCGCTCGACGAGTCCGGCGAGCGCGGCCTGCACCGCGGCGAGGTCGGCGAACTCATGCAGGCGCTGGCCGCGCTGCTTCAGCTCGCCCGGCGTCTGCGGCCCGCGCAGCATCAGCACCGCGAGCAGCGAGACCTCGGCGTCGCCGAGGCCGAAGGCGTCGCCGAACAGGTGCCGGTACTTGCGGGCACGCGAGCCGGCGCCGCTGGCAAGGCGGGTCCAGCCGCGAAGAGCGAGCCGGCGCAGCGCCTCGACCACGGTCGCCTCGTCGTAGTCGGCGACCGGCTCGCGGTT
>Ga0070693_100001059_pt1 | contig 12294 bp, 10 predicted proteins | sample KBSK1103metaG_FD_65472 | JGI IMG/M metagenome (GOLD analysis project Ga0070693, IMG submission 65472) | Corn, switchgrass and miscanthus rhizosphere microbial communities from Kellogg Biological Station, Michigan, USA - KBS K1-10-3 metaG | ecosystem: Host-associated > Plants > Roots >...
GGCGATGAGCGGCGGCCGCAGCCCCTGGGCGATGCTGGCGCTGCTCGGCGAGGACGACTCGATGCCCTGGCAGCGAACCGAGATGTTCCAGGTCGACGAGCGGATGGCTTCGCCTGGCAGCGAGGATCGCAACCTCACCCACATGGTCCTCTCCCTTTCCCTCGACCACCAGGCGGCCCTGCGCCCGATGCCGGTGACGCAGCGCGACCCCGAGGCGGCGGCGCACGAGTACGAAGCCGCGCTCCCCGACCGGCTCGACTGCGTCCACCTCGGCCTCGGCCCCGACGGCCACACGGCATCGCTCGTCCCCGGCGACCCCGTGCTCGAGGTCGGCGACCGCCGCGTCGCCCTCACCGGGACGGCCTACCAGGGCCACCGCCGGATGACGCTCACCTATCCGGCTCTCACCGCGGCGCGCCAGATCGTCTGGCTCGTCACCGGCGCCGACAAGCGCGACGCCCTCGCCAAGCTCCTCGCCACCGATCCCTCGGTCCCCGCCGGCAGGGTCGAGAACGAGTCGATGGTCGTGGTCGCCGACGAGGCCGCGGCGGCAGCGCCTTAGCTCCAAGCTAAGGGGAGAGTTTCCGCCGCTGAGCCCTTGTAGAGGGATGGCAGCGGCGCGCGCTCACCTAGCAGTATTGCCATCGGTATATACTCAGCCAATGGCCAAGGTGATGATCTCGATTCCAGATGCCTTGCTCGGCGCCCTCGACGCCGAGGTCTCGCGTCGCAACACCACCCGCAGCGCCCTGCTTCAGGACGCCGCTCGGCGCGAGCTCGGTCTGCTGCGCCGCGACCGCGACTCGCTGCTCGCCGAGCTCGATGCCCTCAGCGCCACCTGGTCCGGGCCCGTCGACGCCGCGGCTCTGATCCACGCCGACCGCCGGCGTGACGCGTGAGCGCCGAAGCCGGCGCCTGGCTGGTCGATGCCAGCGTCGCCGCGAAGTGGTTTCTCCCGGTCGCCCGCGAGCCGGACGGCGCCCTGGCGAGGACGGCGATCGGCCGCTTGGCGATGCGAACGACGGCGCTCGCGATGCACGAGGTGGGCAACGTCCTCACCATCCACTCGGGCTGGCCGCCGGACCGGATCGCTTCGGCCTTGGAGCTGCTCGGCGAGATCTGCGGCGACCCCTTCGAGCTGCGCCCCGAGGACCATCGGGTCGCCGCCGAGCTGGCCGTCGGGCAGCACCTGACTTTCTACGACGCCTCCTACGCGGCGATTGCCCGCCGCACCGGTCGCCGCCTGCTCTCGGCCGACTCCGACCTGCTCGACGCGCGCCTCGCCTCGAGCCTCGAGTCCGCCCTTGTTCGTTAGCGTATTCGCTTACATTAAGTTCGCGTATTCGCTAACATGCTTGCATGGCTTCGATGTCGAACCCTCGCGTCGCCACGATGATCCGCGATATACGCGACCGGAGTGGCCTCAGTCAGGCCGAGTTGGCGCGGCGAGCGGGTTTGCCCCGCTCCGTGGTGAATGCGTATCTGAGGGGCAAACGCGAGCCAGGTGCCGATGCGCTTGCGCGTCTCGCCGCCGCCGGCGGGTTCGAGTTGCGACTCGGTCGTCGTCGGCCGCCGGTCGATGCTGAGCGCGCCGGCAAGATCCTCGTGCAGGTGTTGGAGTTGGCCGAGGCGCTGCCATATCGGCCGAAGCCTGAGATGGCCTATCCGCCGCTAGTCGACCGACTTGGGGTTGAGGGGAGGGCCGCATGAGCGAGCTCGTCGAGAAGCTCTTCGCGATTCACGACGCGCTTACCGCGGCGAGCGTCCCCCATGCCTTCGGTGGGGCGGTCGCTCTTGCCTACTGCGTCGAGGAGCCGCGGGGCACTCGCGACCTCGACGTGAACATCTTCGTCGACGCCGCCAGGGCGGAGCGCACCCTCTCTCATATGCCGCGTGGGGTCAGGGTCACCGAAGCAGACGTGGCTCAGGTGAAGCGCGACGGACAGGCGAGGTTGGATTGGAGCGGAACCCCGGTGGATGTCTTCCTCAACAATGTTCCGTTGCACGAGGCCGTCGCCAAAGCGGTTGTCTGGGTTCCGCTCGCCGGTCGCGAGATCCCGGTCCTCGATTGCGCCTCGCTGGCGATCTTCAAGGCCTTCTTCGACCGCACCAAGGACTGGGCCGACATGGAGGCCATTGCCCAGGCCACTCCGGAGGACATCGACGTTGCCGCGGCGACTATCGCCGACCTCGTCGGCCCAGACGATCCCGCGGTTGCCCGCCTCGAGAGCCTGATGCCGCTTGACGTTGGCCGAGGTCGGACCGTCCCTCGCTGAGCAACCCGCTTATGCAGTCTCCAGCGAGACCCCGTGGTTGGCGACGATCCGACCGTCGGGGTCGTAGCGGCGCTTGACCTCGGCGAGCCGTGAGCAGACGTCGGGCGGCAGGATCGCCTCGACGTCGCAGGGCCGCTCGGTGAAGTTGTAGTAGGAGCCCGAGGCGGCCCAGGGCCCCATCGTCTCCTCGATCTTGGCCAGGTGAGCCGGGATCGCGGCGCCCAGCTCCGGCGTCATCGGCATGCCGACGCTGTACATGACCCAGCCGGCGTCGAGGTGCGAGAGGGCGCCGGCGCCCTCGGCGGGGCGTCCGAGCGCGCCGCCGAGCTGGCGGATCTCGGTCAGCAGCAGCGGCGAACCCGATTCCGGGCCGGCGAGGCCGACGAAGGCCTCGATCGCCTCGTCGGGGAAGTCGGCGAGCGTCATCCCCTCGCCGATTCCGGGCACCGGGTTCTCGGGGTCCATGTGGATGTGGCTGAGGCCGGCGGTCGGCATCTGGGCGAAGGTGTCCATCATCGGCTCGCCGATTTCGTACAGCGGCGCGAAGGCGGCGCGGCCGCTCTCCTCGTCGCCGATACAGGCGCCGTCGATCGTCAGCAGCGGCGTGCCGCGCAGCGGCTCGGGCACGTCGGGGATCGGGGGCGGGGTGACGAAGCGCACCACCGAGGTCACCTCGTCGCCGACGCCCGCGGCCCACACGCGGTAGGCGCGCACCGCGTCCGCGCCGACCGCGGCGGGGAAGAGCAGAGCGCCGCCGTAGGCCTCGGCGAAGGGCAGCAGCTCGAAGTGCAGGGCGACGACGATCGCGCTGCCGCCCCCGCCGCCGCGCAGCGCCCAGAAGATGTCCGGGTCGTTCTCGGCGTCGACCATCCGCGGTTCGCCGTTCGCGGTGACGACCTCGATCGCCCGCACCCGGTTGCAGGCGAAGCCGTGCTTGCGCCCGAACCAGCTGAGGCCGCCGCCGAGCGTGTAGCCGACGACGCCGACGTCGGGCGAGGAGCCCGGCATCGAGCTCATCCCGTGCCGGTTGGCGGCCGCGCCGAGCTCGACCGAGAGCACGCCCGCCTCGACCCGCGCGACCCGCGTCTCGGCGTCGACCTCGATCCCGCGCATCCGCTCGGTCTTGATCAGGATCGCGCCGTCGAGCGAGGCGGCCAGCGCCGCGGCGCCGTGGCCCGTCCCCTGGCCGGCGACCCGCAGGTCGTTGGCGGCGGCGAAGCTCACGACCCTGGCGACGTCCTCGCCGCTCTCGGCGAGGACGACCGCCTCCGGCCGCTGATCGGCGATCAGGTTCCAGGCGGCGCGCGCCTCGTCCCAGTCGGCATCGCTCGGGGTCGCGACGCGTCCGGCGATGGATAGTCCGCTGAAGTCGGTCATGGGGTCTCCCTTGGAGTCACTTGAAATTGGTTCTCTCGACTGCGCCTCCGGCCCCCACCAGCAGCTCGCTCACCATAGACGGGGGGAAGAGGCCGTGGGCGGCGATGCCGGGGTCGGCCGCGAGCCGCGCCGCCAGGGCGGCGGGATCGCCGATTTCTCCCATGTAGTCGGCGATGAAGCCGTCGTCCGGGCTCATCCCAGCTTCCTCCCGCAGCTCGACCTCGTCTCCGAGTCGTGCCAGCGTCGCGAGCAAGCCGAATTCGTATATCTCGAGCGGCACCGGAGCCGAGAGCGCGTCGACCGGCTTGCTCGAATCGGCGATCACGACGAAGCGCTCGGCCGCCGCGGCAACGATCTTCTCGCGCAGGTGGGCGCCGCCGCCGCCCTTGATCAGCCAGCCGTCCGGCGTCACCTGGTCGGCGCCGTCGATCGCGATGTCGAGCCGCTCCAGCTTGCGAAATTCCTCTACCGGGATGCCCAACTTGCGGGCTTGGTACTCGGTTGGGTGGGAGGTCGCCACGCAGCGGATGTCGCTCAGCCCCCGCGCCGCGAGCGCCGGCAGCAGGAAGGCGACCGTCGATCCGGTCCCGAGCCCGACCGTCATCCCCTCCTCGACCAGCTCCGCCGCCGCCTCGGCGGCGATTCGCTTCTCCTCATTGGCAGCGCTCACCGGCGGCCACTCTACCCGCCTGGTGCAACGTTTTTTCGTTCCAATGAAACGAAAAAACGTTGCACCGGCGGGGGGTGGATCTATGCTCGCGACGAGATGGAGGCTCGGATCTGGCTGACCGGAGAAGGAGGGGAGCCGCGGTCCGTCGCGCTCTCGGAGGGGCGCACCCTGGTCGGGCGCGACCCGGAGGCCGACGTCACGATCGAGGACGAGGCGGTCTCCTGGAACCACCTCGAGATCGAGAGCCGGGGCGGGGTGCTGATGGCGACCGACCTGGACAGCCGCAACGGCACCGCGCTCAACGGCGAGCCGCTCGACCGGCCGCGGCGCCTGCGCGACGGCGACACGCTGACGGTCGGCTCCCGCCGGCTCGAAGTCTCCGACCCGGTCCCCGGGCGCGCCGGCGGCACCGTTGCCGCCGCCTCGCCCTCGGTCCCGCTCAGCGAAGAGGAGCGGGCGACCGCCCGCGCCCTGGTCGCCCCCTACCGCAGCGAGGGCGCCTTCGCCGGACGTCCCGCCACCCGGGCCGAGCTCGCCGAAGCTCTACACGTCAGCGAGCGCACCGCCCAGCGCCGCCTCGACGCGCTGGCGAGAAAGCTGGGCGTCCCGGGCGATGCGGGTCGCGAGCGCCCCCGGCTGATCGCCGCCCGCGTGATCGAGCTCGGCCTCGACCGCTGACCCGCTTCGAGCCAAACATGGCCCGGTCGATGCCGTCGCTGTCGTTTTCGCGAACGGCGCCGCACCGGAGCATCGATTGCGCAACAGCAACCGACCCGAAAGGGGAGTCCGATGTTCAAGCGAATCGCAATCACCGCACTTCTGGTCGTCCTGGCGGCGGCGTTGGCCGCGGCCCCGGCATCCGCCCTGCCCGCGCGCCACGGCGCCGTCGTCTTCTCGATGGTGAGCACCGAAGTGTCGGCCGGGAAAGGCGAGGCCGACACCGGTGCAACCGACGCGGCGAAAGAGCGCGGCGGCCTCTACGCCGCCAGGCAGGGCCGGCTCAACCAGCTCACCGAAAACCCCGGCGACAGCCAACCCGACTTCTCCAGTGACGGGAGGACGATCGTCTTCTCGCGCGCCGGCGACGTCTACTCGGTGCGGGCCGACGGCTCGGGCGAGCGGATGCTGACCAGCGGACCGGAGGTCGACGAACGGCCGATCTTCTCGCCCAACGGCAAGATCGTCGTTTTCGAGCGCCGATCGGCGCCGGCCGCGGCCCGCGACCTCTACACGGTCCGCTCGACCGGCGGCGCTCCGCACGCGCTGACGACGACCGCCGCCGACGAGCACGAAGCGAGCTTCTCCGACGACGGCTGCATGATCGCCTTCGTACGCAGCGTCGGCGAGGCGAGCGGCGGCACGGCGGACGACGTCTACTCGATCCGTCCTGCCGGCATCCGGCTGCGACGCCTCACCCACACGGCCGGGACCGACGAGTTCGCGCCGCACTACTTCGGCGAGGAGAACGTCGTCTTCAGCCGCGGCCAGAGCGGCGAAGGCCCCGACGCCTATGCCGACGTCTACACGATGCGCGAGAACGGCAGCCACCTGAAGGCGCTCGTCCACGGCGCCGGCTCGGCCTTCGTCGAAGACGTCGCGTCCAAGGGCCACGCGGTGCTCTTCCGCCGCGACCGCGGCCTCTGGGTGAAGCCGATCGGCGCCGGTCGCGCCCACAAGCTCACCGAACTGCCCGACGGCTCGAAGACGAACGCGGTCTTCTCCTCCGACGGCCGCGGCGTCGCCGCCTTCATCGCCGAGGAAGAAGCGGAGTCGCTCTCGGCGATCGACGTCGCCCACGGGCGGGCAACGAATCTGGTCGAAGGCTTCGACCCGAGCGAAGGCGGGTCCGGGACCTCGATCGGGCCGGTGATCACCTGGCAGCCGGTGCGGCGCTGAGCCCTCCGGTTCGCCGGGGGCTTCGCAAGGACTCCCCCCGGCTCCAGCGCAAGGGCCCCTCCACGGAGGGGTCCTTGTCGTTGGGCGCCGGTATAACCGCCGGGTGGCAGAGCCCCGAATCGGTTCGACGCTCGCCGGCTACCGGATCGACTCGCTGCTCGCGCGCGGTGGGATGGGTGTCGTCTACCGGGCGACGCAGCTCGCGCTCGAACGGCCCGTGGCGCTGAAGGTGATCGCCAGCGAGCTGGCGGGTGACGAGGCCTTCCGCCGGCGCTTCCTGCGCGAGTCGCGCCTCGCCGCCAGGCTCGACCACCCGAACGTCGTCCCGGTCTACGACGCGCGTGAGGAGGACGGCGAGCTGATCGTCGCCATGCGGCTGGTCGAGGGCGGCGACCTGCGGCGCCTGATCGACCGCGAGGGCGCGCTCGAGCCCGAGCGGGCCCTCCTCCTGCTCGGCCAGGTCGCCCACGCGCTCGACGCCGCGCACGCGGCCGGCATCGTCCACCGCGACGTCAAGCCCCACAACGTCCTGGTCGAGGGCGAGCGCGCCTATCTCTCCGACTTCGGCCTCGCCAAGGCGATCGCCGGGACGGGCGCCAGCGGCGCCTCGGTCGTCGGCACGGTCGAGTACATGGCGCCGGAGCAGTGGCGCGGCGAGGCCGTCGGTCCGGCGGCCGACGTCTACTCACTCGGCTGTGTCCTCTACGAGGCGTTGACCGGGATTGCCCCCTTCGCCCGCAAGGATGCCGACGCCGAGCCGGTGCTGCCGCGCGGGATGGACGCTGTGATCGAACGAGCGGTGGCGAAGGACTCGGCCGATCGCTATCCGACCGCCGGCGCCCTGATCGAGGGCGCGCGCGAGCACGTCGGGGAGGCGCCGGGGGCGACCCGCGTGCTCGCCGACACGCCCGGACGCCCAACGCTGCCCCTGGCCGACGAGCGGGACGGCGCCGGCCGCGGCCTGCGCCGCTGGCGTTGGCGCCGCTGGATCGCGGGAACCTTCCTCATCTGGTTCCTGAGCGGTCTCGCCCTCGTCGCCGGACTCACTGGTCTTGCCATCGTGACGAACTTCTTCGCCGGCGACGGCGTCTCGGTCTCGGACCCGGTCGAGGTTGCCGCTCCGCCCCTACGCCTGGCGGTCGGGCCGCACAAGGTCTGGGTGACGAGCGCCCGCGACGGCACCCTCTCCGCGGTCGATTCGGAGATCCTCGACGTGAGAGCCAGGACCCGCCTCGGCAGGGGCATCTCGGGCGTCGCGATCGGCGCCGGCTCGGTCTGGGTCTCCAATCCGCGCACCGGCGAGGTTCTGCGCACCGACGCCGACGGACGGGTGATCGCCCGCGTCGGGCTCGGCGGCCGCCCCGGTGCGCTCGCCTTCGCCGGCGGCCGCCTCTGGGTCGCCGACGAGGCCGGCCGCGGCGTCAGCGCGATCGACGCGGCGACGAACCGGCCGGCGGTGCGCTGGATCGCGCCGCACAGCGCACCCTTGCGCCTGGCCGCCGGCGCCGGCGCGGTCTGGGTGAGCAGCGCCTCCGCCGGCGTCGTGCGCCGCATCGACCCGGTCAGCGCCACCACCGCCCCGCCGATCCGGGTCGGCCGCGGCCCAGCTGGGATCACCGTGGGTGGCGGCGCCATCTGGGTCGCCAACAGCCGCTCCGGCACGGTCACCCGCGTTGACCCCTCCCTGCGCGCGATCCTCGGCGACCCGATCCCCGTCGGCGCCCGCCCCGGCGGCATCGACGCCGGCACCGACACCGTCTGGGTCGCCAGCACCGCCGAAGCCACCGTCACCCGCCTCGACATCAAGACCGGCGACCCCACCGGCGACCCGATCACCGTCCCCCCAGGCCCGGGCGCCGTAGCCGTCGGCCCTAAAGCCGTCTGGGTCGTGAGCAACCACGACGGCACCCTCACCCGCATAGAACCCTGAAGCTCCCCCAGCTCTTGGCCGATGGGCCGATGAGCGAACGATCTCAGCCGGCGGGCTGAGAAGGGGCGTCCGGGGAGGGGTCCCCCGGAACTCCCGGCGAAGCCGGCCGGGGGACCCCTCCCCGGACGCCCCTCCCCGTCACGGCCGTCTCATAGGATCGACTCAGTGAGCCGCGACATCGACCAACTCGCGATCGACACGATCCGCACCCTCTCGATCGACGCGATCCAGAAGGCGAACTCGGGTCATCCCGGCACCCCGATGGCGCTCGCCCCGCTCGCCTACACGCTCTGGCAGCGCTTCCTGCGCTTCGACCCCGAGGACCCGATCTGGCCCGGCCGCGACCGCTTCGTCCTCTCCGCCGGCCACGCCTCGATGCTGCTCTACTCGCTGCTGCACCTCGCCGGGGTCAAGGCGGTCGACCCCGACTACGAGGCGCTCGGCGAGCCCTCGGTCTCCCTCGCCGACATCGAATCCTTCCGCCAGCTCGACTCGCGCGCGCCCGGCCATCCCGAGTACCGCTGGACCTCCGGCGTCGAGACGACCACCGGGCCGCTCGGCCAGGGCGTCGCCACCTCGGTCGGGATGGCGATCGCCGGCAAGTGGCAGTCGGCGCGCTACGGCGCCGACCTCTTCGGCTTCGACGTCTACGCGATCGCCGGCGACGGCTGCCTGATGGAGGGCGTCTCCGGCGAAGCCGCCTCGATCGCCGGTCACCTGAAGCTCGACAACCTCTGCTGGGTCTACGACAACAACCAGATCACGATCGACGGCAAGACGCAGCTCGCCTACGAGGACGACGTCGCCGCCCGCTTCATGGGCTACGGCTGGAACGTGACCCGGGTCGGCGACGCCAACGACACCGACCTGATCGCCACCGCCTTCGAGGAGTTCAAGGGCGAGGAGGCACGGCCGACGCTGTTGATCGTCGACAGCCACATCGGCTGGGGCGCCCCGCACAAGGTCGACACGCCCGCCGCCCACGGCGAGCCGCTCGGCGAGGAGGAGGTGCGCGAGACCAAGCGCGCCTACGGCTGGCCGGAGGACGCCCGGTTCCTCGTCCCCGACGGGGTCCGCGAGCGCTTCGCCGCGGGGATCGGCGCCCGCGGGGCCGAGGCGCGCACCGCCTGGGAGGGGCGCTTCGCCGCCTACGCCGCGGCCGAGCCCGAGCTCGCGGCGGAGGTCGAGGCCCAGCAGCGGCGCGAGCTGCCGGCGGGCTGGGACGCGGCGATCCCGTCGTTCGACGCCGACGAGAAGGGTCTCGCCACCCGCAAGGCCTCCAACGAGGTCGAGAGCGCGATCGGCGAGCGCCTGCCCTGGCTGCTCGCCGGCTCAGCCGACCTCACCGACTCGACCTCGGTCCGCCTCACCTTCGACGGCGCCGCGGACTTCGAGCCGGGCGCCTACGACGGCCGCCAGCTCCACTACGGCATCCGCGAGCACGAGGCGGCGGCGATCTCCAACGGTCTCTCGCTCTCCAAGCTGCGCCCGCTCTGGTCGACCTACCTCACCTTCTCCGACTACGCGCGGCCGGCGATCCGGCTCTCGGCGCTGATGGAGCTGCCCGTCGTCCACGTCTTCACCCACGACTCGATCGGGCTGGGGGAGGACGGGCCGACCCACCAGCCGGTCGAGCAGCTCGCCTCGCTGCGCGCGATCCCCGGCCTCGACGTGATCCGGCCGGCCGACGCCAACGAGGTCGCCGAGGCCTGGCGCGTTGCCCTCGACCGCACCCACCAGCCGGTCGCCCTCGTCCTCACCCGCCAGGACGTGCCGGTCCTCGACCGCTCGAAGTACGCCCCGGCGGCCGGCCTGCGCCGCGGCGGCTACGTGCTCGCCGACGCCGAGGGCGGTGACCCCGAGGTCATCCTGATCGCGACCGGCAGCGAGGTCGCGCTCGCCCTCGCGGCGCAGGAGGAGCTGAGCGCCGACGGCGTCCGCTCCCGCCTGGTCAGCCTCCCCTGCTGGGAGATCTTCGACCGCCAAGAGCAGAGCTATCGCGACGAGGTCCTGCCGCCGGCCGTCACCGCCCGCGTCTCGGTCGAGGAGGCCTCGACGATCGGCTGGGATCGCTACGTTGGTTCTGGCGGCACGAAGATCGGGATGCACACCTTCGGCACCTCGGCGCCGCTGAAGGACGTCCAAGACAAGTTCGGCTTCACCCCCGACCGGGTGGCCGAGGTCGCAAAGGAGCTGCTCCAATGAAGCCCACCGCGAAGCTGCACGACATCGGCCAGAGCCTCTGGCTCGACAACATCACCCGCACGATGCTGGCCGACGGCACGCTGCGGAGCTACATCGAGGAGCTCTCGGTCACCGGCCTCACCTCGAACCCGACGATCTTCGACAAGGCGATCTCCGGCGGCGACGCCTACGACCAGCAGATCGCCGAGCTCAGCGCCAGTGACGTCCCCGAGCGGGGCATCGGCGCGACCCCCACCGAGAGGATCTTCTTCGAGCTCGCGCTGGCCGACCTGCGCGACGCCACCGACCTCTTCAAAGGCGTCCACGAGCGCACCGCCGGCATCGACGGCTACTGCTCGCTCGAGGTCTCGCCGCTGATCGCCGACGACGCCAAAGCGACGATCGAGGAGGCCGCCGCCCTGCACGCCAAGGCGCAGCGCGACAACCTCTTCATCAAGATCCCCGGCACCGAGGCCGGGCTCACGGCGATCGAGGAGTCGATCTTCGCCGGCATCCCGATCAACGTGACGCTGCTGTTCGACGCGCGGCAGTACCTCGCCGCCGCGGACGCCTACATGAAGGGAATCGAACGGCGGATCGAGGCCGGGCGCAGCGCCGACGTCGCCTCCGTCGCCTCGATCTTCATGAGCCGCTGGGACGTGGCCGTCAGCGACCAGGTTTCCGACGAGCTGCGCAATCGGCTCGGCCTGGCGGTCGGCTTCCAGGCCTACCGCGCCTACCGCGAGCTGCTCGACTCGCCGCGCGTGCAGCGGCTGATGAACGAGGGCGCCCGTCCGCAGCGCCTGCTCTGGGCCAGCACCGGGACCAAGGACCCCGACGCTTCCGACGTCCTCTACATCGAGGGGTTCGCCTCGCCCTTCACCGTCAACACGATGCCCGAGCCCACCCTGCAAGCCTTTGCCGATCACGGTGAGGTCGGCGAGCTGGTTCCCGCGGATGGCGGTGACTGCGACCGGGTGCTGGCGAAATTCGCCGACGCCGGCATCGACGTCGACGCGCTCGCCAAGCGACTGCAGGAGGAGGGCAAGGACGCCTTCGCCAAGTCGTGGGACGAGATGCTGCAGACGATCGAGTCGCAGGTGGGGGCGACTGCGTGAGCGAGGCGTCGGCGCTGCGCCAGCGCCCCGCCTGGCAGTCGCTCGCGCGGCACCACGCCGAGATCGAGGACGCGCACCTGCGCGATCTCTTCGCGGCCGACCCCGAGCGCGGCGAGCGCCTGGTCGCCGAGGGGGCGGGGCTCTACCTCGACTTCTCCAAGAACCGGATCACTGACGAGACCGTGATGCTGCTCGGCGCTCTGGCCAGGGAGCGCGGGGTGGAGGAGCGCCGCGAAGCGATGTTCGCCGGCGAGCGCATCAACGTCGCCGAGGACCGCGCCGTCCTGCACGTGGCGCTGCGCATGCCGCGCGGCCGCTCGCTGATCGTCGACGGGGTCGACGTCGTCAAGCAGGTGCACGAGACGCTCGACCGAATGAGCGCCTTCGCCGAGCGCGTCCGCTCCGGCGAGTGGCGCGGCCATACCGGCAGGCCGATCCGCAACGTCGTCAACGTCGGCATCGGCGGCTCGGACCTCGGGCCGGTGATGGCCTACGAGGCGCTGCGTCACTTCAGCCGCCGGGAGGCGACCTTCCGCTTCGTCTCCAACGTCGACGGCACCGACTTCGCCGAGTGCACGCGCGACCTCGACCCCGAGGAGACGCTCTTCGTCATCTCCTCGAAGACCTTCACGACGCTGGAGACGATGACCAACGCCCGCACCGCGCGCGAGTGGGTGCTCGCCGGGCTCGGCGGCGAGGAAGCCGCGGTCGCCAAGCACTTCGTCGCCGTCTCGACCAACGCCGGGGAGGTGGCGAAGTTCGGCATCGACACGGAGAACATGTTCGGCTTCTGGGAGTGGGTCGGCGGCCGCTACTCGATGGACTCGGCGATCGGGCTCTCGA
>Ga0070693_100001062_pt1 | contig 12272 bp, 9 predicted proteins | sample KBSK1103metaG_FD_65472 | JGI IMG/M metagenome (GOLD analysis project Ga0070693, IMG submission 65472) | Corn, switchgrass and miscanthus rhizosphere microbial communities from Kellogg Biological Station, Michigan, USA - KBS K1-10-3 metaG | ecosystem: Host-associated > Plants > Roots >...
GGTCTTTTTCAAACCCGTGCTCGGCGCTGCCAGCCGCTCCGCTCGCAGCTCCCAGCTGGTCGTCTTCAGTTAGTCCTCACGCCACGCGTGATGTCGGCTGCTCCCTCGGCCCAATCGATGGCACCGGCCGTCCACGCGCACGCGCGTAAAGCCGGCGCGTGAGATTGCGGGTCCGCTCCGGCAGCTCGTCGAAGTAGGTGTAGAACACCGGCGTCACGTAGAGCGTGACCAGCTGCGAGAAAGCCAGTCCACCGACCACAGCGATGCCCAGAGGGCGTCTCGCTTCAGCACCGGCGCCCTGACCGAGTGCGATCGGCAGTGTCGCCATCAACGCCGCCATCGTCGTCATCATGATCGGCCGGAACCTCACCACCGCCGCCTGCACGATCGCCTTCGCCGGCGGGATGTGCTCGGTGCGCTCGGCCTCGAGCGCGAAGTCGATCATCATGATGGCGTTCTTCTTCACGATGCCGACCAGCAATATCAATCCGACGAATCCGTAAACGTCGAGCGGCATCCGGAAAATCCACAACGCGATCAGAGCGCCAAACGCGGCGAACGGCAACCCGGTGAGAATCGTTGCCGGGTGAATGAAGCTCTCGTAGAGAACGCCGAGCACCATGTAGATGACGAAAATCGCCAGGATGAGAAGCGCCAGCAGTCCCTGCTGGCTGGCCTGGAACGCCTGCGCCGTGCCGGAGAACTGCGTCGTGATGTCCGAAGGGACGATCTGCGAGGCGGCCGCTTCCACGGCAGCGGTCGCCTGGCCCAGCGCCACGCCCGGTTTCGTGTTGAATGAAACCGTGACTGACGGCAGCTGTCCGGAATGGGTGATCGAAAGCGGCCCGACGTTCTGGGTGAGATTTGCGACGGCGCTCAGTGGAACCAGATCACCCCGATCTGACCGCACGTACAACATTCTCAGCGCGTTCACATCCTGCTGGAACTGAGGCAGCAGCTCCATTATCACGCTGTACTGATTGTTGGGCGTGTAGATCGTCGACACCTGCCTCGATCCATACGCGTCGTACAGCGCTGTCTCGATCTGCTGCGCCGACACGCCGAGCGACGAGGCGCGATCGCGATCGATCGAGACGATGACCTGCGGATTGGCGATCTGCAGATCGCTGGTGACGTCCTGGATCTGCGGAATCGTTCTCATCCGCGCTTCCAGGCGCTTGGCGGCGGTATCGAGGGCTTCGATATCCGGACTCTGAAGGGTGAACTGATACTGGCTCTTCGCTGAGCGGCCGCCGATCTGAATCGCCGGCGGCACTGTCATGAACACGTTGAGTCCGGGAATTCCCGAGAGCTTGGGACGCATCTCGTTGACGATATCATCCGCGCTCGGTCTTTCGCCGCGCGGTTTGAGGCTCATGAAAATGCGCCCCTGATTATTGCTCGAGCCAAACCCGCCGCCCGCCGACGACATGAAGCCTGAGAGGTAGGGACTCTGCGCGATGATCGCCGCCGCCTGCTGCTGCTTCTTCACCATTTCCTGGAACGACGTGCCCTGGGCGGCCTCGGTCGTCACCATGATCTGGCCGTTATCCTGAGTGGGGATGAAACCGGTCGGCACGATCTTGAACAACACCACTGTGCCGACGAGGACAGCGAGGGAGAACATCAGCGACGCGAAGCGATGCTCCATCACCCAGTCGAGGCTCGATGAGTAGCGACCGAGGATACGCTCGTACACGCGCTCCGATGCGTTGAACAGCCGACCGTGCTGATGCGACGGCGGCTTGAGGAACCGGCTCGACAGCATCGGCGTCAGGGTCAGCGATACGAATCCCGACACCAGGATCGCGGTTCCGATGGTAACGGCGAACTCGTGGAACAGCCGGCCAAGAATTCCACCCATGAAGAGCAGGGGAATGAAGACCGCCGTCAACGATATGGTCATCGCCAGAATCGTGAACCCGACTTCGGCGGATCCTTCGAAAGCCGCCTTCATTGGATCCTTACCCTTCTCCATGTGGCGGACGATGTTCTCCAGCATCACGATCGCGTCGTCGACGACGAACCCCACTGCCAGAGTGAGCGCCATCAACGACAGATTGTCGAGCGAGTATCCGAACAGGTACATCACGGCGAAGGTGCCGATCAGGGACATCGGCAACGCGAGGCTCGGGATGATCGTCGCCGAGACGTTTCGCAGGAAGATGAAAATCACCATGATCACGAGGAACAGCGTGAGCATCAGCGTGAACTTCACATCCTTGACGGACTCCTCGATGGCGATCGACCGGTCGTACAGCGTCTGGATCTCGACGCTCGGAGGAATCTGCGCTTTGAGCCTTTCCACCAGGTCCTTCACGCCCTTGGCGACGGCAACGGTGTTGGTGCCAGGCTGCCGCTGGACGGCCAGCACAATGGCGCGGTCGCCGTTGAACCAGCTGGCGGTTCTGTTGTTCTCGACGTTATCCAGAACCTGTCCAAGCTCCTCCAGGTGAACGGGCGCACCGTTTCTGTACGCCACCACCATCTGACGGAACTCGGCGGCGTTCTGAAGCTGGCCGTTGGCACGAATGGTTGACGCCTTGTTCGGGCCCCACAGGGTGCCGGTCGGCATACTCACGTTCTGCTCGCCGATCGCCGATGCGACTTCGTCGATGCCGATCCCGCGATTCGCCAGCGAAGTGGGATCGAGCTGCACACGTACCGCGTACTTCTGCGCGCCGTACACCTGCACCTGCGCGATACCCGGCACCATCGAGATGCGCTGCGCCAGGTATGTCTCGCCGTACTCGTCGAGATCGGACAAAGGCATCGTCTTCGACGTCAACGCGAAATAGAGAATGGGTGAATCGGCCGGATTCACCTTGCGATAGGACGGTGGAAGGATGCCGAGCGGCAGGCTGCGCAGTGTCTGGGAGATCGCCGCCTGCACGTCCGCCGCGGCGGCGTCGATGTCGCGATCGAGCGAGAACTGAATGGTGATCCCCGTCGAGCCGAGTGAGCTGGACGACGTCATGTTGTCGATGCCGGCAATCGTCGAGAATTGCTTCTCGAGGGGCGTGGCGACGGCGGCGGCCATCGTTTCCGGACTGGCGCCCGGCAGATTGGCGTTGACGGAGATCGTCGGGAAGTCCACCGACGGCAGGTCGCTCACCGGCAATCGCCTGTACGCGGCCGCGCCGAAGAAGAGAATGCCGATCATGACCAGAGCAGTCATGACTGGTCGGCGGATGAATAGCGCGGTCATCTGGCGGCTCCTTTTATCGACACCTTCGAGCCTGGTATCAATCGAGATTGGCCATCGACTACGACACGCTCTCCCTCACGGAGTCCGCTGGCGATGACGGCGACGGTGTCGACGGTGCGGGCGATCTGCACGGGTGTCTGGCGGGCCGTCTGGGCCGTGTCGATGGTATACACATAGGTGCCCTGCTGCCCGGTAAGTATCGCGGGCGCGGGCAAGGTGAGTGCGTTCGGATCGACGTACAACTGCAGACCAATGCTCATGTACTGTCCCGGCCAGATGGTGCCTTCCGGATTACTGAATCTCGCCTTGAGCAGCACGGTTCCGGTAGTGGAATCGACGTTGTTGTCCACGAAGGCGAGCGAGCCATCGATCGGCACGCCGGTACCCTCGGACGGTGTCGCCCGAACCTGCAGCGCGTTCCCGCTCCTGTAGTAGCGCTGGATATCCGGGAACTGGCTCTGCGGCACCGAGAATCGGACCAGAATCGGCTGTATCTGATTGATTACGACCAGAGGTGGGTCACTGTTCGCTTTCACGAGGTTGCCCATCCTGACGAGCAGACTCCCGGTTCGCCCGGAAATCGGCGCCACGATCGTGCAGTTTGAGACATCAAGGGCCGCTTTCTGGACGGTCGCGCGATCAGCCTCGACCGTGGCCGCCGCTGACATGGCTGTCGCTTCGGCCTGATCTGCCTGCGAGCCCGTGACGTATCCTTCCTTGACCAATGCCGCGTACCGCGTCGCGTCCCTGCGCGCATTCGCGGCGATCGCTTCGTCTCGGGCGAGCTGCGCGCGCGCCTGGTTGAGAACCGCGGTGTAGGGGCGGGGGTCGATCTGGAAGAGAACCTGGCCCGCCTGCACGGCCTGGCCCTCCGAGAAGTTCACCCGCATCAGAGTGCCGTTGACCTGCGCCTGGACGGCAACCGTCTGCATCGGTTCGGCCACACCATTGGCCGTGACGACGTAGGGAATCGTCGAGCGGCGTACCGTCGTGACGCTGACGGGCACCTGTGGTGATCTCGGGGGAGCTTTCTTCGAGCAGGCGGCAATGGCAGCAATGCCGATTACCGCGATGCACGCGTTACGGGAGCGCGTGCTCATTTGGAGTCCGGGAGGGGAGTAGGACGCGACAACGTGTCGGGAGAGAATGAGAATGGGGTGTCGCCGTGTACTCCGAGTACACCGGCGTCGCGGGCGAGTTGCGCCAGCGCAGTATACCACTGCCAGCGGGTTTGTACGCGCTGTGCGCGCGCGTTGCCGAGTGCAGTTTGCGCTGTGAGCAGATCGAGGATGCTTCCCACACCTTCGCGATAGCGGCCGGCTGCGACCTGGGCCGATTGCTCGGCGCTGGCCAGCAGATCATCGGCGGTAACGGCTCGCTGTTGCGCCGTCTGCAACCTGTAGTACGAGACGAAAACCTCCGTCACGACATCCTGCCGCGTCTGTTCGGCGAGCGCCGCGACGGCGTCTGCCTGGGCGCGGGCCGCGGCGATGTCATACTGGTGAGAAAACCCGTTGAACAACGGAATCGATAGGCCGAGGTTGAGATTGTACGAGGGACCGGCGAAGGTCGAGGGTGTGGAATAAAGACGTGATCCAGTTCCGCCGAGTGTGAGAGAAGGCAACGCGGCGGCGCGAGTAACGCGCACCTGCGAGTATGCGGCTTCGGCCCGCGCGCGTGCCGCGGCAAGGTCCGGCCTGTTTCGGAGCGCGGTATTGATGATGTTGTCGACGCTGTCCGTCAGAGTTCGAACCGGAACCGGGCCGGCGATCGGTGCCAGATCGAATGGAAGATTCGCCGGCAACCCCAGCGCCGCCGCCAGTCCTCCGCGCGCGGCCTGCACCAGACCCTGTGTGGTCTCGAGCGTCAACTGCTCCTGCGAGAGAGCGGTTTTGGCCTGGAGCACATCGGCAATCGTCGCCAGCCCAACGCGATTCCGCTGTTGCGCTGCGTTGAGACTTGCCTGCGCTTCGGCGATAGCGGTGCGCTCGGCGGCGAGGAGAGCGACAGTCGCCACGTAATTGAAGTACGCGGTTAGAGCGTCGAGAACAGTGTTCTGAATCGTCGCGTTGTGTGTCAGGCTCGCGGCGAAGAGACTCTGACGGGCAGCTTCGACCGACCCGGAGCGCCCACCGAAATCGAGCAGCAGATAGTTGAGGGATACGGCGGGCCCGTAGTCCGTCCTCTCTCCAGCCGGCCGCGCATTGGTTGCGGGGGACTTGATTCGCGATGCCGTCGCCGAAGCATTCACCTCCGGGTAGTACGCGCCCCGAGCCGAACCCAGAAAATTCGCGGCAGCTCTCGCCTGGGACCACGAAGCGTGCGTTGCCGGATTGTTTCGGAGCGCGAGATCGACGACGTCCACGATAGTGAGCGCCTGTATCCGCTGCTGGAGATCAGCCGGCACGGCGTTGATCTGCGCCGGCGAGATGAGCGGCTCCGGCTTGATGGCGCTGGCGGGTGGCGTCCATGGGACGTTGGGTGCCGGCGATGTTCCGGCGACGCCGTCGACTCGCGGAGCGCCGACACAGCCCGCGACGATAGGCGACAGGCAGACGAAAATGGCTTGGAGAAGTCTTTTGTTTTGCGACATTATTCCCAATACGCGAGGCTGCACGGTTCTGCTGGCCAGCTACAAAGGTTTTGTGCGACGCTCAGTTTCACTACATTTGGCGATTCGCATTCGTACCAAAAGGAGCCAATGACGAAGTATAAGTTCGCCAAAGTCCCACCGCGCGGAGAAGGGATCACGTACCGGAACGGGGTCCTCTCCGTTCCAGACAATCCAATCATTCCATTCGTTGAAGGCGACGGCACCGGGCCCGACATCTGGCGCGCGTCCGTTCGCGTCTTCGATGCGGCTGTCGAACGTGCCTACCAGGGACAGCGCAAGGTCCATTGGATGGAGGTCTTCGCTGGCGAGAAATCCTTCAAGCAGTATCAGGATTGGCTTCCGCAGGAGACTGTGGACGCGATGCAGGAATATCGCGTCTCGATCAAGGGACCGCTCACCACGCCCGTCGGCGGCGGCATTCGCTCCCTCAACGTCACGCTGCGCCAGGTGCTCGATCTGTACGCCTGCATCCGTCCCGTGCGCTACTTCGAGGGGGTCGGCGCGCCGGTGAAGGAGCCCGAGAAAGTCGACGTCGTGATCTTCCGCGAGAATACGGAAGACGTCTACGCGGGAATCGAGTGGAAGGCGGGGTCCCCGGAGGCGGAGAAGATCGCCGCGTACCTGCGGAAGGAGTTCAAGAGCGAGATCCGCGAGAAATCGGCCCTCGGCGTCAAGCCAATGTCCGAGTTCGGCTCCAAGCGGCTCGTCGAGATGGCGATCACGTACGCCATCGAGAAGAACCGGGAATCGGTCACCCTGGTCCACAAGGGCAACATCATGAAGTTCACCGAAGGCGCCTTTCGCGACTGGGGCTACGAGGTAGCCCGCGAAAAATTCGCCGACGATACGATTACCGAAGCCGATGTCGCCAAGTCAGGACCCTCGGTCCGGGTCGATGCGATCGTGATGCGCGACAGAATCGCGGACTCGATGTTCCAGCAGCTTTTGCTCAGGCCATCGGAGTATTCCGTGATCGCCACGCCGAATCTGAACGGCGACTATCTGTCCGACGCCGCGGCGGCGCAGGTCGGTGGCCTTGGGATAGCGCCGGGCGGCAACGTCGGTGACGGCGTAGCCGTTTTCGAGGCCACCCACGGCACCGCGCCGAAGTACGCCAACCTCGATAAGATCAACCCCGGGAGCGTCATTCTGTCGGGCGTGATGATGTTCGAGTACATGCGTTGGCCCGAGGCCGCGCAGCTGATCGTGAAGGGGATGGAGAACGCCATCAAATCGAAGCGCGTGACCTACGATCTGGCGCGTCAGATGCCGGGCGCGACGGAAGTATCAACCTCGGCCTTTGGCGATCAGGTGATTGCCGGAATGAAGGCTTAGCTGGTGCTATCCGTCAGCATCAACTCGGCCAGTCCGACTGAGGTCGGAACCAGCCTTCTCGTAATCGCGCTTCCGGAAAATCCCACCATCGCCGGGATCGCCGGACTCGACAGCGCGGCCCAGGGGTCGCTGAGCAAATCGATCGAGATGAAGGATTTCCGCGGCAGCCGGGACGAGATGCTGCATCTCACCGGCTTTCCAAAAGGTCCGCGCCGCATGCTCCTTCTGGGGATGGGAGCGGTGACGGACCGGCGGGCGTCGTTGCGCCGCGCCGCAACTCTCGCCGCGCGCAACGCACACCGCCTCGGCGTTGGAGAAATGGTGTGGTACTCGGGTCAGATCACACCCGAGGAGACGGAAGCCATCACTGTTGGCCTCATCGCCGGGTCGTGGGAGTATACGGATCTGAAGACGCCGGCCCCCGAGGCAGAGCGAAAGAAGCCGCTGGAGAAGGTGAGCATCCTCACCAACAACACCGACGATTTCCGTAACGCGTTGAGCAACGGGCAGGCGATCGGAACGGGACATAGCCTGGCCCGACGCCTGGCGATGATGCCGGGCAATCTGTGCACACCGGACTACCTTGCGCAGACGGCCGGAGAAATCGCGGCGCGCTACGGCATGGGCATCACCATCCTCGGTCGTCGCGAGATGGAAGCCGAGAAAATGGGCTCGTTCCTCGCCGTGGCGCAGGGCACTCCGCAGGAGCCCAAGCTGATTGCGATGGAGTACAAAGGAGGGAAGCCCAACGCCAAGCCGGTGGTTCTCGTAGGCAAGGGCCTTTGCTTCGACAGCGGCGGAATCTCCATCAAGCCGGCGCAGGGGATGGAGTTCATGAAGTTCGACATGTGCGGCGGCGCCGGCGTCCTCGGCACCATGGAAGCGATCGGCCAGATGAAGCCGGAGGTGAACGTAGTCGGCATCGTCGGTGCGACCACCAACATGCCGTCGGGGACGGCGATGAATCCGGGCGACGTCGTAAAGGCGCAGAACGGCAAGTCCATCGAGATAATCAATACCGACGCGGAAGGCCGGCTGGTTCTTGCCGACTGCCTGTCCTACGCGAAGCGGTTCGAGCCGGACGTTGTCATCGATGCCGCAACTCTTACGGGGGCGTGCGTAATCGCGCTTGGGCACACCGCGAGCGGTGTTTTCTCCAGCGATGACTCTCTGATCGCGGAAATTCTCGCCGCGGGCAAACGCGCCGGCGAGCCCGGCTGGCCGCTGCCGCTGTGGGACGACTACAAGGATCTGATCAAGTCCGACGTCGCCGATGTGAAGAACTCCGGGGGGCGTCCCGCCGGCGCGGTCACGGCCGCCATGTTTCTCAAGGAATTCGCGGAGGGCTACACCTGGGCGCATTTGGACATCGCTGGCACTGCTTATTCAGAGAGCGACCTGGTGACGATACCGAAGGGACCGACGGGAGTTCCGACGGGTACCTTCATCGAGTTCATTCGCGGGAGAGCTCGCTGACCAGCGCGAACGGTACAATGCGCATCTCAGCCCGCCTCGGCCTCGTGGCCGGGGCGCTTTTGTACGCGCCCGCTGTTCTGGCGCAGGTCGTTCCGCCGCCCGCGAGCGAAGTGCCGATTCCGGTCAAGCCGAAGACCGATTCCACCGCGGACAGCACTCGCATAAAGCCTGACAGCATCAAAGCCCCGATCGGCCGATTTGCCGATCCGGCGCTGAACGAAATTGGCCCCCAGTACGAATGGAATCGAACGCAGCTGTTCGGCACCGGCTCGCTGACGCTGGTCGATCTCCTCGACCGGATTCCAGGACTGACGACGTTCCGCTCTGGTTGGCTATCGACGCCACAGACCGCGATGTACGCCGGCAATTTCGATCGCGTCAGGATCTTTTATGACGGCGTCGAGATAGACAATCTCGACGGGAGGACCGGCGGCGTGATCGACCTGGCATCGGTTCCTCTCTGGTCGCTCGAGCATTTGAGCATCGAGCGGGCAGCGGGGGAAACTCGGATCTACATGCGGAGCTGGCGTGTCGACAACACCGACCCCTACACACGCGCCGACGTCGCCACGGGCAACGAAGACACCAATCTGTACCGCGGATTTTACGGCAAGCGATTCAACAACGGCGGTGTGCTCCAGTTCGGCGGACAGCAGTACGGAGTTACCAGCCCGCGATTCGCCGGCAGCGGGGACGCTCTCACGCTGCTGACCCGAATCGGCGTCGCGAAAAAAAGCTGGAGCATCGACGGCTTCATGATCAGGCACCATCCCACGAGGGACCTCCAGCAACCGGTTGCAGGTCTTGGCCGGCCGCCCATACTCGGGCTCGACGCCACCTACACCGACGCCTATTTGCGGGCCGCTGTTGGCGGCGTGAACAGCGGACCTTGGGCGCAGGTCACTGTGGCGTCGCTTGGCTTCAAGGGGACGACCGAGCCCAATCGGACCGTCGGCGCTGGCTTGTTGGCTGATACGCTCGAGCGCAGGGCATCGGAGAGCCAGTACAACGTAAGTGCAGGGGCGACGCTTGGACCGTTGCGCCTCGAGGTCGGCGACCGGCTTCGTGCGCTGGGCGGTACTACGTACAACGCCGCCAGCGCTCGCGCCGATGTTGTCAGCCCTATTGGCAGCCTCAGCGGTTTTGTCGAGCACGATGGCTATTGGAATACGACCAACGCTGACGCCGGTATTCGCGCGCAGCCACTTCCGTTTCTCGCCATCTCGGGATCGGTCGGGCAGTCGATACCCGGCGGGTCAGGTGCGGCGTCGGAACCGGCTCGCACCTCGGTCCGAGGCGAAGCGGGGATCAAGCTTTTTGGACCCTGGCTGTCGGCTGGCCTGATCAGCACGGAGAACGCAGCCGGACCAGCGCCCCTCGTTTATGACACTCTCTTCCTCCCAACGGTGGCGGGCCGAGTGAAGGGTAAGACGCTCTCTATGCGCGGTCCTCTCTTCGCCGGACTTGGGGTCGATGCATGGGTGACGCAATGGGACGACAGCGTCGCTTACTTGCCCCGGTATCAAAGCCGGTCCGAGATCAACTACGCCAACGATTTCGCCCGGAGATTCCCGCGCGGCGAGTTCGGTGTGAAAGCGGGAATGGTCTTCGAGTACCGAAGCCATATCGATTTTCCACTCGCCGCCGGTGACGTCCGGACCGAAGTCTCGAAAACGCTCTCGGGAATTGTGGAGATCAGGATCATGCGGGCGATAATTTCCTATCAGCAGCGCAATCTTTTCTCGTACCAGTACCACATAATTCAGGGCTTCGAAATGCCGCGAGTGCTGGCGACCTATGGCGTCAGATGGGAGTTCTGGAATTGACAAAGCCATTGTCGCGCCGTAGGATAGCCCGCCTCACATGATATCCAGCATGACGGGGTTTGGAGCGGCCGACGGCGTGGTTGGAGACGCCCGCGCCAGCGTCGAGATCCGGACTGTGAACCATCGTTTTTTCAGTCCGAATCTCAAGCTTCCGGCTGCCTTTGCACGCTGGGAGGGTGAGATCCGCGAGCTGCTGCGGCAGAAGGTCGCGCGCGGCCACGTCACTCTGACCGCGCGAGTCGATCGACCGGCAGCAGCTGGCTCGGTGATCGATGAGGCCAGGCTGGCCCAATACGCGGCTGCCCTGAAAGAGCTGCAAAAAAAACACGCGCTCGGCGGCGAGGTGGATCTGGCGACCGTGCTTCGGTTGCCGGACGTGATCACGACGCCCAGTGAGGAGATGGATCCGGCGGCGGGAGAGGCGTTGGCGGCAATCGTGGCAAAAGCGGCCGACAATCTGATCGCGATGCGCCGGTCGGAGGGCGCGCTGCTGGCGGCATTTCTTCTGGAGCGGGTGGCTGCGGTTGAATCCCGGCTCGCCAGGATCGAGAGCCGCGCGCCGATCCGCCTCAAGGAGCAGCACGAGAGGGTGAAGCGGACGGTGTCGGAGCTCATTGGGAGCGCCGGGGCGGATCCGCAGCGAGTGGCGCAGGAAATCGCCATCCTCGCCGACAAGCTCGACGTCGCCGAGGAGCTGGACCGATTCCGATCTCATCTCGCAGCGTTCCGCGAGACCTCGCAATCGAATACGGCCGACCCGGTGGGCAAGCGACTCGGATTCATACTCCAGGAGATGGTGCGCGAGGCGAATACGATCGGTAGCAAAGCCAACGACGCCCAGATCCAGGAAGACGTGATCGCGACGAAGGAAGAGCTCGAGCGAATCCGCGAGCAGGTCGAGAACCTCGAGTAATGCCGGTCCCCATCATTCTCTCTTCGCCCTCCGGGGGCGGGAAGACGACCATCGCTCACCAGCTTCTGGCGACCCGAAAGGATGTCGGGTACTCGGTTTCGTGTACGACGCGGCCGCCGCGTTCCGGTGAGGCCGAAGGGCGCGATTACTATTTTCTCACCGAGGAAAAGTTCAAGGGCCGTCACGGCGAAGGTGACTTTGCCGAATCGGCCACCGTGCACGGGCACCTGTACGGGACCCTGCGGTCAGAGGTCGAGCGGGTCCTCGCTTCGGGACGCAACGTGATCATGGACATCGATGTCCAGGGGACCCGGCAATTTGTGCGGGCCTTCCCGGATTCACTGCTCATTTTCATCCTCCCTCCCTCATCGGAGGCGCTCGTTGCCCGGCTCGAGGCGAGGGGAACGGAGGATGTTCCCGCACTTCTGCGGCGTTTTCGGAGTGCCAAAGACGAGCTGAAGGCGATAGATTTGTACCAATACGTCATAGTCAACGACGACCTCGATTCCGCCGTTTCGGCGGTTTCACAGATCATCGATGGCAAGGGAGAGAAGTTTGAGCGCTCCCGCAATGCGGCGCTCGATGCGCGCGTCCGGGAGCTCGTGCAAGGCATCCAGCGCGCGATCGATCAATACACAGCGAGGAAGTAATGCAGGTTTTCATTCCGACCGAAGTCGCCAAGCACGCGACCAACAAGTACCTGGGAGTTCTGGTGGCCGCCAAGTATGCGCGCGTCCTCAATGAATTCCCGCGCGATCGCTCGGCGCCGGGCGAGAAGAAGCTCACGACGCGGGCCCTTGAAGAGCTCACCGATGGTGAGGTCGAGTATCGGGTCGTCCCGCGCCGCCGCGTGGAGTAGTTTCCGCGCGTCCGTTTGAAGGAAGTCGCATCCTCCTCGGT
>Ga0070693_100001063_pt1 | contig 12270 bp, 7 predicted proteins | sample KBSK1103metaG_FD_65472 | JGI IMG/M metagenome (GOLD analysis project Ga0070693, IMG submission 65472) | Corn, switchgrass and miscanthus rhizosphere microbial communities from Kellogg Biological Station, Michigan, USA - KBS K1-10-3 metaG | ecosystem: Host-associated > Plants > Roots >...
GCTTCGAGCGCTTTGCCGATGTCCTGCTGCAATGGGAGGAAGATGTCCTGGCGCCGCTTGGTGTAAGCAGCCTCGGCATCCTCACCTTTGCGTTTGAACTCGGTATTGAGCTGGTCGAGCTGATCGCGTTTTTGCCGGATCGTGTTCGGGTCGGCAACGCTCTGCGTATCGCTGATCTCTTTGGTCAACGTGTTGATGCGCGTCTGCAAGCCCTGCAACTCAGTCTGCCGGGGTTGAAACTCGCGGTTCAGCGTGCTGAGCAGACTGTTGAATTTCGCGATGCCGGTTTTCGGATCCATGAACGCGTCCGAATAGATCATCGCGATTTTGCTGTCCGGCACTGCAACTGTCGTTTGCTGTGTCGCGGGCGCGGCTGCAGACGCGGCGGGTCTCTGTTGGGCTGACGCGGAAGCGGCAGCGATCGCGAGCACGGCCACGATCACGAAATTACGAGCTATCTTCATAACTTTCTTGTAATACTCCTTACGATTGAGGTGACGGGACGAAACCCTTTAGTGTCTATACAGCCGCGATTGGTTGGCTCAAGTGATTAAAAGGTCCGCCCGACACTGAAGCGAATGACTTTCTTTTTCTCGTTAAAGAAGAACGGAAACCCGTCGATGACCTGATCCTTGCGGGCGTTGGGATTATACGCAAAGATCAAACGAAACGGTACATTGATGACCGGCACCTGGACCCGCACTTCCATACCCAAACTCGACCGATAATCGGTGAATTTCGAGAACAGGCTTTCGGACAGTCTGACGACACTATTGGTCTGCGCCTCGCCACGGAGAAACACCGGCTGAAATCCCGGCGGCAGTCCCGTCGTCGGATCGACGTCGAGTCGTCTCGCTGCCTCCAGTTCGGCCTCGCTCACGATGCGATTGTCGCGGGCGACGAGACCGAAGGAAGGCGAAGCAGCGAGCAGCGGGTTGTTGCAAAGCGCCAGCGAGCTCAGGCTAATCGGCACTGGAAGCTGAATTCCATTGCTCGCGAAGCGCGCACAACTGGTCGCGCCGACGCTCCCCAAAAACGGCTGATCGGTCAGGAAGTTACTCGAGAAGCCCTGGTCGCTCTTCGAACGAAGGTTGAACGCGTTGCCGATGTCGGCAAAGGCCGCGAGACTGACTGCGTCGCTGATGATGGGAATGCGATATTCGAAATTGCCGAGCACCTGCGTATCGCCACCGACTGAGGTAAACGAACGCGGCAGGTGCGCGACGTTCGAGCCGGTCGAGCCGGTAAACGTGCCGAGACTCGCAATGCCCGCCGGCAGTCCCGGAATCGCGATCGGGGCTCCCGAAGCGTTCTCAGCCACAACGACGTTGCGCGACGTGATGAACGTATCGACCGGAGCGATCGGGCTGATCGAACGAACGTTGTAACCGCGGATCGTAAACTCGTCGCCCAGGAAGAAACGTTCGAAGATAGGCACGCCGTCGACGAACGCCAGCGAGTTTGCATTTCTGACTTTTGCGCTCGTCGCAAAACTTCCGGTTGTCCCTGCGATGATACGGAAGCCGAAAACTTCCGGATGCCGCGAGCGCTTCCGGCGCATCGGGAAGAACTGCGTATAGGAAGCCGTCGGCTGGTACGTTCGGACATCACCTCCGAGACCCGCCACTGCCAGCGCGACCGACAACTCACGACCACTCGTCGGGTCGATGTTCGCGTTGCGCGTGTCGTACGTGAACGTCAACGTGCCGCGGCTGGTCAGAATGTTCGGCTGGCTGTAGACAACGGGAATGAACGCCGTTGGGTTGTTTGGATCCGTGTTGGATTGCGGATCTTTCACGCTCGACAACGAAAGCTGATAAGACGCACCGATGCGCGAAAACTGCGTGAAGCGTCGCTTGCGATAAAACTCGGACAACGGTGCGCTGACGAAGATTGAGCCGCCGTATGAATCGCGCGTGAAAAGGTTTCGCTCGTCGACATTATTAAGGCTGAAGAGCGAGTTGAGCAGATCCGCTTGCGCGCTGGTGTTCTGCGAAAGGAACGTTCCCTCGCCGAAGAACTTCTGCGAAAACGCAAACAGCGAGAAGCCCGCGCTGATCGGACGGTCCTTGATATACGGCTCGGTAAACGAGAACTGGAACGATCGCTGGCGATTGCCGGCCGCGAGGTTGAACGACAAGACCTCGCCGCGTCCGAGCAAGTTGTTGGTCGAGTATTCCAGACCGAAGAACGAACCGCCGATCCCCGAGATGCCGCCGTTAAAAGAGATCTGCTGGCGGCCGCGCTCGCTGACTTTCAACGAGAGATCGACGGTCGCTTCTTCATCGTTCGTCCGGCGATCGACGTCCTTGTCCTTGTCGATCGGATTGAAGTAGCCGAGCTGATTGAGCTTGACGACCGAGTATTCCCAGTACGCGTCGTTGTAAATGTCGCCTTCGTTGATCAGTACTTCGCGCCGCAGCACGTTGTCGCGCGTGAACGTGTTGCCGACAAACTCCAGCCGCCGCAACGTAAACTGTTTTCCTTCTTCAATCGTGATCGTGAAATCGACGATGCCTTCGTTCGGGTTCTGCGGATTGTCCTTAAAGGTTGGAGTCGGTTCGGCGGTGTATTCGATAAACCCCTGCTGCCCGTAAAACTTCTTCAGGTTCTCAAAGAGTCCCTTACTGACTTTTTCGCCGTCGGCGATGTCGCCCTTGTTCAGACCGACAACCGCGCGAATCTGGTCTTCGGAAAAGATCGAGTTACCTTCAACCTTGAACTCGCCGAGCCGGTAAACCTTGCCTTCGACGATCGGAACGGTAATGCGAAGACCTTCATCCGTCGATGACAGGAACGGCAACGGCAGGATCGGAAAACCAGTGCGGCGCGGACCGACGCTCTCGATGCGCGGCTCGCCGTGACGCGCCTGCAAGTAACCCTTCGAGCGCATGTAGTTGTCGACGAGGCGCAGGTCATACTCGAGTTTTTCACGATGGAGAATGTCAGTGCCTTTGAAGCGGCTGATCAGTCCCGCTTCCTTCACGTACTTCATCGCGCCGCGCAACGCGCCATCGCTAAAGACCTGATTACCTTCGAACTGAATGTCGACGACGCGAACTCGCTCGCCTTCATCGACTACAAACGTGAGCGCCAGCGAAGTCGCGGAGACTTCTTCCGTCCGCTCATCGACGGTCGCGTTCGGATGGCCGTGCTCGGCGAGCAGTTCCTTGATCACGCGCTTCGCGTTCTGCACCTTGACCGGGTCGTAAGCGTTTTCCTTCGACACGCCGACGCGCCGTTCGCGAAACGTCTTGAGCACGTCCGATTCCTGAACGCTATGAAGTCCTTCAAAAGTCAGGTCGCGAATGATCGGAAGCTCTTTGACTTCGAAGATGATGTTCACGCCGCCGCGCGGACCGTTTTCGGTCAGCACGCGCGTGGCTGTTTTATCGAAGAATGAGAGCGAAAGGAGCGTTTGGTAATCACGCTGGACCTGCTCCTCGTTATAGACGTCGCCGGGACGGGTTTGAATGTAATAAAGGATATCGTCCTTGCGGAGACGGCGGTTGCCGACGATATCGACGTTTTCAACTAATCGCTGCTGCGTCTGCTGGGCATTGACGCGTCGGGGAGTTGCGAAGCTGACGGAAATTCCAACGAATACGGTTAAGAAGAAAAGCCAGAACGCGCGATATGAGTGCATAGGCACCAAATCCCTCAGTAGTTCTTTCGGGGCCTCAGAAACTTCGGGGAGCTATTGAGTGAATACTAGTCCAGAGACTGATAATTAACGCAAAAGCCGCTCGTCGCCAAACTGGTTCGTAGACAGCCGTTTGATTCAGCCTCAGGAAACCCAGTTGCCAGCTTTTGAGCAGCAAAGTGGCGCATTATAAGGTATAAAACGGGAAAGTCCAAAAGACACGCGCGGGGGCAGGCCCCCTTCCTGACTTGTTCTTTATCCATGGTTTACTGGTTCCTTGGGGAACGCAACTGAGAACAAGTTGGGAAGGGGGCCTGCCCCCGCTCTTTAGTGAATGAGCAGCGCGTCGTCGTCTGCTGTCTCCACGCCAGCCGGACGGAAATCCAGTTCATTGCCGTTCAGGAAGACTTCGACCAGCGTCGAGCCATCCAGTTGCCCCTGAATCAGGGCTTCTGACAAGGGATCTTCAACATACTTTTGGAGCGCCCGGCGAATCGGCCGCGCGCCGTAAAGCCGGTCGGCGCAGGTCTTCTCCACGATCCAGCGCTTGGCGTCGTCGGTCAGACGGACTTCAAACCCGTGCCGGCTCATCGTGCGATTGATCTGTTCGATCTGAAGCTGCACGACCTCGAGCAATTCATCGTCGAGCAACTGGTCGAAGATAATGATCTCGTCGAGACGATTGATGAACTCGGGATTGAACGTCTGCCGCACGGACGACATCACCATCTCCTCGACTTTTTCGCGGCTGGCGTCGGTATTCGCCTGAAACCCAAGCGTGCCCTTCTTCTGAATAAAGCGGGCGCCGATGTTTGAAGTCATGATGATGATGGCGTTTTTGAAGTCGACGGTGTTGCCGAGCGCGTCGGTCAGGATGCCGTCTTCAAACACCTGAAGCAGGATGTTGAAAATGTCGGGGTGCGCTTTTTCAATCTCGTCGAACAGCAGCACTGAATAAGGAGAACGCTTGATGCGCTCGGTTAACTGTCCGCCTTCTTCATGGCCGACGTATCCCGGCGGCGAGCCGATCAATTTCGAGACGGAGTGTTTCTCCATGAACTCCGACATGTCGAAGCGGATCAGCGCGCGTTCACTGCTGAACAGAAACTGCGCCAGCGAACGAGCGACTTCCGTTTTGCCGACGCCCGTCGGACCCAGGAACAGGAACGAACCGACCGGCCGCAAGGGATTTTTCAAACCCGCACGCGAACGACGAATCGCGCGCGCGAGCGCGGAGATCGCCGGACGCTGCGAGATGACGCGTTTGTGCAGCTCGAGTTCGATCCGCAGCAACTTCTCCGTCTCTTCTTCTTTCAAGGAATTGACCGGAATGCCCGTCCAGCGCGCGATCACGTCTTCAACATCATCGCGGGTCACTTCAGCGGAGACGAGCGTGTCTTCGTTCGTCATGCGCAGGCTGGAAGTGTCGCCGTAGGATCTCGACCATTCGTTGAGCTCGTTCCAGTCCGCAAGATTTCCCTGTTCGCGCCGCACACGGAGCTTCACGCGCGCGCCCGCTTCATCGATCACGTCGATTGCCTTGTCGGGCAGAAAACGATCGGGAATGTAACGGTGTGACTGGTAAACCGCGGCTTGCAACGCATCGTCGGTGTAATGAACCTGGTGAAAACTCTCGTAACGCTCGCGCACGCCGTCGAGAATGCTGACTGCTTCCGCTTCGGAGGGCGGCGGCACTTTCACTGCCTGAAAACGCCGTTCAAGCGAGCGATCTTTTTCGATCGACTTGCGAAACTCCGCGGGCGTGGTCGCGCCGATGCACTGAATCTCTCCGCGCGACAACGCGGGTTTCAGTATGTTCGCCGCGTCGAGTGAACCTTCCGCAGAACCCGCGCCGACGAGCGTGTGCAGTTCGTCGATGAACACGATGTACTGCGGGTTCTCGACGAGTTCGCGCATGATCTGCTTCAAGCGTTCTTCAAACTGTCCGCGATACTTCGTGCCGGCGACGATCAGGGAAAGGTCGAGCGAAAGGATGCGTTTGTTTTCGAGGAACGAAGGAACGTCACCGCGAACGATGCGTTGCGCGAGTCCTTCAACGATCGCCGTTTTCCCGACGCCCGGTTCACCAATCAACACCGGATTATTCTTCGTGCGCCGGCAGAGAATCTGGACGACGCGTTCGATCTCGGCTTCGCGTCCGATCAGCGGATCGAGTTTGTCATTAGCCGCGTCTTCAGTTAAGTCGCGTGAAAACTCGACCAGATGCGGTGTGTCTTTCTTTTGCGTCGTGCGCGAGTCGACGCCCGACTGCCGCGCGATCTCATCCCGCACGGCGTTCAAGCGGAGGCCGCGTTCGTAAAGAATCTCGGCGGCCATCGAACGCTCTTCGCGCAGCAAACCGAGCAGAAGATGTTCGGTGCCGATGTGACGATGTTGCAGCCGGTCGCTTTCTTCGTGCGCGTAAGCGAGCACGTGCTTCGTCTCGGGCGCGAGCGGTAATTCGACCGAAGTCGAGATCTTTTCGCGCAGGAGCGTGCGCCCTTCAATCTCTTTCCGAATTGATTCAATGGAAACCTGAGCGCGCGGGAAGAAGCGCCCGGTGAGGGTTTTATCTTCGCGCATCAGCCCCAGCAGGAGATGCTCCGGTTCAATTGCCGGCGCTCCGAACTGGGAAGCCTCATAACGCGCGAAGAAGATAACTCGGCGCGCTTTTTCAGTGTAACGTTCGAACATCTGGTTTTAGTAAAAGCTTTTTATGATTGCCCAGCCGGGGAAACTCACGCCCGGCAACTGCGCGCATTATAACCTATGGAAAGACGCAACGCAGCCGCTATTTCAGAGCTTTAACCGCCCGCCTTCAAGTACGAGCGAGTAGTCACAAAGTTGTGCCAAAGCGGGGCTGTGCGTGGCAATGATTACGATCGCGGCGTGAGTTCTTGAATAACTGACGAGTGTGTGGCCGATTTCTTCACTGATGGAAGAGTCGAGATTGCCTGTCGGTTCGTCGGCCAGCACTAGCTGCGGTTCGGTGATGAGAGCGCGTGCGACTGCGACGCGTTGCTGTTCGCCGCCGGAAAGATGCGAAACCGAATGGTCCAAACGGCCGGCGAGTCCCGTTTGTTCGAGCAAATCCGCGGCGCGTTTGAACGCGCTGCCGTTCTTGTTGCGCCTGATCATTAGCGGCAGCGCGACGTTTTCGAGGGCTGAAAGATCCGGCAGCAAGTAATGAAACTGAAACACAAATCCGATCCGCTCACGGGGAAACGCCGTGAGAGAGCCGTGGTCAGGAGCTTCCAGTCCGCCGATGAGATGCAGCAGTGTCGACTTGCCCGATCCCGACGCGCCCGTGATCGCCACACACTCGCCCGGCTTGATCTCGAACGAGAGACCGCGCAAGACATCGATCCGTTCTCCATTCGGCGCGGCAAAACTCTTTCGCAGATCGACGACCGCGAGACGCTCAGGCATCGCGCAGGACCTCGACGGGTCGCGTGCGTGCGGCATTTCGCGCGGGATAGATCGTGGCCAGGACGCTTAGACCAAACGCGACCAGTGCGGCGACCAGAGCTTCGGTCACGTTCGCGTTGAGCGGCACGTGGCTGATCGAATAGACGTCCGCAGGCAAGCTGACGAGTTTATAGTGATTGCCGATGAAGCAGAGTGCGAGTCCGAGCACTACTCCCGCAAGCGCACCGATCGCGCCGACGACTGCGCCTTCGATCACGAACACCAGCATCACGCCGCTGCGTGTTGCACCGAGTGCGCTGAGGATCGCGATGTCGCGGCGGCGCTCGACGACCACGAGAATCAGCATCGTCGTGATGTTGAGCGCGGCGATGGCGATAATTAGACCGATGACAAACACGCCCATGCGGCGTTCGAGTGCGAGAGCGGTGAAGAGTGGCTGGTTTGCTTGTTGCCAGTCGATGGTGGTGTAGTCGTTACCAAGCGTCTTAAGAACATTGGCGGCGACTTGTTTCACTTGGTTCGCATCGCGCACTTGCACGCTCATCACTGAAGCGGCGTGATCGTCGCCGGCGAAGCTCGTCGCCGCGTCGAAGGTGATGTAGATCCAGGTTGAGTCGTACTCGAAGAGTCCCGAACGAAAGATTCCAGCGACGATCAGACGGCGCGCGGCATTCGTGTTGGAACTGTTTGCCGGCAACACTTCGATTATGGTTCCGTCCGCAGCGCCGAGTCGTGTGGCGAGATCCGCACCGATCATCGCCTTGGGAAGCTCGGTTTCATACATGGCTAGCGGCCGGAACAGCTCTTTAAAAGAGCCTGCAACCACCCATTTTTCAGCTTGCGGGATCTGTTCTTGTTCAATGCCTCTCAAGACAGCGTAAGACGAACCCTTTGGACCACGTGCGAGCGCGCCATCGTACGTCGTCGCCGACGCGCTCACAACGCCATCAACCTGGCGCAAACGCTCCGCGAGTTTTACGGGATCCTCAATCGGCCAATCATCCGCACGCAGAACGCTCAAATGCGACGTGCCCTGTAAAATCTTCGCGCGCATCTCATCACGAAAACCGTTGGCCAACGCGAGCGCGACGATCAGCGCCGCGACACCCATCATGATCCCGAGTATCGCCATCAGCGCCGTCACGCGCGCCAGCCGTCGCTTCGATCGCGACCGCAAATATCTCAACGCCAGGAAAACCTCATAAGGCATCGCTTGCTAATCAGATCCGTGTTTGTCCGTGTCCATCCGTCGCTCAACCACGTGCCGGTGGACACTTCTTCGTGTCTTCAGGTCTATTTTCCGGCAACAGTCTCTTCAAATTCGGCTGGTCCTTCGCAAGCGGATCCCCAAGCGGCCGGAGCTCATAAATCGTTTCCGTCACCCGCCGAAAACTAAACCGCTCTTCCAGCTTCACAATCATCGGTATCTCGTCGCGCTGCCAACCACACGGCACCCACCAGCGCGGATCCGTATCAAGAAAGACTCTTCGCCCTTCGTTCAAATAGTTCTCAATCGTCGGAAACAAACGATCTCCGGGCCAACCGCCGCCCGTGCCGATCGTCTTCCAATTGCCCTGACCAATCGCCGCCCAGTAATGGACCGCGATCGTTTGCGCGCCGGAAATCATCACCGCATCCGGCGGCACGTGCTCCAGCCGATGCCTGTACTCGCGGCTCATCGCACGCCGCTCGATAAATTCAAAACTGACCGGCCGCACGCAAATGAAAAGCACGATCGCGACGATCGCGATCACGCCCGCACACGCGACGAACGCACGTTGTTTATTTCTGAAGCGAGTTTCCGCGAGCCGCAGCGTCCAGTAAGCACCGAGCGGCGCAATCGCCGGCCAACCCGTGAGAAAGTAGCGCCAGTTGACCGTCGTACTGTAGTTGAAGAACAGCAGCAGGTTCGCGCAAAAACCGACGAGCCACAGCAACAGCATCGGCGTCACACGATGCTTGCGCCATTCGAGCCACGGCGCAAACACCATCGTCGCGAAGATCAGCGGCGCGCTGATGAAGTAGTAGAGTAAGTAAGGGACAATGTTCGCGATGGTAACCGGATGACGTGCTGATTCTTCACGCATCGACTCGCGCCAGCCGTTCCAGATCCAGCGATAGTGCGTGTCAGTGAGATACCAGTAACCAAACCAGCTAAACGCGAGCACGAGAAACAGCAGACACGAAGCGACAATGTAAAGCACCGTTCTACGCTCAAGCTTCCAGCCCAAGACAAACGGCGCCAGCACGAGCCAAGGCAAATAGAACCCGATCGTCTCGCGCAGGTTCACGCCGAGTCCCATCAAACCCGCGCCTGCCAAAACGAGCCACAGCTTCCGTTGCTGCACGCCGCGCAGATGAACTACCAGCGCCGTAGTCAGCAACAGTACCGACGGCACGTCAGTCATTACTTGTCCGCCATAAAGCACGAACACTGGCGAGAACGTGATCAGCAACGCGGCGATCGTCGCCGTGTACAACGAACCGCTGATGTCACGCGCCAGCAACCAGCACATCACGATCGCCAGCGGCGCTTGCACGACCACCGCGTATTTGAAGATCAAATACGCATTCTCTGGCTGCACGTGAAACAACGCGTGTCCAATTACAAACAACAAGTGGTTGCCAAAGATGAACAGATTCCGGCCGAGCGCCATCGACGACGGATAACCGTCGATCGACAGCATCGTGTAGTCCATGCCGTCCCAATCGCCAATGAACGGATCGACAAAGTAAAGGACCAGCGCGAAAGCGATCAGCGCGGGCGGCGCCCACCAGCGCCACGCGCGCCAAAAGGACGGCCACGAAGATGCTTCGGCGCCAGTTTGTGTGCTGCTTAAACAGTCAGACGTGTTTGTCGTCAGGGGCTGTTGGATCAACGAGTTGAGCTTTGACCGGAACATCCGGCCGCTTCACCATTTTTACGCGATTTCCCTGCGCATTGTACTCAACTTCGTCCATGATGTTGTAGATGAGGAGCACTCCTCGGCCCGATGTGCGGAAAAGGTTGGCGGGATCACACGGATCGGGAATCTGCTTGATGTCGAAACCTTCGCCTTCGTCTTCGACGGTGAAGCTTGCTTCCTGCGGCGTCAGTTCGGCCGTTATGCGCACGAGTTTGGTGGGATCGCTTTTGTTACCGTGCTTGACTGCGTTTACAAAAGCCTCGTCGAGCGCGATGAAAAGATTCGAACGCTCCGGTTTGATCAAACCCAACTTCGCGACGCGGTCCTGTAGATACTCGAGCACGCCGTTCATCAGTGCGAGATCGCTCGGCAACTCGAATTCGATCTTCTCGTGTACGTGAGAAAGGAGCTGGGGATCGTCGACGTAGCGCAGTTTGTAGGCGAGGGTCTTCTCTACGATCTCGCGCAGCTCGTCCTGGTTGTAAGGCAAGCGCAGAAAATTCGCCGCTCCCATCTTGAAAACTTTTATGTCGCTGATCGGTTCGCCGTTGGATTCGGCGTCGGAAAGATCGCTGATGATGAGATCGAAGCTGTCGAGATCGTCACGCCGCAGCGCCTTCGAACGTTCGCCGATCACGACCACTTCGTGGCCGAGTTGACCGAGTACCTTTTCGAGTAGGAGACGCAACTCATCGTTGTTATCGACGATGAGGATCCGGCGTTTATGCATCCAGCTCCAATCTAACTATTGCTTGAGGAGAGTGACCTGCCTGCCGCACGCGGCGATCAACCGACTGTACGAAAAGCTGTCGCGGCGCGTTCGAAATATATCAGAAACGGCGGCACGGATAACAGAGAGGCCCATTCTCTTGTTAAACTACGCCGCGCGTGCGCGCTCCTGCCCCCATGGCGAAACAGGGAAAGCTACAAACATTTCTGGAGTATGCGGCCGCCAGGTCCGTCCTCGTCACACTCGGGCATTTGGCGCCATCGACCGCGATGTCCGTCGGCCGCTCTATCGGTAAGTTCGCTTACGTGTTCGCCTCAAATCTGCGCAAAACCGGCGCGATCAACCTCCGCCTGGCGTTTCCCGAAAAAACGGACGAAGAAAGAGCTGACTTGCTGCGCGAGTGCTTCGACAGCCTCGGCCGCCAACTCGGACTTTTTAGCCAGCTTTCGACCCGCCCACTCGAGCAACTCCAGAGTTTGATCGAGCCGCACGGCCTCGAACATCTTGAGGCCGCGAAAACCAATTTGAACGGCGCCGGGCTTATTCTGTTCACCGCTCACCTCGGCGCTTGGGAATTGACGAGCTTCGGCCCCTCGCTCTTCGGCCATCCGTTCAGTTTTCTAGTCCGCCGGATCGATAACACGAAAATCGAGCAACTTGTGGATCGCACGCGCAAACGTTTTGGCAACGAAACGATCGATAAACTCTCCGCCGCCCGCTCAATGCTCAAATTGCTCCGTTCGAACGGCGTGCTCGGCCTGCTACCCGATCTGAACGCCCTTGATGCCGAAGCGATCTTCGTCGACTTCTTCGGCGTCCCCGCGGCCACCAACTTCATCATGGCCAAACTTGCGTTGCGCACGAAGTCACCTATCATCCCCATATTCGCGCCGTGGAACGAAGAAAAAGGCAAGTATCAGATGATCGTCGGGCCGCCCGTTTCATTCGAGCCGACAGGCAACGAAGAAGAAGACGTGCGCGCGCTGACGGCGACGCTCTCCCGGCTTATTGAAAACCAGATCCGGCAATATCCGGGACAGTGGCTCTGGATTCACAAACGCTGGAAGACGCGGCCGAAAGGCGAGCCGGCCATTTATTAAGGTGTGCAGCGAGCGATGGAACAGGAACTCAAGGCGAGTCTGTCGATCGAAAAGCGCGTCAATCGTGCTTACGAATTCGCCGACTTGTCGGAGTACTCGTTCAAGGATCGACTCCTGATCCGCGCCGCCGATCTCGCGTTTTACACAGCTATAAACCTGATCGGCATGACGGCGCGTTTCGAAGTGATCGGTTGGAAGAATCATGAGAAAGCGGAAGCCGACGGCGGGTTGCCGATCTACGTCTTCTGGCACGATCGCATTTTTCTGACGACTTACTGGTGGCGCAAACGGCGCATCGTGGTGATGACGTCGCGCAGTTTCGATGGCGAGTATATCGCGCGTTTTATTCAACGCTTCGGTTACGGCGCCGTGCGTGGTTCGAGCACGCGCGGCGGCGTTGGCGCGGTGGTCGAGATGGCGCGGCTGATGCGCGCGGGCTGCACGACGGCGTTCACGATCGAT
>Ga0070693_100001064_pt1 | contig 12261 bp, 8 predicted proteins | sample KBSK1103metaG_FD_65472 | JGI IMG/M metagenome (GOLD analysis project Ga0070693, IMG submission 65472) | Corn, switchgrass and miscanthus rhizosphere microbial communities from Kellogg Biological Station, Michigan, USA - KBS K1-10-3 metaG | ecosystem: Host-associated > Plants > Roots >...
GCGGCCAAGCTCCAATTCCCGACGGATAGGAAGACCCGCCGCGCCTACAGGAACGAGTGCAAGCAAGCCTGGAAGGCCCAGAAGGCCCCCAAAGCATAATCAGCAGAATAAGATCGAGATTGCAAAGATAGGGACCCGCTTCGGTCCCTTTCTCATTTATTGCAATTAGTCAGTCCGGCGCGGCGCGGGGGATGCCTCGCGTGCGAGCGGCTGTCAAAAAACGCTGCGTTACACGAGAGGAATTGTGATGGCAACGTCGGGGTGATCCCCGGGCGTTGCCATCTTCCTACCAGACCCAAGGTGCTAGGCGTTGCTTAGGCTTGCCAAATGTTTGTTATTACGTCACTCGGACCTGAGGAGAGCCAGCGTTTGAAAGAGGAACTCTTGGTTCTCGTCTGGAGAAGCCCGAGGCTAGTTACCGTTGCCGAAGATACCCCCGAAGACACCCCCGCGACCAAACAAGCCAGGGCGCGGGCGACTCGGTTGAGTGGCTGCTTCGGAGTCGGCAGTGACCGCACTGTCGTTCTTGGTCACTTTCGGCTTCGGACCGGCCGGGTTTGGAGGTGTGCGGCTAACTGAGTAAGGTTTAGGCTGAGACGGAGCCGAGACGGCCGGCGCGCTTGGCGGCGGCGCGAGCGCGGCCTCATCGATCCAGCCGCTGGCACTGCTCTTCAAGTCCTGGATATGGGCAAAGCCTCCGTCGTGGCCGATCACGCGGAATGGCCGACCAGCCGGAAAGCCATACATGGTCGGTGCAGAGGAAGAGGGACTTGCTAGCAGTGCGATTGGCTGCCTGGAAACTAGGAGCATGCCTGAGCCCGGGGGCTCGGGCTGCTCAACGTGCTCAACCGCCTCATCAGCCTGCTTAGTCGGTTCCTCGCCGATCTGTTGCGCCTGTATCGGTGCGGTTGCAGGTTCCTGCGCGGGTGGTGCAGTCTTGATTGGGGACTCAGTCGTGTCCACGGGAGGCATCGGGGCGGCGGCGGGCGGCGGCGCTGCAACCGTAACCGGCGCATTCTGCTCCGCTTCTGGCTGGCCGAAAAATTGACCCGAGCGCAGGAGAATGCCCACAACAAGGATCAGACCGACGAGGACAAAGAACGCGACTCTCTTCGAAGAGTACGCAACGCGCTTCGAAGAGGACGCGCCCTGCTCGGACAGAGCCTTCCAAGGTACTCTTAAATCCATGCTCTGATCATGGCACAGCCATGTTTTTCGATCTACAGGGGCATTTTCCCAGCGGCAGTGAAGCACTGGCACTTAGCGGACACGATTAGTGGCCGCTGACTACGTCCGCTATTGGGAGCAAAGCAGACCGCCGTACAGCTATTCAATTGAGGTCTATTTTATGAGTACACGGCCCAGGCTCAATGCTGCGTCTTTCGCACGCCGCCCGCTTCGATAACCCGGTATCATCTGGAAGCTACGCGTCTGCCACGCACTGGCATTATCCCGGCTGATTTTGGGTTGGAACGAAGGCTTTTGCGTTCAGTATCGCTGAGACGCCAGCGCGGTTGACGAGGCGCGGGTCTGCGACGCACTTTGTTGTTTCCGGCTGTTTGGGGTCAGGGTTGCTTCCCGGCAGTTTGCTTTGTCGGAAATTGGGGGCAGGATTAAATCCGCAAAATTGCGGAATTCAGATGGACCCTTGCGACCCGTCCTAGTGGTTCGTTAGGGTTTCCAACATCCTCCACCGAAGGGGTTTTGGCGAATGATCGGTGGGTGAGCAATTTTGACCGGCTACGGTGGGTATAGGCATTACGGCTATAGGCCCTACGGCTACGAACATTAAGGTAAACGCTTAAGCCCGCTACGGTCCCCTCTTCAAGCGAGGCCCTATGGGGGGATCCCCTGGGGGTCAATTCTAGGGCGCGTACTCATAAACCGACAGCCAAATGCTGACTCGGATGCGCCGCCCAACGTCCGTTATTGGGGGTAAAGCGGACATGGCGCGGACTTATCAGTATGTCCGCTTATGACCCAAAGCAGACATCGAAATGGCTCCTCTAATCAACCGGATGATCGTTGACGCTTTCTGCCTGGTCATCTTCGATGTCCGCGACATTCGGCTTCGGCTCATCGATCTCCAGAGCGCGAGCCTGGGCGCGATCGTCGCTCGGGCTGAGCGTTGGCGCCCCCGACAGGAGCCTGCTGATCTTTTCCAGCACCCTACGCGTCGCGCTCGACATGTCCCTGACGGTTTCAGGGGTCGCGGCTGGTCTGATCACGTTGGAGTCGGCGGCCGCAGCCTGCTGCAGGCGCTTCTGCTCAGCCACTTGGGCCGGGTGCGCAGTCAGTCCCGGGATGGTCGGGATGTTATCGGTGTCATGCGCCGCGACCATGAAATTGTGCCAGGCCTCGGCCGGGAAGCTGCCGCCGGTCACGCGCGCCATAGGGGTAAAGTCGTCATTGCCGAGCCAAACGCCCGCAACGTACTGGCCAGTAAAGCCCATGAACCATGCGTCACGATAGTTCGAGCTGGTTCCAGTCTTGCCAACACTATGGGTGTAGTCGAGCTGCGCCCGCTTTCCGGTGCCGGAGGTGACCACGGCCTGCATCATGGTGTTGAGGGTTTCGACCACCTTGACATCGAAGAGCTGTTTGCGGGCCGGTCCGTCATTCACGTGGGAATAAAGCAGCCGGCCTTGCAACGCGTAGATCGCTTCGATGCCGTAGGCGTGCGTCTCAAGACCGCCACTGGCGAAGACGGCATAGTTGGTCAAGTGCTCGAGCGGCGTCATGCCCTGATCACCAAGCGCTAAGGAGCAAGTCTTTTTCAAATGGGTGACGCCGAGCTTCCGCATGTTGGCCATCACCTTCTCGCGCCCAACCTGGAGAGATAGCTTGACCGCGATGGTGTTGATCGACTTTGCCAGAGCGTCCTTCATCATCATCTGGCCACCGCGGTCACCGGAATAGTTTTTCGGCGCCCAGCGCCCGCATGCCGCACCGGAGCCGCTGACGACGGTGGTCGGCGTAAAGCCATTCTCCAAAGCGGTGAGATAGACGTAAGGCTTGAACGAGGACCCGGGCTGCCGATACGCGTGGGTGGCGCGATTGAATTGGCTCTCGCCATAGTCCTTGCCGCCGACCAAGGCGCGCACCACCCCGTCGGTTTCCATGACGACCATGGCGCCTTGCTCGAAATGACGGGCGCGTCCCGAGGTTGCGATCGTCGTCTCGAGCGCGTCTTCGGCCATCCTGTGCAGCCCGGTGTCGACCGTCGTTCGGGCGACGAGGATATGATCCTCCTTGCCGTGCATAATCCGCTGCACCTCCTCGAAGGCCCAGTCGAGGAAATAGTCGGGCGTGTTGGTGTCGGTGCGCTCGACGATCTTCGCCGGATTCATGCGCGCGCCATAGACCTGGCCTTCGCTCATATAGCCGGCCTCGACCATGTTGCTCAGCACCTCGTTGGCGCGGGCGCGCGAGGCGGCAAGGTTGATGTGGGGAGCGTAGCGCGTGGGCGCCTTGAACATGCCGGCCAGCATCGCGGCCTCGGCGAGGTTCACGTCGCGGATGGACTTGCCGAAATAATATTGTGCCGCGGCCTCGACGCCGTAGGAGCCGCCGCCGAGGTAGGCGCGGTCGAAATAGAGCTTGAGGATCTCCGGCTTAGTGTAGTGGTTCTCGAGGTAGACAGCGATAAGGGCCTCTTTGATCTTGCGGCTCAAAGAACGCTCGGGCGACAGAAACATGTTCTTGGCGAGCTGCTGGGTGAGCGAGCTACCACCCTGGACCACCGTGTCATGGCGGGCGTTGGCGGCTAGGGCTCGGAACGTGCCCATAACGTCGACACCGAAATGCTCGAAGAAGCGACGGTCCTCGGTCGCCAGGGTTGCCTTGATCATGATGTCGGGAATTTCGTCGAGCGGCACAGAGTCGTCGCGCAAGAGGCCGCGCTTGCCGATCTCTTTGCCATAGCGATCAAGGAAGGTAACGCTGTACTCGTCCGAGAGGTTCATCTTGCCTTGCGCGATCTCGAAAGCCGGGAGCGCGAAGGCGGCGAGCACGAGCAGGGCGCCCGCGCCGAGCGTCAGCCCTTCGCAGGCAAGCTCATTCAAAACGCGGACGAAGCCCTTGACCTCGAACTTGTTGAAGAAGGAAGAGTAACCGCTCCACCAATCGAGGAAACGTGTCCACGAGTTGTACAGGCCGGAGTCGATCCACGAATCGATCTTGAGCCAATCGATGAGCTTGCCGCGATTACCTTGTAGAAAGTCCCGCAATTACCCCAGATACCCCGTGGTTTGGCTTTCCTAATCCGGTCCAGAGACAGAACAAGATAGCAATACGAGCGTGCAATTCAACCCGCTGTAGGCATGTCTGCTCATGGCACTTAGCAGACATTCGTTTTGATTGTGAACATGTCCACTTTTGGAGGCAAAGCAGACATCCGTGAAACCACGATCTCAATGTCCACTAATGACCCAAACCGGACATACACGTTCTTGGCTCTCCTTAGAGAGTAGCCAAAGACAGCCGCCGTCCGCAACTAAGCCACGCCCAGGGTGTTGTTTAGCAAACCGATTTTTAAGGAGCCTGACCCATGAAGACCAAGCTAACCGTGGCGGTCGCCCTTGGCGGCACTCTACTCGCCACATGCTTTGTATCGGGGTCGGCACAGGCAACCTCTGTGCCGGTTCTGAAAAGTGACGCCGGTATGGTAACGCTTGTCGGTCGTGGCGGCGGCCGCGGCGGAGGAATGGGCCGCGGTGGTGGCGGTGGCGGGCGCGGCGGCTTGAGCCGCGGTGGTGGTGGCGGCCACGCCATGCGTGGTGGCGGAGGCGGCGGGGGTCGTGGATTGAGCCGCGGCGGCGGCGGTGGCCGGTATGCTTATGGTGGCGGCGGTGGCGGCAAGCGCTACTATGGCGGCGGCGATGGAAGGCGTTACTACGGCGGCGGTGGGAAGCGCTACTTCTATAAAAACCGCGATCACGATTATCACAAACGCTATGGCCACTACGGTAAGTATCGCCGTTACGGTTCTTACGGCCGGTATGGCCTGCCATACATCGCTTACGGCTATGGTGGCGGGTGTGGATGGCTGTATCGCAATGCTATAGCCACAGGTAGCTCCTACTGGTGGAACCGCTACTACGAATGCACTGGCTACTATTAAGCCCAAACCGGCTGTAGCCTGAAAGCGAAAGCCCTCATCCTTGATGAGGGCTTTTTGCTGTCTCTCACGCGAGAGGATTGATGTCCGCTCATGGCACTAAGCAGACATGCTCAATGCGCTGAGGAATGTCCGCTTTTGGGAGCAAACTGGACATTGACCAAGCGCTGGGTACCAATCTCAATTTATGAGTACACGGCCTGGGCTCAATGCTGCGTCTTTCGCACGCCGCAAGCTGAGTCGATAACCGGACAGTCAGTTCCTGCGTCTGCAAGGTCAACGACTTCGATCCTCACTGCTCCCTGCGTCTGAGTGGCTTGCAGCCGTGGATGCAGGTAAGGGGCGGCCGCCATAGCCATACGGTCACGGCGCTCGTCGCTCTCGTTGGGGTCGCGCATGATGCGAAGAAAATACTCAAGCAGTAGCTCGCCACTGGCCTCCGCCTCCGCTCGCATTTCCGCAGTCGCTTTTCCGAGACTTCCCGGCTTGCGCCCTGCACCTTCGCGTTTACCGCCTCTTGGCATATCTGATTGTTTGATTGTTAATCAAATGTCGTTCTTTCAGCTAACGGGGCCGCTCTTGCCGCTTCTGCCAACTTGGATCGATGTGAGTGATTTGCGCGGTATGTCCCGCTCTAACACCGAACGTTAGGGCCGCAGGGCTTCAGCGTCCCATAGTACTCAACGCAAAAACCTTCATTCCATTGCACACACCTGTGCTGGGATGGGGAGACATGGCGGGCCCAAAACTCGCAGCGACCATTAATTCGTATCTGGTTCGGGTCGTAGCATGGGCGGGTCCGGCGGGCTTGGCGGATTTCCGTGATCATGGCATCCGGCTCATTAAGCGGCGCGGGCGACATGGCCTCTGCCGACGTTGCAACGGCTAAGCCGGCGACACTGATCAACAATCTGATCATTGTTTCCTCCCATGTGAGGTTTTTAGCTACTAAACCTTACAGACAGTCTTACAGACAGTTTTGGAGCGAGAGGGCAAAAATGCCTACGCTTGACGCCTTGTATTACCCCTATATCAACGTGCGAAGCGTCAATTGGCTGAAAGCAACGCTGCTTTGTTTCCCTCACGTACTACGGATGATGCCACAGGGCTACATCCGACGCGACTCCCGAGAAATGCTGCAATTTTCAGAAACCGCAGGCGAGTCGGGGAGACCGTTACTTGAGCCCGTCAATGTTCTCGACCATGCCTATATCGGAGCCCAGCAGGAGTTCCTGGCCAGACTTCAGGCTCACTTTGAATGTAAACCTGATTTTCTGATCCGGAGGTTTTCCCGCGATCGAGCAATCGCGGATTACGGCGAGACCGCCACTTCGTTCTTTCCGATCCACATCGGAAAATTCTCGATGAGCCTCGTTAACTTTCTTCGCGAGCGACACCTAGCATGGGAGCCCATTAGTGAGGTCGATTCCGACTCGTTCCATCAAACCTGGCGCAGAACTAGAAACCCGGAGAACCGGTCGCGGTGCACCCACTTTTAGGTCAGGCTATTATGTCAACTATAGCTGCCGCTGTGGCAACAGATCGCGAATGCGATGTGGTAACCGACTGGGGAAGGTGCATGCCGCCCTGGCCAGTAAACAGCCGTCGGCAATCTATGACGAGCTAATAGGCACGCGAAGCCCGCAACAACAATGTGACCTCAACCGAATACGGTGCTTCAGTTTGTGTTCATGACGAATTTCAATCTCGACCGTGTCACTCCTGCCGAGATCGCAGAGCTATCGCGGGATAGAGAGGTAAGCCCCCGCAGTTCAACACCAGCGATGCCACCAGCTTCCGCAAGGCGGTGGACATGAGTGACGACGAGCTTGCAGCGATAGCAGCACGAGCCAAGCTCACCCTGGTTGAGGGTTAGCTAGGGCGTGTACGCATAAACCAACAGCCAAATGCTGACTTGGATGCGCCGCCCAATGTCCGTTATTGGGGGTAAGGCGGACATGGCGCGGACTTGTCAGTATGTCCGCTTATGACCCAAAGCGGACATGCCCGCTCAATTGGCGCGGGTGCTGACGATGCTGCGCTTCTTTGAGCCGCCCTTGCGACTGGCCTTGCGACTGACCTTGCGCGTACCGGACGGCTTAGGTTTGGCGACGCCGCAGATGGCGTCCTTCAAATGCGCCGGCCCATCGGTCAACGAGGCTTGGATCGCCAGCCCATCGATGCTGGTGCCGAACAGCGATTTCCAGAAATAGCGCTTGAAGCCGTTCTCCAGCAGGTCGGTGGCGCGCACGCGGCGCGTGGCCAACGACTGCTCTCCCAGCACGACGGCGACCAGCTTGCGGCCGTCCCGGGTCGCGCTCGCCACAACATTGAATCCGGAGTTGCAAATGAACCCGGTCTTCATACCGTCGGCGCCGGGCAGACTCAACAATAGGCCGTTATGCGTGCGCATGATCTGCTTGCCCACCTGAACCTCGACGGTGGTGAACAGATCGGCGTGCTCGGGGAACGCGATGATGATGGCGCGCGAGAGCTTGGCAAGGTCGCGGGCGGTGGTGAATTGGCGCTCGTCGGGCAGGCCGTTGACGTTGGCGAAATTGGTCCGGGTCATGCCGAGATGCTGTGCCGCCTCGTTCATGCGCTGGACAAACGCCTCCTGACTGCCGGCGACCCCCTCGGCGATCATGACGGCAACATCGTTGGCCGACTGGACGATGAGGACCTTGAGCGCGACGTCGAGCGTGATCGACTCGCCCACTTTCAGCCAGAGCTTGCTTGGGGCCTGCTCCGTCGCCTCCTTGGAGCATATGAGCTTGGTGTCGGGCGTGACGGTGCCTGCCTTCAGAGCCTGGAAGGTGACGTAGGCCGTCATCAGCTTGGTGAGGGAGGCGGGAAACCACTGGGCGTCGGGATCTTCGGCGTAGAACACCGTGCCGTTATAGGGCTCGAAGACAAGGGCTGGACCGGCGGACGCGCCTGACGAGGCGATCAAGACCGCTCCGACGAGAATGCCAAGGCCCGCGCGTCTCAGCATCGTTCCGTCCCTCATTTAATCGACGCCAGTCCTCCAATAGCCCGGGTCGCCGCTACACGATGCAGGGGCAGAGTCTCGTCATAAATAATGTCGTTTTCTGGGGCATCAGTCTTTAGCCTGATCAGAACACATGATTGGATTTTGCAGAGGCGCCCGCGAGGCGGTCTTTGCTTTTGTCTAATTTGACTGGTGTCGCCTATGGGCACTGAGCGGACTCTTTGAGCGGGCTCGCCGCACGTCCGCTATCGGGGGCAATCCAGTCATAGAATGGTGCTGAAGAGAGTCCGCTTTTGACCCAGAGCGGACATTCAGCATGTCAGTTGGTCGCTGTTGCGAGCGGCCCCACAGACCATACTTCACATTCGGTGTGCGCCTAAAGGGTCGGAGTAAATGCGCGACCTTTCTGCTATGAAATTTGACCCCAGGATTTCCCGGCAATCCCTTCACCGTCAACCTGGATGAGAAGAGACAACTCGTCCGTCACGAGCGATTAATAGTGACCGCCTAGAATCGCCGCGTTATCCTGTGGTGAGCTCTTGAGGCTTTGACTTCGCGACGCTAGTCGCCTTGCAAGATCACCTCAGGGCAGGTGAGGTGCGGCGTGTACGAGTACGGGAGGGGCGGCGCGCAGAAGCTCGCCCGTGAGGCTGCGTCGGTTATTGCAACATACATCGGCCTGGCTGCTCTTGTGATCGCCGTTAGTCTCCCAGCGGAAGCGAAGAACAAGGCGAAATCCCCCATCACCGAAGTTACACTTCCCGATCCCGCAAATGGCGAGCCGATGACGCTCATGATTTCGCTGCGTGATCAGACGCTGGATGTCTACCGAGGCACTTCGCTCATCGCGAAATCGAAGGTGTCAACTGGGATGCCAGGCTACGCCACCAAAGCCGGGGTGTTCAGCATTCTCGAGAAGCGGCGGCGTCACCATTCCAACATGTATAGCGCGGCGCCGATGCCCTGGATGCAGCGCGTCACATGGTCGGGGACGGCACTCCATGGCGGCGTCGTGCCGGGCTATCCGGCCTCCCATGGTTGTATTCGGCTGCCTTTCTCCTTTGCTCCGAAGCTGTTCCAAGTCACCCGGATAGGCGACAACGTCATGATGGCCGCAAACAGGACAATGCCAAAGCTCATTGAGCATCCTGCGCTCTTCCAGCCGCTACCCACTCCAACGGCTTCAGCGGTTATCGCTCAGGACGCCCCGCAGCTGTCACCCAGCGATATGGTCACCAACAAGGCCGCGGCGAGCGAGGCGCTCCCTGCGATTGCATCAGCTATTGAAGCAGGAACGAAAGCCGTGGGCCTCACCATTGCAGAGCCTCGCTCCACGGCACCCTTGCGTATTTTGGTGACGCGACAAACTCAGCGTGACCGCATCATCGATGTGCAATATGCGCTGTCCGCCATGGGTTATCTCAAGCCCCAGAACTTCGACGGCACGCTTGGCGGGCTGACAATCAGCGCCATTAAGGCATTCCAGAAGGAGCAAGGGATGCGGGAAACGGGCGCCTTCACCGAAGTTCTGGTGAGCAAGGTGTATCAGGTTGCGGGCAAGACGGAACCGCCCGACGGACGCATTTTCGTCAGGCAGAATTTCCGTCATGTGTTTGCGGCGCCCATCACCTTCAAAGATAGGAAGCGGCCGCTCGGCACGCACGTCTTCACCGCCATGAAGTTTGCGCCGGGCGATACCAAGACCCGGTGGATGACGATGACTCTTGAGGGTGACGACGCTGGAGTAGCGCTCGACCGCATTCAGATTCCACAGGACATCCGCGAGAAAATCTCCGAAAGGCTCACACCAGGCTCCTCGCTCATCATAGCCGATGAAAGCAGCAACTCGGCCATCTTGCCAGAAGGGGCGGACTATCTAGTTTCGATCAAGGAAACACCGGTTGTGGCTGAGAAGCCTAAGACGAAGCAGTCAGCCAACATTAAACAAGCGAGAGCTAAGAAGGCTAAGCCCAGCCTGGCTAAGCAAGCGAAAGCGAAAAATCCCACGCACGCGAAGGTCGCCGCAGCCCGGAAAATTCGGCGTTCCGCTCCCTACTATTACTACTATGATTTGCCTCCCGAGTTTACGGGGCGCCGTTTCTACCGGTGGTCGCCCTACGGCCTAAGGTGAAGGGGAGGATGTGCTTGAGAGGTCCCTTGTGCCTGCAGGCATCTCTTTCCGCTGTCCGTGACGCTAACGGCAGAGGTTGTGGTTCCGCTGCTTCATATCGAAGTGGAAATGATCTCTGTGCGCCTTATTGGCCCCTGGCCCCAGCACAGTTCCAAAGATGCTGCAGGCGCTCTCATGCGCGCTCACCACGAACCCGGATCTCTGCTGAGTCGCGGTGATGACGTTCGGTAGGGAGACTGCAGCGCTCGCCAAGTGAACCAGGCTCCGATCGACAGATCGGTTATCCCAGTCCTCTCGCACCGTAATGTGCTTCCCCGACGTGAGCTCGAAGCCAGTGAGATCTATGGCATTAGCCAAAGCATGTTGGCTCAAGGGTGGATTAGCTCCGTCATAGATGTTGCGGCAGGCATAAGAGGAAGCACGCAGCTTCGCGACCGCAACACCGAACCGTTGCTTAGCTTCGCGTTGAACCCCATCAATCCACTCGCTTAGCGCCTTTGCTAGATCGCAAGTGACCGTTGCCGGCGGATCAAACTCAACTTTCTGATCGACTCCTAACGATCTCAGCAGGATGGGCGCGGGTGTCCCGCACAGTCCCTGTCGTATCGGTGATAGGGGCTCGAAGTCGAGCCTAACCCCAGACAGCGTCGCGGTGCATTCCGCCTTTGCAGCAGCAATCTCACCATCAGTCCACGGGCTGGTTTGTATCTCGCTTGGATGTAGGGGCTTTGGCGTGAAAGCCGAGGCGGTGCGTTTGGTGTTTCGCTCAGGAACGGGTGGTGCCTTGCTCTTGGCCTCAGCAAGGACTGGCAACCAAAGGCTGCATAGAAGGAGGGCAACAGTGAGTGAACGAAGCATCTCCGATTGTCCTTCATCGGTTGGGGGAAGGGCTTAAATCGCGACGAGAAGATGCCGTTCACTCGGGCGTCAGTTAGTCGGAACCGAAGTCTTCTAAAGGCAAAAACAAGGCACAATCGCAGGTGAGAATTTTACCGTCGACAATTTTGCGGCTGAGACGCTTGCCCGGTCTCGCCAGATGCGCCACTGAGAGCGAACCTGCCTTTGAATCGCCATGAGGATCGCGCTGCTCCGGTCGTCGATTCTTCGGTTGCCGCGACATCTGTAGTGGGCGATGGCATCAAAACGCTGGAATGTGCCCATCCAGTATTTCCCGAAGCTGGGTCGACTATCTGTGACCAATCGGAATGACGGGATGTGATGCGACCCGACGGGGCATTGGACACGTCACTGGAAGACGAGAGTCGCCAAATATCTAAAAGGGCGCATTCGGCAACTAAGTCCAAGCCTGCCGCCAAAGCAAAACACCATAGAGCGACCCGTTATTATGGTCACCGGAGGTTCGCGTTCAGATTTTTCTTTAGGGGCTACCGACGCCACGAGACGAATGTCAGCTTCTGGCACTTTTCGGACATCCAACCCGCACTGACGAATGTCCGTTATTGGGGGTAAAGCGGACATGGCGCGGACTTATCAGTATGTCCGCTTATGACCCAAAGCGGACATTTGCAGCAACTCCGGTCATGAAGGCTTATGCATGGGAAGCCCCCAGTGCTGCAATAGCCTACCAGCAGACCTGGGCACCTGAGGTGCAGACATAAGTCGAGATCACGCCTTGCCAACAAACGGTGTAGGATTTCTCAGTGACGATGTCAGGATGGTACATCATGTTCTCGCTCACCCTACCGCGCCAATAAGGCTGCGGTTCTGCGCGCATGGCACTGACGGTGACCGCGCTGAGATGGTTCTCGGCCTTGTACTGCTTGATATAGTCGTCAAGTGCGAGTTGCGCGCGGCTCACCGCCGTGTCCTTGTCGAATCCATCGGCGGTTCCGGCCAGAACAACACAAGCTGCCGACGCTGGCGTGCCTTGAGCCATGCATAATCCCACCGCCACCAATGCCAGCCTAATGGTCCGCAAATCGCCCTCCCTGAACGTGACGGCAAAAAAAGGCGTTCGATCAGTTTGGGGATGACCGAACGCCTTAGAAGCGCTTTCGC
>Ga0070693_100001068_pt1 | contig 12248 bp, 6 predicted proteins | sample KBSK1103metaG_FD_65472 | JGI IMG/M metagenome (GOLD analysis project Ga0070693, IMG submission 65472) | Corn, switchgrass and miscanthus rhizosphere microbial communities from Kellogg Biological Station, Michigan, USA - KBS K1-10-3 metaG | ecosystem: Host-associated > Plants > Roots >...
CGCGGCTCGTCGGTGCCGATCCGCCTGATCGTCGGCCGCTTCACGCCGGAGTGGCTGCTGCGCATCGGCGAGCGGCTGCTGACGATGGTCACGCGCGTCTGGCGGAGCCTCTTCGCCTATCAGATCATCCTCGTCGCCGCGCCGCGATGATTTGGGGTCAGGTCTTGAGTTTTTCACTTTCTTATTTGTGGTGATTTTTACGGCCACCGCAACGAAATCGTCCCTTCTGCCCCGTGCTACGAGAGCAGGCCTTGCAGAATGAGACCATCTTGCTACGAATAAGAAACTCAAAACTCAAGACCTGACCCCAAACTGTCGTCGCCGCGCCGCGGTCCTGAGATCGAACGCCACGAGCGCGATCGCAAGCAACGCGCTCACCCCCGCCACCGGCCACCACCCCCGCCCGACGCGCCGCGTGAAGACGACGCGGTGCTCGCCTGGCGGCACCGGCACGCCGGCGAAGAGCATGTTGATCTCGACCGGCGTCGCGGCCTTGCCGTCGATCGTCACGCCGAGCTCCGGCGTCAGCTTCTCCGACGAGGCCAAAAGCGTCTTCGCCGGCGCGCTGACGTCGACGACCTGCTCGTCGTCGGCGTAGCCGCGCAGCGTGACGGCGGCGTCGCTCGTCTCCGGCAGCGGCGCGCGCGCATCGGTCACGATCGCCTCGGTCGCGAAGTCGATGTCCTTCGCGGCCAGGAACGCGGCGTCGTCCATCTTCCGCACGCGCGTCACGGCGTGAAAGCGCGGCACCTCGGCGAGATTGCGGAAGATGCGCCCCTCGGAGAGCTCGCGGTCGAACAGAATCGGCGTCGTCACGCGGCCGTAGAAGAACGGCGCGTCGCCCGCCTCCGCGGTGCCTTTCAGCATGCCGCCGCGGATGCCGCGCGACTCCAGGCGCAGCACGACCGTGTCCCCTAGGCGCGCGTACGGATGGAGCGGGACGTAGAGTTTCCCGACGCTGCCCCAGTCGTCGGGCACGAACGCGCGCGACCAGACCACGCGCGCGTCTTTGATGAGCGTCACGATCAGGCGCGGGTCCTTCGCCGTCGTCGCGTCGATGCCGACCGGCAGCTCGATCGACCAGAACGGCTCGGCGTCGACGTGTACCTTCCGTTGCGCGATCGCGCCCGGCTGCAGCACGTAGCCGCCGATCTCCTTCACGCCCGGCTTCGTCGCGCCGAAGATCGACCACTTCACGATGTCGATGCTCTTCTGCTCGATGAGGTAGCGCACCCCGAGCATCGACACGAGCGGATCGGTGAGATCGAATTTGATGCCGTTGAATTGGATGACGGTCGAGCCGCTGGAGAACGAGGTCGGATCGATGCGCTCCAACATCTTCCGGTACCTTGCCTCGGACGAGAAATGGCTGCGAATGTCCTCGAGGCGGTAAAGCTCCGCGGCGTTGGGCCAGAAGTAGTCGAAGAACGGCGCGATGCGGAACGGCTTCGGCTGCGCTTGCAGGAACGCGATCGTCGGCGTCGTCGGCGGCATCGATGCGCGCGGCTCGAGGTAGGGATAGAAGCGGCCGGCGAAGACGCCGAGGTCCGCCGCCGCGAGGATCGCGATCGTCATGGCGACGATCATGCGTTTGCTGACGAGCGCCGCGCCGGCCGCGGCCAGATACGCGACGGCGATCGGCAGGATGATCTGCAACCGCGTGAGCGGCGAGTACTTGATGCCCGGCAACGCGCCGACGAACGGCGCGACGCCGAACATTGCTCCGAGAATCACGAGCAGCGCGGCGAGCCAAAACCACCGCCGGCGCGCGCGGCGGTTCGCGAGCGCAATCACGACGAGCGGGATGGCCACGAGGCCGGCGTAAATCGTGGCCTCGATGTAGTTGTTGAGAACGCCGAGGGCCTTGTCGCCTGTCCAGTGGTGATAGGCGCGGTTGCCAAGGGCGTCGGGCTGCAGGAAAAGGCGCGCGTGGTGCCACGGGAACTTGTACTCCGCCGCCGCGGTCGCGCGCACGGCGAGGTAGCCGGTGCGCTGTACGAGCTTGGCGAAGGAGACGAGCATCGGTGCGGCGATGCCGATTGCCAGCGCGACGGCGGCGATCGTCGTGGGGAATCGCCGCCACGTTCGCACGCGCACGAGGAAGTAAATCAGCGCCACCCACGCGCCGTAAGCCATCGCCGCGGGAAACCCCCTCAACGCGTAGGCGAGCGCGATCAGCAGCACCGCCCACGCCGGCGTGCGCTTGCCGCGCGCGGTGCGCACGGCGATCCATAGCAGCGCGGGGTAGAGCGGCGTGGCGTTCGTCGCCTGCCACAGCCAGCGCACGGCGATCGGCCCCGAGGCGGCGAAGACGATGGCGCCGACGGCCGCGCCGCGCCGGCCGAGGCGCTCTTCGCGCAGCCAGAGGTAAGCGAAGAAAAAGGCGACGTTGAGCTTCAGGAAGATGATGCCGGTGTAGACCCACGACAGCGGCAGGAGCTTGGCCGGCAAGAGCGCGAACGGCGTGAGCGACGCGGCGGACGACGACGCCCAGCCGGGGATGCCACAGGCGACGAAGGGGTCCCAGTGGAACGCGCGCGGCTCGCCCTTCACGAGCGAGAGCATCGTCAGGTACGACGTCGGTGGGTCGTTGATGACGGAGTTCTGCGGCAGGATGCCGCGGCCGTGGCCCCACGGCTCGAAGTTGTAGAAGACGTCGTTGGGAGAGACGACGCGCTGCATGAAGATCGTCGGGAAGAAGAAAACGAAGTGGTAGACGACGATCGCGGCGAGCGCGATGGAGTGCTTTCGGAGAAAATGCAAAGCGGATCGCAGTTTATCGTGGCCGCCAAGAAAGTCTTCATCGCCGCGCAGCTCGATCCGCGCTTCACGGCGCGGATGGCGAACGACGCGCGCTTCGCGCTTGTCGAGGAGCTGGCGGAGGCGGAAGTGCTGGTGACGCGCGCGCACGTCCGCGTGACGCGGGCGATGCTCGCCGCGGCGCCGCGCCTGGAGCTCATCGCGCAGGGGACGAGCGGCACCGACAACATCGACGCCGCCGCGGCGCGCGAGCGCGGGATCGCGATCGTGAGCCTGCCCGGCGAGAACGCCAACGCCGTGGCGGAGCTGGTGATCGGGTTCATGCTGATGATGACGCGCACGATCCCGCGGTACACGGAGGAGCTGCGAAGCGGCACGTTCGCGCGCGACGACTGCGCCACGAGGCACGAGCTCCGCTACTACCGCTTGGGCATCGTGGGCCTGGGCGAAGTCGGCCGCCGCGTGGCGCGCCTGGCCGGCGCGTTCGGCGTACGCGTGTCCGCGTACGACCCGTATATCCGCGAGTTCCACGGCACGACCCGCGTCGAATCCCTCGATGCGCTCCTCGCCTCGAGCGACATCCTCACCCTGCACGTCCCACTGACGAACGAAACGCGTCATATGATCGCCGCCCCGCAGATCGCCCGCCTCCCGCCCGGCGCGTTCCTGATCAACGCCGCCCGCGGCGAAGTGCTCGACCAACCCGCCGCCCTCGCCGCTCTCGCGGCGAACCACTTCGGAGGCCTCGCCCTCGACGTCTTCGACCCCGAGCCCCCGCCCGCCCCGCTACCGCACGATCCGCGGCTAGTCGTCACGCCGCACGTCGCGGGATGCTCGCACGAGTGCAAGGCGGCGATCGGGGAGCGGTTGTACGAGAAGATTGTGGGGTTTTACGCGCGCACGAGCTGAGGCCGTGAGGAGCGATCGTGCTCCCGAGGATCAGACGATCTGCGGTTGCGCGAACTCCGCGACGTGCTCGTGGATGTAGTCGTCGAGCTTCGCTCGCACGGCTGGATCAACCGCGGACAGAAACTCGATCAACTCTTCCGGCGTCTTCAGCGTCGCGAACGTCTTCGTCGGTACGGAGTAGATCACCGTAGGCTTCAACCTCGAAACAAGACGGGCAACGTTGACGATCGTTCCGGAGCTCTGGCCGTCCCACAGCATCAGCGCGACATCCGCGTCGTCGGCCATCGCCGCATCCTTCGCGGTGAAATACGCGAAATCTCGCGCGGCATGCGGCGCGGTCACGGCACGCACCGGCCATCGACCAACGTTGTTCCGGCAATCACCGCCGGTGCAATACACCGTGACCTTGTCGTAGCGCTTTTCCGCGAAGTAAGCCTGAACGCTCTTGTCCGCACCGTTGGCGTCACCAACGATGACCGTCAACTCGCGGCGAATCATCTCGTCGAGGCGCTGGCGAACCTCGGAAGGAATCCGGCTGATACGACGTGATCCGGCGATGAATACGTTCTTCATACGCGCCGCGTCCTGGTGAGAGCAAATGCAAACACCGTCTTCAACTCGGGCGCACCGGCTGCTCTCTTCGAGACGGCTTTCACCACCGGAACGCGGAAGCGCTTCGCAAGCCCGTCCGCGATCTGATGGAGTGGCTGAATACGGCGAGAACGAGTCGACGGAGCTGGAACGATCACATCGAACGCAACGCGCCAAGCGCGGATGAACTTCTCGGCCACGGCACCGATCTCCGCGAGCGCGGACGCGTCCGCGCGGTACTTCAGGCGGTAAAGCAACTCGCCCACTTCGGTTCGGCGAGTGGCGAACTGCTCGTGACCGTACTCGTCGTAGCCAAGAAACTCGCTGCCGGTCGAATGCAAGTCGAGAACGCGGCCGTCGGCCCATGGTCCGTCAACTTTGCGCGGGTTAATCTTCGTCACAGTCGCATTCTACGGAGCACCCAACGGGAGAGCAGCGAAGAACCTCAATCGCTTGCTCCCGAAGCCCAACCATCAGGCCGGCATTTTGCATCGGCCGGCTGACAGTTCCAGGGCTCTCTTGACCATGAATTCAGTCAGGCTGGAAGCTCGCCCTGCCGACTGTCTCGCTGGTGGCGGCGCGATGGGCGCGTTGATGCGCGCGAAGGATTGGACCACCACGTCCTTCGGTCCGGTCGAAGCTTGGCCGCAGAGCCTCCGCACGACGATCAGCATCATGCTGGAGTCGAAGTTCGCGATGGTCGTGGCCTGGGGTCCCGAGTACCGGTTCTTCTACAACGACCGCTATCGGCCGATTCTCGGCGGCAAGCATCCCGCGGCTCTGGGAATGCCGGGCGCGGAGATCTTCCCCGAGGTGTGGGACGTCGTCGGGCCCGAATTCGATCGCGTCTGGCGCGGCGAGGCCTTCGCCATCGACGACTGGCTGCTTCCCCTCGATCGGAACGGCTACCTCGAAAGCTGTTGGTTCACGCTCTCCTACAGCCCGATCCGGGACGAGAGCGGCGGCGTCGGCGGCGTCCTGGCGGTGGTGGCCGAAACGACCGAGCGCGTCGACGGCGAGCGCCGTTTGGCCACGCTGCGCGATCTGGCGCGCCGCGCCACGGACGCCAAGGTGGCGGACGAAGCGTGCCGCACGGCGGCGGCGGCGTTCGCGCTCAATCGCGTCGACGTACCGTTCGCGCTGCTCTATCTCCTCGGCGACGATGGCAAGACTCTCCGGCGCGTCGCGGACGTCGGATTGCCGGCCGGTCACCCGGCACGGCGTGACGATCGCGCATGGCCGGTGAGCGACGTGCTCTCTTCCGGAACGATGCGCGTGGTGGACGATCTCGCCACGCGGTTCGGCACGATGCCGGGAGGCGAATGGCCGGAGCCCGCCGACACCGCAGTGATTTATCCGCTGGGACGGCCCGGCCTGGAGCGCCCTTACGGCGTCCTCATCGCCGGCGTCAGCCCGCGGCGGCGCCTCGACGACGCCTACCGCGGCTTCTTCGACCTCGCGGCGGAACACATCACCACGGCGATCAGCAACGCGCACGCCTTCGAGGCGGAACGCCGGCGCGCGGAGGCGCTCGCCGAGATCGATCGCGCCAAGACGGCGTTCTTCAGCAACGTCAGCCACGAGTTTCGGACGCCGCTGACGCTGATGCTCGGCCCGCTCGAAGACGCGCTGGAAAGCGCGGAGCCGGCCGTATCGGGCGACGTGCTGAAGGCGGTGCACCGCAATGCGTTGCGCCTGCTCAAGCTGGTCAACGCGCTGCTCGATTTCTCGCGGCTCGAGGCGGGGCGCATGGAAGCGCGCTACGAGCCCGTCGACCTCGGCGTCGTCACCGGCGATCTGGCCAGCGGCTTCCGCTCCGCCATCGAACGCGCCGGGCTGACGCTGACGGTCGATCTGCAGCCGCTTTCGGAACCGGTCTACGTGGACCGGCAGATGTGGGAGAAGGTGGTGCTGAATCTCCTGTCGAACGCATTCAAATTCACCTTCGACGGCGGCATCACGGTGGCGGTGCGCGAGACATCGGATCACGTCCTCTTGGAGGTGCGCGACACCGGCACCGGCATTCCGGACGCGGAGCTCCCGCACGTCTTCGAACGGTTCCATCGCGTGGAAGGGGCGCGCTCCCGCACCGAAGAAGGGTCGGGGATCGGCCTGGCCCTCGTTCAGGAGCTCGTTCGCCTGCATCGCGGAACGATCGAGGTGGAGAGTGGCATCGGGACAGGTACGACGTTCCGAGTGCGGCTGCAGCGCGGCTCGGCGCACCTCCCGCCGCAGCGGATCGGCGGAAGCCAGACCCTTTCATCGACCGCGACCGGCATCGTTCCGTACGTCGAGGAGGCGCTGCGCTGGCTGCCCGACGACGTGCCGGCGCCATCCGAGACGGCGTCGGCCGAGAGACTCCTCGTTGCGGATGACAACGCGGACATGCGCGATTACCTCCGCCGCGTTCTCGGCAGCCGCTGGCAGGTGGAGGTCGTCGGCGACGGCCGCGCGGCGCTGGAAGCGGCCCGCGCGCATCCGCCGGACCTGGTGCTCACCGACGTGATGATGCCGGAAATGGACGGCTTCGCCCTGCTGCGCGCGCTGCGCGAGAACGAGCGCACCCGCCACGTACCGGTGGTGATGCTCTCCGCGCGCGCCGGCGAGGAAGCGCGCGTGGAAGGACTTGGCGCCGGCGCGGACGAGTATCTCGTCAAGCCGTTCAGCGCGCGCGAGCTGCTGGCGCGCGTGGCGTCGCAGCTGGCGCTGGCGAAGGCGCGCGCGGCGGCGGCCACGCACCGCGCCGAGGCGGAGATGCAGAAGCGGAACTTCGCGTCGCTGCTCTTGCAGGCGCCGACGCCGATCTGCATCATCCGCGGGCCGCAATTGGTCGTCGAGCTGGCCAATGCGCCATGCTGCGAGATCTGGGCTCGACGGCGCGAAGACGTCGTCGGCCGGCCGCTGCTCGAGGCACTGCCGGAGCTGGCGGGTCAGGGATTCGATGAGCTCCTCACCGGCGTGATGAACACAGGCCGATCGTTTGTGGGCAAGGAGGTCCCGGCCCGCTTCGACCGCGGCGGACGGATCGAAACCGTCTTCTTCAACTTTCTCTACGAGCCGCTGCGCACGATCGAGGGGCGGATCGACGGCGTGATGGTGATCGCATTCGACGTCACCGACGAGGTGAGGGCGCGGGACGAGATCGACCGTCTGCGCGTCGAGGCCGAAGCGGCCAGCCGCGCCAAGGACGAATTCCTGGCCATGCTCAGCCACGAGCTGCGCAATCCGCTTTCGCCGATGCTCACGGCGCTGCAACTGCTCCGGCTGCGCACGGATGCAACGGCGGAGCGCGAGCTCTCGGTGCTCGAACGCCAGGCGCAGCACCTGGTCCGCCTGATCGACGACCTGCTCGACGTCTCGCGCCTCGCGCGCGGGAAGATCGACCTGGTGCGCGCGCCGATCGAGATCGCAACCGTGATTGCCGAGGCCGTGGAGATGGCGGAGCCGCTCCTCGAACAGCGGCGCCATGAGCTCGTGCAGCGGGTGCCGGCGAGCGGGCTCCGCGTCGACGGAGATCGCGAACGGTTGGCGCAGGTCATCGCCAACTTGCTCACCAACGCGGCACGGTACACGCCGGCCGGCGGGCATATCGAGATCGCGGCGTCCGCGGTCCCCGACGGCGTGGAGATCATCGTGCGCGACGACGGAGCGGGAATCGCGCCCGAACTTCTGCCGCGCATCTTCGAGCTGTTCGTGCAGGGCGCGCGGGGTCCGGCGCGCGGTGAAGGCGGCTTGGGCCTCGGTCTGGCGATCGTGCAAAGCCTCGTGCAACTCCACGGCGGCTCCGTCTCCGCGCATAGCGACGGCAAGGGACGAGGAAGCGAGTTCCGCGTGCGCCTGCCGCGCAGCGCCGCATCGTCGGAGATGGCCGCGCCGGTCTCGGCGCCGCCGCCCGGTGCCGCGCGTTCCCGCGCCGGACGACGCGTTCTCGTCGTCGATGACAATCGCGATGCCGCGGATCTCCTCGGCGAAGCGCTGGAGCTGGACGGCCACACGGTGCGCGTCGCGTACGATGGCCCCTCGGCTTTGAACCTGGCGAAGGAGCTGCGTCCCGAAATCGCGCTGCTCGACATCGGATTGCCGGTTCAGGACGGCTACGAAGTGGCCCGTCAGCTCCGCGCAGGCCGCGTGGAAAGCGAGCTTCGGCTCGTCGCCATTACCGGCTACGGCACCGCCACCGACCACGAGCGTTCTCGCGACGCCGGCTTTGTAGCCCACCTCACGAAACCACTCGATCTTTCGCGTGTGCGGACGCTGCTCGGCGAACTGTCGGCCGAGGACCGCTCACCCACCAGTTGCTGAATGCGCTGCGCGCGATGGCGCCGTCATCTTCGACAACGACTACCCGACGGCGATGCGTCACTTGGGCCGATTTTGCGGCTGTCATGCTTCGTGCATCTTGTCCCACCAAACCATTCGGGCACGCTGGGAGGTCCAAGGCCATGACCGCGGGAGTCGAGGAAGCGAGAGCGCATCACCACGCGGTACAGTTTTACGAGGACGAGCAGTTCCTCGTCGAGCGCGTTGCGGAGTTTCTGGCCGCGGGCGCGCAGGCGGGCGAGCCATGCGTGGCGATCGCCACGGGCGAGCACAACGCGGCGTTTGCCGCACAGCTGCGGGCGCTCGGGGTCGACGCCGAGGCCGTTTTCTTCCTCGACGCGCGGACCACGATGGAGCAATTCCTTCATCGCGGCATGCCGAATGGCGAGCGGTTCCGGCAGGTGATCGGCGGCACGCTGGAGAGGATCAATGGCGCGGGCGGGCGCGTGCGCGCGTACGGCGAGATGGTCGATCTGCTGTGGCGCGACGGCGAGCCCGATGCGGCCATCAAACTGGAAGAGCTGTGGAACGACCTGGCGAACCACTACACGTTCTCGCTGCTGTGCGCGTACCCCATGGGCAACTTCTACAAAGAGTCCGACAGCGCTCTGTTCGAGCGGGTCTGCAGCACGCACAACGTCGTACGGCCGACCGAGCGGAGCAGGACGGACGACATCGGCGCGCGCGACCGCAGGATCGCAATGCTCGAACAACGCGCCGCGGCGCTGGAGGTGGAAGTCGCCCACCGGAAGCAGCTCGAAGCGAAGCTCACCGAGGCTCTCACGGCGCGGCGGCGGAGTGAAGAACTGCTGCGCGACTTCGTCGACAACGCCACCATCGGCCTGCATTGGGTGCTGGCCGACGGCACCATCGAATGGGCCAACGACGCGGAGTTGAACCTGCTCGGCTACACGCGCGAGGAGTACGTCGGCCGCAACATCGCGGAGTTCCATGCCGACGCCGGCACGATCGATGACATTCTCTGCCGGCTCGACCGCAACGAAGAGATCCACGACTACGAAGCGCCGTTGCTGGCCAAGGACGGCTCGATCAAGTGGGTGGCCATCAGCTCCAACGTGCTTTTCGAGGATGGAAAATTCGTGCACACGCGGTGCTTCACGCGCGACATCACCGCGCGCAAGCGCCTGGACGAGCAAAGCTCGTTTCTGCTGGAAGCGACGGTGGTAATGTCGCGGTCGCTCGACTACCGCACTCGCCTCGACGGTCTGTCGCGGGTCGTCGTGCCGCGGCTCGCCGACTGGTGCGCGGTCGACCTGGCCCGCGAAGGGGGATACGAACGGATCATCACCGCGCATCCCAATCCCGATCTCCAGCAGACGGCGGCGAAGAATCGCGAACGCTGGCCTTCGATCGCCGAGAGAGAGCCGCTGCGCGGCGCGATCCGCAGCGGGCAACCGGCGGTCGTCAGTTGCGTCACCGATGACTTCCTCAAGAGCGTCACCGCGTGCGACGAGCACTATGCAGCGATGCGAAGCCTAGGGCTGCGCTCGCTCATCGTCGCGCCCATGATCGCGCACGGTCGCACCGTCGGGATCATGATTCTGGCCACCGCGGAGAGCCGGCGGCACTTCACCGAGGAGGATCTGCCGCTCGTCAGCGACGTCGCCTCGCGGGCGGCGGCGATGATCGAGATCGCCCGGCTGTATCACGTGGCCGAGGCGAGCAACCACGCCAAGGATGATTTCCTGGCCACGCTGTCGCACGAGCTGCGCACGCCGCTGACCTCCATCCTCGGGTGGGCGAAGATGCTCTCGGTCGGCGGCCTCGACGAAGAGACCGTGCGCACCGCGATCAGCACCATCGAGCAGAGCGCGCGCACTCAGGCGCTGCTGGTCGACGACCTCCTCGACGTTTCCCGCGTGGTCAGCGGCAAGCTGTCCCTGCAGAACGAGCCGGTCGATCTGCGCGACGTGATCGGCGATGTCATGCACGCCATGCAGGTGGCCGCGGACGCGAAGGCGATCCGGCTCGACGCGGAAGGACCCGACGTGCGAACGGTCGTACAAGGCGACGCCACCCGGCTGCAGCAGATCGTCTGGAACCTCGTCTCGAACGCCATCAAGTTCTCCGATGAGGGAATGCGCGTGCGCGTGCGGCTGGAACGCGAAGGACAACAGGCGCGGATCGTGGTGCGCGACGAAGGGCGCGGAATCGCGCCGTCGTTCCTCCCCTTCGTGTTCGAGCCTTTCCGTCAGGCCGATTCCGGCGTGACGCGCACGCACGGCGGCCTGGGGCTCGGCCTGGCCATCGTGAAATACCTCGCCGAGGCGCACGGAGGGTCGGTCGCGGCGGAGAGCGCCGGCATCGGTCACGGTGCGACGTTCACGGTAACGCTGCCGATCGCTCGCCGTACGGCGCGGGCGGCGGCACGGACCGAGGAGCTCCCCGACCTTTCGGGTATACGCGTGCTGGTGGCCGACGACGACGGCAACTCGCGACGGATGTTGAAGGCGGCGCTGAGCCGGTGCGGCGCGGAGGTCGACGCGGTGGACAGCGTGGAGTCGGCGCGCGCGGCGATGACGAATCGGGTCCCGCACTTCGTGATCACCGACATCGCCATGCCCGACGAAGACGGGATGGCACTACTGCGGCACGTGCGGTCGAACGATCAGACCCGTGCAATTCCGGTCTTCGCGGTCACCGCCTTCCACCACCACGAGGAGCTCCAAAGCGAGTTCGATGCGTTCTTCAAGAAGCCGATGGACCCAATGGAGATTGCACGACGGGTGGCGGACGTTCGGCGACCATCAATGACGGAAGTCGCCTGGAGGAGAGATGAGCCGCATGAGTGACGTTGCAGCGACCGATCATGAGGACGTGATCACCCGTGCGCAGGAGCGCATCGAGGAGCTCGTGGCCGCGGGTGCGCCGTTGCATGACACGCTCGAGGAGCTCGTGCGAATCGTCGAGGATGCGACACCCTCCGGCATGATCGCTTCCATCCTGATCCTGAGCGACGACGGCCGGCATCTGCTGCACGGCGCTGGGCCGTCACTACCGAAGGCGTACAACGACGCCATCGACGGCATCGAGATCGGTCCGGAGGTCGGATCGTGCGGCACGGCGGCGTTTCACGACAAGACGGTGGCGGTGTACGACATCGCCACCAATCCGCTCTGGCGGAACTTCAAGGATCTCGCGCTGGCGCACGGACTGCGCGCGTGCTGGTCGACGCCGATTCACGGTTCCGACGGAAAGGTCCTCGGCACCTTCGCCAACTACTACCGCTTCGTTCGCGACCCGAGCCCCCGCGACCAGGAGTTGACGGAGCTCATCACGCACACCGCGGCGATGGCGATCGAGCACGACCGGAAGAAACGGACTCAGAGTCAGCCGCCCTCGGTCAGCCTCCCCTCCCGCACCACCTGATTCCCATCCCGGAACACGTCCCGCACCAGATTCACGCCGAAGTGGTAGACGAGGTGCAGGTAATTCGGGGCGTCGAGGAGCACGAGGTCGGCGCGCTTGCCGGTCTCGATCGAGCCGGTCTCGCTGCTGAGGCGCAGCGAGTACGCGCCGTTGAGCGTGGCGGCAGTCAGCGATTCTTCGACCGTCATGCGCATGCGCAGTGTGGCGAGCTGGATGGCCATCGGCATCGACTCCGTCATCGACGAGCCGGGGTTGCAGTCGGTCGAGAGCGACACCAC
>Ga0070693_100001071_pt1 | contig 12233 bp, 9 predicted proteins | sample KBSK1103metaG_FD_65472 | JGI IMG/M metagenome (GOLD analysis project Ga0070693, IMG submission 65472) | Corn, switchgrass and miscanthus rhizosphere microbial communities from Kellogg Biological Station, Michigan, USA - KBS K1-10-3 metaG | ecosystem: Host-associated > Plants > Roots >...
GGCTTCTCGAAGCCGTAGTACTGCGCCGCCCACATCTGGTGCTGGCCGACGTCGGAGGTGACGATCGCGTCGCCCTGCGTCGCCCGGTGCATCGCCTCGATCATGAACTGGGGCTTGATCTCGCCGTCCTTGCCCTCGTCGTAGCGCAGCGGGTACTCGTCCTGCCAGGCCTCGATCTGCTTCCACCAGCCCTCGAGGCGGGAGCTGTCCGTCTGCAGCGCCCGGTACTCGCGGGTCAGCTCCGGCAGCACCAGCTTGGCGTCGCCGACGATCGGGATGTGGGCCGGAACATTCTTGGAGATCTCGGCCGGGTCGACGTCGATGTGGATGAACTTGGCGTGCGGCGCGAACTCCGAGAGCTTGCCGGTGATGCGGTCGTCGAAGCGGGCGCCGATCGCGACGATCAGGTCGGCCTCGTCCATCGCGTAGTTGGCGGCGCGGGTGCCGTGCATGCCGAGCATCCCCAGCCACTGCTCGCCGGAGGCCGGGTAGGAGCCGAGGCCCATCACGGTCGAGGTGACCGGGAAGCGGTCGGCGGCGGCGAGCTCGCGCAGCTCCTCGGAAGCGTTGGCGTTGACCACGCCGCCGCCCGTGTAGAGAATCGGCTTGCGCGCGTTGGCCATCGCCTTGGCCGCGATCCGCACCTGCTTGACGTTGGGAGCGCTCGGCGGTTTGTAGCCCGCCAGCTCGACCGGCTCGGTGCGCGTCTCGTACTCGATGTCGGCGCGCGAGAGGTCCTGGGGGATGTCGAGCAGGACCGGGCCCGGGCGGCCGGTGGAGGCGACGTGGAAGGCCTCGTGCACGTACTCGGGGATCTGGCGCGGGTCGGTCACCGCGAAGGAGTGCTTGACGAAGGGCAGTGTCGCGCCGAGGATGTCGGCCTCCTGGAAGCCGTCGGTGCCGATCAGCTCGGTGCGCACCTGGCCGGTGACGAAGACCGTGGGGACCGAGTCGAGCATCGCGTCGGCGATCGCCGTGACCAGGTTGGTCGCCCCGGGCCCGGAGGTGGCGAAGGCGACCCCGACTTTGCCGGAGGCCTTGGCGTAACCCTCGGCCGCATGACCTCCCCCCTGCTCGTGACGCACCTGGATGTGGCGGAACTCGGCATCGACGAGGGCGTCGTAGGTGGGCAGGTTCGCCCCGCCCGGAATCCCGAAGACGTGCTCCACGCCCTCGGCTTTGAGGCTCTGCATCAACGCGTCCGCCGCTCTCATCGTGGAGGCGATGCTACCAGCGGCACCGTGCCCGCAACGCAGGACTTTTGCCGCTCGAGCCTCAAGCCCGCGGGTCCTGTCGCCGCAGGGGCCCCACCGCCCTTCCGGTCGCTAAAGCGTCCTCAGGGCGGTTCCCCCTACGGCGCCACCCGCGGGAGGAGCGGAGACGACAAATGCCCTGCCTCGCAGCAAAGCTCAAAGCTCGCCGCGCGATCCACGAGAGAGGGACGTCCTTGCGGGGTAGCTTCTCCGCTTCGAAGCCAAGCTCTAAGGACGACGCATCTCGCGCGGGTGGCGTCGGGGTGGGGTGTCCGGCGCAGCGCGGCGTCTTGTTTTTCGCCCGACTGACCTGCAAGCGAACCAGCTGACGCATCTGGCGAAAAACCGAGCGCGAAGCCGGACACCCCACCCCGGCGACAGGACCCGCGCGCCGATACGCGCAGCTACAGCTTGATCGGAGCGCCGGGGTTCCAGCGCGTGTGGGGGTCGATCGGGGTGAGGATCGCGCGGTCCTTGTAGCGCTCGAGCACGTGGATCATCGACTCGATCAGCTCCTCGCGCAGGAGCGTCGGCCGCAGCCCGAGGTCGAGCAGCTTGGTGTGGATCGCGTTGTAGTAGTGCTCTTCCTTCTCGACGCGGGGATTGTCGTAGTGCTGGATCTCCACGGAGTAGCCGAGGTGCTCGCCGGCGTGCTTGACCAGCCGCGCCAGCTCCAGCACCGAGAACTGCTCGGTGAACTGGTTGAAGACGCGGAACTCGCCGGCCCCGGCCGGGTTCAGCGCCGCCAGCTCGACGCACTGCAGCGTGTCGCGGATGTTGAGGAAGCCCCGGGTCTGGCCGCCGCTGCCGTAGACGGTGAGCGGATGGCCGATCACCGCCTGCAGGCAGAACCGGTTGAGCACGGTGCCGAAGACCTCGTCGTAGTCGAAGCGGGTGATCAGGCGCTCGTCGCCCGCCGTCTCCTCGGTCTCGATGCCGTAGACGACGCCCTGGTTGAGGTCGGTGGCACGCAGGCCCCAGGTGCGGCAGGCGAAGTGGATGTTGGTCGAGTCGTGGACCTTCGAGCAGTGGTAAAGGGAGGCCGGCAGCTTCGGGTAAGGCAGCACGTCCTTGCGGCCCTTGTGCTCGATCTCGATGTAGCCCTCCTCGATGTCGATGTTGGGCTGGCCGTACTCGCCCATCGTGCCGAGCTTGACCAGGTGGCAGTCGGGCACGTGGTCGCGGATCGCGAAGAGCAGGTTGAGGTTGCCGATCGTGTTGCCGAACTGGGTCTCGACCGCCTGCTCGCGCGAGGCCATCGAGTACGGCGCCGAGGCCTGCTGGCCGTAATGGACGACGACGTCGGGCCTGACCTCGGCGACGATCCCATCGAGGAAGTCCCCGTCCTCGACCGAGCCGACGAAGCCGCGGATCTCGTTGCCGCCCGACTTGGCGCGCCAGGCCTCGATCCTCTCTTCGAGGGGGCAGATCGGCGTCAACGAGTCGCTGCCCACGCTGGCGACCCAGCGACGGCGGATGAAGTTGTCGACGACGGCGACCTCGTGGCCGCGGGAGGAAAACCTTAGGGCCGTCGGCCAGCCCAGATATCCGTCGCCCCCGAGGATGAGAACGCGCATAGGTCGCGGCAGCGTAGCGAACCGGGCCGACGGGGACGCGCCATAGCATCCGCCCCGTGAGGGGCATCGTGGAGCGGAATGGCGGGCGGACCCGCGTAGCCATCCTCGTCGCGATTCTGCTGCTCGGCCTGGGCCTGCGGGTGCGCGAGGCGTGGGACGGGCGCGCACCGGTCTTCGACGCCGCGGCCTACGCCAAGATCGCCGCCAACCTCGACGAGGGGAACGGCTTCACCGTCGGTCCGAGCGCGACGCAGCCGTCGAGCAACTACTCTCCCGGCGTCCCCCTCGTCGTCGCGGGCATCTATGGGCTCACGGGCGGCGTGCATGAACGCACCGCCCGGATCGTCCTCGCCCTGATCGGCACGCTCTCGGTTCTCTTCGCCTACCTGATCGGCCGACGGCTTTCGGGGTCTGCTGCCGGCCTTACAGGCGCCGGCGCCGTTGCGATCTACCTGGCCCTGCTCGAGTACCAGGGCATGCTGATGGGCGAGCCGCTGGCGGCGACGCTGCTCTCGGGGGCGGTGCTGGCAACTCTTTGGTCCCAGGGACGGAGCTTCTCGGCGCGCGGGTCCTGTCATGGGGCAGGGGGGCCTGCGGGCAGTCCACGGGCTGTCCTCGACCCCCCTGCCCCACGCCACCCGCGCGTGAGATGGTTGATTCCCGGGGCTCTGTTCGGGTGCCTGATACTCGTCCGGCCGGAGTACCTCGGAGTGGTCTTGCTGGTGAGCTTGGTGGTGCTCCTGGGGGAAACCCGAGAGAACTGGTCCCGAACACTGGTTCCAGCGCTGGTCCTCTTGGTGGGCACCGCGGTGGTCGTCGTGCCGTGGACGGTGCGGAACGCGGTGGCGCTGGACCGGGTCGTGCCGGTGTCGACGGGCGGCGGGCAGGTGCTGTTCGCGGGGACGTACCTGCCGTCGGACGGGAACCCGGAAAGGGTCGGAGCCGAGGTGGTGGAGCGGCATCCGGAGCTGTTCGGCCCGGGCGCGGTGGAACGGCTCAGGCTCGAGCAGATACTCGCGAGACTGGCGGCGCAGCGGTATCCGGGCGTTGAAACCGATAAAGCGCTCTCTCGCATGGGGCGCGAGCAGCTCTGGGACGACGTCTCCGAAGAGCCGCTCGAATACGCGGGGTTCGCAGCCAAGAAGGTGGCGCGAATCTGGCTGCATGGCCCCCGAGACGTGATGCGCGAGCCGGGCTGGGAGGTCTTCCACTGGCTGCTGCTCTGTCTCGGCTTGGTCGGCCTGGTCGTCCTCGCCAAGCAGCGCCGCTGGGAGGCGCTGCTGTTGGCGACGATCTTCGTCGCGATCACGGCGATCAGCGCCCTGCTCGTCGCCTCGCCGCGACGCGTCCTGGTGCTGATGCCGCTCGTCGCCGCCCTCGCCGGCGTCGGGACCGTCGCCCTCTACGAGGCATGGCAACAGCGCATCCGACATTGACCCCACCCTGGTGTGGTGAATGTCGGATGCGCGCATCGGGATAGCCTGCCGCGATGACTTCGGCCCGGGAATGGCTGCGCCGGCTGCCGGAGCGGCACGGGCGCACGACGCTGGTCCTGCTGATGGCGATCCTCGTCGTCGGCTTCGGCCTGCGCGCCTACCGGGTGGTCGAGCCGCTGCCGGCGCCAGGGGACGACGCGCACGCCTATTACGCCCTCGCCAAGTCGCTGTATGAGGAACAGAGCTACGGCGGAGCGGGCTTCCGCGACCCCAGCGACTGGTCGCCGGGGGCCCCGCTCCTCTACGCCGGAAGCTTCTACGCGACCGGGGGCGCGCGGGAAGGAATCGCCCGCATCGTCGAGCTGCTGCTCGGCCTCGCCGCGATCGTCGTCGTCTACCTGCTGGGTCGCCGCATAAATTGCCGACCCGCCGGCCTCCTCGCGGCATTCGGCGTGGCGGTCTACCCACCTTTCATCCACTCGGTCGGCGCCCTCTACAGCGAGCCGCCCGCGATCCTCCTCCTGCCCGCCGCGGTCCTCGCCTTTCTCTGGGCCCCAGAAGGAGGGCGTGCCAGGTGGCTCCTGCCGGGCGCGCTGTTCGGCTGCCTGGCCCTGGTGCGGCCGGAGTACCTGCTCGTGGGCGCGACTTTCGCGGGGTTGGCGTTGATCCGGATGACGCTCGCGCGTGGATGGAAGCCTGGGCTCACGAGCGCCGCGCTGCTCGCCGCCGGGCTGCTGCTGCCCGTCTTCCCCTGGGCGATCCACAACCAGGTCACCCTGCACCGCACCGTGCCGATCTCGACCGGCGGGGGCAAGGCTCTCTACGTGGGCACGTTCCTGCCGGCGGACGGGGAATACCAGCGGGTCAAGGCGCGGCTCCTGAGTCGCTACCGGCATCGCGACCTGCCGTCGCATTCGCGGGCTCTCGAAGAAGTAGACCCGACGCCCCTCTTCGACCGCGTCGCCGCGGAACGCTACCCCGACCTGCCCCGCGACCAGGCGCTGGGCAAGGCCGGCAAGCGGAACTTCTCCAAGTTCTTCGACGAAGACCCCGTTGGGTATCTGGCGATGACCGCGCGCAAGGCGTGGCGGATCTGGAGCAGCGGCATCGGCGAAGCGATGGAAAGCTCTCTCGGACGACTCATTCAGGTATCGATCGTCGCCCTCGCGATCGCCGGGCTCGGCGTCCTCGGCGCGAGGCGTCGCTGGTGGGAGCTGGTGGCGATGGCGATCCCGATCCTGCTCGTCACCGCGGTCGGCGCCGCCACCCTCGCCGCGCCGCGCCGCAACGAGGTGCTGATGACGCTGATGTTTCCGCTCGCCGCTGCGGCGCTAGCGCGACTGGGCGCCGCCCTATCGTCTAGCCGGCAATGAATCTCTACGCAGGCATCTTCCCCGCCGAGCTGACGGCGCTGCGCGCCGCCGGCCTGGTCGGCGCGCTGGCGTTGATCGCCTACGCGGTCCTGCGCCGCCGCTCGCTGCGCAACGCCGACGTGCTGATCCTCGTCTTCGCCGGCCTCGGCCTGGCGCTCGTCGCCGGCACCGAAGTCGTCAACGGCCTGCTCTCCGCCTTCTCCTTCGAGAAGGGCAACGGGGGCCGCATCCTCGGCCTCGCCGTCTTCGCGATCATCGTCCTCTTCCTGCTCGTCCTGCGGGCGCTCTCGCAGGCGTCCCGCAACGCGCGCCAGCTCTCGGCCGTGCTCGAGGGCCTCGCCTGGGAGGAGTTCCGCCAGGCGGCGCTGCCGGAGCGCTTCCGCGACAAGGTCGCCATCCTCGTCCCGGCCTACAACGAGGCCGCTAACGTCGGCTACGTACTCGATCGCATGCCCTCCGAGGTCTGCGGCGTGCCGACCGAAGTGCTCGTCGTGGATGACGGCTCGCGCGACGGCACGGCGGACGTGGCGGCCGCGCACGGCGCCGTCGTCGCCCGCCACGTGATCAACCGCGGCGGCGGCGCGGCGCTGCGCACCGGCTACCGGCTGATGGTCGAATCGGGTGCCGAGGTCGTCGTCACCCTCGACGCCGACGGCCAGCACCTGCCCTCCGAGATGGAGCGGCTGGTCAGGCCCGTCCTCGACGGCGAGGTCGAGGTCGCCCACGGCTCGCGGGTGCTCGGCCAGGCCGACCGCAACACCGTCTCGCGCGAGCTCGGCATCGTCTTCTTCAATCGCCTCGTCTCCTTCATCACCCGCACCAGGGTGAGCGACTGCTCCAACGGCTACCGCGCCGTGCGCACCGCCGTCCTTCCCCAGCTCGTCCTCCGCCAGGAGCAGTTCCACACCTCCGAGTTCATGATCGAGGCGATCAAGAGAGGCATCCCAGCTAAAGAGGTCCCCGTAACTGTGGAACGCCGTCTCCACGGCCACTCCAAGAAGCCCGCTGTCTTTCGCTATGGCGTCGGGTTTGCGAACGCCATCGTCCGCACCTGGCTGCGGTAGCCACCTGAGCGTGAAGAGGGAGACGGGCACCCTCTCCCGGAGGCTCCAGGTACACGGCCTCGAATTGCCGAAACGGATCAGCTGCGCGACGGTCTCCGGGAGAGGGTGCCCGTCTCCCTCACCGCACCCCAGGGTGCCTCACAGCAGCCGGGTCCGGCAGGTAGAGGTCGGTGCCGCAGCGCGGGCAGACTTGGACGTAGAGCTTCAATGCCTTGCCGCAGGTCGGGCAGGGACGTTCGGGTTCGTCCTTCTCGACCCGGTAGAGGATCACCGCGATCAGGCCGAGTGGGGGCAGCACGGTGCCGATCAGCAGCCAGAGCCAGAACGAGCTGCCCTTGCCCTTGCCGATGACGGCCGTGGCTAGTCCGAAGAAGAAGGCGATGACGAGGTATTCCACGGCTCCATTGTCCCGCTCAGGCGCTTGGGGTGGCCGATCGTGCCGAGCTCGGAGATGTCGCGAGGAAAGGGCAGGCTGGCGGTCCAGTCGATCACCGCGCGCGCCTTGCGCGCGACCCCCGGAATCTGACTCATATGGTAGGTGCGGGCCATCCACCAGGCGGGAAAGCCGCGGAAGGTGCGGCCGCCGATCTTGCCGACCGCCTTGTAGCGGCCGAGGTTGACGAAGGCGGCGCTGCTCCGGTAGGCGAAGGGCCGCGATTCGCCGACGCCGAGCTCGGCGGCGATGTTGCGGGCGGCGACCGGGCCCTGACGCACGGCATGCTGGGCCGTCGGCGGGCAGAGCCCGCCGCGCGGGTCGGGCGCCGCCGCGCAATCGCCGATCGCCCAGACCGCGTCCATGCCACGTACCCGCAGGCACTCGTCGACGGGTACCCGCCCTCGCTCGTCGAGCGGCAGCGAGAGCCGGCGCAGGCTGGGATGCGGAGCGACGCCGGCGGTCCAGACGACGGTGCGGGTCGGCAGCGTCTCTCCGGTCGCCAGGCGGGCGGCGTCGGCGTGGACCTCCTCCAGCGTGGTGCCGAGGCGGATGTCGATGCCGCGCCCTCGCAGCTCGCGCAGCGCGTACTCGGCCAGCCCGGCCTCGATCTCGGGCAGGACGCGGTCGGTGGCCTCGACCAGCACCCAGCGCATCCCGTGCAGGCGGGCACGCGGGTAGCGCTCGATCGCGTCGGCGGCGAAGTCCTGCAGCTCGGCCAGCGCCTCGAGGCCCGCGTAGCCGCCGCCGACGAAGACGTAGGTGAGCAGCTCGTCACGGCGGGCGGGGTCCTCGGTCGCGTTGGCCGCCTCCAGGGTCTCGACCACGTGGTTGCGCAGCCAGATCGCGTCGGCCAGGCTCTTGAAGCCGACCGCGTGTTCGTCGAGGCCCGGGATCGGCAGCGTCCGCGAGACCGAGCCGAGCGCGATCAGCAGCTGGTCGTAGGGCAGCCGCTCGACCTCTCCCTCGCGCGTGCGCAGCTCGACCGCGCGGGCTACGGGGTCGTGTCCCGCGATCGCACCCAGGCGCAGGTAGGTGCGGTCGAGGATCTCGCGCAACGGCGTGACCACGTGGCGCGGCTCCAGCGTCCCCGCCGCCGCCTCGGGCAGGAACGGCGTGTAGAGCATGAAGTTGGTCTCGTTGACGAGCACCAATCGCGTCGATTGCCGCGGCAGGATCCGCTCCAGCTCCCGCGCCGCCATCGCCCCCCCGAATCCTCCACCGGCGATGACGACGTTCCAGGCCATGCAGCGAGGCTAGCACGCTTGTAACAAAGTGTTACAAGGCACATGCGTTGGCAGCTTGCACGATTGGTGATGCAGCGTTAAAGTTTCGACATCTGTGGTGTTCACACGTTTGAACGGCCCCGGTTGCAGCCGGGGCCGTTTTTTATTGCGGAGGCCCTATGCGATCCACCAGCTTCGATGCAAGCGTGATCAGCGCTCGCATGACGCCGGCAAATGCGACTAGGACAGCCGCATCTATTGTGTTCACCCTTAAGTAAGAGATGTAAGCAGCGGTCTCGCCCCCACTCGGCGCTAGAGCCCGAGCTGTTCCCGAATCAAGCGGTTGACCTCGCCGCCGTCGGCGCGGCCCTTGGTCTCCTTCATCACGGCGCCGACGATGGCGCCGATCGCCTTGCCGTTGCCGGCGCGGATCTGCTCGACGGCCTCGGGGTTGGACTCGACCGCGGCGGCGACGATCGCCTCGAGCTCGCCGCTGTCCGACGACATCTGACCGAGCCCCTCGCGCTCGACGATCTCGCCCGGGTCGCCGCCTTCGGCGACCATCGTCGCCAGTACCTGCTTGGCGCTGCCGTGCGAGACCTTCTTCTCGGCTGCCATCGTCACCAGCGCCGCCAGCGCGGCGGGCTCGACCCTCGACTCCGCGGCGCCCGCCTCGCCCCCGCCCTGGCGCAGCGCCGCGGCCAGCTCGCCGGTGACCCAGTTGGCGACGACGCGCGGCTCGACGCCGGCGGCCGCCCCGGCGGTCCGCTCGAAGTACTCGGCCGTCGGCGGGTCCGCCGCGAGCAGGGCGGCGACGTCCTCGGCCAGGCCCATCCCCTCGTAGCGCGCCGCCCTCGCCGCCGGCAGCTCCGGCAGCGATTCGCGCGCTTCGCGCAGCATCTCCTCGCTCGGCGCGATCGGGACCAGGTCGGGCTCGGGGAAGTAGCGGTAGTCGTGCGCCTCCTCCTTGGAGCGCAGCGGGTGCAGGGTGCCGTCCTCCGGGTGGAAGTGGAGCGTCTCCTGGACCACGGCGCCGCCGGACTCGACGATCTCGCGCTGGCGCGCCAGCTCGGCTTCGATCCCGCGCTCGAGGAAGCGGAAGCTGTTCATGTTCTTCAGCTCGGTCTTGGTGCCGAGCCCCTCGCTGCCGGCCGGGCGCACCGAGACGTTGGCGTCGACCCGCAGGCTGCCCTCCTCCATGTTCACGTCGGAGACCTCGAGCTGGCGCACCGTCTCGCGCAGCAGGCGGGCCCAGGCCGCGGCTTCGTCGGCGCCGCGCAGGTCGGGCTCGGTGACGATCTCGACCAGCGGCGTGCCGCCGCGGTTGAAGTCGACGAGCGAGGCGCCGGAGCCGTGGATCCGGCCCGACTCGCCGACGTGGATCATCTTCGCCGCGTCCTCCTCGAGGTGGGCGCGGTGGATGCGGACGTCGCCGAGGCGCCCGGCGCCGGCGATCGGGATGTCGTACTGGCTGATCTGGTAGGCCTTCGGGCTGTCGGGATAGAAGTAGTTCTTGCGGTGGAAGATCGAGCGGGCCGCGACCTCGCACTCCAGTGCCGCGGCGATCTGCAGCGCGTAGCGAATCGCCTGCTCGTTGACGACCGGCAGCACGCCCGGGTGGGCGAGGCAGACCGGGCAGGTGTGGACGTTGGGCTCCTCGCCGAAGGAGAGCTCGCAGCCGCAGAACATCTTCGTCCGAGTCGCCAGCTGGACGTGGATCTCGAGCCCGATCACCGCCTCGAGCTCAGCCATCGCCCTGACCCCCGGTTCCGGTGCGCTTTGTGCCATCCATGCGCGCATAAGGCGCACCGGAAGGCTTTGCGTCGAAGGCAATCGCCTGCTCCAGGGCGTAGGCGGCGTCAAGCAGCTTCTGCTCGCCGAAGGCCGGGGCGGCGATCTGGAAGCCGACCGGCAGCCGCGGGCCGCCGCCGGGCGGCTCGGCGAGGCCGGCGGGAATCGAGATCGCCGGGATCCCGGCCAGGCTCATCGGCACGGTGAAGAAGTCGTTGAGGTACATCGCCAGCGGGTCGGCCGTCTTCTCGCCCAGCCCGAAGGCGACCGAGGGCGAGGTCGGGGTGACGACGAAGTCGAACTCCGCGAAGGCCGCGGCGAAGTCGCCGGCGATCTTCGTCCGCACCTTCTGCGCCTGGCCGTAGTAGGCCTCGTAGTAGCCGGAGGAGAGCGCGTAGGTGCCGAGCATGATCCGCCGCTTCACCTCGGGCCCGAACCCCTCAGCCCTGGTCCGCTCGTACATCTCGATCACGTCGCCGCTGGACTCGGCCCGCATCCCGTAGCGGACGCCGTCGTAGCGGGCGAGGTTGGAGGAGGCCTCGGCGGGCGCGATCACGTAGTAGGCGGAGATGCCGTGCTCGGCGTGCGGCAGCGGCGCCTCGGCGAGCTCGCCGCCGAGCTCCTCGATCCGCGCCAGCGTCGCCTCGAAGACCTCGCGCACGCCGGGCTCGATCGCGTCGCGAGAGAGCTCCGCGGGAACGGCAAAGCGCAGCCCGCCCAGGTCCTCGCGCTCGGGCGGTCGCGGCGCCTCGGGCAAGCCGATCGAGGTCGAGTCGCAGGGGTCCCTCCCCTGCAGGGCGCCGAGCAGCAGCGCCGCGTCGGTGACGTCGCGGGTCAGCGGCCCGCACTGGTCGAGCGAGGAGGCGAAGGCGATCATCCCGTAGCGCGAGATCGCGCCGTAGGTCGGCTTCAAGCCGACGATGCCGCAGAGCGAGGCGGGCTGGCGGATCGAGCCGCCGGTGTCGGTGCCGATCGCGCAGGGCGCCAGGCCGCCGGCGACGACCGCCGCCGAGCCGCCGGATGAGCCGCCGGGCACCCGACTCCGGTCCCAGGGGTTGAGCGCCGGGCCGTAGGCCGAGTTCTCGTTCGAGGAGCCCATCGCGAACTCGTCCATGTTCGTCTTGCCGAGGTTGTCGAAGCCGGCCTCCGCAAGCTTGCGCACCGCGGTCGCCGTGTAGGGCGGCTCGTAGCCCTCGAGGATGCGGGAGCCGGCCGTGGTCGGCACGCCCTCGACGCAGAAGATGTCCTTGACCGCGACCGGGATGCCGTCGGGCGGGGAGTCGGGGCGCCAGAGGTAGGCGTTGAGCGCATCGGCGCCGGCGGCCTCGTGCCAGGCCTCGGCGTACTCGGCGCGCGAGATCTCGCCGGCCTCGATCCTCGCCGCCGCCGCGGCGACCGTCAGCGCGACCAGCTCCGCCATCACTCCTCCGCCTGCGGGGAGGGGGCCCGGAACGCCCCATTCGCCGGGTCGGGAGCCTGCCGCAGCGCCACGTCCCGATCGAGGCTCTCGTGGGGCACGTCGGGGCGCAGCGCGTTCTCGAGCTCGACCACGTGCGAGGTCGGCGGCACCTCGTCGAGGTCGAGCTCGGCGATCCGGTCGACGTGCTCGAGGATCCCCGAGAGCTCGCCGGCCATCTTCGCCACCTCCTCCTCGCTGAGGCCGAGGCGGGCGAGCTTCGCCACGTGCAGAACCTGCTCTCGCTCGATCACGCGGCGATTCTAGGAGGGTGGCGGGGGCGGGGGCGGGCCTCCGCCGAGGCGGTCGGCGGCGTCGCCGAAGCTGACGCCTTCCTCGCGCATCGCGCTGTAGCCGCCGTAGGCGATGCCGGCGGCGGAGAGCAGGCCGAGGAAGATGCCGATCTGAAGCGTGGTATCGACCGAGACGCCGCCGAACTGGCCGCCACCGGGCGGGTCGACGATCCGGTAGAGGATGAGGAGGAAGGCGAGCGCGCCGAGCACGGCGACGATCGTGTTGAGCGAGATCGCCGGCTCCAGGTCGGCGTCGGTCAGCCTGACCACGGCCACGCCGACGGCAGCGACGATCGCGATCACGAGGAAGATCGGGATCACGTCGAGGGCG
>Ga0070693_100001080_pt1 | contig 12203 bp, 14 predicted proteins | sample KBSK1103metaG_FD_65472 | JGI IMG/M metagenome (GOLD analysis project Ga0070693, IMG submission 65472) | Corn, switchgrass and miscanthus rhizosphere microbial communities from Kellogg Biological Station, Michigan, USA - KBS K1-10-3 metaG | ecosystem: Host-associated > Plants > Roots >...
TCGACACCCATAACCGAAGCGCCGAAGCTGGTTGATCCGATCGTGAACGGGGAGTACGACGTGACGTTCGGTTCGCGTGCTCTCGACCGCGATCTGATCGGCGTGCATCAATCGTGGCGCCGAGAACAAGGCGGGCGGGTTTTTAATCTGGCGGTCCGTTTGGCGACGGGACTGCCGTTCTGGGACACGCAATGCGGGTTCAAAGCTTTTCGCATGAGTATCTGCCGGCCACTTGTCGAAGCGGCCATGATCGATCGGTTTGGATTCGACGTTGAATTACTTTATCTCTCTTTTCGTGCGGGATTGAATCTGAAAGAGATCCCGGTGCGCTGGGACCACAATGAGGGGAGTAAAATCAGCCTGTTCAGCGACAGCTTCAAGATGCTCGGCGAGGTAGGGCTGATTCGGCAGCAGGCTCGACGTGGCGTCTACGACAATGCGATCCGGTCCGTACATGAGATAAAGAGAAACGAATAAGTATTGATAAGTATTTAGGGCCGATAGGTCCTATAATTACGGCATGCCGGCTCGACTCAACATCAATATCGATCACGTCGCGACGGTGCGCCAGGCGCGCCGCGCACCGGAGCCGAGCGTCATTGCAGCGGCGATGGCTTGTGAACAAGCGGGCGCCGATGGCATAACGGTCCACCTGCGTGGCGATCGTCGTCACATCCAGGATCTGGATGTAAAGGTTTTACGCAGCTCGGTCACCACGTATCTGAATCTCGAGATGGCGGCAACCGAAGAGATGTTGCAGATCGCGCTCGACGCTAAGCCGGATGCGGTCTCGCTTGTCGCGGAGACGCCTAATGAAATAACGACTGAAGGCGGTCTCGACGTCGTGGCAAATATTTCGATCGTGCGCGCGGCAGTGGCGAAGCTGAGACTCGCGCAGATTCTAACGAGTCTTTTTATCGATCCCGATCCGCGGCAGATTGAAGCCGCGCATGAAGTGGGTGCGCAGCAGATCGAGTTGTGCACGGCGGCATACGCCGAAAGCACGTTGGGAGCGCGCGGTATTCACGGTGAAGGGGCGGCCCATGCCGCACAGGAACTGCGAAGACTCCGCGAAGGCGCTGAACTCGCGACGCAGTATGGATTGAACGTCGCCGCCGGCCACGGTCTCACTTATCGAAACGTCGTCGCCGTCGCAGCAATCCAGAAGATCACGGAATTCAACATCGGCCACAACATCGTGTCGCGCGCGATTTTCGTCGGATTGGATCAGGCCGTGAAGGAGATGAAAGAGGCGATCGCCTCAGGATAAGTTTTAGCCACAAAAAGGCACAAAAGTCACAAAAAAATGTTTCAGGTAAGGCGCTCTTTTTATGTGACTTTTGTGCCTTTTTGTGGCCTTACTCTGCCGTGTCGGCCAGTACCGAGACGTGATCGTCATGCACTTCGACAAACCCGCCTGACACGTTCAACTGCGAACTCTTCCCGTCCTGAACATACGTCAGCACACCTGTTTGCAGTTGAGAAATCAGAGGTGTGTGGCCCGGGAGAATTCCGAGTTCCCCTCCCAGGCCCGGCACCGTGACCATATCAACCGGCTCAGCGAGAACACGCCGCTCTGGTGTGACTACGTCGAGTTGAATTTTGTCCGCCATAGTCCCTTACTGTGCAATCGCCTTCGCTTTTTCGATCGCTTCCTCGATCGTGCCAACCATGAAGAACGCCTGCTCCGGAAGATCGTCGTGCTTGCCATCGACCAGCTCGCGGAAACCTCTCACCGTGTCTTCGAGTTTCACGTACTTCCCTTCGAGACCCGTGAACTGAGCGGCCACGAAGAACGGTTGCGAGAAGAACTTCTGAATCTTGCGCGCGCGCGAAACGACCAGCTTGTCCTCGTCCGAAAGTTCGTCCAGACCGAGAATCGCGATGATGTCCTGGAGATCCTTGTAACGCTGCAACACGCGTTTGACGTCCTGCGCGGTGTTGTAGTGATCCTCTCCGATGATGCGCGGATCGAGAATGCGCGATGAAGACGAGAGCGGATCGACCGCCGGGTAAATACCGAGCTCGACGATCTGTCGCGAAAGCGCCGTGACGGCGTCGAGGTGCGCGAACGTCGTCGCCGGCGCCGGATCGGTGTAGTCGTCGGCAGGTACATAGACCGCTTGAATCGAAGTGACCGAACCGGTCTTCGTTGACGTGATGCGTTCCTGCATTTCGCCCATCTCCGTCGCGAGGTTCGGTTGATAACCCACGGCGGAAGGCATGCGGCCGAGCAACGCGGACACTTCAGAACCCGCCTGCGTGAACCGGAAAATGTTGTCGATGAACAGCAGCACGTCGAGTCCCTGATCGCGGAAATACTCCGCGACAGTCAGACCGGAAAGCGCAACACGCAGACGCGCGCCGGGCGGCTCGGTCATCTGTCCGTAGATCAAGGCCACTTTCGACTGCCCGATCGCGTTCATGTCGACCTTGGTGAGATCAAATTTTCCGCTGTCGTGCAGAATCTTATTGAACTCGTTGCCAAACTGAATAACCTGCGACTCGACCATCTCGCGCAGCAGGTCGTTTCCTTCACGCGTGCGCTCGCCGACACCCGCAAACACAGAGAAACCTGAACGCGCTTTCGCGATGTTGTTGATCAACTCCATCACGATAACCGTCTTGCCGACGCCCGCGCCGCCGAACAGACCGATCTTGCCGCCGCGTAAGAACGGTTGAATCAGGTCGATGACCTTGATGCCCGTTTCAAACATCTGCAACTCGGTCGACTGTTCTTCGAAACTCGGAGCATGACGATGAATCGGATAGCGCTTGTCGTGTTTCACCGGACCGAGCGTGTCTACTGGTTCGCCGATAACATTGAGGATGCGGCCGAGCGTTCCCTCGCCAACCGGCATCGAGATCGGACCGCCGGTGTCGATGGCTTTCATGCCGCGCACCATGCCGTCAGTCGGCTTCATCGAAACCGTGCGCACGCGGCCTTCGCCGAGATGCTGCTGCACTTCGGCAACTACATCGATCGGAACAGGCACATCGAATCCGTCTGAGACGACTCGCAGCGCCTGGTAAATCGGAGGCAGGTAGTCTCCCTCAAACTCGACGTCGAGAACGGGCCCGATGATTTGCACAACTTTGCCGACATGACCATCGGCGCTCGCGTTAGGCGTAGACATACTCCTCCTATAAAGGCGAACAAAACTGGCAGGATTAAGAGCGAGACAAGATAGCACAGAGAATTAATTCGTACCAAATATGGAGTGCCGCAGATTTTCGCAGATGAACGCGGATCTGATCCGCGTTCATCTGCGAAAATCTGCGGCTTAAATGAAACCTGACTTGTACTATTATCGTAGTACAACTCTGAATGAGTGAGATTTTCACTGTAAGCCCTTCGCACCCGATGCCGCTCTACGCGCAACTGACGCGAGCAATTCGCTTCGCGATCGCGACGGGACGGTTGAGGGTCGGGGAACAACTACCGACTGTACGTCAGTTAGCTGTCGAGCTGCGCGTCAACGCCAACACGGTCGCCAGAGTCTACGCAGAGTTGGAACGCACAGGAATCCTCGAAACACGAAGAGGCGTGGGAACGTTTGTGAGCGCCCGCCAGTTTGCAATCAGCCATCGTCAAGAGCACGAGAAACACATCAATGAGTTAGTCGACCGGTTTCTGGAAGAAGCCTGTGCGATGGGCTTTTCGATTGACGACGTGCTGGAGCAACTTCAGAGCAGGTGCAAAAAGGAGACGAAGAATGTCTACGAGTCTGATGGAAACCAGGAGTAGTCTGCCCGCAACGACAACGCCACGAGTCAACGTAATTGCAGCCGTGGCATTTCTCGCACCATTTCTTCTGGGCGGACTCGCCACGTGGTTAATGTTGAATCCCGCCGGCATCATCGCCGGCGTGCTACTCGGATTACTGCTCGCGCAATCGCCGAAGATCGCGCGGCAATGGGAACGCGCGGTGGTCCTGCGACTGGGAAAGTACGTCGGTTTGCGTGGTCCTGGTCTCTTCTGGATCATTCCCTTTGTCGACACGGTTTCAACGTGGGTGGACCAGAGAGTAATCACAACGAGTTTCGCCGCTGAGGAGACGTTGACGTCGGATACTGTTCCCGTAAACGTCGACGCCGTGCTCTTTTGGATGGTCTACGATCCCGAGAAGGCGGCGCTGGAAGTACAGAACTATCCGCAGGCCGTTAGTTGGGCCGCACAAACCGGGCTTCGCGACATCATCGGCAGAACGTCGCTGACGGATCTGTTGCGAGGTCGTGAACATATCGAAGAAGAGTTGCAGCAACTGATCGACGAACGCTCGAACCCGTGGGGCGTGACCGTTCAATCAGTAGAGATGCGCGACGTTGTGATTCCGCAGGCATTGCAGGATGCGATGTCGCGTGAGGCACAGGCCGCGCGAGAGAAGCAGGCGCGAATCATCCTGGGCCAGGCCGAGGTCGAGATCGCGCATTCGTTTGAAACAGCCGCGAAGTCTTATCGAGACAATCCGACTGCGCTGCACCTGCGAGCGATGAATATGTTGTATGAAGGCTTGAAGGAGAAGGGCGCTTTGATGTTGGTGCCGAGCAGTGCGGTGGAATCGATGGGTATGGGTGGCTTGCTGGGCGCAGCCGCGCTTCGCCAGCAAACATTGACCGGAAGCGACGAAACGCCGGAATGAAGAAAGACGCGGAGACGGGGAGAAGGGGTGACACGGAGATATCGCCGCGTCACCCCTTCCCCCTGTCTCCGCGTCTACCTTTCAGGGTCGATCCTGATCTTCATCTTCTGAAGAACTTGAAGGTCTTCTTCCGTGAGTTCGAGGCTGGCGCTGTCAGAGATGCCTTCCTCGTCTCCGGCGTGGGGCCTCAATCCAATCTCGAGCCGGAGCGTGAGTTCCATCTCGTATCCGGCTTCGCGCAAACGTTCAATCGCCTCTGCGACTTTCGTCGAGTTTTCCACTGATTCGTTAATCGCAGTCCCGATCTCGCGAACTATCTCTTTTGCGTCGTCATCGATTTCCATTTTGCTGGTATGCTACGCCAGTCCCTTGAAGATTGCCAACTGCCAATTGTCAATCGGCAATGATAGACTGTCGTGGTCCTATGCTAGGCTCAATCGGCATCCTGACAGGTGGCGGCGACGCACCTGGACTCAACGCCGTTATCCGTGCGGTGGTGAAAACTGCCACGTGCGAACACGGCATGCGCGTCATCGGCATCGAAGACGGTTTTGAAGGACTTCTCGGCGCCACTCGTACGCGACTGCTCGCGGCCGGCGACGTGCGTGGACTGCTCCCGCGCGGCGGGACGATCCTTGGAACGCGCAACCGCGGTAACTTCGTCGAGCGCGTCGAAGCCGGCGTGAAAAGAGAAGTCGAGAGCGTTTACCAGGAAGCGATTTCCAACATGAAGGTGTTGGGTGTCGACGCACTGGTGGTGCTTGGTGGTGAAGGCACGCTCACGATCGCGAATGAGTTTCACAAGCGCGGCGTCTGCGTTATCGGCGTACCCAAGACGATCGACAACGATCTCGCTTGCACGGAACTCACGTTCGGGTTTGTCACCGCCCTGGACATCGCGACCGAGGCTCTCGATCGTTTACACACGACCGCCGAGTCGCACGATCGCGTGATGATTCTCGAAGTGATGGGCCGGCATGCTGGTTGGATCGCGCTTCATTCGGGCATCGCGGGCGGGGCGGACGTAATATTGATTCCGGAGATTCCCTTCTCGCTTGAAGCCGTCGCGGAAAAAATTCGCGCGCGCGATCTGAGTGGATCGAATTTTAGTATTATCGTCGTCGCCGAAGGCGCAATCGAGATCGGGCACGACCTGGTTTATCAAGACAAGGGTGATGTTTATCATGCACCCCGGCTCGGCGGCATCGGTCAGCACCTGCAACAGGATTTGGAAAATCTTACCGGAAGAGAAACGCGTTGCGTGGTGCTGGGCCATCTACAAAGAGGCGGACGGCCCAACGCATTCGATCGTATGCTCGCGACTAACTACGGCACTTATGCGGTTCGCGCACTTGCGCACGGTGAAAGCGGCGTGATGGTCGCTTTACAGGCGGGCGACGTTGTGACGGTGCCGCTTACTGAAGCCATCAAGGGTATCAAGACCGTGCCGCCCGATGGCCAGTTGGTGCGAACGGCGCGAGATACCGGTATTTCTTTTGGCGCTACTGACGAGGCCAGTTATCATAAGCCGCAGTAATTTTGCGGAAGGATTGATCGTGTCACAGGTTATTAAAGACAAACTTCAGGCGGACCTCGAGGAGCTCGAAACCGAGTTGCGCATCCATTTACCGAAGGAGATCAAGAGGGCTCTCGAATTCGGCGACCTTCGTGAGAACTCGGAGTACCGCGCGGCGCTCGACCGGCAAAACGTCGTTAAAGCGCGCATCGTGGAGCTGCGCCAGCGGATCAGCGAGATAGCTTCTATCGATCCGAACAAGGTGCCGCGCGACAAGGCCTCCTATGGTTCGACGCTGGTCTTGTACGACAGCGAGAAGGACGAGGAGGTGACTTACCGCCTCGTCACTCCCGAGGAGAGTGATCCGGCACAGGGATTGATATCGACGACGTCGCCCGTCGGCCGGAGTCTGATGGGCAAGCTGGAAGGCGACGAGGTCGTCGTGCGAACGCCATCCGGCGCGCGCAACTTCGAAATCAGGAAGTTGAAGACCCTGCACGACGAATGAGGGCTTCTTCTCTGTGTCCTCAGTGGTTCGCTACCGTACCGACTGCATGACCACAGAGACACAGAGGACACAGAGGTTGCACAGAGAAGAAACAAACGGGAACCCCGGTTTTAATGCATAATGCGGTGAGGAGAAACATACCTGACAGATGTTTGGTGCAAGCATCGGACGCGGAGCACAGCGAATCATTGATGCCATAGTGCGCTGGCTCGCGAGTGGTCACATCAATCCCAATATTTTGACCGTCATCGGCCTCTCTTTGAACGTCGGTTGCGGTCTTCTCTTTGGTCTGGGCCGATTTTTCTCGGCCGGCATCGTTCTTATTGTCGCCAATCTTTTTGACATGCTCGACGGCCAGGTGGCCCGTCTTTCGGGCCGAGTGACCCGATTTGGCGGGTTTCTCGATTCGTCGCTGGACCGGCTGTCAGACATGGTGGTGTTTGTGGGCTTGATGGTCTTTTATGCCCGCGACATCGATCACTCAACTCTTAACGTTTTTCTTGCGGGTGCCGGACTAATGGGCTCGGTTATGGTAAGCTACGCGAGCGCCCGGGCGGAGAGCCTGATTCCCAAATGTGACGTGGGCTTTCTTCGGCGCCCAGAACGGGTCGTACTATTTATTATCGGAGCACTTAGTACTCATCCAGGTTCGACCAATTTCTTTGCCAACAGGATGCCGGCTGTTTTGTGGGTGCTTGCAGTCGGATCTTACTGGACCTTCGCGCACCGCATGTATCACACGTGGCGTGAATTGACGAAGGCTGAAACAAAAACCGAGAACGTCGACGCTGGACCGTCGTATACAACATCCGGCGAACGGCGAGCCGAACCGAGGCTGGTGCACAAGCCGAGTTGATAAGTCTTATAGGACCTGAATGGGCTATAGGACCTGTTTGATCACTTGAGGATAAAAGTTTGACTATCTGTCCGTGCTGCGGTTTTAAATTCCACGGCGCATTGAGCAGTGGTTGTAGACAGTGTGGTGCGCGCGCCATCGGAGAGCCGCTTCCCCGACCAGCTCACGAACTCCCATCCTATGGACGGTCGTTGGTTCTGGCCGCCAGCGGTTCGCTCGTGGTCCTTGTTTTCCTCGTCCAGACGATTCTCGGCTTTTTTCAAAATGGTTCCGACTCTTACGGATTCTGGACCTGGGTCGCGGCAGGTGAAACCGCAGCCTGGCGCCTGAAGTGGATTTCTATTCCGCTCCTCATCGCTATCCTGGTATTCGGAAGAAAGCTGTATCAATCCGTTCGACTGCAACCGGAAAAGTTCTGCGGACTCAAGTATGCCCGGAGAGGTTTGCTGGCTTCTTCGATCGTCGTGTTGTTGATCGCTCTGCTGATCGGAGTGACCGTCCCGGCGCGTTTGCGTCACCGGCAACTCTCAAAAGAAGCTGCCGTCCGCGCGCAAATCTACACTTTCGAATACGCGCTGCTTGAATACCGGCTAAAGTATCGATCGCTGCCACCCGATTTTCAGACGCTGCTTGAACGCGTTCCCGACCCTGACGGCACGCTCCGTAGCCTTAATCCAAAGGGTTACAATGCGACCGCCGAATTCGCAGCAGTGAGCACTGAAAAATCACGCACACTGAGAGGCGCGGTCATTCGGAAAGCGTCACTCTCATCCGCGACGGACGACACAACGCCCAGTGGTCTGGCATTTACAAACTACGTGATGCGATTCCCAGGCGAAGACAAAATCCTGGGAAATGACGACGACTGGATTGGACAGGACGGCGTCGTCATGAAACTCTCCGAAGTCGCCAAGGGCGGCGTTGGACGGTCCGTGTCGGCAGGTGTCCTGGAACCTTAGCGACTTCAATGTCGTTTCTCGATCGCTTCCGCAAGAAATCCGAAGACGAACCCTCACGAATCGCGCGTCTCTCCAAAACAGGCCGCATGGCCGACGGAAAGATCATCGACGCAGTCTCTGACAACGAGGGACGCATCACTGAAGTCACCTATTCGTACATGCTTGCGGGCGTGCAATACGAATCTTCGCAAGCACTGAACCTGCAGCAACAACAACGCTCGAATGATTACGCCCCCGGGAAGCAGATCGTGATTCGTTATGACCCTCGGAGCCCGGCTAATTCAATCGTTGTTTGAGCCACGGATGACACAGATGAATAAGGATCTTATCATCCGCATATATCCGTGTTATCCGTGGCCAACTAATCATGTTCAATAAAGTCCTGATTGCCAACCGTGGCGAGATCGCCATTCGCATCATTCGCACTTGCCGTGAGTTGGGCATAAGGCCGGTCGCGATCTATTCCGAAGCTGATATCGAGAGCCTGCACGTGCGAATGGCTGATGAAGCCGTTTGCGTTGGTCCTGCTGCGTCCACGCAAAGCTATCTGAATATCGCCAGCATCGTCGCCGCTGCTCGCGCAGTAAATGCGGAGGCGATTCATCCGGGCTATGGTTTTCTCGCGGAGAGCGCGGAGTTCGCAAGCGCGGTTATGGCAGCGGGCTTGACGTTTATCGGACCGAGCGCTGAAGCGATGGAGATCATGGGTTCGAAGACCAGTGCGCGTCGCGCTGCGGTTGAAGCCGGTGTTCCGATCGTTCCCGGAACAGTCGAGCCGTTAACGTCATTTGAAGAAGCCGTTGCGACTGCCGGCAAGTTCGGCTATCCCGTGATGTTGAAAGCTGCCGCCGGTGGTGGCGGCAAAGGCATGCGGCTCGTCGCGGACAGCAACGATCTGCGTTCCGCATTCGAAACCGCACAGACCGAAGCCGCGGCTGCTTTCGGCGACTCCTCACTCTACCTCGAGAAAGCAGTCGAGCGCCCGCGGCATATAGAGATTCAAATCTTTGGCGACGTGCATGACAACATGGTCCACCTCGGCGAGCGTGAGTGCTCGATCCAACGTCGTCATCAGAAAGTGATCGAAGAGTGTCCCTCGCCGATTAACGATCCCGAACTACGACAGCGCATGGGCGAAGCCGCTGTGAAGATCGGCCGCGCCGTGAACTACACCGGCGCCGGTACAGTTGAATTCCTGCTCGCCGACGCCACACGCGATTTTTACTTTCTCGAGATGAACACGCGACTACAGGTCGAGCATCCGGTAACGGAGCTCGTAACCGGTCTGGATCTCGTGCGCGAACAATTCTTTGTCGCCGCTGGAAAGGCATTGTCGTTCAAACAGGAAGACGTCCACTGGCAGGGCCATGCAATCGAATGCCGCATCTACGCGGAAGATCCCGCGAACAACTTCTTTCCGAGTCCGGGAACGATCACTTACTTGCAGGAACCCGCCGGACCAGGAATCAGGATCGACAGCGGCGTCACGCGTCATTCCGAAGTCTCCATTCACTACGATCCGATGATCGCCAAGCTCGCCGTTTGGGCCCGGACGCGCGAAGAAGCGATCGACTGCTTAAGACGCGCGCTCGACGAGTATCGAGTCTCGGGAATCACGACGACGCTTCCGTTCTTCCGCGAAGTCGTCAGGGATGAAGAGTTTATTTCGGGCCACCTCGATACTGGTTTCATCGCACGTTTCAATGAGCGTCGAACTCCGGATGAATCGTCGCAGGTGGAAGCCGATCTCGCAGCGATCGCGGCGGCGCTCAGTTACTCCAGACGCCAACAACAAGCGTCTATGCAAGTCGCGATGAAAGCACTGCCGAGTCGCTGGAGGAGACCGTGAACCTCGCGAAACTCAAAGCCCGCATCGGCGATCGCGAAGAAGATCTGATCCTGAAAGTCGAAGACGGGCGGGTTTCTGCCGAGATCGGCGGGCGTGTTTACGACCTCGAGGTTCGCGAGCCTCTGCCGGGGAGTTACCTTTTCTTCCACGGGACTGACGTGCACGAATGTCTCGTGAACGAACGAGCAAAGTCAAAAGACCATTTCGACGTCAGTCTTCGCGCGCGCAATTATGCGGTGACGATTGTCGATCCGAAGCGTTTGCGCAGCCGGCAAAATTCGGATCGACACCATCACGGCGCGGCGGAGATTTTGGCGCCGATGCCTGGGAAAGTCGTGCGTGTGCAGCTTGAAGCAGGCGCGAACGTTGAGAAGGGTGTCGGTATTGTGGTGGTGGAAGCGATGAAGATGCAGAACGAGATGAAGTCGCCGCGCGACGGTGTCGTGGTGGCGATCAACGTGAAGCCTGGGGATACGGTGAATGCTGGGGATGTGTTGGCGGTGGTCGAATGAGGCCACAAAAAGGCACAAATGGGACGCAAAAAGGCACAGAAGAAAGAACTGGAATGAGAGTTCTTTTGTGGGACATTGATGGGACGCTGATTCGTTCGGTGCGGACGGGTGCATACAAGGAGTACACCATCCCGGTGCTCGAGGAGATCTTCGGAACGGCGGGACGGCTGCACGAGCTGCAAGTGTCAGGGATGACCGATTTGCAGATCGTCTATGAAGCGCTGAGCCAGGAAGGTTTCACTCAGGATGAGATCTTCGCGCGCGTGCAGGTGCTTGCTTCACGTTTGACGGAAGAAGCGCGAAAAGTCACCGGGAACGGCACAAAGTTTTTTGAACTGCTGCCAGGTGTTCGCGAGACTCTGCAAGCGCTGGCCGATCATCCTCGATACCAGTCGGCGCTGGTGACCGGCAACATCGAATCGATGGCTCACTTGAAAATGGAACTCGTTGGTCTCGACAAGTTCTTCACACTACCGGGCGCGTTTGGAGACGAGTCTCACAACCGCCGCGATCTTCCCGCCGCCGCGGCCGAACGCATTCGCAAACATCTCAACCTCGATCTCCCGCCGGAACACTTCATCGTGATCGGCGACACACCAAACGACATCGACTGCGCCCGTCACTTCGGCGCACGCGCCGTCGCCGTCGGCACCGGTCGCTTCTACTCGACCGAAGAGATTCACAAACACAAGCCGGATAAATTCCTGCCCGATCTAAGCAACCCCGATCTGGTTCTTAAAACTTTCGCCGATCTTTAAGCGCGCCCCGTCTACAAACGGAATCGCCTGTCCACGATTGGCGACACTCTTCCTCACAACTTTCGGCGTGTGGGCCTATATTAACCAGAAACAAAACCCAAATTCACGGCATATACATTGCACGAATAAAACCATTTCGTGTGTCCGTCCACTCACGGCCGGACCTGAGCATTACAAGGAGGCGATATGTACTTTCCCCGCCGCAGAATTCTTTTCCTGGTTCTCGTCCTGTTAACAGGACTGGCCAGCGTCGTTCCCCTAATCTCCAAGGCACAAAACACCTCGGTGCAACGACTTCGGATCCGAGTCGAAAACCCGAGGTTGAGATCGGGCGACGAAACAAAAGTCATCGTCGAGTTTCTCGACATGAACTACAACCAGGTCGCAAACGATGCGAAACGTGAGATTGTAATCGGCCAGTTAGGAGCCGGTGCTAAACAGACGGGCGGTGGCTACCTCAAACCCGACCGCCTCTGGGTTCAGCCTGGTGAATGGTCGGGATATACGACTTTCGTTTCGAAACAGTCTGGCAGAGTGTTCATTACCGCTGAATCAAACGGATTGCAGTCGGCTCGCACGCTGGTACTGATTACCCAACAGGC
>Ga0070693_100001084_pt1 | contig 12193 bp, 8 predicted proteins | sample KBSK1103metaG_FD_65472 | JGI IMG/M metagenome (GOLD analysis project Ga0070693, IMG submission 65472) | Corn, switchgrass and miscanthus rhizosphere microbial communities from Kellogg Biological Station, Michigan, USA - KBS K1-10-3 metaG | ecosystem: Host-associated > Plants > Roots >...
GAAGCAGCCGCGGTCATCGCCGCCAATACTATCGCCGCAAACGCGGCTAACTTACTCTTAAGCATACAGACTCCTATGTCCTCTTGAATGTGCCGCGGTGACAGCGACCGTCTGCGGCCGTTTGCAAAATCCTGATTATAGCAGCGCCGCTTCTGACCTTAGAAGAGGCAAATCAACAAATCTGACGGACCTAAAAAGTACGACCAACCGAAAACCGAATCGCCCGCTTCTGTTCAAAGAAGAACGGATTCTGGGCGGTTTGAGTCCTCGCATTCGGATTCCACGCGAATATCAGACGAAACGGCACATTGATAACGGGCACCTGAACTCGCAACTCACCTCCATAGCTGTAGCGGTAGTTATCGAATATCCCGCTCGTAGCTTGCGAAAGCTGCACGTTTCTGGAGGTCTGCGTGTCGCCTCGGATGAACACCGAGCGGAACCCCGGCGGCAACCCGCCTTGATTTTCAGGCGGGGCGGCCCTTCTTAACTCGCGTTGTGAAGCGATCTCACCGCGTGGATTCAAAACGACGGGAAACACATTCAGAATGCGGTCGGGAAGAAATTCGGAACGCTCGAATTGATCCGAGATGGAACGAAGATTGAACGCAGACCCGATATCGAAATAGGGCGCAAACTGGAGCGGACCGATGATCGGTATTCGATATTCGACGTTGAACAGGGCCTCAGTGTCGCCGCCGATAAACGCCGGAAAATTCCCAATCGAATTGTCGACGACATTCTGAAACACGAACTGATCAAGCACGCTGGGCGCAACACTGTTTCCGTTTGAACGGCCCGGCTTTCGCACCTTGAGCGTCTCGCCCGTTAACACATCGGTAGCGTGAACATTGCGCGACGTCACTGTTGTGAGAACCGGCGCCGTGGGCGAGATACTGCGAATATTGTATCCGCGAATGTCCTGTTCGCCTCCGAGGAAAAAGCGCGCGAACAGCGGCGTGCCGCCGACGAATGACAGAGAGTTCGACTCGAAGCGGCTTCCAAACGGGCTGATGTGACCAAACAGGAATCGCAATCCGAAGGTTCGAGTCGGCCTTCCGGCCTCGAGCCTCGCGCGGGCTTCGCGTCCGGCAAAGAACGGCCGGAAGAGCTTGTACTCGAAGGTCGGCGCAAAAGTGTTCACCTTGCCGCCCAGCGGTCCGCCAGTCAACGCGGCAAACAGGGTTATCGATTGCCCTTTGGTAGGATCGAGCGATGAATTCAGGGTGTTATAGGAAATCGACGGCGTCACCGTTGACTGAGTCACCCCGGTCTGACGAAACGTAACGAGTATGTCATTCTTTGGATCGGTGTCTCTGTTGACCGCCGGGTCAATGATGTCAGTACTCTGGAATGAATACGACAGTCCCAGCCTGATAAACCGTCCCATGCGCAGACGCTTCGCAAAGTAACTCAGCGGCGCGTTCGCGCTGACCGACGCACCCTTCGTTCGTTGCGTGAATAGTGAGTTCCCGCTAAAGGTCCCAAAGAAATTCTCCTGGTTTACCGCGCCGAAACCCTGTCCGAGAAATTGATAGTCCTGATAGAACACATTGAAGCCGATGCTGATCGGCCGTCCGCGCACGTAAGGCTCGGTAAACCCAAACGAGATGATCTTCTACAGATTGCCCGTCGCAACGTTGAACGACAACGACTCGCCGTAGCCGAGCAGATTGTTGGTCGAGTAGTTAATCCCAATGTATGAGCCGCCGATGCCCGACACTCCGCCGGTAAAGCTTATTTGCTGCCGGCCTTTTTCCTGAATCTTCAAAGTGAGGTCGACCTGGCCCTCTTTCTCGTTTGTGTTGATTGTTGCATCTTCCTTCTTCACCTGGTCGAAGTATCCGAGCTGATTCAGGCGAAGCACACTCAGGTCCCACAACTGTTCGTTGTATCGCTCGCCCTCGTTCAGTAGCACTTCGCGGCGCAGCACGTTGTCTCGCGTGAATGTGTTGCCGATAAACTCGAGCCGCCGAAGCGTGTACTGCTTGCCTTCCTCGATGGTGAATGTGAAATCAGCCGTACCTTTTGTCGGGTCAGCCGGATCATCGTGAAACTCCGGTGTCGGATCCGCGCTGAACTGAATGTATCCTCGCGAGCCGTAGAGTTTCTTCAGGTTCTCGAGACCCTTGTTGATTACCGTGTAGCCTCGAACGACGTCCCCCGTTTTCAAGCCAATCACCGACTTGACTTCGTCCGCGGTGAACTCGGTGTTGTCTTCAATCTTTACTTCTCCGGCGCGATATTGCCGGCCTTCGTCAACGGGAATGACTATCTTCAGCCCCTGTCCCTTATGACCGAACAACGGGACCCAGGTGCCGACTTTGCCTACCTGCTCGACGCGCGGCTCGCCGAAACGCGCCTTCAAATAGCCATGATCAGCGTATGCCAGGACGCGCAATCGATCGAGATCGCTCTCGAGCTTTTCTTTGTGATAGATATCCTTCGAACTGAAGGTTGTGAACAGCCCAAGCTGTTTTACGAGTTTCATCTGACTTCGAAGGTGAGAGCTGGAGAAAACCTTGTTGCCTTCGAACTCGACCGCCGCGACGCGAAAGCGAGGTCCTTCCTCGATCTTGAATGTCAGCGCGACGGCCGTCGCCGAAATGTTTTCAACCACCGGCGTGACTGTGGCCTCCGGGCGCCCCTCATTAGCGAGCAGTTCCTTGACCACCGCCGCCGCGCGCCGCGCCTTCACCGCGTCGTATTGCGATTCCTTCGACAAGCCGACCGAGCGTTTTCGAAACTCCTCGAGCACCGTTGACTGCTGAACAGACTTGAGACCTTCGTACTTTATGTCGAGCAGCAAAGGGCGCTCTTTGACTTCAAAGGTCACTATCTTGCCGCCGCGCGTTCCGTCTTCGGCGAAGACCTTCACATCCTCGAAGTGACCCTGCGCGTACAGCGCGCGGACGTCGCGATCGAGCTGTACGGGGTTATACGGATCGCCCTCTCGAGTGCCGATCCAGATCTTGATTGTGGATTCGGGGATGCGCCGGTTTTGGCGAATAAGAACCTGCTCGACCAGTACATTCTGGGTACGGCTAGCGAAGACCGCCGGGTCGAGCCGGGCGATTCGTCCACTGATTGGCCAACTGATGACTGTTGCTGCGAGTGCTGCGATAACCCAAAGAACACGCTTACTCATAGATACAATGCACGCTCCCTAGAAAGTACTGAGTTCGTTTCGATCTTTTTTTCCGCGTTTCTTCTTCTTATGCCCTGCTAAGCGTTACTACTGCCGAATCCCACAACAACCGGAGGCCGTTCGGACGCGCACTAATGACTTTTTTTCTGGGTTGGCGCCGGCAGTTTGGCCTCTCATCGAAGTTAGAACGCTGGATTGACCGCTTATTGTAACAAAAATGCGGCGCGCAAAGCCAATTGCGTTAGGTGGTTTTAGGACGGGTATTTGCGAAGTACGCGAACGGTCTCAGCGGGAGAAAAAAGATGGTCTTTCGGTCTTGGGGATTGTTAGTGAGAAGTGAATCGTCCCGTGTTCATTGAACCAGTAACTCGTCACCTAACTCTTCGAGCTCTACTGCTCGATAGCCCAGCGAGTCGTTGTCGAGAAACACTTCCACGACGGATGCTTCTCTGAAACTGCCGTCGATCAACGCTTCCGAGAGCGAGTCCTCGACGTGCTTCTGCAACGCGCGGCGCAAAGGCCGGGCCCCGTACGTTCGGTCTGAGCAGGTTTTCTCGACTATCCAGCGCCTCGCCTCCTCGGTCATCTGCACCTGAAGCTTGCGCCGAATAAGCGTGCGATTGAGCGCGGCCACCAGCAGCCCTACTATCTCAAAGAGATCGGCGTCAGTGAGCGGCTCAAACACGATAATCTCGTCCAAACGATTCACGAACTCGGGATTGAATGTTTGCTTGACGGCCTGCATCACTCCTTCTTCGACCGTTTCCTGCTGCGTGCGCGACGACGCCTGAAATCCCATGTGTCCGCGCTTTTGTATGAACCGCGCGCCGATATTCGAAGTCATGATCAATATCACGTTCTTGAAATCTACATGGTTTCCCAGTGAGTCCGCGAGTGTGCCGTCCTCGAGCACCTGAAGAAGTATGTTGAACAGATCGGGATGCGCCTTCTCTATTTCATCGAGCAGCACGACCGAATACGGGTTGCGTTTGACCTTCTCGGTTAACTGGCCGCCTTCTTCGTGTCCGACGTAGCCGGGTGGGCTGCCGATAAGCTTCGAGACCGAATGCTTCTCCATGTATTCGGACATATCGAACCGCAGCAAGGCGCGCTCCGACCCAAACAGGAATTCCGCCAGCGAGCGGGCAACTTCAGTTTTGCCGACCCCAGTCGGGCCGAGGAAGAGAAACGATCCCACCGGACGATTCGGATTCTTGAGCCCCGCGCGGCTCCGCCGAATCGCTCTCGACAACGCCGAGATCGCGCGGCTCTGGCTTACGATCCTCTTGTGCAATTCATCCTCGATGCGCATCAGCTTCGCGGACTCTTCTTCCTTAAGCGAAGTGATCGGTATGCCGGTCCATCGCGAAATGACTTCTTCGATATCGTCGCGAGTGACAACAGGGAAGTGCTCGGGCACAAGATTGTGAGATTCCCGCAGCGTCGCCAAACGGTCGAGCTCTTCCTGTTCTTTCTTCTTGAATATTTTTGCGCGTTCGAAGTCTCGCTCGGCAGTTGCACGCTCGAACGCGGCAGTGTGCCGCCGGAGTTTGCGCTGGCAGTCGAGTATCTCGGCCGGCAAGTTGGCCTCGCGCAGCTTCACGCGCGCGCCGGCCTCGTCAACTATGTCAATTGCTTTGTCAGGCAGGAACCGATCTGGAATATACCGCTGTGATTGGTAGACCGAAGTTTCAATCGCATCCTGGGTGTATCGCACCTGATGAAAAGTCTCGTAACGATCTTTTACGCCTTCGAGGATCTTGACGGTCTCTGTTTCATTCGGAGGCGGTACTTTTACCGCCTGAAAACGGCGTTCGAGCGAGCGATCCTTTTCGATGGTCTTGCGAAACTCCGCGGGCGTCGTAGCGCCGATGCACTGGATCTCGCCACGCGAAAGCGCAGGCTTAAGAATATTCGCGGCGTCGAGCGACCCTTCGGCTGATCCCGCTCCCACCAGAGTGTGCAACTCATCGATGAAAATGATGTAGTGCGGGTTCTCGATCAACTCTCGCATGATCGTCTTGAGCCGCTCTTCAAACTGCCCGCGATACTTTGTGCCGGCGACGACGAGCGAGAGATCTAGAGCCAGGATTCTTTTATCGCGCAGAAAGGGAGGAACATCGCCGGTGATGATTCTCTGCGCGAGACCTTCGACGATTGCGGTTTTGCCTACGCCGGGTTCGCCGATAAGCACCGGGTTGTTCTTTGTGCGGCGGCAAAGGATTTGAATAACGCGTTCGGTTTCGGGTTCGCGGCCGATTAGCGGATCAAGCAGATCGTTGTTCGCGGCTTCGGTGAGGTCGCGGCTGAACTCGGCAAGGTGCGGCGCGTCTTTTCGTTGAGATATCGCGCGTTCGTGATGCTGCGCTCGGTTCAGGTCATCGCGAATTTGATTGAGCCGCAAGCCTCGTTCGTAGAGTATCTCCGCGGCCGACGACTTGTCTTCGCGAAGAATGCCCAGCAGCAAATGCTCGGTGCCGATATGACGATGGCCCAGCCGTTCGCTCTCGTCGGCGGCATAGCTCAGAACCCGTTTTGCGCTGGATGACAGCGGCAGATCCACGGACGCGGACACCTTGTCGCGTAGCGCGGTGCGGGATTCAATCTCTCTTCGAATGGATTCGACGGTCGAATGAGGGCTGCGGAAGAATTTTTGTGTTAGCTGTTTGTCCTCGCGAAGCAGGCCCAGAAGAATGTGTTCGGATTGAATGGCTTCGGCGCCAAACTGGCTTGCCTCATATCGTGCGAAGAATATTACGCGGCGAGCCTTCTCGGTGTAGCGTTCGAACATACAAGTCCCGCTAAGAATGAAGACTTTCGACCGGGGAAGAGGAAGAATTGAAAATTGAGAATTGAAAATTGAAAATTGAAAATTGGATGTCCGGCGCAATTTGCGTTTTGCAATTTGCAATTATCAATTTTCAATTTCTCCTTCTTCTCAGATCAGGTGTCTCATAGTCGGTTATTTCAACTGTCCGTCCTCGAGGTGAAGCTCGCGGTCGCAGATTGAAGCAAGACGCTCGTTATGAGTCACGATCACCGAGGTCAGCTTCTGCGACGTGTGAATCTCCTTGAGAAGGGTATGAATGCTCTCACTTGTTTTGCTGTCGAGATCACCGGTCGGTTCGTCTGCCAGCAAGAGCCGCGGCCCGCCTACTAAGGCTCTTGCAATTGCCACTCTGGCTTGCTCGCCGCCTGACAATTCGCCGGGCCTGTGCTCGGCGCGCTCCGCGAGCCCTACGCTTGCGAGCATCGTCTCGGCTCGCTCTCTCGCCACTCGATGGGAGCTTCGCCCAATCAGCAGCGGCATCATTGTATTCTCAACGGCAGTGAACTCGGGCAGCAGGTGATGAAATTGGAAGATGAAACCAATCTCCCCGTTCCGAAACCGCGCCAAGTCTACCTCAGCCAATTTGAAGATGTCAAATTTTCCAACTTTTACCGAGCCTGACGTCGGCCGGTCTAATCCACCTAACAGATGCAATAGGGTCGATTTTCCAGCGCCCGACGGCCCGACCACCGCAACCATCTCTCCTTCGGCTATCTCGATTCCCAAATTTTGAAACACGACGACGCGGCTGCGCCCTGATTCGTAAGTCTTCGTCAGTCCTTCCGCGCGAACGAATGCGGATTGCGGACTGCGGATTGTGGATTCCGGAATTGAAAACTCCGCTAATTGTTTTTCAGGGTTTTCCATGCTTGACCTGGACTAGCCGCGTTTGAAATCCGCAATCGCAAATCCGCAATCCGCAATTCCCAATCATTCGTACCTCAGCGCTTCGACCGGATCCAGGCGAGCCGCGCTGAGCGATGGAAAGATCGTCGACAGAAAACTGATCGCAATTGTCACCGCCGCGACCACCAGCACATCGCTCGCGGTCGCGTGAAACGGAAGGTAGTCGAGCGCGTACGCGCCAGCCGGCAGCTTGATCCACTGATGCGCGTTCGCGAAATAACAAAAACCGGTGCCCGCCAGCACGCCGAAAATGATTCCGACGATCCCGATCGAAACGCCCTGCGCCATAAACAGGTACATCACGCCGCGATTGGTCGCGCCCATCGACTTCAACACCGCGATGTCTCGATGCTTCTCCATCACGATCATTATCAGCACGGTTATGATGTTGAGCGCGGCGATTCCGATCACGATCAACAGTGCAATGCCGGTGAGATATTTCTCATAGCTGAGCGCGCTATAAATCGGCGCGTTCAGTTGTTGCCAGTCCTGCACCTCGAAATCGTCGCCCGCCGCCTTCAAGACCTCGCGCCCGATTCGCTTTACCGCATCAACATCGTCGACTTTCATCTGGATGATCTCGGCGACGTCTTCGGCACCCGAAAGCCGCTGCGCCGCGTCGAGCGAAATGTATGCCCAGGTTGCGTCGTAGTCGCTCAGGCCCGACGCAAAGATGCCGCAGACTTTGAAGTCGCGATAACGCGGCGCGAGTCCAACCGGCGTCAGATGACCTTGAGGCGAGATCACCGTCGCGATATCCCCAACCTTCAGCCCGGTGCTAATCGCAAGCTCTCGTCCGATCACCATTCGATCGATCTTCGCTCCTGATTCAGGATCGATCTCAGGCTGGGAAAGCAGGGCCGCGTCGCCTTCGACGGTGAACTGAAAAACTTCATTGGCGTTTTTGGAAGCGCTCATGTCCGCGCCCTTGAGGACCGCGTATTGAGTGTCCTTCTCGCCCTGAACAAGCACTTGTTGATAGAGCGTCGCCGAAGCAGAACGAATGTGAGGCAAGGCACTCAAGCTTCGGACAAGCTCGCGATAGTTTTCAATCGGCTCGCGTTGTTTGCGGGTCAGGTTAAGGTGAGCCGTGCCTGAGAGAATCTTTGCCTGAAACTCCTGCCGGAAACCGGTCATCATCGCCAGCACGATAATCAATGAAGCGACGCCCGCCGCGACCGCCGCAATCGCGATGATCGTGATAACCGAGATCATCACCTGTTTGCGTTTGGCGCGAAGATACCGGAGCGCGATGAAGAGTTCGTAAGGCATAAGGCAGTGGGCAGTAGGCAGTGGGCAGCAGGCAGGCCGCAGCTTCTTCGCCTGCCTACTGCTTACTGCCCACTGCCTGCTGGTTTCTCCGGCCGCATATGTGGAAACAGAATCACGTCGCGGATTGAGCGCTGATTGGTGAGCAACATAACCAGCCGGTCGATGCCGACTCCTTCGCCGGCGGTCGGAGGCATCCCGCACGAAAGGGCTCGAATGTAGTCCTCATCGATCACCATCGCTTCGTCATCGCCTCCTGCTCGCAGCTTCATCTGCTCTTCGAAGCGTCTTCGCTGGTCCGCTGGATCGTTTATCTCGCAGAACGCGTTAGCGATTTCCATTCCGGCAATGAATAACTCGAAGCGATCCACGAATCGAGGATCGCTCTGATTCTGCTTTGACAACGGCGACAGCTCGGTCGGGAATTCCGTGATGTAAGTCGGATTGATCAATTGGGCCTCCGCGACGTGCTCAAATACTTCGCCAAGCAGATGGCCATAATCAAGCGATCTCAAATGTCCAATATGAGACTTGAGATTCTGGTCCTGTTCGGCTAATCGCAGAACGCCTTCGCTCGACGAAATATCTTCAAGCGTCGGGCGGGTTTCCCGATTTGGCCAGTAATGAACCACAGCCTCGCGCATGGTCAGCCGTTTCCACGGGCGTGCGAAGTCGATCGTGTCTTCTCCGTACTCGATCAGCGTCTTGCCACACACCTGTTCGACTACCGATGAGATCAACTCTTCGGTGAGCCTGATCAGATCCTCGTATTCCGAATACGCTTCGTACCATTCGAGCATCGTGAACTCGGGATTGTGAGAGCGGTCGATGCCCTCATTTCGGAAGTTGCGATTTATTTCGTAGACTTTTTCGAATCCGCCGACGATCAGGCGTTTCAAGTAAAGCTCGGGCGCGATTCGCGCATAAAGATCGATGTCGAGCGCGTTGTGATGAGTCGCGAACGGCCGAGCCGCCGCGCCCGTCGGGAGTGAGGTAAGCATCGGAGTCTCGACTTCCATGTAACCGCGATCATCGAAGAACCCGCGTATCGACCGAATGATCCGCGAGCGTGTCTCAAACACGTGCCGCACTTCGCGATTGGCGATCAGGTCGGCGTAACGCTGGCGATAGCGCAATTCGATTTCGTGCAATCCGTAATATTTGTCCGGCGGAGGAACGAGGGCCTTCGAAAGAAATGTCACCGACTCGGCGTGAATCGACAACTCGCCGGTTCGCGTCCGAAACATCCGGCCTTCAGTTCCGATGAAATCGCCGAGATCGAGCAGCTTGAACAGCGACCACGTTCGCTCGTCGACTTCGTTCGACTTGATGTAGATCTGAAGCAATTCGGCGCCGTCGGTGAACCGAATGAACGCAGCCTTGCCCATCTTGTTGATTGCGTGAACTCGCCCGGCGACGCGCGCGCGAGACTTCTCGCTCTCGAGTTCTTCGCCGGTCTTGCTCGAGAATTGTTGAACGAGTTGGCTTATCGAATGAGTGCGGTCAAACTTGTGCGGGTAAGGATCGAAGCCGAGTTGGATGACTTGGTCGAGCGAACGCCGCCGCTGTTCTATCTGATCGTTCTCGTCTGCAATCGGCTGTTGTTCTTCATCCATCAACTTCTCCGCGGTTCAGTTCGCAGTGTGCGGCTTGAATCAGGTATCGAATTATAGGAATCGCTTTTGATGAGTGTCAACGCGCGAGGCTTCATTGCTCTCTCACGGACGTGTTTGATATTTTTAGCTGCTGTTCAAACCGTATTCAGAATCGACAAGCAATGATTAATCGCACTCGCAAGAAAAACTCGCGCAATCGCGTTTGGTTGTTGCAAACGTTGTTTGCAACTTTGCTCGTAGTCTCCGGCTGCGGAACAAACGAGCCTCCCAGACAACAAGCTCGAACCGCCGCCGCGCCGGCGCCACCCGCACCCGAACAAACTACGCCGGCTTCGGAACTGGTGACGATGGATGTGGCGAAGGCGGTGATGGTAACGGTCGAGTTGGATTTCGGATCAAGGGTGCCAACGATCGCCGAAGCGATCACCCAGATTGAGCGCCGATATCAGCCCGACGACGGTCAGGGACGCACGTTCGCGGTGCTCGACGCGTACGGCGAGCCGACTCCGGACGGCAAGAAACTTCACATGTCCATGCATGTGAGCAGCGAGAAGCCGGGCGGCGGACAACTGATCTTCAAACGCACGGGCGAGGTCTTGTGGCGGGGCAAGATCAATCCCGCTTCGCAGCCGATCCAACCTAAGAACCTCACGGTCTTGTTGGACAACGGCAGAGGCACAACGCTCACTGTTGATGGGTCGGGTAATCCCAACTCGATCATCGACGCGCGAGTCAAACCCGGAGACTTGCCGGTGCGTGACGTGTGGCCGGATGGGGAACAGCGCGAGTTGACGTTCATCTACAGCGCGTGTGGATGTCCGGTGCACGTGCTTGCAAAGCGGGTGGGCGATCGAACGGTGCGGGTCAAGGATACGCCGGTGATTTTCCCGGATGATCCCGCCGCGGTCCAGGTGATATCAAAGCTCATGCGGTGGTGACGCGGTCATCTACCCTTGTCACAGCTCAGCCTTGATAACGACGGACAACCTCCAATACACAACCTCTCGGCTTCTCGTTGAATGAATGGTGCGCTTGCCTCGTCGCACCTATTACCGTGTCGCGATAGATAGCTACTTGCGGCTCAGGTTCTCCAGTTTGATTTGTTCTCTCACGGCATTTATTCTAAGTCATCGTGACGAAAAGGGGTCACAAACAATATGGTTCGCGTTGACGAAAACCTGCTTCAAAGAGTCGTAGACTCAATCCTGAAGGTAAGCCAGCCCGAGCGAATCATTATGTTCGGGTCGGCAGCCACGGGAAACATGGGCCCAGACAGCGATCTTGACCTGCTCGTGATTGAACCGGAGTTTTCCGATGCCCGCCAGGAGAGCATTCGCTTGCGCGCAGCGCTTCGAAGCTTTGAGATTCCCATCGACATTTTTCCAATGAAGCCCGAACGTTTTGAAGAGACAAAAAACGTCATAGGCGGTTTGGCGTTTCCGGCAAATAAGTACGGAGTGGTCATCTATGAAGCGCCCTGAAGAGGTGAAACTTGAATTCACTCGTGACTGGGTCCGCAAAGCTGAGGGTGATTTCAAAGCCGCCGAGCTCTTGCTGCAGAGTGGTGAGGGTTTCCAGTTTCAAACTGCGTTTCATGCACAACAGGCAGCCGAAAAATACCTGAAAGCGTACCTGGTTTGGCATCAAATCGAATTCCCGAAGACCCACGACATTGGAAAACTCACTACGCTTGCGGCTGACGTGGACGTCGATCTGCCGGCCGCTGTCGGTGAGGCTGAAGCGTTGACGCCATTCGGTGTGGACTTACGTTACCCTGGAGATTACGCTGACGTGACACCGGAGGACGCGCGGAACGCGCTTGCTCTCGCCAAACGAGTGCGAGACAAGATTCGGAACCGGCTCCCTGATGGCGCGCTTGAATGAAACTCGCGGGAATAACTGAGGAGAACATAATGCCAAGAATCGTACGATGCGGACTCATACAAGCCGCCAATGAAGAACCCGCCGATAGCTCGATTGAAAAAATCAAGAAGGCCATGGTCGATAAACACGTCTGGATGATCGAAGACGCCGCGAAGAAGGGCGTGCAGATCATTTGCCTGCAAGAGCTGTTCTACGGCCCTTATTTCTGCGCCGAACAGAATCCGCATTGGTACGATCTGGTCGAACGAATTCCCGACGGCCCGACCACTCAGTTGATGTGTGAGATCGCTCGCCAACACAAGATGGCTATGGTCGTTCCGATCTACGAAGAAGAAATGACCGGCGTCTATTACAACACCGCGGCCGTCATCGACGCGGACGGCAAGTACCTGGGCAAGTATCGCAAGACTCACATACCGCATTGTCTCCCGGGATTCTGGGAGAAGTTCTACTTCACGCCCGGGAACTCGGGCTTTCCGACGTTTGAAACAAAGTACGCGCGCATCGGAGTCTACATTTGCTATGACCGTCACTTCCCCG
>Ga0070693_100001096_pt1 | contig 12159 bp, 9 predicted proteins | sample KBSK1103metaG_FD_65472 | JGI IMG/M metagenome (GOLD analysis project Ga0070693, IMG submission 65472) | Corn, switchgrass and miscanthus rhizosphere microbial communities from Kellogg Biological Station, Michigan, USA - KBS K1-10-3 metaG | ecosystem: Host-associated > Plants > Roots >...
CAGGACATACATCCAGAGCCACCAGCCGATGGCGGTGGCGATGAGCGCCGAGAAAAGGAGCGCGGCGATGAACTCGCCGTTCCAGCGCACCGGGTCGTGCGGGATGGCGAGCGCAAGCACCGTGAGCCATGCGAAGCCGAAGAGAAGCTGCCACGCGGTGAACACCAGCGGATCGGCGCCGGGCGTGGCCCACTTCTTCGAGAACACGGCCGAGATCGCCCAGACCGCGCCGGCCGCGATCGACAGCAGGCTCGCGCGCAGCGACGTGAGGTTCCACGGCGAGACGATGAGCACGAGCCCGGCGAACGCGAGCGCCACGGCGATCCATTGCGCCCCGCGCATGCGCTCGCCGATGAGGAAGTGCGCGAACACGATCATCCAGAAGGGCATCGTGAAGACGAGGACCGAGGTCTTGCCCGGGCCGGCCTCGAGGAGCGCGAAATGCGAGAGCGCCACGAAAAGGGCCACCTGCAGCGTGCCCAGCAGCGCGGCGATGCGATAGCGCGAAAGCGTGAGCGGCTGGCGCCGGACGGCCACGATCGCGAAGAGGAACGCGGCCCCGATGCCCACGCGCATCGCGGCGAAGTCGAACGGATGGGCGTGGCGCAACGCGATCTTCATCGCCACCCACGAGTAGCCCCAGATGAGGATCAACGCCGCCAGCGCGGCGAATGGCACTCCGGCAGGCCGCTTCACGCGGCGAGCGGCGGATGGCTTCGGACTTCGAGCCCCGGCCCGTCGGGCGATTTCCAGCGCAGGTCGCGGCGGTCCAGGCTTTCGATCTGCGCGACCACGAGCGCGTCGAATCCCCCTTCGGGCGCGGGGGCTGCGTTCACGATGGTCCCTGCCGCCTGTTCCCCGAACGCGGCGCTATAGACACTCTGGCCGGGCTGCGGGCGCTCGGTCCCGTCCACATGCGCGATCGCCATGCGGCGCTTCAGGCCGCCGCGATACTGCATGCGCGCGACGATCTCCTGTCCGGGGTAGCAGCCTTTCTTGAAGCTCACGCCGCCCACGAGCTCGAAGTTCGCCATCTGCGGCACGAACGCCTCCTGCGTCGCGGCAGTGATGGTGGGTACTCCCGCGCGAATCGCCGCGAGCTCCCATGCGTCGGCGCCCGCGTTCGGCGTGAGCGCGCGTTCCGGCGGCATGAGGGCGACGATGCGCCCCGGTTCGAGGCCCACCAGGATCGCACCTTCGTCCTCGACGACTTCCATCGGCGCGGGGCCCGGGCGCCGCCCGATGATGCCGCGGCGCGCGTAGCGATCGGAGACGTCCGCGATCTTCACCTTCGAGCGCAGCACGAACATCCCCAGGCGCTTGGCGATGGGGCCGGCGATCTCCGCGGGCAACATGAGGAGATATCCGTCGGGACGGCGCACGAGGAGGAACGTGGCGAGGAGCCGCCCTTTCGGCGAGCACCAGCCGTTCCATTGCGCGCGGTTCACGCCGAGCGCCTCCACGTCGTTCGTGAGCTGGCCCTGCAGGAAAGCAGCGGCGTCGTCTCCCGAAACGGAGAGGACCGCGTTGTTGGAAAGATCGGCGACGAATTCGGACATGACCTGCGATTTTACGCTTGCGCCATCACGCGCCGCGCTCGGGTTCATCGGAGTGGCGTCTGCCGCCACGATCCTGCTCCTGGCGGCATTGCCGGGCCGGTTCGAGGCGCGCATGGCGGCCATGGTGTGGTGTGTGGGGGCGGCGGCCCATGCATTCAAGAGGCACCGCGCCTCGCATGCCGTGCGCGTCGATGGCCTCTCGATCGTCGTGGATGGAATCGAAGGGCGCATCGTCGCCGGCTCCTTCGTCGCACCGTGGCTCACCATCGTGCACTGGAAGCCGCGCGATGCGCGCTTCACGCGCACGCTCGCCGTGCTGCCGGATGCCATCGATGCAGGGGCGTTCCGCGCGCTGCGCGTCATCCTGCGCTGGTCGCCGCCGCGCTGATACACTGCGCGCCATGAAAAATATCTTCTTCCTGGCATTGGCGTTGGTGGCGCTGCAGGCATCCGCGCAGCCGTATCCCGCCACCCCGAAAAAGCCCGTCACGGATTCGTACCATGGCGTGGAGGTGCGCGACGACTATCGCTGGCTCGAGAACAGCGCCGATCCCGCCGTTCCCGCATGGGGCCGGGAGCAGATGGACATCACGCGCAAGGCTCTCGACAGCCTGGCGCTGCGCCCGGCGCTCCAGGAGCGCTTCAAGCAGCTCTACAGCACCCGCCCGCCGCGCTATTACGCCTTCCAGCATCGCGGCGCGCTCTTCGCGCTGAAGCGCCAGCCGCCGAAGAACCAGGCCATGCTGGTGGTGCTGAAGTCGCCCGAGGATCCGGCAAGCGAGCGCGTGCTGGTGGACCCGAACGAGATCCGCGGCGGGGCCACCACCGCGATCGACTGGTACGCCGCATCCCTCGATGGAAAATACGTCGCCGTTTCGTTGTCGGAGAAGGGCAGCGAGCAGGGCACCGCCTACGTCTTCGACGTCGCCACGGGCCGGCGCCTGGACGACTACGTGCCCCGCGTGAACGGCCCGACCGCCGGCGGCAGCCTCGCGTGGAACGAGGACGCGACCGGCTTCTTCTACACGCGCTATCCCCAGGGCACCGAGCGCGCGAAGGACGACCTGGATTTCTACCAGCAGGTCTGGTTCCACAAGCTCGGCACGGGCGCGAGCGCGGATACCTACGTGATCGGCAAGGACTTCCCGCGCATCGCCGAGGTGGAGCTGTCCGCAACGCGGGACGGCAAGCACATCCTCGCGCGCGTGGCCAACGGGGATGGCGGCGAGTTCGCGTATTACCTGCGCGACGCGCGCGGGGAATGGACCAGGATCGCCGACTACGGCGACAAGATCCGCCGCATGGTGCTCGGCCGCGACAACCGCATCGTGGCGCTCTCCCTGAAGGACGCGCCGCGCGGCAAGGTGATCTACACCACGCTCGAGTCGCCCAACTTCGCCAAGGCGCGCCTTGCCGTTGCGCAGAGCGACGAGACCATCGAATCGATCGACATCTCGAAGGAACGCCTCTACGTCGATTACATGGTGGGCGGCCCGAGCGAGGTGCGCGTTTTCTCCCTGGACGGGGCGCTCCTGTCCAACATGCCGACGGAGCCGGTGAGCACGGTGAGCCTGGAGACCGTGTTGGAGAACGGCGACATGCTGTTCTCGAGCACCAGCTACACGCAACCCATCTCGTGGTACCGGTACGCGTGGCGCAGCGGCAAGATCACCAGGGCGCAGATCACGCCGAAGTACGACGTCACGCTCGAGGATGCCGAGGTGTCGCGCGAGATGTGCGTCTCGAAGGACGGCACCAAGGTCCCCGTCAGCATCGTGATGAAGAAGGGCACCCGGCGCGACGGCAGGAATCCGGTGCTGCTCACGGGCTACGGCGGCTACGGCGTGACCATCAATCCCACGTTTTCGAACCGCATCCGCGTCTGGGTCGATCACGGCGGCGTCTGGGCCACGGCGAACCTGCGCGGCGGCGGCGAGTTCGGCGAGGACTGGCACCACGCGGGCAACCTCACGAAGAAGCAGAATGTCTTCGACGACATGATCGCGTGCGCGGAGCACATGATCGCGCGCGGCTACACGAGCAGGGACCGGCTGGCCGCGGTGGGCGGCAGCAACGGGGGCCTGCTCATGGGCGCGATCCTCACGCAGCGCCCGGATCTTTTCCGCGCCATCGTGTCCCACGTGGGCATCTACGACATGCTGCGGGTGGAGCTCACGCCCAACGGCGCGTTCAACGTGACCGAGTTCGGCACGGTGAAGGACACGGCGCAGTTCAAGGCGCTCTACGCCTACTCGCCCTATCACCACGTGAAGGACGGCACGGCGTATCCCGCCATCCTCTTCGCGACGGGCGAGAACGACGGGCGAGTGGATCCGTGGCATTCGCGCAAGATGGCCGCGCGGCTGCAGGCGGCCAACCCCGGCGGCCGGCCGATCTACCTGCGCATCAGCATGGACACGGGCCACGGCCAGGGCACCGCGCTCGCCACGCAGATCGAGGAAGACGCGGACCAGTTCGCGTTCCTCATGGATCAGCTTGGGATGAAATGACCAAAGCTGAAACGCAGAGAACGCAGAGAACGCAGAGAAGGCTAGGCAGGGTTTCCTGGAGGTGAATCGGCGGCGATGGGAAGCGCTGGCGTGCGACGGCGGACAAGGCGACGCACGCCTCGAGTGAGGGTGCGGACGTTGAAGTTGATCAAGAGCCCCACCTCGAGATTCGTGTGTTTCAGGTAGGTAAGGATCTGTGCCTCGTGGATGGGCAGCAGCGCGTCCATCGACTTGAGCTCGAGCAACACCGTGCGATCCACGATGACGTCAGCCCGGTACCCGACGTCGAGTCGATGATTGTTGTAGAGGATCGCGATGGGAACTTCTTCCTCGGCCGTCATTCCATCGTCGGACAATTGCTTCACCAGGCACGCGCGGTACGTGCTTTCGAGCAAACCCGGTCCAAGGGCTCGATGCACCTTGATTGCTGCCCCGATGATCGCCCTCGTCTTTTCGCTTTGAATGTCGTCCACGGATTCTCCTTCACATCTATAACGCTCTCCCCTAACGGGCGCTGACCTGGCTACCACATCCTCTAGCGTTCTCTGCGTTCTCTGCGTTTCAGCTTTAGTGCAACGCGGCGGTATAATTAGCGGATGAATTCGCAAGATGCGCTGGCGCAGCAGGTCCTGACGCTGCCGGGCGCGATTGCGCTCTCCGCCTTCCGGATCGAAAAGCTCCTCGCGGGGCTGCCGCGGCCCCTTGCCGAGGCGATCACGATCGACACGCGCTTCGTCCACTTCGCCGCCATCGGCGAGCCGCTGGATGCGGGCGAGACCCAGGTCCTGGAAAAGCTCCTCACCTACGGCACGCCCGCGCGCGGCGAGCCGAAGGGTGCGCTGCTCCTCGTCCTGCCGCGCTTCGGCACGGTATCGCCGTGGTCGTCGAAGGCGACGGACATCGCGCACAACTGCGGACTCGACAAGATCGTCCGCATCGAGCGCGGTGTCGCCTACTACGTCGTCGCGCGCGACCCGGGTCCGCTATCGGAACGCTCGTATCGAGCGCTCGATCGGGCGCTGAGAGATCGCATGACGGAGGTCATGGTGACGGAGCTCGAGGCAGCCGCGAAGCTGTTCGAGCACTATCCGCCGCAGCCGCTCGCGTACATCGACGTGCTGGGGTTCGGGCGCCACGCGCTCCAGGAAGCCAACGACGCCATGGGCCTCGCGCTCGCGCCCGACGAGATCGACTATCTCCTCGAGAGCTTCACCAAGGCGGGGCGCAATCCCACCGACGTGGAGCTCATGATGTTCGCGCAGGCGAACTCCGAGCATTGCCGCCACAAGATATTCAACGCCTCGTGGACCATCGACGGCGAGGCGCAGGACCGCTCGCTCTTCCAGATGATCCGCAACACGCACCAGCGCACCCCGCGCGGGACGGTGGTCGCGTACTCGGACAACTCCGCGATCATGGAAGGCGCCGTGGTGGAGCGCTTCCATCCTTCGGCGGGCGGCGCGTGGGGTTATGCGAAGGACCTCACGCACATCCTCATGAAAGTGGAGACGCACAACCACCCCACCGCGATCGCGCCGCATCCGGGCGCGGGCACGGGCGCGGGCGGAGAGATCCGCGACGAGGGCGCCACCGGCATCGGCGGCAAGCCCAAGGCGGGGCTTACGGGGTTTTCCGTTTCCAACCTGAAGCTGCCGAATGCGCGCCGCCCGTGGGAAGTCGACTACGGCAAGCCCTCGCGCATCGCCTCGGCGTTGCAGATCATGATCGACGGGCCCATCGGCGGCGCCGCGTACAACAACGAGTTCGGCCGGCCCAACCTCGCGGGCTACTTCCGAAGCTTCGAGCTCGCGTGCGGCGGCGAAGTGCGCGGCTACCACAAGCCCATCATGCTCGCGGGCGGCTACGGCAACATCTCTTCGAAGCACACGCACAAGAAACCGCTGGGCAAGGGCACGCTCTTCGTCCACATGGGCGGCCCCGGTTTCCTCATCGGCATGGGCGGGGGCGCTGCTTCCTCGATGGCGTCCGGCCAGAACGTCGAGTCGCTCGATTTCGATTCGGTGCAGCGCGCCAACGCGGAGCTCGAGCGGCGTTGCCAGGAAGTGATCGATGCCTGCTGCGCGATGGGCGAGGGCAATCCGATCCTCTCCATCCACGACGTGGGCGCCGGCGGCCTGTCGAACGCATTTCCCGAGATGGCGCATTCGGGCGGCGTGGGCGCGCAGTTCGGCCTTCGCGCGATCCCGGTCGAGGAGCCCGGCATGTCGCCCATGCAGGTCTGGTCGAACGAGTCGCAGGAGCGCTACGTGCTCGCGATCGACGCCTCGCGCATGGAGGAATTCAAGGCGATCTGCGAGCGCGAGCGATGCCTCTTCGCGGTGGTGGGCAACGCGCGTGCCGACCATGAGCTGGTGGTCGAAGATCCGCTCTTCCGCAACAAGCCCGTGGACATGCCGCTCGAGGTGATCCTCGGCAAGCCGCCGCGCATGCACAAGGACGTGAAGCGCGAAGCGCGCAAGGGCAAGGCTTTCACGCCCACGATCGACCTGCGCGAAGCGGCTTATCGGGTCCTGCGCCATCCCACGGTCGCGGACAAGACGTTCCTCATCTCCATCGGCGATCGCACCGTGGGCGGTGTCACGGTGCGCGACCAGATGGTCGGACCCTGGCAGGTGCCGGTCGCCGACTGCGCGGTGACCACGCTCGGCTACACGACGTATCTCGGCGAAGCCATGGCGATCGGCGAGCGCGCGCCGCTCGCCCTCATCGATGGGCCCGCGTCGGGGCGCATGGCGGTGGGCGAGGCGATCACCAACATCGCCGCCGCGCCCATCACGGACATCGGCGACGTCAAGCTGTCGGCCAACTGGATGTGCGCCGCCGGGCACCCGGGCGAGGACGCGATCCTCTTCGACACCGTGAAAGCCGTGGGCATGGAGCTTTGTCCCGCACTCGGCGTGTCGATCCCGGTGGGCAAGGACTCCATGTCGATGCGCACGACGTGGACGGACGCGAAAAGCGGCGAGGACAAGAGCGTGACCGCGCCCGTGTCGCTCATCGTGTCCGCGTTCGCGCCCGTCACCGATGCGCGGCGCGTGCTCACGCCGCAGCTTCGGACCGACAAGGGCGATAGTGAACTCGTCCTCATCGACCTGGGCGCCGGCCGCAACCGGCTGGGCGGCTCGATCCTCGCGCAGGTCAGCTCCCAGCTCGGCGACGAGGCGCCGGACCTGGACGATCCGGCGATGCTTCGCGCATTCTTCGGCGCGATCCAGGAGCTGAGTGCCGACGGCAAGCTCCTCGCGTACCACGACCGTTCCGACGGCGGCCTCTTCGCGACGCTCGCGGAAATGGCGTTCGCGGGCCGCGCGGGCGTGACGATCTACCTCGACAACCTCGCCATCGATGCCAAGCGCCTGGACGTGGATGGGCACGAGCGCCAGCGCGATGCGCTCGCCGGCGACCTCGAGGGGCGCGTCATGGCCGCGCTCTTCAACGAGGAGCTGGGCGCCGTATTGCAGGTGCGCCGCGGCGATCGCGATGCCGTGATGGCGCTGCTGCGCGAGGCCGGCCTTTCGGCGCGCTCGCACGTGATCGGCCATCCCAACGCGCAAGGCGAAGTGCGCATCGTGATGGACGGCAAGCCGATGCTCGCGGAAAAGCGCTCGGCCCTTCATCGCGCATGGTCGGAAGTGACGCACGAGATCCAGCGCATGCGCGACAACCCCGCGTGCGCCGACCAGGAGTACGAGCGCATCGCCGACGAAGGCGACCCGGGCATGAGCGCGAAGCTCACGTTCGATCCGGCGGAAGACATCGCCGCGCCCTTCATCGCGAAAGGCGCGCGCCCGAAAGTCGCGGTGCTGCGCGAGCAGGGCGTGAACGGCCAGGTGGAGATGGCGGGCTCGCTCGAGCGCGCCGGCTTCGCCGCCTTCGACGTGCACATGAGCGACATTCTTTCCGGGCGCGTGAAGCTCGCGGACTTCAAGGGCTTCGGCGCGTGCGGCGGGTTCAGCTACGGCGACGTGCTGGGTGCGGGCGAGGGCTGGGCGAAGTCGATCCTCTTCAACGCCCGCGCGCGCGACGAGTTCGAGGCGTTCTTCAAGCGCGGCGATTCGTTCGCGATCGGCCTGTGCAACGGCTGCCAGATGATGTCGAACCTGAAGGACATCATTCCCGGGGCGCAGAACTGGCCGCATTTCGAGCGCAACCTCTCGGAGCAGTACGAGGCGCGCTTCGCCCTGGTCGAGATCCAGAAGTCGCCCTCGATCCTCCTTGCCGGCATGGAGGGAAGCCGCATCCCGATCGCCACGGCGCATGGCGAAGGCCGCGCGGTGTTCAAGTCGGCGCAGGCGAAGGACGCGTGCAACCATCTCATCGCCGCGCGCTGGGTGGACAATCGCGGCAAGGTGACCGAGACCTATCCCTACAACCCGAATGGCTCGCCGCAAGGCATCACCGGGGTCACCACGCCGGACGGGCGCTTCACGATCCTCATGCCGCATCCGGAGCGTGTGTTCCGCACTGTCACGATGTCCTGGCACCCGCAGGAGTGGGGCGAGGACTCGCCGTGGATGCGCATCTTCCGCAACGCGCGTGCCTGGGTCGGCTGATTCCTAGCGAAGGAGCCCGAAGCGCGGCTCCGCGCGCTCGCGTGCGAGCGTGAGGTCGCGCGCGTTGCCGCCGAGGATCACATCATGCTCGCGAGTCGTGCCGACGAATACTTCCGCCAGCACGCCGAAACCGAGCACGCGATAGTCGCGAGGATCCGTGGACACGCCCGATCCCGGAAGCGAGCTCGCATTGAGCGCTTCCAGCATCGCCTTGAATCGCGCGAACGGAATCTCCGCGCGAAAGAACGCGGGCTCGTTCCACGTCTGCGCGAAGCGCATCGTCTCCGACATCGGTGCGGGCTGCACGAAGCGCACCGCGTGCCCCGCGCCGTCGACGGGCGCGAGCGGGCTTCCCGCGAAGGCGGTGATGCCGTCGTTGCCGAGGAACTCCTCGCCGGCACCGGGGGAGCCCCGCGCGCGGTTGTCGAACAGGCCGATGACGTGGGCGATGTTGGTTCGCGTCGTCGTGTCCCGCACGTAATAGAGGAAGCTCACCTGCGTCACGCCGAGCTCGGGCGTGAGTCCCGGGGAGACGGAGGTCGGCACGCTCACCCAACCCTGGATCGCGAGCGTGGACTGCGCACCGTCGAACGCGGCGGGCGGCGGGTCGAGCGTCATGCCGATGCTGGCGCTCGGTCCCTCGCCGAAGAGCGGCCGCGAATGCTCGAACTGGAAGGAGTTGATGAGGAAGCCCGCGGTTTCGCAGCGCAGCTGGAAGGCGCTCGCGGCGACGGGAGGCGGCGCGTCGCGGTCGCCGCGCTGGTAGAAGGAATCCACGTGCAGCCCCGTTAGGCTCCCCACGTCCCAGGTGATCTCGTGGGCCACCTCGTTCGCGAGCTCGTCGGTGTCGAGGTCGCCGATATGCTGGACCCGCATGAAGGATTGGTTGAGCGGCTCCGCGGTCGCCTCCGCGATGATGTTGGCCGGTCCCGGACAGTCCGGCGCGGCGAGCAACCGGTCGCGCGCGGCCGGATTGAATTGCGCTCCGGCCGGGCCCGCGGCGAGGAATACGGCGATGACGACTCGCCCGATCATCTCCCCGGGGACCTCTCCTCCTCGACGATCGCGCGGCGGATCGCGCGGCGCAGGTTCGCCTCTTCGGCCTCGCGCCGCGATCCATACGCGACCATGACGAAAGGGAACGCGAGGAGCACGAGCAGGGTGAGCACCGCGATGAGCACCCGGCTCACCGGCGGCTCGCCGGGCGTCATCAGCGCCCATGCGGTCACCGCAACGAGCAGCGTGAGGACGGCCGACACCGTGTGGAGGAAGCGCCGCGACCGCGGCGAGGGCGAGAACGTGACGTCGAGGACCGGCGCGCCGGGCGCTTCACGCCACGAGGATTCGAGCACCATGGTCCTTGGAGTGATCCCGGCGATCGCGCGTTCCACGCGTTTCGCGGATTCTTCGCGCGAATAGCGGCTCTCGAACGACTCGCTGCGGCGTTCGACCAGCAACCTCGCCATGCGGCGCATCTCGGAGGCCATGCGTGCCTATCGCGGTTTCACGCGCTCCCACATGGCCTCGGGAATGCGATAGTCGGGACGCTTGCGGCGAAATTCCGCGAGCGCCTTGTCGGCTTCCTCCTGGCGTCCCTCCACGCGCAGCTTCGCGATGGCCTCCAGCTCGCGCGTCGCCTCGTCCATCGGAGCCTGCGCATCGGCCGCGATGCCTGCGGCCGCGGGCGCCCGCGGGGCGGCGAAGGCTTCGCGCTTCATGCGCCCCTCGGCAGCGGGAGCCGCGGTCGACGCGGGCGGCGCGGCAGGCGCGGCAGGCGCGGCGGGAAAGGCCTGCACGTCGCGGTCCTTCTGCTTCTGCAGCATCTCCTTCGAATCCTCGACGCGCGATTCGTCGCGCCGCTGGCGAACGTTCTCCTCCAATGCCTGCGGCTGCGCGGGAGCGGCCTGCAGCTTCGGCTGCGGAACGGGCGCCACGTCGGGCTTCGCGGCCGGCACGATGATCTTCTTCTCGGCCTTCGCGCGCGCGCCGCGTTGCGACCCGGTGTCCGCCTCGTTTTTCGACGGCGCAGGCTCGGCCGCGCCCTGAGCGCGTTCCGGGGCAGCCGGGACCGCGGCCGCCGCGGGTGGCGACGAATAGACGTCGGGCGATTCCACGCCGGGTTTTTCCAGCTGCATGCGCAGCGTCACGCCGAAAGCGAGCACGAGGACGGCGGCGATGGAGACGGGAGCTGCCCAGCGGCGCGCAGCCGTGGGCTTCGCCACCGCCCGGCGCGACGCGGCGAGGATCGCGGCGTCGAGCGCAGCGCCTGGCTCCTCGCGGCGCAGGGCGCGATACGCCGCGTCCAGCTTGTCGCCCGTCTCATTCATCGCCGATCGCTTCCTTCAGTTTCGCCGTCGCGTATCTCAGGCGGCTCTTCGCCGCCTCTTCATTGGTTCCGGTGGCCGCCGCGATCTCGGCCGCCGTGAGGTCGCCCTCCATATGCAGGAGGAATGCCTCGCGCTGCGCGAGCGGAAGCGCCGCGATCGCTTCCGACAACCGCGCCGCCGCGCGGCTCGCCTCCAGGTTCGCGTGCGGTTCGGCCGACGGAGGTGCGACCGGCTCGGCGGCCGCGTGTTCCTCGTCGTCGAGCGATACCAGCGAAAGGCCCTTCGCGCGCCAGTGGTCCACCATGCGGTTGTGCGCGATGGTGTAGAGCCACGTCGTGAATTTCGCCTCCGGGCGGTAGCGCACCCGCGCCTCGATCGCGCGCATCCAGATCTCCTGGAAGAGCTCCTCCGCCTGCGCGTGCGCCTTCACCGAGCGCAGCACGAAGCGGAAGAGCGGTCCCTTGTGGCGGGCATAGAGGGCCTCGAACGCCGTCGCGTCGCCGCCGGCATACGCGAGCATCAACTGTTCGTCGGAGGCCGGCATGCCCCCCTATATTACGGGTCCGGCGTGAACGAGCCCGGGAACGGTGCCGGATCGCGCCGCGCGAACGAGGGCTGCAGCACGCCCTGCGCGACGAGGTTGCGGTAGCTGTCGTAGTAGATCGCGATCGTCTCCACCGGCGCATCCGTCGAGCGCTCGAACGCGACCCACTGCATGCGCGATTCCTCGCGGCGGCCGTGGCCGGTGCCGAGCGGCGCCGAGGCCGCGGGCGGAGCGGGTGCGCGTTGCGTCGCGACACCGGACGAATCCTGGGAGAGCTTCGGCTGCTGGCGCTCTTCGTAGAGGCTCTCGTTGCGGTCGCGTTTCGCGTCCGATTCCGGTTTCGCGAAGGGCCACTGGCGATACGGGCTCGGATCCGCGGCGGCTTCCGGCGGCGGCTCGTAGCGCTTGCGCTGGAAGAGTGCCACGCCGATCACGCCGACGTTGTTCGGGCGTCCCGTGCGCCCCGCATAGGAATCGCCGAGCGTGGTGAAGTAGAACGCGGCGATGTCGTCGAGGCTCTTGCGCCATCCCTTCACCTCCATGCGCGACCACGCGGAAATCACGTAGCCGGATTGGCGCGGATTGGCCGGCTGCCCGTTCATCACGTTGAGGCCGTCGACGGAAACGACCGCGAGCAGGTCATCG
>Ga0070693_100001098_pt1 | contig 12148 bp, 10 predicted proteins | sample KBSK1103metaG_FD_65472 | JGI IMG/M metagenome (GOLD analysis project Ga0070693, IMG submission 65472) | Corn, switchgrass and miscanthus rhizosphere microbial communities from Kellogg Biological Station, Michigan, USA - KBS K1-10-3 metaG | ecosystem: Host-associated > Plants > Roots >...
CGCTCGCCGAGAGACGGCAGAAACTCGAGCAGCCCCGAGCCGGTGTCCGCGACCGCCGAAGCAACGATGGCCTGGTCGCGCTCGTTCGACATGCGCAGCGCGAAGACGGTATTGCACTGGGAAAGGATCGTCGGATCGATTTCAGCGGGACGTTGCGTGACGATGCACAGTGATGCACCGTACTTGCGGCCTTCCTTGGCGATCTTGGCGATGGCGCGTTTGCACGGCTCGAAGCCCAACGCCGCATTTACGGGAACGTAGCGATGCGCCTCTTCGCAGACGAGCGTGACGGGCACTTGACCCTCGCTCCATAATGCGAAGTCGAATGTCATGCGGCACAGCACGGAAACGACGACGTTGACGATTTCCGATGGGATGCCGGTGAGTTCGAGAATGGTGATCGGCTTGTTGTTGACGGGCACGCGGAAGATCCGGCTCAGGACCTGCGCCATGCCGTCATAAACGGTCACCGACCCGAACATGAACGAATAGCGACTATCGCGCGAAATGGTTTCGATGCGGTGCTTCAGCGTGCGAAGCGGCGCCAGATCTCTCTTGTTTTCGAGCTTGCCCATGCGGTCGTCAATGAGCGAAACGAGGTCCGAGATGCGGTATGGGACCGGCGTATCGACCGTGAAACGCGTCTGATCGGGGCCGCCGCGCCGGCCCTTGTTGTCAGCGGAACGGCTGGTGCTGTAGCGGTTCTTGGCGACCGGGATGAGGTCTTGAAGGACCTCGGTTTCGGCTTTGCGCTCGCCATCGCCGACGAGCACCTCGATCAGCTCTTCGAACGTCAGCAACCAGAACGGAAGTTGCATATTTCGCGGTGAGATGACCTCCGCCCATTCGGTGAAGGCCGTCGCGTATTCGTTATGCGGGTCGAGCAGGACGATATGCGCCGCCGGATTCTTTTCGAGGATCGAGCGCAAGATCAGCGCCGTGGTGCACGACTTGCCGGTGCCGGTCGTGCCGAGCACGGCGAAGTGCTTGCCGAGCAACTCGTCGACGCGGACCATTGCCGGGATCGTGCTGTCCTGCCGGATGGAGCCGACACGCACCGCTGCGCCGTTGCCGCCGCAGAAAGCAATTTCAAGTTCAGCCTTCACGGCGACGCGGACGCGATCACCGAGTCCGGGGTAAACGGTGACGCCGCGATTGAAAAACGAGCGCCCGGTATCGGTGGCCTTCAACAGCTCGCCGACGAGACCAAGCTCCGCGATCCAGACTTCGTTGTCGCCTTCGCGTTGCGATGGCACCGGCACGCTCAGGGCAGAGACGATCGCGAGCACGGTGGTATTGGTGGTGTCGATCGCGAGCAGAGTTCCCATTTCCGGGCGGTCGGCGAGCGAACGAATGCGGGTCTCGCTGGCCGCATCGAGCAGCACGATCGCCTTCGATCCCGTCACGGACACGATGCGGCCGATGGAAGAATCCAGCGGGCGGCCCTTGTCTTGCTGACTGCTCATGCCCTGCATCTTGGTTCCAATCTCAGGCGCTCAAACCACGGTCACTCGCCATTTCGGCCGAGCTTACAGCGTTGACGCTGTCCCGCGCCGGAAGCACGATCGCGACATCCGTGCCCGTACCCTTCGTCGAACGAACTTCGAGGCGACCGCCGTGCAATTCGATCAGTGCCTTGGCGATCGGCAGTCCAAGTCCGGCTCCCTCGCGCCAGCGCGAACGGCCGCCGTCGACCTGACCGAACGGGGTCATTGCGATTTCGATTTCTTCGGCGCTCATGCCGAGGCCGCTGTCGCGAATGAGGATGACAACGCCGTTGGTGCCGGTGCGTCGGGATTCGATTGAGACGATGCCGTCCGCCGGGGTGAATTTGACAGCATTGGCAAGGATATTCGTGAAGACCTGTTTGAGCTTCAGAGCGTCGCCTCGCACCGCAGGCAGATCCGGGGCGATGGAAATTTGCATTTTTATGCGGGCCTCGGTCGTCAACATGCGAAACGACTCTGCGCTGGCAACGAGGATTTTCCCGACATTCAGTTCGTGACTGTCGAGGGTGTATTTGCCGCTCTGCATCTTCGAAATATCGAGAATGTCATTGATGACAGAGAGAAGATGACCCGCCGCATCGCTGATGAGCGTTGCGTATTCGATGATTTCCTTGTCCGGCAGCCGCCGTTGTTGATGTTGGCTGAGCAACTTTGAAAAGCCGATCACGGTATTCAACGGTGTCCGCAATTCATGGCTCATGTTGGCGATGAATTCGGACTTCACCTTGCTCGCGAGTTCGGCCTCGATGCGGGCAGAATGCTCAGCGACGCGCGCACGATGACGTAGAACCGCATCGCTCAGCAGCGACGCGTATTCATTCATCAGCGAACTGGATTTCGGGCTTCCGACAGATCCAAACAGCATCAAGCGCAGCCTAGCGCGGCATTAGAACATCCCCTTCAATTTATGGGCGAGTGCCTAACTCAAGGTTAACCCCGCGATAGCATAACGTCGCGCGTTGCATTGATCGGACGATCGTTCGATCGTCAATACAACGCGAAAGGTCTTGTTAATTTATTGCGCGGGGATTCGGCCCGAGTTCAGCGCATGATGAACTTGAACGGCTGAGTGAATGCCAGCGGCTTTATGCTCACTTCCGGCGGGATCGGAGGGAACGGCGCGGCGCGATCGAGAGCAGACGTCGCGGCCTCGTCGAGGATTTTCGAGCCCGAACTCCTCGCGACCTCCTTCGAAAGAAGCTGTCCGTTAAGACCGATCGTGAACCGCATGACGACGGTTCCCGCGAGATGCGAACGCGGGTTCACCTTGGCCTTCTGCACGTGTTCGTTGATCTGGCCGAGGTAGAGGCCGAAGGCCTTGGCGTCGCCGCCGGTCTTCTCGTCTCCCGAACTCTGTTGCGTGAGTACGGCAACCTGCTCGGGTTGTTCTTTGACCTGGACGACCTGCGGCGCGGGTGGCGGCGGCTCAAGCGGAGGCGGTTCCTCTGTCTTGACGACTTCCTGCTCGATCGTGCTCGCGTCGGAGGCGATGACGTCGCGGAGCTCGTCCGGCTTGATTTCCTGCGGCGGCGGTGGAGGCGGCTGCTCGACCGGAATGACCTCCGCCGTTTCGATGGTCTCCATGTCGTTGCCGAGCTTGGCAAGGCCTTCGGTCGCGATGCCTTGCTCGACGAGAACGATATCCGTGCCGTGACCGACGTCCAAAGCTTCCGAGTTCACCTTCTCCAAGGCCGGCAGCATCGTATAGCCGACCGATGCATGGACCAGCAGCGACATAACAACGGCAGTCAATCGTACCCAGCTCATTACGACAACCAATGCGTTCAGTTACTAATCGTGGCCGTTCCCGACGACGGGGGTGGCTGAGATAGGAGAGAAACACGTGCAAACCCCGACTCGCCCACCCGGCCGAGCAATTCCATCACGTCGCCGTATGCCGTCTTGCGGTCAGCCCGCACGTAGACGACCCCGTCGCCTTCCTGAGTTTTAATTTGCATCAGGCGCGGCACGAGCGTCTGCGGCGTCACTTCCTCGTCGCGGATGTAGAGTTTGCCATCCGGCGCGAGCGTGACAACCATCGGCTTCTTCATGGCGCCAAGCTTCGAAGCTGACGTTTTCGGCAGGTCGAGCGGCACGCCTTGGACCATCAAAGGCGCGGCGACCATGAAGATGATCAGCAGCACGAGCATGACGTCGACGAACGGCGTCACGTTGATTTCGGCGAGCGGCTTGTAGCTATCGCCGTCCTCACCCGATGAGCTGTTGCCGACGGACATTCCCATCAGTGCACGTCCTTGATGCCATTGCGCGATAAGGTGCGCGCCAAGCCGGCGACGGCTGGTGTCATGCGGTCAGACGCGCGGCCGAGTGCGACTGTGATCTGGTTATAGGCAACGACGGCGGGAATTGCCGCGGCGAGCCCTACGGCCGTTGCGAACAGGGCTTCCGCTATACCGGGAGCAACGACGGCAAGACTTGTATCCTTCGTCTGGGCAATCGCCGTGAAGGAATTCATGATGCCCCAAACTGTCCCGAACAGTCCGATGAACGGTGCCGCGGATCCGAGCGTCGCCAGAAATGGCAGACCCGTCTCAAGCTTCTTCAGCTGACGCTTCGTCGCGCCGCGCATGGCGAGTTCGAGGCGATCGCGCACTTCGCCGTTGGAAGCGTTCTGCTCGCCTTCCGTCCATTCGGTGTGGGCGGCGTCGCTCACGGACCTAAGGAGCCCGCCGGATCTGCGCGATTGGATCACTCCGGATTTGCTGCTCGCTTCAAGAACATTGATTTCACGATTGAGAAGCCAGACCTTCACGAGCTTTTCGAACACCAGAGCCCAACTGACGAGCGAAGCGAGAAGCAGGCCGATGATGATGCTCTTCACCACGATATCGGCGTGATGAAACAGACCAACGATCGACAAATCCCGGCCGGCAATTTCTTCTGCCATTAGAAACAAGGAAACACCGCCTTTACTTAGAAAGTTTTACGTTCGTCAGCGTCGACGTCGTCAAATGCTGAAGGCAATTGTCGACGGCATTCCCATCGGCTTTGCATTCCATCACGTCGTTGATCAGCAGCGAGCCGATCTTGTCGCATGCGATGCCGTCGATATCGAACAGCTTGACGGATTTCTTCTGCGCCCTGAGCGGCGCGAGATCGATCGAGAAGCGGCGGCCGATGACGCCATCGGTCTGAAACAGCACCAGATCGATCTTGAATGACTGATAAACGGTATCCGTCGGGTTGTTGATCACCAGGTATGCCCGGCAGCCTTTGTCCGCCGGCTCGAGCTTGTTCAATTCGATGGATGTCGAGTTGGGCGTCGATGCCGGTGGAGCTGCTTGAGGTTCGGCGCCGGCGATGGTGGCCCAGAATGTTAGTGATGCTGCTGATGCTAGCGATACTAAAAGGCACTTCCGAATTCTGATCACGCTGCGACTTTCTCTGCGTCTGGTTGTTGTCGTTCTTCGAATTGCGTGTAGCCATTTTGAGCCGGCGTTGCCAGTATCAATTGCGTTAGAAACGATAACGTTATCTCGCAATCGCGTTCGTCCTGCGACGATTGATCCAAAAGAGTTTTTAGAAATGTCGGGCGATGCGTCCATGCAGAATCTTTGCGACGCAACGCAGCGAGAATTCTTCCCGAATACGCGATGCAGATTTCCCGTTTACGACCTTGGCTGTTGCGTATCAGCAACGAACGCTTTGCCTAAAGGGCCACGGGAAAAATTCCAGGTCTGGCTTGGGTTGACCGACTCCCGCAAACCTACGTTTGCTGAACGTGGGCAGCGGTCAGACGCGTGACCGCGGGGGAAATGTTCGCGTTGCAACTTTTGACGGCAAACAAAAGTTCGAATGCGCAAGAAACGGGGAATTCGGGGGATGAGGCGTCAGGTTATCGCTTCTGCGGCCGCATTGGCATTATTCACGACGTTTGACGGTGCGGGTTTTGCCATAGCTCAGGATACGGGTGGTGGGGCGGGTACGCCGCAAACGACGAGCCCGCCTGCCACGACTCCTCCTGCTACAGCAACTCCGCCACCGGCCGCCGGTCAGACCACAACGCCGGAAGCACCAAGTGCGAAGCTTCCCGAAGTGCAGGTCATACAGGAACAGCCGAAGCCCAAGCCGAAACCGGTCAAGCAAGCAGCCAAGCCGAAACCGAAGGCAGCACCAGCGGTAGCCGCGCAACCGGCTCCGCCGCCACCCGCCGAGGCTGCAGCGGCGCCGGAAGCGCCGAGCTACGCAGTACCCGTTGAAGCCAACATGGTGAAAATGTCGCCGATCGGCAGCGAGATTCCGCTTCAAAAAGTGCCGAATAGCGTTTCGCAGTTGAACGCGGCAGACATCGCGAGAGACGACACAGTGATGGTCCAGGAGGCGCTTACGACCCGCGTCCCGGGCATCGTCGTTGGCGACTTTCAGGGCAACCAATTTCAAACGAACGTTCAATACCGCGGATTTGAAGCTTCGCCCGTTAATGGCGTCGCGCAAGGATTGGCCGTCTATCAGAACGGCGTGCGCATCAACGAGGCATTCGGCGATACCGTCAACTGGGACTTCCTCCCGACGAACGCGATCAACAACATCACCGTCATGACTGGCAACCCGGTTTTTGGTTTGAACGCTATCGGCGGCTCGATCTCAATCGACATGAAGAACGGCTTCAATTTCCACGGTGCTGACGTCGATACCGAGTTTGGCTCGTTTGGCCGCAAACAGGTCAGCACTGAAGCGGGCATGCAGAGCGGCGGAATGGCGATCTATGGATCCTTCGAGGCTATCAACGACGACGGTTTCCGCGATTTCTCCGACGCCGAAATTCGGCGCGGCTACGCTGATGTCGGCATCAGAAATGAGAACTCGGAATTTCACTTCAACTTCACCGGCGCAGACAACAAGGTCGGCGTAACCTCCGCCGCACCCGAAGCGCTTCTCGACATCAACAGAGAACTGACGTTCACCTCGCCGCAAACGACTGAGAACACGTTGCAAATGTACTCGGTCAACGGAACCGTGCGAGCGACGGACGATATAACGCTATCCGGTGTCACGTATTATCGGCACTTCACTCAGAAGCACGTTGATGGAAACCTTTTTGACGATGCCCAAGACTGTTCCGCGGCTACTCCTCCTCTTACGGCGGGTACGCTCTGCTCTGGTAACGATCAGGCCTTAGGCAATGGATCTCCGATCCTTCTGAACCAGTTTGACCCCGACACCGTTTTCGGCTCTCTTGATCGCACCACCCAAGATGCTGATAGCGAAGGCATTACTTTGCAAGCCGTCGACAAGGCGAGGCTCTTCGGACATCGAAACCAATTCACAATCGGCACGAGCTATGACCACGGCCGGGTCGGATATACCGCGAACAGCGAACTTGGCACGTTCGAGCCGAAGTTCGTCGTCGCGGGTACGGGTCTGATTCTGAGCGGTTCGGATGACTTCAACCCGCGTGTTCTGACTACGACCAACGATTACTTTGGCGCATACTTTACAGACACGTTCGAAATTACCGATCAGCTCGCGTTGACTGTGGGTGGTCGTTATAATTGGGCTAGAATTGAAATTGAGGATGATACTGGGGAAGATCCATTCCTCAATGGAGTCAACCGTTATAACCGATTCAACCCTACAGTCGGTTTAACCTACGAGTTTTCGAAAGCGCTCAACTGGTATGGTGGCTATTCAGAAGCCAACCGTACGCCGACACCAGCAGAGCTTGCCTGCTCCGATCCGGAAAATCCCTGCCTCCTCGAGAGTTTCCTCACGTCCGATCCACCTCTCAAGCAGGTCGTGTCGCACACCTGGGAAACGGGCTTCAGGGGTACGGTGACAAACTGGAATAATGAACGGTATGACTGGGGCGTCGGCCTGTTCCGCACATTAAATACGGACGACATATTCAGCGCTGCCTCGACAGAAACCGGTCGCGGCTTCTTCCAAAACGTCGGAGATACGCTCCGGCAGGGCGTTGAAGCGAATATCTCATACCGCTCGAAGCGTCTCTTCTGGTACGCCAATTACACCTTTACAGACGCGACGTTCGACTCTGTTATCCCGATCTTCCCGTCACCGAACCATCCCGACAGTTCAGCACTCTTTGATTGTCCGCCGGATCCCGATGATCCGACCGCAGAGCCGACTACTTGCTTTACGGTGCACAAGGGTGACAGGATTCCGGGCGTCCCTCAGCACATCTTCAAGGCTGGCTTCGACTATTGGTTGACGCCGGAATGGAAGTTCGGCGCGGATTTGCTCGCAGCAAGCAATCAAATTTTCTTTGGAGACGAAGCTAACTTGAGCAGGCCGCTTGCCGGATATGCCAGGATCAACTTGCACTCGTCGTACGACATAACCAGCAACGTCCAAGTCTACGGCTTAATCCAGAACCTGACGGACAACGATTATGCTGTGTACGGGACCTATTACAGCACAGAAGATGCCGAAGGCCCGGCAGAGGTTGCCGGACGGGATCTCGGCGACAACCCGCGGACTGTTACGCCCGCCATCCCGTTTGCCGCTTACGGTGGCATCAAAGTGAAATTCTAGCGTACGTCACGACCTCATCTCGAAACTGCGAAGCGGCGGACCAAAAGTCCGCCGCTTTCGTTTGGCGCATCGGTTGCTCGGTAGCGTTCTTAAGGACGCGCGGGCACGAATTGCACGGCGCGGGGTTGTTCTTTCTCGGTTTTGCTTTGGATGAGCTCGATTTCAGCAATCGCCAATCCGACGATCGAGCGGAGCTGGGCGTACCAAGGGCCGCTGAGGTCGCTTTCGATGTAATGAAGCGTATCGCGAATGGCATCAAGATCGATCGAGGGTGAGGAAACCTTGGGAAGTCCAGTGGACACGGTCGACCTCGTACGCGATGCAACGAGTTAACAGGTTATGAACGCCGCCGTAGATTGCAAAATATCCGGCGGACCGCAAGGATGGTATTTGAAGGTCGCTAACGCGGCGACGTGCCGTTGTCTTCAGGCGGCGCGCTGGGAGAACGAGGCCGCACGCCGTAACTCGGCGAAAATGTCGGCAAAGCTCATGATTGCTTCGTCCGTCGTCTCGGCGACATCCGTCAGAACGGCGCCTGCAACTTTGCGCTGGTTTGTGCCAAGCGACGTCAGCGCTGTCCTCGCCAGTTGACGCGGCGTTTTGTGCCATGCCGTCACGAAGACGATCTGGTCAACCAAATCCGCAAGAACGCGTGCGTCGGTAACGGGAAGCAGGGGAGGTGCGGACAGAACGATCGTCGCGAAGCGTTCCTTGAGCGTTTTGACGGCGTCCGCCAAGGCGGGCGATCGGATTGCGCTCGGCACCGAAAGCGGTATCGGAGCCGGCCCGGAGGCCGGCAGAAAGTAAAGACCCGTCACGCCGTCGCGCAGGATCGCGTCCTCGACCGGGCTATGGCTTGCGATCTGATCCAAAAGGCCGCAACGGCTGCCTCCGGCGAGCTGACGCGTCAGGCCCTTCATTCGCAAATCTGCATCGACGAGAAGCGACGAACTTCCGGAGATCGCGAAATGGTGGGCGAGGTTCGAGGCGAACAGTTCCGCACCTTCACCGGGTAGCGCCGACACCACGAGCACGAGGCGGGACGGCGGACCTCTGCGGTGCCGTTCCAGCGCTTCGCAGGCGTTCCGGATAGCCTTGGCGTAAAGACCGGTGGGTTCCGCGAAGACGCGGCGCGCGGCCAGCGTTGGCACAGGTGCAGCTGGGTCTGCGATCAATGCCGGAACCGAGGTCATATGCGGACAGGTGAGGGCGCGTTGCACGTCTTCGATGCACGGACGGCGCGGCCCCTTCAACTCAAGCAGGAGTGCCAGCGCGAGCGCGATGACGAGTCCGGCTGCGGCGGCCAACACGACGATCTGCTTACGTTTGGGCGCCGCTGCAGCGTGAGGTGGTTTAGCGCTGTTGATGATCAGAGCGCCCGGTACTTGCAGCGTTTGGCCGTAGTGGGTCAGGAGCGATTCAAAAACACGTTCCGAGGCCGTCATTTTGCTGCCGATGACGGGGGAATTCTGGCTCAGCGCGGAAGCGTGCGCGGCCGACAGCGGGCTAGCTGCAAATCGCCATTTGGCTTCGACTTGATTGTCGAGATAAGCGCCGGCGATGGCGTTGGCGATGCGCGCTGCCTTCACCGGATCTTTCGACGAGAAACGAATGCTGAGCAGCAGCGTATTGCGAATACGCGAGACGGTGAGGTTATCCGAAACCGCCGCTTGCGTATCCGTTTGGGGCGGCGAGTGGAATCTCAGCACTCGGTCAATCAGTGCCGCGGGCCAGCGAGGCGCGAATTCCGGATCTTTGTTCAGGCCGAGCGTGTCGATGACATGATCAACGATGGGTCCTGAGCGCAGCCTATCCATTTCGCTTTCCAGCGCACGACTGTCGATATCCTGTATTGAGCTTGCGGAAGCCGCCGGTACCGGCAATTTCTGGCGCGCATCGATTTGGATCGTTACCGACGCTTCATAGCGATCGGGTAACAGCAGTACGATGCCGGACGCACATAGCGCGAACAGGACCGGCAGAGCCGCAATGGCCCTGATGCGCTTCAGGACAGCGCGGCGGACGTGCGCGAAGCGCGGGGCTCTGCCGCCGGAGTGCTTTGCTGATTTGCGACCTTGATTGTCCATCTGTCCGCAACGCTCGAGCAGCGCCGTCGCGCTGCCATCGTCGGGTGGTCGCTACATCACGCGGCCGAACCGATTCGTCCGGTCCGATTGTCGGGGTGAAAGATGAACAGGGCGTTGTGCGTGAAAATGTTCTTAAGGCGTCGGGTCGAGCGACGTGGGCGTCGTCAGTACGTCGACAGCGTCGCCAGTCCGTCGCGAAGATCGTAGGCGCAGCGTGCACGCGCTTCTCCGGCACCAGTCAGGATCAGATTGGGGTGGCGAAACCGTTCGTCCCATCTGGGGTTTTGCGTATCCCAGATCGCGACGTCGAGACCGGGATTTCCGATCAGGACCTCGGCTTCCGAATCCGAACCCCATAGATCGGTCGTACCGGCTGCGGTATGGACCGTCTTCGCGGATTGCTTGCGGCAGACCTCGATGGCGCGCTCGCGATAGGCTTCGATCAGCACCTCGCCCGTGACGGAGCGGTACATCCGGTCCTGGGTCCACACCTTCAGGCCGGCAAGAAGTACCAAACCGATGACGACAATGCGCATGGATAGCCCGCACTCGAACGAGGCGCGAAGAGGCTGCCTCGAAGCGCATTTTGCGCCGGACGTGGTGAAGAAAGAGTTGCCGGCCGCTTGGTTGCGGCGCAACGCCTAGGGGCTGCGGACTTGTCAGGCCCGCTGCGGTGGGGCACAAGCGATGCCTGCGATCAATGTCGGATGTCCGGAGAGTCTTGCTCAAATGTCAAAAAAGAAAATCCTCATTACTTGGCCTCTGCCTGAAGCCGCTATGGCCCGCGCTCGGGCGACCTACGATGTTATCGCCCATGGGGACGATCCGAAAATTACGATCGATGAACTGCTCGCAACGGCAAAGACGGTCGATGCGCTGCTCATCACACTCAACGAAAAATGCCGGAAGGACGTCATCGACAAGATGCCGGACAACATCAAGTGCATCTCGACGTACTCAATCGGGTTCGACCACATCGATCTCGAAGCCTGCAAGGCGCGGGGAATCAAGGTTGGCAACGCGCCGCACGGCGTTACCGCGGCGACGGCCGAAATTGCCATGCTGCTGCTTCTTGGTTCGGCGCGGCGTGCGTCGGAAGGTGAGCGCATGATCCGCACGCGTTCGTGGCCGGGTTGGCAGCCATTGCAACTTGTCGGCCAGCGTCTCGATGGCAAGAAGCTCGGCATCTACGGCTTCGGTAAGATTGGGCAGGCGTTGGCGCAGCGGGCCCGCGGCTTCGAAATGGAAATCCATTATTACGATATCTACCGGCAGCCTCCGGAGAAGGAGAAGGCTCTTGGCGCGATCTATCACGACTCGCTCGACAGCCTGCTCTCGGTGTCGCAGTTCTTCTCGATCAATGCGCCGCTGACGCCGGAAACGCGCCACTTCTTCAACAAGGCCACCATCGAAAAGCTGCCGCAAGGCGCCATCGTCATCAACACGGCGCGCGGCGATCTCGTCAACGACGAGGACATGATCGCAGCGTTGAAGTCGGGACGGCTCGCCTATGCCGGGCTCGATGTCTTCGCAGGCGAGCCGAAGATCAACGAAGGTTATTACGACCTGCCGAACACGTTCCTGTTCCCGCATTTGGGTTCGGCGGCGATCGAAGCGCGCAATCAGATGGGCTTTGAATCTCTCGACAACATCGACGCGTTCTTTGCCGGTAAAGAGATGCCCTTCAAGCTGGCGTAGAGAAGCGCCAAGACTCCGAAAATATCTTTCAGGTCCGTCGCTCACGCGGCGGACCTTTTTCATTTTTCTAAGTGCCCCAATTCACGTCACGGCCGCACTTCGGAGCGGCCATGCAGGGAGAAAATGAGCGCGGCCCCTGGATGGCCGGGTCAAGCCTGGCCATGACGTGAAGGGTCGGCAAAGATTTCAGTTTTTACGTGCCCGTTCGCGCATGAGCCACGTCGCGGCACTGAGCAAGCCGGCGTCCTCACCGCGAGCGCCGACGAGCTGCACGCCGACCGGAAGGCCGCGGACTTCGAGCAGCGGCAGCGAAATGCACGGCATCCCCAGATAGGTCCACAA
>Ga0070693_100001100_pt1 | contig 12141 bp, 6 predicted proteins | sample KBSK1103metaG_FD_65472 | JGI IMG/M metagenome (GOLD analysis project Ga0070693, IMG submission 65472) | Corn, switchgrass and miscanthus rhizosphere microbial communities from Kellogg Biological Station, Michigan, USA - KBS K1-10-3 metaG | ecosystem: Host-associated > Plants > Roots >...
ATAGGCTCTCGCCGCCGAATGAAGTCCCGCAACCTCCTTTCGCTCGCCCTGGCCGCGCTCGCCCTCGGAGCTCTCTCGCTGACCGTTTCGGCCTGCGGCTACGAAAGCGACTCCAAGGAGGTCGTGGAGGGCGAGGTCGTCAAGCTCGGCGACCTCAAATACCAGGTGATCTTCTCCCGCTTCCTCAACATCCACGACAACGAGGACTCTGCCTATCTGGTCGGCCAGGCGCCGCCCCAGGACGGTTCCAACTACTTCGGCGTCTTCCTCGAAGTCCAGAACAAGAGCGAAGAGACGCAGGCGCTGGCCGACTCCTTCTCGATCGAGGACGCCGACCACGTCACCTACGACGCGATCCCGAGCGAAAGCCTCTACGCCTTCCCGGCCGGTGGCAAGGTCACCTCCCAGGAACCGGTCCCGACGCTCGACGCGACCGCGCAGCAGGGCCCGATCGAGGGCTCCCTGGTCCTCTTCGAAATCCCCGAAGAGGCATCGCAGAACCGCCCCCTGACCCTCTCGATTCCCGGTCCCGAAGGACCAGCCGAAGTAACGCTGGATCTGTAGGCCCTGGTCGGGAGGGGTCCGGCCCCCCTCTCCGCGAATTTGCCGCACGCGCTTCGCGCTTAGCGGCATTCGATGAGCGCGGCTCCGCCGCACAAGAACGAGATTGCATATCGCTGCCTTCGGCCACATTCGCGGAGAGAGGAGCCGGACCCCTCCCAACGAGCGTCTTCAGGTTGCTCGAGCTTCCGGACTCGCTACGTCTACCTGAGCTATGAGCAAGAAGCTCGCGGCGGTGGCGGCTTACGAGCCCTCGGCCCTGAGCTTTGGGAGCTTCGGGAGGGGATGGTGGGTGGGCCTCCGCGGGAATGTCGCCGTCAGGCGGCGATATGCAATCTGTCATCTGCGTGGCCGCGGGCCGCGCACCGCATTCACCCCACGCGCGAAGCGCGTGGGGTGTCAATTCCCGCGGAGGCCCACCCACCATCCCCTTGGGTAACCCTCAGAGCCCCGCCGAGAGCACTTCCGAGGCCGCCGGCGCCGCCACTTCGCCTCCTGCCGCTTCGGCTTCGACGAGCAGCACGCCGATCGCCAGCTTCGCCTTCTCGGCCGGGGCGAAGGCCGCGAACCAGGCGTCCTTGCGCTGCTTGGGATGCTCAGATTCCTCTTCGCCGGGCACGGGACCGAGCTCGGCGGTGCCGGTCTTGCCGGCGACCTGCGCCTCGGGGATCGCGCCCGCGTAGCCGGTGCCGCTCGTCACCACGCCGATCATCAATTCAGTCAGCTCGTCCGCCGTCTTCTTCGAGATCGCGCGCACGGCCTCGGCCTCGGGGCGCAGCTTGCGGTTGGCGACGATCGAGGTCGGCACGCGCACGCCGCGGTTGCCGATCGCCTGCGCGACGCTCGCCATCTCCAGCGGCGTGGCCAGCACCTCTCCCTGCCCGATCGCGCTGACGCCGAGGTCGACTTCTTCGCCGATCTCGGTCGGGATCGTCGACTCGGGCGGGTCGACCCGGGCGACGATCCGCGGCGCGTAGAGCGTCGGCGGCGCGTTGAAGCCGAACTCTTCCGCCATCGCGACCAGGTCGTCGTTGCCTATCTTCGGCCCGAGCGGCGCGAAGTCGGCGTTGCACGACTCGGCGAACGCTTCGCGCAGGGTGCCGCCGCAGTACTCGCCGTTGGCGTTTTCGATGAAGCGGCCGCCGACGTTGGCGCCGTTGGTTATTTCGAATTCGTCGTCGAGCGAGAGGACTCCCTTTTCCAGCGCCGCCGCCGTCGTGATCGTCTTGAAGGTCGAGCCGGGGGGCTGCGGCGCCGAGAAGGCCTGGCCGGCCAGGGCGCGGACGTCGCCGTTGCGGGCGTCGAGCACGGCGATCCCGCCGAGGCGGCCCGCCAGCGCGGCAACGGCCGCCTCCTGCAGGCCGGGGTCGATCGTCGTCTTCACCGGCGCGCCGGCACGCGGCTCCGATTCCGCGAGGACGCGGCTCGAGCCCGGTTCGCCGACCGCCAGCAGCGAGCCCCCCGGCTTGCCGGCCAGCCGCGGGTTGAATGCCTGCTCGAGGCCGCTGACGCCGACCGGGGTTTCAGGGGAGAAGCCCTGGCGGGCCAGCGCCTCCATTTCCGATTCTTCGGCCTCGCCCACTTCGCCCGTGACGTCGATCGCGGCGCCGCCGAGGGGATGCGAGCGGGCTTCCGCCGGGCCCTCGGCCAGCGGCGATCCGTCGGCGGCGAGGATCGGCGCGCGCGGCGCCAGCTCGATCTCTGATTCGAGGTGCTCCCCTGGCCGCAGGCCCGGGAAGGCGAGGCTGGCGTCCCACTCGACGCCGCCGTCGGCGAAGTGCAGGTCGAGCTCGTCCTCGACGGCGCCGAAGGCGACGGTGGAGACGGCCGCCGGCACCGACACGGAGACTCCGCCGTCGCCTGGCGCTTCGTCGCCGGCCGAACCGAAGTCGAAGGCCCGCGCGGTCGCCGTCTCGGCCGCTTCGCGGTAGGCGAGGGTGAACTCGTCGAGCCCGATCGCCCGCTTGGAGGTCGGGTTGAGCTCCCGGTACATGGCGGCGAATTCACCGCGCTCCCAGGCGTCGGCGAAGCGTTGCGCCGCTTCGCGGTCTGGGGACCCCGGCGCGCCGGCGACGGCGCCGAGCACGAAGGCGACGAAGGCGACCAGCGTCAGGGGGGCGGCGCGGGTGAGGAGGCGCCGCCGTCGCTCCGCCTCGGACGGGAGCTTGCTCATTTGCGGGAAAGGTAGTCGAGGGGTCCGGTATCGCTCATCATCCGTATATGACTGTTCTCGATTGGGGGATCGTCGCCTTCACGATCGCCCTCGCGCTGTGGGGGTACCGGCAGGGCCTGATCGTCGGCACGCTGACCCTGCTCGGCTTCGCCGCCGGGGCCTTCGCCGGCAGCCGCCTGGGGCCGCTCCTGCTCAACCAGGGCTCCGAGTCCCCCTACGCGCCGCTCTGCGCCGCCCTCGGGGCGCTGCTGGCCGGAGCGGTCATGGCCGTCACCTTCGAGAGCCTCGCCCTCGGCCTGCGCTCGCGGCTGATCCGGGGCAGGAGCCTGCGCCTCGCCGACGGTGCCGGCGGCGCGGCGCTGATCTCCTCGGTCGCGCTGGGACTGGCCTGGGTCTTCGGCGCCGTTGTCCTGCACGCGCCGGGAACGGTCCAGCTGCGCGCCGACGTGCAGCGCTCGGTGATCCTGCGCAGCCTCAACGAGGTCCTGCCCCCTTCGGGGCCGATCCTCAACGCGCTCGACCGGGTCGACCCGGCGCCCTCGATCTCGGGGCCGGCGACGCCCGTGGCGGCGCCCGACCCGGCGATCGTCTCCGACCCCGAGGTGATCCGCGCCGGCGGCTCGGTGGTGCGCGTGCTCGGCACCGCCTGCGGCCTCGGCGTCGAGGGCTCGGGCTGGATCGCCGGGCCGGGGCTGGTGGTTACCAATGCCCACGTCGTCGCTGGCGAGGAGGACACCTCGGTGACGACCCAGGACGGGGCCTCGCTCGACGCGGAGGTCGTCCACTACGACCCCGCCAACGACCTGGCGCTGCTCAGCGTCGCCACCGACCTGCCGTCGCTGCCGCTGGCGAGCGATCCCGGGTCGGGGATGGACGCGGCGGTGCTCGGCTACCCGGAAAACGGACCGTTTGCGGCGACGCCCGCCCGGCTCGGCGAGACGCGCGACACGGTCAGCGAGGACTCCTACGGCAACGGCCCGATCTCGCGCCCGATCGCCTCGCTGCGCGGGATCGTCCGCAGCGGCAACTCGGGCGGCCCGCTCGTCGACGGAGCCGGGCGCGTCCTCGGAACGATCTTCGCCGCGACGACCTCCGGGCAGCCCGGCGGCTTCGCGGTTCCGGACGAGGTCGTCGCGGAGGCGCTGAGAGGCGGGACGGATCCGGTCGACACCGGGCCCTGTGCCGCGTGAAGCGCCAGAGCCAACCGCTTACGTTCAGTAAGCTGGAGGACCAGTGGAGGCTGGGTCGTCGACCCAAGATCAGGTCGCAAGCGAAGTTTGCCCACATTTCCATGCCGCGATTGAGCTGATCGGCAGGCGCTGGACGGGGGCGATCCTCTCGCGGCTGACGGAGGGGCCGCAGCGCTTCGGCGAGCTGGCGCGGGCGGTGCCGGGGGTCTCCGACCGGTTGCTCTCGACCCGGCTGCGCGAGCTCGAGGACGAGGGCTTGGTCGAGCGCGAGGTCGAGGCCGGGGCGCCGGTGAGGGTGACCTACTCGCTGACCGAGAAGGGCGCCGACCTCGGCCCGGTCATCGGCGAGCTGAAGCGGTGGGCCACGCGCTGGCACTCAACTGGCTGAGTTGCGTCGGTCTCCGTCGTTAGCCTCGCCCAATGGACCTGCCGGGACCGTTTCCGGTCGGGCGCTACGCCCGCAAGCTGGAGGAGGAGATGCGCCGTCGCGCCCGCGTCTCGCTGATCGGCGAGGTGACCGGGCTTAGCCGCGGCAGGGCGCAGGCCCATTTCGAGCTGCGCGATGGCGAGGGCGCGGTTCCCTGCGCGATCTGGCTCAACGAGCTGGAGAAGCTGGAGCTTCCCGAGGGCGGCTTGCGCGACGGCAGCGAAGTCGTGATCGGCGGCGGCCCGGACTACTACCGGGGCAGCGGCCAGTCATCGCCCTCGTTCTGCTTCCGCGCCACCCAGATCCGCCTCGCCGGCGAGGGTGACCTGCTGGCTCGGCTGGAGGCGCTGCGCAAGCAGCTGCGCGCCGAGGGCCTCTTCGAGCTGCAGAGGCAGCTCGCCCGGCCGGCGCTGCCGAAGACGATCGGCGTGGTCACCGCCGAGTCGGGGGCGGCGCGGCGCGACCTGATCGCCGGCCTCGAGCGGCGCGGCTGGCGCGGCACCGTCGTCTGGGGGTTCGCGCCGGTGCAGGACCGGCGGGCGGCGCCGGCGATCGCGGCGGCGATCCAGGATCTCGCCGCCCAGCCGCGCGTCGAGGCGATCGTCGTCACCCGTGGCGGCGGCAGCCTCGCCGACCTCTGGGCCTTCTGCGACGAGACGCTCTGCCGCACTGTCGCGATGCTGCGAGTGCCCGTCGTCAGCGCCGTCGGCCACGAGCGCGACTCGACCCTGATCGACGACGTCGCCGCCGTCGCCTGCTCGACGCCGACGCACGCGGCCGAGGCCGCGGTACCGCTCGATTGCGTGGCGGCTCGGGTGGCGCTGGAGCGCTCCGCCGCCGCCCTGCGACGGGCCGCCGACGGGGCCGTGCGAGCCCGTACCCCGCACCTGGCGGCGCTTGCCCGGGGCCCGGGACGGGCGCTGCGCCGTGAGCGACTCGCCCTCAACCAGAAGACGCGTGAGATCCGCGCCGCCTCCGCACGCGGCATCGCCGAGCGACTCGACTTCCAGCGCCGCGTCGCCGGCGTCGTCCTCGAGCGGGCCGCGCGCCGGGCCGCCGGGCCGGAAATGGAGCGCCGGCGAGACGCCCTGCGCCGGGCCGAGGTGGCGTTGAGAGCGCACGAGCCGCAGCGGACCCTGGAGCGCGGCTACGCCCTTGTCGAGGGCCCCGGCGGGGCGGCGGTGACCTCAGCCGCCGCCGCGACCGCCGCCGGGCGAGTCAGACTGCGCTTCGCGGACGGCGGAGTCGGAGCAAGGGTCGAGGAGGAGGAGGCGTGACGGAGAAGCCCGAGAGCTATGAGGTCGCGGTGGAGCGCCTCGAGCAGATCATCGACCGCCTCGACTCCGGCCAGGCGGGCCTGCGCGAGACGCTCGAGCTCTGCCGCGAGGGTCGCGAGCTGGTCGCCTATTGCGCCGCCGAGCTCGACGCGGTCGGCGAGGGGCTCAAGGAGCTGAACCTGGACGAGCTCGCCGCGCGGCTCGAGGGATCGCCCAGCTAGGCCATCGCCGGCAGCGCCTCGATCTGGGCGATCTTCTCCTCGAGGCGGCCTCTGGCCGCGGCGATCTGCTCGCGGTCGAGCAGCTGGACGACCGGCTCGCCGGGGCGCTCGAGGAAGACGTAGGCGACTTCGACGGCGTCGGCTCCGGTCGCCTCGGCGACGGCGAGCGCGTAGAGGTCGCGCTGGGTCTCGTACTCCGCCGCCCTGGCGAGCGGGTCGTCCTCGCCCAGCCGGTCGGTCTTGTAGTCGACGATCAGCGGTGGCCGGCCCTCCTGCTCGGCGAGCAGGTCGATCGAGCCGCGAATCACCCGGCCCGCGAGCCGCATCAGCAGCGGTACCTCGACCCGGGTGTGGGCGGCGCCGGGAGCGACTCGCTCCCTGAAGAGCGGCGAACCCGTCCAGGCGCGCAGGGCGGCGAGCGCGTCCTCGGTCACCAGTGAGGCCGGCTCGACGCCCTTCTGCGCGGCGGCGTCGGCGACGATGCGCTCGATCGCGCCGGCGGTAGGCATCGACCAGCCGCGGGCATGACTGTGCTCGAGCAGGGCGTGCGCGGCGATCCCGCGCGCCGCGGCGCTCTGCCGGTCGATCTCGTCGGCGGGTATCGCGGACGGAGGCGCCGCTGTGGCACCGAGGCGCTCCCCGATCGCGGTGTAGGAGAGCGGCTCGGCGGGAACGGGTGGGGGGGTGGTCGGGATCAACGGCGCCGGCCCCCTTTCCGTCCCCGCCCCGGTCTCGGGCGTCGTCTGGACCTTGGCGAGCTCCGCGGCCCGCTCGGTCGAGGCGAGGTTGACGCGGACCTGGACCGCCGAGTCGGAAAAGGCGACCTCGAGGCCGGCGCGCGGCGCCGGCGCCGGCACCGCGATCTCCGAGTCGCGCTCACGATCGACCTCGAATCCGGCGGCGATCCGCTCGATCACCGACGTTCCCGTGACGAGGCTGGGCGGCTTGGCGCGGATGACGCCGCTGAGGAGGAGACGCTCACGGGCTCGCGTCGCGGCCACGTGGAAGAGGCGCAGCTCTTCGGTCGCTTCCCGCTCGCGTTCCTCCTCGCAGAGGACGCGGTAGTAATAGAGGTCGATCGCGGCGGCGCCGAGGCGGCGCAGCTGCATCCCGACCCGCGGCGATGCGGCCTCATGCCCAAGCGCCAGAGGGGGCGTGCGGGCGGCTGCCAGCAGGCCGCGGGAGAGGCCGGGGATGGCGACGACGTCGAACTCGAGCCCCTTGGCGCTGTGCACGGTCATGATCCGCACGCCGTCGTGGCCCTCGGCCGCGCTCGCGGCTTGCGGGTCGGCGTCGGCGCCGGCCCGGGCGGCGAGGAAGTCGAGCAGGCCGCGCAGGTCGCGGCCCTCGGCGGCCTCGAACTCGGCGGCCATCCGCATCAGCTTGCGTACGTTGGCGAAGCGGCCCTCGCCGGCGCCGCGCATCAGGACCGCGAGGTCGTAGCCGGTCTCGCCGACGGCTGCCTCGACCAGGGCCGGCAGCGAGAGGCCCGGCGCCCGGCGCCGGAGGCCGCGCAACGCCCCCGCGAAGCGTGCGAGGAGCTCGAGCTCCTCCGCGGGGATCGCCTCGAGCGGCTCCGCCTCCTCCAGCTCCTCCTCGCTTTCCCCCAGGGCCCGCTCCAGCGCCGGCCAGAGGTGACGATCGCGGCCCGCCGCCGCGCGCAGCAGCCACAACGTGTCGGGAGAGACGCCGCAGGCAGGCGAGGCGAGGGCGCCGAGCAGGGCCTGATCGTCGAGCGGGTTGGCGATCGTCGCCAGCAGCGCGCAGACGTCGGCGGTCTGCTGCTGGGACCAGTAGCCGCGGCCGCCGACGACGTAGGGGCGCAGGCCCGCTCGCTCCAGAGAGTCCTCGTGGGCGTCGAGGTGGGCGTAGGCGCGAAGCAGGACCACCATCGAGCCGCGCGGAACGCCGGCCTCGGCCAGCTCTCGCAGGCGCGCCGCCAGCTGCCGCGCCTCGGCCAGCGACCGCGCCGGGGTGCGGGCGTCGGTCGCCGGTTCGAGGTCGACTCCCTCCTCGTCCCAGCCGTCGTGGCCAGTGAGAAGCAGCTCGACCGCGGCGCCGCCGCCGACCGGCTCGACCGCGGCAGGCGCCGCCCCGACTCGCAGCGGCCGGTAGGTCTCCCCCAGCAGGCGCTCGCCGATCGCGTTGACCGCGCCGACCACCTCCGGGCGCGAGCGGAAGTTGCCGCTCAGGGGGAGAACCTCGCCCTCGGGGTCGGCGCCGATCGACTCGCGCCGGTCGCGGAAGACGTCGAGGTCGGCGTGGCGGAAGCCGTAGATCGACTGCAGCTCGTCGCCGACCACCATCAGCCTCGTCCGCGGACCGCGCAGGGCCTCGATCAGCCGCAGCTGCAGCCGGTTGGTGTCCTGGAACTCGTCGACGAGCAGGTGCTCGAAGCGCTCCCTGTAGAAGGCGCCCATCTCTCCTTCGAGCAGGCGCACGGCGACCAGCTGCAGATCCTCGAAGTCGAGCCCCGCGCGCCGTTCCTTCGCGCTCGCGAACCGGGCCGAGAACAGCGCCAGCAGGGCGCCGAGGTCACGGTAGGCGCCGCCTCCCTCGCCCGCCTCGGCGGCGCGGCTGACCAGCGCGTCGACCGCCTCGCGGTAGCCGGCCAGCGCTTTCCCACCCTGTTTCGTACGCAGCGCGGCGAGGACGTCGAGGTCGGGCTGGGCGTCCTCCTCCAGCAGCTCGGCGGCCCGTTCGACCAGCTCGCGCTGTCCATTGCCCGCCTTCAGCTCGGCCAGGGCATCGGCAGCCGCGGCGGCGGCGCCGCGCAGGGCGGCGGCGACGTCGGGGTCCGGCTGGGCCGGCAGCCGCGGCTCGCGCTCGCCGCGGCTGCGCAGCTCGGCGTGGAGCGCGATCGTCAGCGAGCGCAGGCCGGCGACGTCATAGGTCGCCGCCAGCCGTTCGCGCCCCGGGTCGCCGCCGGCGAGGAACGCCTCGAGCGCCAGGTCGAACGCCTCGCCGGCCGCGCGCTCGGCCTCGGTGGCGTCGAGGACCCTGAAGCGAGGGTCGATGCCGGCCGCCACCGGGTGGCTCGCGAGCAGCCGGTTGCAGAAGCCGTGGATCGTCGTCACCCAGGCCCCGCCGAGGGCCGGCGCCAGCTCGCGAGCCCGTTCGGAGCCGGCGTCCGCGCGCGCCTCGACGGCGAGGCGGATGCGCTCGCGCAGCTCGGCCGCCGCCTTCTCGGTGAAGGTGAAGGCGAGCACCGCGTCGGGTGAGATGCCCTCGTCGCAGACGATGCGGCAGTAGCGCTCGACCATCACGCCGGTCTTGCCGGTGCCGGCGCCCGCCTCGACCATGACCGAGCGGCCCGCGGCTTCGATCGCGGCGGCCTGCTCGGGCGTGGGCTGGCGTTCGCTCATCGCTCTTCTTCCTCCTCGGCCGGTTCGGCCGGCGCCCGGTCGCGACGGCAGATCGGCGCCAGGTCGCAGAACCGCGGGCAGACGTCGTGGTCGCGCAGCCCGGGGCGGGGCCCCGGGTCGCGGCGGACGTCCCCAGCCCGCATGCGGGCGACGATGCGGCTCGCCCGCTCGCGTGCCTCCTCGAGCACCGCTGCGAGCTCCTCGTCGTCGACGGTGTCGGTGGAGTAGACGCCGTGCGATCCCAGCGCCTCCGCCGCCTCGTCGAGCAGCACGCCGCGCGGGCGGCGCTGGGAGGAGCCGCGCAGGGGGTGGTAGACGCCGCCGACCGCCGGCGCCTGCCAGAGCTCCTCGACGGCGAGCATGTAGAGCTGCAGCTGCAGCTTCGCCTCCTCCTCGAGCTTGCTCCGCGAGCTGGCCGAGCTGGCGAGCTTGTAGTCGATGACGAGTGCGCGACCCCGGCCGTCGCGGTCGACGCGGTCGATGGCGCCGTGCAGGCCCCAGTCGCCGAGCCGCAGCGGCGGTCGCGCGGCGCCCTCCCCCTCGCCGAAGCGGGCCTCGAGCAGCCAGGGGCGAAAGCGGTCCTCGCGGGCGGCCTCCTCGCCGAGGAAGCGAGCCAACAGGCCCTCGACGCGGCGCAGCATCGCGCGCTCGGTCGGGTGCTCGCCGAGCCCGCGTTCGGCCGCGGCGCCCGCGACCAGCTCGCGCCCGCGCGCGATCCATGCGACCAGCGAGCCGGGGCGGGGCAGGGGGTCACCGCCGGGGCGCTCCTCATAGAGGCGGTAGATCGCCTCGTGCATGAGGCCGCCCTGGACGATCGGGTCGGGATCCGGATCGAGGCGGCGGGGGCGCAGCTCGTGCTGGACGAACCAGCGGTACGAGCAGAGGTCGAAGCCCTCCAGCGTGGTACCGCCGTAGGCGGGGACGGCGGCGAGGCGCGCGAGCACGACCGGGTTGACCAGCGGCCCCGGCGCCCTGCTCCTCTCCTCGGCGCGGGCAGCCGTCGTCAGCCGTGCCGTCACGCGCTCGGCGACGTCGGCGGGCACCGCGGCGGCGGCGAGCGCGGGACCGGGGTCCCGGCCGGCCCCGCCGGCGGCGAGCGCCCGCGCGAGCTCGTCCTCGCTGGGGACGTCGGCGAGGCGGTGGACGACGCGGGCGAGGTCGCGCTCGCGCGTGAGTCGCGCTTCCAGCGGGTCCTCGCCCTGATCGCCGGGCCCCGGCGGCGGTGGATCGAGCAGCCCGCGCACGTCGTCGAGGAAGGGCGAGCGCGCTTCCGCCGCCCCGTTCTCGTCGCAGTCGCGCCAGGACAGGTAGAGCCGCTTTCTCGGCAGCGCCAGCGCCGCGTGGAACAGGTAGCGCTCCTCCGCCTCGGGTTCGCGCCTGGGCGGCAGCCCCAGCTCGAGGCGCTGGCGCTCGGAGAGGAACGGGTCGGCCCGGCTCTCGCGGCGCGGGAACTCGCCGTCCTGCAGCGAGGCGATGAAGACGTGGTCGAAGCGGGTCGCCCGCAGGCGCTCGGGCCCCCCGATCCTCACCCTGCCGGTCGTCGGTCCGGTCCAGGCGCGGATCCTCAGCCCAGCCAGCGTCACCGGCAGCGCCCCAGGGTCCGGCGTCAACCCTGGCAGCGCGGCGCGCTCTCTCAGCGCGTTCGCGATCGCGGCGGCGGCTCGCGTCTCCAGCGCGGCGGACCGCGAGCGAGCTGGGTCGACCCTCCCGTCGGCCCCGTGGACGCGAGCCATCATCGCGCTCGCGATGTCCGCCACGGCCAGGGCGACTCGCTCGCGCTTCGCGTCACGCAGCCTCGTGAGGTCCTCGGGCAGGGCGCCGTAGCGCTCACGCCAGAGCGCCAGCGCCGCCGCCGCGCTCTGGGCGCGGGCTCGGCGCACGGCTCGCTCGAACCAGTCGACGCGGCTGCTCGAGACGCCCGCGGGCCCGCGCAGGAAGCGCAGCAGGTCGGCGGCTCGGCCCGCGCCCAGCTCGGCCTCGACCAGCGCGATCAGGGCGCCGCCCACCGCCGTCGTGCCGATTCCCACCTCGGCGTCGAGCGCGGTGTGAATGCCATAGGACTCCAGCACCGAGGCGAGCAACGGCCCGCGCCGCGCCGGATCGCGCACGACCACCGCGATCTCCTCCGGGTCGGCGCCGCCGCGGAGCAGCTTCGCCACCTCGGCGCCGATCGCCTCGGCCTCGCCGCGCTCGCCCGCCGAGCGCAGCAGGGTCAGGGAGTCGTCGGGCGCGACGAGCCGCCCGGCGGGCTCGCCGAACTGGCGCTCCAGGTGGAAGAGGACGGGTGAGTCCGTGTAGCTGGGGTTGGGGGGGAGGGTCTCCCGCGAGTCGACGATCTCGGCGAGCTGGGCGAGCAGCTCGCGGCGTGCGGCAAAGGCCGCGTTCCCTTCCTCGAAGGGAACGGCGACGACGACCTCGGCCGCCTTGGAAAGGGCCGCGACGGCGTCGAGCTGGTTGCCGGTCAGATCGTCGAAGCCGTAGAGGAAGACCGGCCTGGCGCGCCAGGCCGCGGGTTCCTCGCGCAGAAGGTGGATCGCCTCGCGGGCGAGGCCGTGCGCGTCGAGGCGGTGCAGGCCGTCCCTCGTGTTCGCGTAAGTGGCGAAGAGCGTCGCCACGTCGGCCATGTAGGCGGAGCCCTCGAGGGTTCCGGCGACCGCTTCGACGTCGGCTGGCTCGAGCCCGGCGCCCTGCAGCTCGTCCAGCAGGCGGACGAAGGCGTCGGCGAAGCCGGGTCGGCGAGCCGAGCCGCCCAGCGGCCCGAGCTTGCCGCGCAGCGCCTCGACCGCCGCGGTCGCCGCGCCACGGCGTTGCGCGGCGGTGAGGCCGGGCCGTGAGGGCATTCCCCCGGAGGCGACGACGGCGGCGAAGAGGCCGTCGAAGTCGACGACGCTCGCGCCCAGGATCGCCCCCTCCGCGCTCAGCTCGCG